>Ga0137415_10000956_pt1 | contig 28416 bp, 23 predicted proteins | sample CZODoug3_1_1_16f_FD_183082 | JGI IMG/M metagenome (GOLD analysis project Ga0137415, IMG submission 183082) | Vadose zone soil fungal communities from Angelo Coast Range Reserve, California, USA - CZODoug3_1_1_16fungal (Hybrid Assembly) | ecosystem: Environmental > Terrestrial > Soil > Vadose...
TGTGGATCAGGGATTTTCAGGAATTCGTGCGAGCGGAGAAGTTGCCGGCGCTGCAGATCATGACGCTGCCTAACGATCATACTTCAGGTGGACAAGCCAACAAGCCAACGCCGCGCGCCTACATGGCGGATAACGATCTCGCACTCGGCAGAATCATCGAGGTGTTGTCGAAGAGTCCGTTCTGGAAGAACACAGTCGTGTTCGTGCTGGAGGATGACGCGCAGGCCGGCACTGACCACGTCGATTCGCATCGCTCGCCGCTGCTCGTGATCTCCGCATACAACCGCGGGAAAGTTTTCCACCGGTTTGCGAACACTACCGACGTAGTGGCGACGATCGAGGACATCCTGGGCCTGCGTAGGATGTCGCAATTCGATCACTACGGGCGCCCTTTGCGTGAGATCTGGGAAACAACGCCCGATCTGACGCCGTACACGCATTTGATGTCCAGCGTGCCGCTCGATGAGAAAAATCCAAAGCGTGGAGCTTTGGCTGAAGCTTCAAAGCAACTGGTGCTGGACAAGCCGGACATGTCAAACGACGATCTCTTCAATCGAATACTGTGGGGGGCAATCAAGGGTGACCAGCCTTATCCGGGACCGACGCGAATGTCGGCGCTCGAGGCGAAGGTGTCACAGTGAGCAGGACGAACCCACGAGTCGTCGTTCCAGCGAGGCAGGGCATTCTCGCCGATGACCCCGCGAGTCGGACCAGACGCGTGCGGGTGTTGGCAAAGCTGCTCGACAACTCAATCTCGATTCCGGGGACTCCGTGGAAGATCGGATTTGATCCAATCGTTGGACTGATTCCGGGAATCGGCGATCTGATTGGCGCGGTGCTGTCAGGCTACATCGTTCTGGAAGCGGTGAGGGCAGAGGTGCCGGCTTTCACACTGGCAAGGATGCTGGCAAACGTCGGCATCGACACATTACTTGGCGCCGTTCCAGCTGTTGGCGATCTGTTCGACGCGGCATGGAAGTCGAACATGATGAATGTGGCGCTGTTGGAGCGTCATCTAGATGCGACCGGAAGTACTCCGCCCAAGCGGCACAATGTGCTTGGGCTCATGGCGATCGCGGTCATCGTACTCGTTCTCATTCTCGGCGCAGGGTTGGCGCTTGGCATCTTCGCCGCCAGATTGCTCTGGGGACTCAGGACCCGGTAACTTTGTGGCACGGCGCCGTGGCCAAGTGGTAAGGCGGCAGACTGCAAATCTGCTATTCGTCAGTTCGATTCTGACCGGCGCCTCTTAGCACGCTCAGATGTAGCGCATCCACGGTGCCGGATTGGTCGCCTTTCTTCGCGCATACCAGCGGCACGGCACATATAGCACCGCGACGACGATTAGGAACACCGCGTAGAGCAGCGCGAGGCTCCAGGTGTAACCTTCGGGCGGCGGCGGATTCATCATCGGGTGATTGGCGAAGAGCCACGGGTTGACCCTTCCTTCGCGCACCAGAGAGACAATCACCGCCGCGAGATGAATCACCGGAATGTGAATCAGGTAGTAGAACATCGGCACCCGGCCGAAAATCTCAAAGATCTCTCCGATCTTACCGCGTGCTCGTTCGGCGAGCGGCAGCAGGAGGATTGTCGGCCCCAGCGTCATCAGCAGAAACTGCAGCGATGCTGGATACTTGCTCGTGTTTATGAAACGAAACGCAGTGGGCATCGGCGTCGGTGTGGTCGTATGCCAGTGACGCGGATCGCCGTAGCCATCGATCATTCGGAGCAGCAGAAAGAGTACGATCGCTGACGCGCCGACTGCGACGCAAATCCTGTTTCGACGCTCTGACTCCAGTGTCATCACGGCGCCAAATGCGTAGCCTGCCGCCATGACGCCAATCCACGGCACGATGGAGTAGAGCACCATCAGCGTCGGGCCATTCTGCCCAAGCTGGATCGGCCCGCCGAAGTAGAGAATCTGCCAGAGCCAGCTCAGCGAGCTTCCCTGGAGCGTGGTGAGTGTCGCTGGTGACAGAAAGTCCATCAGGTTGTGAAGAGCGATCACCGCCACGCCAAATGCTCCGATAACCGGTATCGGCAACCAGACGAGCGCGGCGAGAAGCACCATGCACCAGCCCAGCATCCAGATGACGCCGGCCAGGAGGTAGTGGCCGAAGTCGAAGTTGAAGGTCCACGCCACCCGAATGACCGTGAGCTCGAGTAGCACGAGTATCAGCCCTCGGGTGACGAGATACCGCGACAGTGCTCCGCGATTCCCTAATCGTTGGCCGAGCAAGTATGCAGACGTGCCGGACAGGAAAGCGAATGCTGGCGCGACGAAGTTGGTGATCCAGCGGGTAAAGAAGACCCCTGGCCTCGGACCGCCAGCTGGCACGCCTGCATAGACGCGCACGTGGTCGATGGCCATGAGGACCATGACGACGCCGCGCGTAATATCGATCGAGTGGATGCGTCGGTCGGTTTGCATAGCCGGATCTCTCCACGAGCGGGGAACGTGCGCAGAATCTGGCTGGTCCGGCTGGCTTTTCAATAGCCATTATCCAAGCCATTACAACCTTTCTCATCGATCGAGCGTCAAACCCTGTTATCGGAGATAGCAGCGACGGCCCACCAGCACACTGGACTCCGATTCCTTCCGGGGAGGGCCGTTTATGCATCAGGTCTCCGTTGGCGCGCCGGGACTGGAGAGCTGGGTCCGATTCTATCGCACGCAAGCTCACGCCTGGACGGTAACCAGCCTCGTAGGATTGCTGACTGGCTGTTTACAAACCGCCAGTATTCTTAGCGAGGACCCCGGGCACGCGAAACTTGCAGCTCGAGACAATGGATTTCGCGAAGACCTGTCCGTTCTGTCTCCTGTCGCTGCATCGCCTGGTCCGTCATCGTACCCAGCAGAGCGCGACCCTCCCCAGATCTATTTCGAAGAGTACTGGGCAGCGCTCGGCGAACTAAACCTGGATGTGTTGCGCGGGCTCGCGCGAAGTGAGCCGGAAATCGGCTTTGCTGAAGGCATCGCTTTGTTGGCGGCCGGAGAGCAGGAGAAGGCCGAGAGCACGTTCCTGTATGCGAGCAGGCAAAGCGCGGATGTAAACGTGGCAGTTGCGTCTCAAATCATGCTCGCCAGCACACTCTTGTACGAGCACAAGTGGACAACGCTTCGCGACCTTACTGCCGGCTCCCGCCTGGTGTTGGTTGACCGCCAGAATACATCCGACCTGGAACGATGGGGGCATGCATTCGCAAGCGTGGACCCGCAAACGACAAGCTTTCCACTGGCGCCGGTTTCACTTCCGCTAGGGATAACAATGATGGGAACTCCAACCATCCGAGTGCGCATAAACGGAAAGGAGTTCGAGTTCTGGCTGGATACAGGGTCGAGCATCACTGTGCTGAGCTCCGACGTCGCATCCGAAACCAGCGTCGTGATACTTTCTCCGGATACCCTGACCGTTCGAACATTTTCGGGAGCCGCGCCAGTGAGGCCGGCGACTGTGAAACGAATGGAGCTCGGTCCGATCGTGTTCGCCAACAGTCCAGCGATAGTGATAGATGCCGCTCTCATGAGGCTTAGAATCACGGGTGAGGGAATCCCGCGGGAAGGCCTCCATGTCGATGGCATCATAGGTTGGGATATCATCCGACAGTTCAACGTCGTGATGGATTACGAGAACCGGAGGATTACGCTCGGGCAGCCAGAAAATCTCGGGACAAGGGGAACGACAGCGCAGAATCTAGTTTGGGTGGGTAAGCCGTTGATCACCGTCCGCACAAAACTTGGCGGAACGCTTCATTTCACAATTGATACGGGCGCCCAATCAAGCTTTCTAAATGCCTCGATACTCGAGCGAGTGGGAGCGACAACGAGTACCTCCGACGCTCGTGTATTCGGCATTGCGAAGACTGGCCAACAGACGAATCGGGTCGTTCCGTCACTGACATTGGATGTGGGGGGGAAAACCTTTCACCTGCCGAGTGTAATCGTCTACGGTCCTGTCTATTTCAGCCTTATAAACTGTGATGGCGTGTTGGGCAGCGACATCGCGCAATTCGGGAAAATCAGAATAGACGCCACGAACGGGCTGTTTTCAGTCGGGGGTTGAGCGACGGGTTTACTCCGTGCTCTTCAAGACGGAAGCGAAGAGGCTGGAGTTGACGTTTCCACCCGACAAGATGACGGCGACATTGCGACCACGCATTTTCTCTTTTTCCTGAAGCAGCGCGGCAAGCGCGGCCGCGCCACCGCCTTCAGCCGTGTTGTGTGTGTCCGCGAACAAAGCCCGCATCGCTGATTCAATTTCGTCGTCGCTCACCTTGACTACTCGCTCCGCACCCCGTCGCGCGATGGCGAGCGCCGGTTCCACTGGAGTCCGGCATGCCATTCCATCGGCTATGCGGGTAGTTACCTCGTGAGAGACTACGCGACCCTGCTCGTAGGAAAGCGCGAAGGCAGGGGCGCGCTCGGACACAACTGCGACGACACGGGCGCGAAGTCCAAGAGCATCTCGCGCCGCGATGACTCCGCATAAGCCGCTGCCCATTCCCACCGGAACGTAGACGGTGTCGAGATGCGGGACGGCGCGAAAAAGCTCCACCGCATACGTGCCTACACCACGTACCAGCAACGGGTGAAAGGATGGGAACCTGTGCCATCCACGGTCAGTCGCAATCTCATCGGCGATTTCAGCGGCAGCCTGAAAATCACGTCCCTGCTCGATGACTTCGACACCGAGCGCTCGCATCGCGGCATTTTTCTCGACGCTGTTGTCGATGGGTACGACAACCGCCGCCGGTATACCGTACTTATGAGCCGCAAATCCCACTGATTGGCCGTGATTTCCTCGCGTCGCGGAGATCACTCCTTCGGGTTTGACACCAGCGCGGCAGAGATCTTCGAGGTATACGAGACCGCCTCGCACTTTGAATGCACCAGTGGGGGCGTGGTTCTCGTGTTTCACCCAGACGGTTGTACCGACTCGCTCTTCAAGAAGCGGCCACCGGTACTGCGGGGTCGGCGGCATGGATTGGTAGACAAGGGCGGCGGCAGCCTCGAGCTCGTCAAGCGAGGGCTGATCGTCAGCTACGGTGTTCTTTGTTTCCAGAGTAAACGTCACGCGGAGCTACCTGGGCTACGGAATGAATGTCACGCCTCACAGCGATTTGATAAGATGCGCGCGCTTGCGCAGAATAGTCACCGCCCCAGCGAAACGGAATCCAAACCCAACTCGTAGGTATAGTTGTCCAATTGGTACCACAGTCCCCTAACGGTCCTTGATGTCAACAGCGTCCTATTTTACCTGGCCCCGCCTGATCGGTGCGGCCTTGTTCATTCTTGGCTCGGGCAGCACGGGACTTCGAGCGCAAACTATTCCGGCCAGCTCGGCATCGCTGCCAAACGCGGCCGCGGCGTCAGTCACAGGAACGATCACCATCGATGGCAAGCTCGACGAAGGTGCATGGGCGAAGGCCACCCCAATTACCGAGCTTCGGCAGCAGAACCCGATTGAAGGGGCAGCGCCAACCCAGCGAACCGAAGTGCGAATCCTCTACGACGAGCGCGCGATCTACATCGGCGCGCGCATGTATGACTCGTTGGGCGCTCGCGGTATTCGCGCTCCCCTGGCGCGGCGCGACCAGCTTCTCGACTCGAACGGAAATAACGGCTCGTTCAATTCGCTGACGACCGACAAGCTGATCGTCATTCTCGATCCGTATCACAACCACATTGACCAAGCGTGGTTCGAGATCAATCCCGCGGGTGTTCGCGGCGATCAATTCAACGGGGATCCGTCATGGGATCCGATCTGGCAGGCAGCCACCCGCGTGGACTCTCTCGGATGGACGGCCGAGCTCCGAATTCCGTACTCGCAGCTCCGTTTCTCGCGCGACAGTCTGCAATCGTGGGGAATGCAGATCTGGCGCTACACAGATCGGGTCAATGAACAGGACATGTGGTCTTTCCGGCGGAAGAGTGAGGCGGGTGGTGCGATGTATTTCGGAACGCTCAACGGACTCGTCATCGGGCAACAGCCCCATCAGCTCGAGATTCTTCCATACGTCGAGTCGCGTGAGCAGTACAAGTTCGCCGCACCCGGCGACCCGTATCACAGCAGCAGTTACGGACGGATGAGCGCGGGCGCCGATCTCAAGTACCTGCTGACGTCGAGCCTCGCTCTCGATGCGACAGTCAATCCTGATTTCGGACAGGTGGAGGTGGATCCCGCGACAATCAACCTGTCGGCGTACGAAACCTATTATTCGGAGAAGCGACCGTTTTTCGTGGCCGGCAGCAGTGCGTTCGACTTCGGCAACTTCAGCTGCAATTTCTGTAGCAACACCTCGAGCCTCGATATCTTCTACTCTCGACGCATCGGACGCCCGCCGCAGCTCAATCCGTACATCAGCAACGTAGCAGACTTCGCCGACACTCCCGATAACACGACGATTCTCGGTGCCGCGAAGATCACCGGACGGACGAAGAGCGGTTACACGATGGGCTTTCTCGATGCGCTGACGAATCGAGAAACCGCGCGCTACGTACCGGCCGGTGGTGGACCGGAACAGACACAGCAGGTCGAGCCGCTCAGCAACTACTTCGTCGGGCGGGTGAAGAAGGATCTGAACCAGGGAGCTACGACGATCGGCGGAGCTTTTACCTCGACCCTTCGGCAACTCAGTGACACGGTGGTCGCGGACAGACTTCGCCGTCGGGCTGAAGCGGGCGGAATCGATTTCGATCATACGTGGCGCCAGCGCCAGTATTCCTGGATTGGTTCCCTGCTTGTTTCGGATGTCGGTGGAACAACATCCGTGATCGATCAGACCGAGCAGTCCAGCGCGCACTATTTTCAACGTCCCGATCGTCGCGTAACCAGCGACGGACTTTTCAGTGCCAGGTACGATCCCAACGCGACATCGCTTCAAGGTTACGGCTTCTACACCCGGGTTGCCAAGAACACCGGCGATTGGTTCTGGGAGACAGCGCAGAACTGGCGAAGCCCCGGATTCGAGGTAAACGATCTGTCATTCCTGGGTCGCGCGGATTACAAATGGATGAACGCCAACGTCGGCAGGCAGTGGTCAACTCCTGGACGCTGGTATCGGAATGCGGTGATCCTTGGGGGCGGCCAGCAGCAGTTCAATTATGACGGCGACAAGACCGATGCCCAGACACAGATCTACTTCGGCAGTCAGTTTCTGAACTACTGGAATCTGCGCAGCTTCGTCATTCATCGCCCGACGGCGCTCGATGATCGACTGACGCGCGGCGGACCGGTCGTGATGCGAACGGGCTACAACTTTACGGAGGTCGAAGTCTCGACCGATGCGAGGCAGCGCGCAGTATTTGATGTCGCCGTGCAGCTCGCGAAGGGCATCGACACAGACACGCACACGTTCATACTTCAACCCGGTGTTGCTCTCAAGCCTGCGGCGAATGTGTTCGTGAGCCTCACGCCGAGCTTCATCGTGGATGAAACTCCGGCGCAGTACGTGACGACGGTCGCAGATCCGACCGCGACGTCGTTCTTCGGCAAGCGCTACGTGTTTGCTTTCATAAAGACACGCACGCTATCTCTCGACACGAGGGTGAACTGGACGTTCAGCCCGAATCTCACGCTGCAGCTTTTCATGCAGCCATTCATCGCGAGCGGAGCGTACTCCTCGTTCGGGGAGTTCGTGGCGCCGCGCACCTTCCAAAGGGCGATTTACGGACAGGACGCCGGCACGATTATCCGTACGCCGGCGACCGCTGTGAGCAGCGCGACCTACACGGCAGATCCGGATGGCGCGGGTCCGGCGCCCGCTTTTTCGTTCGGCGACCCCGACTTCACATTCCGGTCCCTGATCGGTAACGCTGTGGTGCGGTGGGAATACCGACCCGGTTCCACCGTGTTCTTCGTGTGGACACAGAGCCGGACCGGAAGCGATCCCAACGGGAATTTCGATTTTGCTGCCGAGAGGAGCGCGATCTTCCGTGACAGGCCCACGAACGTGTTTCAGGTGAAGGTGAATTACTGGATCGGGCGGTAACACCGGAGAGGAGTCGCCTGATTTCTGGCTGCCGCCCCTTGTAGTCTCCCCATCCGCTTTCGAAGTTTTGAGCACGGCGATCAGTTCCGATCGCGGGTTCTGAAGGTCATTCCTTCCAATCGCCATGCTCACCCTTATCGGGATCGTCATTGTCGTCATCGGATTTGTCCTCCGGATAAATCCACTCCTCGTCGTGACAGTTGCCGGGCTTGCGACCGGCATCGCCAGCGGTCTCGGTCCGCTGGCAGTGGTGGCAGCGTTCGGAAAGGCGTTCATCACCAGCCGATACGTCGCCATTGTCTGGCTAGTGTTGCCCGTCATCGGCTTGCTCGAACACGCCGGTCTCAAGGAAAGGGCGCGTGCCGTCGTGGCGGGACTGCGTGGCGCGACTAGCTCGCGTATTCTGCTTGCCTACTTCGCCATCCGTCAGATCACAGCCGCGCTCGGTCTCACCTCCCTCGGCGGGCACGCGCAGATGGTACGTCCGCTGATCGCGCCGATGGCTGAAGGAGCGGCAGAGAATCAGTACGGCGAGGTGCCTAAATCAACTCGCTACAAAATCCGAGCGAACGCCGCTGCTGTCGACAACATCGCTCTCTTCTTCGGGGAAGACATATTCATCGCGATCGGATCGATTCTGCTGATCAAGGGCTTTCTCGATCAGAACGGAATCCACGTTGAGCCAACGCAGTTGGCGATCTGGGCGATTCCAACCGCGATCTGTGCGTTCGTGATCCACTGCGCGCGGCTCGTGTTGCTCGACCGTCAGCTCCGCGTGGAGCTCGGGCAGAAGTCAGAGCAAACGTGATCACACTCGAGCACGTCTACTGGCTCAGCGGTCTCATGATGGCGGGCGTCGGCATCATTAACTGGCGCGATCTGAGCAACCCGCGACGGTTCAACAACACTGCCTTCTGGGGCATCTACGCGATCACCTTCCTTGCGGGCTCGCATTTGCCTGACCTCGCGAATGGTTTTCTCGTAATTGCGATGGTGCTCGTCGCGAGCATCCGTGGTCTGGGCCAGGGTAAGCAGGAGAGCTCGTCGCGCGAGGAACGTGAGGCCAGCGCTCAGCGTTGGGGAAACAGACTCTTTATTCCGGCGCTTGCCATTCCGTTCGTCACCGTGCTCGGAACTGTGCTCTTCAAAAAGATTACGATTCACGGCAATCCGGTTGTGGATCTCAAGCAGGTGACGGTGATCTCACTTGCGCTCGCGACTCTGGTCGCGCTCGCGGCGGGAATGATCATGCTCAGGCCGCCGCTATTTGCTCCGATCAGGGAAGCGCGCCGGTTGTTCGACGCAGTCGGTTGGGCAGCTGTGCTACCCCAGATGCTTGCCGCACTCGGGGCGCTATTCGCGATTGCAGGCGTTGGGGACGTCGTGTCCGGCCTGGCGCAGCGCTGGATACCGCTCGACAACCCGTTCGTCGTCGTGACGACTTATGCAGTCGGCATGGCCGCGTTCACAATGATCATGGGCAACGCGTTCGCCGCCTTTCCAGTTATGACCGCAGGTATCGGGCTCCCGCTCATCGTTCAGAAATTCGGCGGCGACCCGACAGTCATGGCCGCAATCGGCATGCTGTCGGGGTTTTGCGGCACGCTGATGACTCCGATGGCCGCGAACTTCAATATCGTTCCAACCGCTCTGCTCGAGCTCCCGGATGAGAATGCAGTGATCAAAGTCCAAATTCCAACGGCGCTCATGCTGCTCGGAGCGAACATCCTGCTGATGAACTTTCTCGTATTCCGCCGCTGATGGTCACATCCAGAACTCTCACTCCCGTCCTCGCCAGCAAGTTCGCGCGGGTCGCACTGGCACACGCGACGCGGGAATACCCGAACAAGCTCGATCATGTGCTGGACAAGCGCGCTGATCTCAAATCCCCGCGTCAGCTGCACCCGGTGTTTTTCGGAAGCTTCGACTGGCACTCGTGCGTGCACGGATACTGGCTGCTCGCGACGCTGCTGCGGCTTTTTCCAGAGATGCGGGAGGCCGGAAAAATAGAAAGGCTATTTGACGCCCAGCTCACGGCTGCGAAAGCGCGAACCGAAGTCAGATATCTTGGTCAACCGTTGCGCGCAACGTTCGAGCGACCATACGGATGGGCGTGGCTGTTAATGCTTTCAGCCGAGCTGAATCGGCATGCCAGCAAAAAGGGCAAGCAGTGGAGCGACGCGCTTGCGCCGCTCGCTGACGCGTTCACTCAGCGCTTCCACGACTTCCTTCCCAAGTCAACGTACCCGACACGCGTAGGGACCCACTTCAATAGCGCCTTCGCCGTTGCTCTGGCGCTCGAATACGCGGAGGTCACAAGCAACGATGCGCTTCGGAAAACTCTGATCGACAAAGCACGCACGTGGTACGCCAAGGATTCGGACTGCCAGGCGTGGGAACCCGGCGGGGATGACTTTCTATCCTCCGCGCTGATGGAAGCCGAATGCATGCGGAGGGTATTGAAAACGAGCGACTTCTCGAGCTGGCTCGACGGCTTTCTACCAAGGCTCGCGGTGCGGGAGCCGGCGACGCTGTTCATGCCCGCCATCGTCAGCGATCGCAGCGATGGAAAGATCGCTCACCTCGACGGATTGAATCTGAGTCGCGCCTGGTGTTGGCGCTCGATCGCGGCGACATGGCCGGCGAGCGATGCACGCCGAGGAATCGCGCTCGAGGCGGCGGAGAAACATTTCGCGGTGAGCCTGCCGCACGTTTCAGGCGATTACATGGGAGAGCACTGGCTGGCGACATTTGCGTTGCTGGCTCTGCTCTAACGTGGGACTTCCATGACCGAGCCAATCACAATGGCGCCCGCAACGGGCGAGGATGTCACGCGGCGTTCGGCGCTCGTGGCGCTTTTCATCGGGATCTCCGCAATCGCAGCCGGATACCTGGCGGCATTCACCACGGCAGGGACGCCGATCTGGGCCGCCTGGCTCCTCGCTCTGGGAATTCCCGTTGCACTCGGCGCCATCATGATCCTGGGCGCCGCGCGCGGACGCCGAGGGATAGGACCGCTAAAGATTCCGTTCGCATTTGTTGTCGTGGTGCTGGTGATCGGCTTCGGGGCAGCGTTAGCGCTGCCAGCGACAGAAGGTCCGCTCAGCACGCTCTGGCTGGGACTGCCCGCGCGCGCCGCCATCGTGATCTACGGAGTGGGGCTGCTCCCCATCGTCGTGTTGCCCCTCGCGTATGCACTGACATTCGAGACGCAGACACTGAGCGCGGAAGATGTCGAGCGGGTGCGCGTGCTCGCACGCGAGAATCAAGCGGCGACTGACAACGTGCCGCGAGAGCCAATAGACGACCAGCTCCGCGGATGATTCAAACCACTGGCGTGAGCGCGCTTCTCCAGGTCGCGTTGCCAAATGCTGCTCGCCCCGCCGTGGTGGCTGTCGGCATTCTTTATTTCGCGGTAGTCCTCGGGATCAGCGTCTGGGCGGCGCGCAGAACGCGCACCGCGGCCGACTTCTTCGTCGCTGGAAAGGGAATCGGCCTCGTCGCGCTCACGGTTGCTTCTGTATCGGTGTCCGTTTCCGGCTTTGCGTTCATCGGTGGTCCGGGCTTCATCTATGCAGTCGGCCTGGGCGCGATGTACATCGTGCTTCCAGCCGCCGTCACAAACGTCATGGGCGCTTGGGTTCTGGCGAAGCGCATGCGGCTCCTTGGCGAGGCCCGCGCGCTGATCACGATTCCAGATGCGATCGGCGCCCGCTATCGCTCGCGTGGCGCGCAGGGACTTTCGGCGATCGCGATTCTCGTCGGCATAGTGGGATACATGGCGACGAACGCGCTGGCGATGGGAGTCGTGATCAATTCGATCTTTGGAGTCGGCCTCGGATGGGGAATCTGGATCGGGATGGGTGTAACGCTCGCCTACTCCGCATCGGGCGGGATTCTCGCCGGCATCTACAACGATGTTTTTCAGGGAACCCTGATGGCCGTGGCGTCCGTTCTCGTTTTTCTCTTCGTGCTCAATTTCGGTGGCGGGCTCGGTGAAATCTCGCGTACGATTCTCGCGCACGACCCGACTTTTCTTGGCCCCTGGGGAAAAATCACTCCACTCGCAGCGCTTTCCTTCTTCTTCGTTTTTTCGATGGGCTCGCTCGGCCAGCCTCAGGCCGTGCACAAGTACTACATGCTGCGTGATCCGCTGCAACTCAAATGGTATCCGCTGCTCAAGACACTTGGCCTGGTGCTCGTGCTGCTTTTGTACTTCAGCGTGGGAGTAGGCGTGAAATCATTTGTGCTGAGTGGTCGCCTGGCCCCGCTCGCGAGCCCCGATCAGGCAACGCCGGCACTCCTGCTCAATGTCACGCCGATAATTCTCGCGGCTCTGGTTTTCTCGGGGGTCGCAGCCGCGACCATGAGCGCCGCGAACTCTTTCATCAATATCGGCGCGGCCATAGTGACGCACGATTTGCCGGTTGCCTTTGGCCGACGTGTGAAGAACGAGTTGCGCTGGGGAAGGGCGGTAACTGTTCTGATCGCCATCGCGGCCGCGATCACGGCGCAGCGGTCCGGGACGATGGTAGCGTTCCTCGGGATTTTCGGGTGGGGCCTTTTTGCCTCGACGCTGGTCCCCGCGCTGGCGGTGGGATTGAACTGGCAGGGCGCGACGCGTGCGGGAGCAATGGCGTCGATCGCAACGGGCTTGATCGTCACACTCGCGCTGGAGACCGCTGCCTATTGGAAAGTGTTCACCTTTCCCGCCGGCGTAACAGCGTCGGCGGTCGCAATGGTGTCTTCATTCCTGGTGTTCTTCATAGTGTCGTGGGTCACTCGACACGCGGCGCTCGCGCAGATCGACCCCGATGTGAAGCTCGTGATGGACCTTTGAATCACTCGGTGGCCGACTTCTCTTCTTTCTGGCCCTCGAGGACGCGAACGCTCTTGATGTTCACGAACTCGTGGATGCCAAACTCGCCCAGCTCCCGGCCGAAGCCCGAATTCTTGACGCCGCCAAACGGAAGCCGCGGATCGGATACGACCATGCCGTTGATGAACAGAAGTCCCGATTCGATTTCGGCGACGAACTGAGCCCGCTCGCGGTCGTCACGGGTCCACGCTGACGCGCCCAGTCCAAAAGTCGTTCCGTTGGCGATGCGGATCGCATCGCCGAGGTCCTTCGCCTTAAAGACCGAGGCAACCGGTCCGAATAGCTCTTCGCTCGCCGCGGGGGCCGTTGGTGGGATGTCAGCAAGAACGGTCGGCTCGTAGAAGAAGCCTTCCCGGTCGATCTTCTTTCCGCCGGTGGCCAGTTTCGCTCCGGCGGCGATGGATGCCTTCACCTGCTGATCGAGCTGATCGCGGATCGCCGCTGTCGCCAGTGGCCCGAGCTCGGTCTTTTCGTCCATTGGATCTCCCACTCGCACGGCGGCAACGCGGGCGACAAATTTCCTGAGGAATTCATCGTAGATCTTCTCATGAACGATGAATCTCTTGGCGGCTATGCACGACTGGCCGTTGTTGATCATCCGGGCCGTCACCGCTGTCGAAACGGCGTTGTCGACATCCGCGCTCGGCATTACCACGAACGGATCACTGCCTCCAAGCTCCATGACCGATTTCTTGAGATTCCTGCCGGCAGCACTCGCCACCGATCGGCCGGCACCTTCGCTTCCCGTGAGCGTGACCGCGGCGATGCGAGCATCGGCGATTATTTCCTCGACCATGTCGGAGCCAATCAGCACAGTCTGAAACGAGCCATTGGTGAAGCCAGCGCGGCGAAAAATATCTTCGATGGCCAGCGCGCACTGTGGGACATTCGACGCGTGCTTGAGAACGCCGACATTACCGGCCATGAGCGCCGGCGCGGCAAAACGAAACACTTGCCAGAACGGAAAATTCCAGGGCATGATCGCCAGCACGATACCGATGGGCTGGAAGGCGACCCAGCTCTTGCCGCCTTCCATCTCGACGGACCGGTCGGCGAGAAACCGCTCCGCATTGTCGGCGTAGTAGCGACACGCTGTTGCGCACTTCTCGGCTTCGGCGACGGCGGCCTTGATGGGCTTCCCCATCTCGAGCGTCATCAACCGTCCCAGCTCACGGCATTCGGCATCCAGAATTCCGGCAGCCTTGCGCATGCGGCTAGCGCGATCGGCGAAAGATGAGCGCCGGTGCTGACGAAAAGCAGCCACGCCTCGATCAAGCGCCTCGCTTACCTGCGCCGCCGAAAATGGCTCGAATGTGCGAACGGTCTTTCCAGTCGCTGGATTTATCGTCGAGATACTCATGATCAGTGGCTTCGCTTCACTTAGCGTGCCGGAGGTCGCGCTTTGCGATTCGTATCACGGTTGTTATTGAGCCGATCTCGAGAAGGCCGCCCACACTCGTGACGATGCCAGGCGTTATCTGAACAAACCGTTTCAGACGCATCTGATTTACATTGTTGTCCTATGCCCAAGAACAAAGTCTGCGCGCTCATCCTTTCACTTTTCGTGCTCGCCGGTGTCGACACCGCCTGTGGACAATCGCAGTCAAGCACCGCACAAAACCTGACGCAGCCTCCACCGATTCGGCGTGAGTTCAGGGGAGTATGGGTGGCATCGGTCGAGAATATCGATTGGCCTTCGCAGCCCGGGCTTTCGACGCAGGAGCAGAAAGACGAGCTGCTGGGGATTCTCGATCGGGCGGTGGCTCTCCGATTGAACGCCGTGATTCTGCAGGTGCGACCTGCAGCCGACGCGCTATATGCGTCGCCGTACGAGCCGTGGTCCGAGTATCTGACCGGGCGAATGGGAAGAGCACCGAACCCGTGGTACGATCCGCTCGAATTCGCGGTGACCGAAGCACATAAGCGGGGACTCGAGCTGCATGCATGGTTCAATCCGTATCGGGCGCGTCATCCGTCGGCGAGATCGGCACCATCGCCAAATCACATCAGCGTCACGCACCCGGAGCTGGTGAAGCGGTACGGAAGCATGCTGTGGATGGATCCGGGAGAGCCGGCCGTTCGGGACCAAACCGTCGCCGTGGTGCTCGACGTCGTCCAGCGGTACGACATCGATGGGGTTCACATCGATGACTACTTCTATCCCTACAAGGAGAAGGACCGCCGGGGAAGAACCATCGAGTTCCCGGACGCGAACAGCTGGCGGAAGTATCGCAGATCCGGCGGCGGGCTTTCGAGGGATGATTGGCGCAGGGCAAATGTCGACAGCCTGATTCACCAGGTGTACGCCCGGATCAAGGCGGCAAAGCCATGGGTGAAATTCGGAATCAGCCCATTCGGAGTCTGGCGTCCGGGGAACCCCCCGCAGATTGGAGGCTTTGATTCCTATGCGGAGCTTTACGGCGACTCGAGAAAGTGGCTCCTGAATGGATGGGCGGACTACTTCACACCGCAGCTGTATTGGCCAACCTTCCGTGAGGATCTGAGCTACCCCGTGCTGCTGCAATGGTGGGTCGAGCAGAATGCGAGGGGCAGGCATATCTGGCCGGGCAACTATCTCGACAAAGTCACGGGTACTCCGACCGGATGGCCGGCGCAGGAGCTACTGGATCAGATCGCGCTCACGCGTGCGCAGCGAGGAGCAACGGGCAATGTTTACTTCAGCATGCGGTCATTCATGTTTGGAAGGGACAGCCTGCCGGAGAAGCTGGTCGCCGGTCCCTACGCAACCAGAACGCTTGTGCCGGCATCGACATGGCTCGATAGCATTCCGCCTCTTCAGCCGATCGTGCGCGCCGGGCGCGATACGGCAACTGGTGCGACTAACATATCGCTCCAACCTCAGGGCGCTGAGGCAACTTGGCTTTGGGTGGTTAGTTCTCGGACGGGCAACGAGTGGAGAACCGAGATTGTCCCTGGTCTCCAACGCTTTTATATCCTTCCGCGGCCGGCTGGAGGTGTTGCTGCGGATGAACTGGCGGTGTCGGCCGTCGATCGAAATGGCAACGAGAGCACGCCGGTTTTACTGGGCTTGCCTTCCGCGCAGTGAGAAATCGCGCTATAAAAACTGCGAGAAGAACGAGGTGGGAGGTGACAAGTAATAGGTACGAGGTATCAGGTGCCAACTCCTGCGCCCCTTACTTGTCCTCGCGCTTGAGGGACGCCGAGTTTATGCAGTACCGCTGGTGCGTAGGCCCGGGACCATCGTCGAATACGTGTCCCAGATGCGCATCACACTTGGCGCAGAGAACCTCGGTACGGCGCATGAAAAGGCTCCTGTCCGTTTCAGTGCGGACGTTCTCGCTCACCGGCTCGGTGAAGCTGGGCCAGCCAGTGCCGGAATCGAACTTGGCGTCAGAATCGAATAGGGGAGTACCACAGCAGACACAGGTGTACGTACCTGGATTCTTGCTGTCGTAGTACTCACCAGTGAAAGCGCGCTCTGTCCCCTTCTGACGCGCAATACGGTACTGCTCCGGCGTGAGCTGCTTGCGCCACTCCTCGTCGGTCTTACTGATCTTGTCGTTCTTGGTGGTTTTGTCGCTCATCGTGTCATCTCTTACTGGCCAACAGGGTGATTTTACCCGCAACGAGCCAATTGTAGCGGCGCCGAGAGGAGTAATGTAGAAAAATACACCAGGTCGACATTCCCTGTGCCGCATCCTAGCTTGTGCTCAATCTTATGGATCGCCGACCGAGAGCTACGCACCTGCCGCGCCAGCTTGAAGCCAGCGGCAAGGGTCGCCTGTCAGCAATGCCTCCGCAACAAGGATGGGGAACGATATTCCGCTTCCGTCGCACGGGGAGCACCATTGTGCTCCTTGCGATCGGTACCGCGGGCTGCTTCCACAGCTCACGCGCCCTTCGTCCGGAGCGTCGCATCAGCTACTGGGAAGCCTTGGCCGAGCTTCATCCGGATGAGGCGATCACAGCAGCGCGCACGCCCTCGGAAACGGAGTTTGGGGAAGCTCTGGGGAATCTCATGTCTGGTAATCTGGAGCAGGCGGAACAGCGCTTCGGCAAACTGCGAAGCGCCGCAACGGATTCCATTATCCGTGCCGCATCCAGAGTGATTTACACGGCGACGCTTCAGTATCAGGAAAAGTGGGGGCTGCTCGCCGCACTTAAGAACGAGCCATCGCAATCGAAAGCGGATAGCGAGGACAAGGCGAGCATTGAGCTGTGGGCGGAGGCTTTCAAGAGCGTGCCGGCAAAGACCTTCACCTATCGTTCATCGTCGACTCGCCTTTCGATGTCGGTGTCAGCGGTGGGAACCCCACTCGTGCCGGTCAGGATACGCGGCAAGGTATATAACTTCTGGCTGGACACAGGGTCGAGCCTTACTATGCTCGCCTCGGACGTCGCAAATGATCTCAATATCACTCCGCTCGAGCAGGACACACTGGAGATCGTCACGAGCACCGGCAGAGTAAGGGCGAGCCCCGCCCTGATTCCACAGCTCGAGATAGGACAGCTGGTCGTTCAGAATGCGCCGGCGATGATCGTCGAAGAATCGATGATGCGGATGACCGAGCCAAGACCAATCGAGCGGAGTACTCACGTCAAGATCGATGGCATCATCGGGTTCGACATCATCCGGCAGATGGATGTCGAGGTGGACTACGGCGAGAACAGCATGCGTCTCCGCGATCCGGCGATGTCAAAACCGGATCCGGATCGCAACATGTTCTGGGTCGGGCTTCCCGTGATCAGACTCATGAGTACCGACGGAGTCCCTCTGCACTTCGGGTTGGACACGGGCGCGCAGCTGTCTTTTGTGACGGAGACCCTGCTCGATAAGCTCCAGCTCGAGGCCGCGCGGATCGAAAGCCGTCGAGTCGGGGGACTCGGCGGCGAGGTGTCGCTTCGCGCTCCGGTGTTACCGGATCTGAAGGTGCTGGTGCGTGGATTCCCAATTCTGTTCAGAGGTGCGGTGGTCCGGGCTCCAGTCTATCAAGTGCTGGCTTCGCTCGATGGGGTCCTGGGAGGGGACATCTGGAATAGCGGCGTGGTGCGGATTGACATGACGAACGGCGTATTCGCTGTCAGGAGGCCACGCCCCAACTAGAAAAAAATGTTAGTTTGCTAACTAACATGCCCCGGTCCGCATCGTTCCCCATAGAGTTCGCAGTCACACCGCGCTTCGACGTTTTTTACGCGCTGTACTCGCTGACGAGCAGTGCTTCATCTCAGCTCGATCCATGGAAGGCAAAGGCCCTCAGCCGCATGCCTCGGGATTTTGAGCGCATCGCAAAGCGGGTCGCGCCGCTTCCGATCTTCTGGCCACTGTTGGCTGATGCAATCCAGAGCGTGCCCGGTGAGGTGACTTTCGAGGAAGCTCTCTCGACCATTCGCCAAATGCCGGTCAAGGATTTACAGAGGAACGTTCTGGCGGGAATCTTCCACGACCGAAACATGGTTGACTCGCTCGTCACCCGCGAGAAAAGTCTGAGTCAGGTCCTGACCGATGACAAGCTGACAGGTGGCGAGCTGCTCGGGCACTTCGGGCTCCGGCCGTACGACGAAGTCACGCCGGCGGCGCGCGCGATTTCCATGCTGCTTTCGAAGCCGAAGTCTTTCCGCGACGAGCTGGCGCTGGTGCTGCAGCAATTCTGGCAATCCACTTTCCAGCGCGACTGGGCCGCGCTCGAGCCTGGTTTGCGCGCCGAATCATTTCGCATGAGGGACATTCGTGAAGAGCGATCGGTAGGCGATCTCGGTCGCGAGCTGAATCTTCCGGTCGCTTTCGATGACGACACGAGGGAGATCCGCCCCAGGGTTGGATCGCCCATCAGTTACGGTCTCGTCGATCGCTGCTACGTGATCCCGTCCGCCTTCAATTCGCGGCGATGGTGGACTAAATACGAGTCGAATGCACAGCGGGTTACTCTCTACCTGCCAATCACTGCAGACTCTCGTGCGCCCAACACCATTGTGGAGGAGGATGGGACGGTTAACGACCTCCCAACGAAGCATCATCCCGCAAGGACGGTGGCGCATCCAGCGATAAACGCCGAGTCAGTTTTCCGGGCGCTCGGTGACACGACACGGTACGCCATCGCATCGATTCTGGCGCGCGCGCCCACGACTTCCGCGGACCTCGCCCGGAGTCTCAAGGTCTCAAAGCCGACGATAACTCACCACGTGCATGCGCTCCGATCAGCCGGGTTGATTCGGGAAACGCCGAGCGGTGGATCGACCAAGCTATCCCTGAGCCGCGATACTGTCGCGGCGCTGTCCGGAGCGGCGATGGACCAGCTGTTTTCCGCGACCGGTGACCTGGCGCTAGGCACGACCCGGAAGCGCCGGACCAGCTAGGGGCGCCGGCAACCCGCCTTTTGCCTGGCATCCGGCCCGGTTCAACCGGTCACCGGCCCCAAAAGAATCTTTTAAACCTTTTCACCGTACGGTGAGTCTAAGAAGCATAGGTCGGAATATTCCTTTCCGACGATGAGTCTAGAAGGACAGGCCGGAATTGTCTCTCCCAGCGCAGAATGGGAGCTACTGGTCGAGCTTGTAGGACGGGTGGGCCACCAGTAGCCAGCCCCGTACCCGAAAGGGTACGGGGTTTTTTGCATCCGAGGTGAACCGTTAGCGAGCAGCCGGCGGATTTGGATAGCCGGTGTCCATGATGACCAGCCATCGTCCGGCATTGCGACGCCACATTGTTACATAGCGGCCACTTCCGAGCTCCTTCCCCGTGTCCGCGGCTCGCCGGCTTACGACCGAGTATTTGCCGGTGGTCGAGCCGATCGACCCACCGTTGAACACGTACGCATCGGTAGGCTCCCAATTCAGAATGCTCGTGGTGTCGGAGATGTTCGGGAGATCGAATTTCCGGATCTCGTCAAAGCCTCTGATCATGTTGCCGCGGTAGCGGATGCGGATCGCGTCGGGCGCATAGAAAGACATCCAGCCATCGATCCCTCGAGCATGTGTGGCGACGGCAAAATCGCGGTCCGCCTGCATCAGCGAGCTTTCCGTGGCTTCACTCGGGGAGTTGCGGGTGTTGACGGTGGTTGTACACGCCGTCCCGAGCGAACCTAGTACCAGAATGGCGAAAGAAGAGCGGTTCATGGATCCCACCTCCTCATGACCTTTGACGCGCTGTAAAGCTCTCCAGTTGGCGAACAGCGCCGACAAGTTTTCTCAGGCAGATAGTAGTGCAGCTGGACGATCACCACCACTTTCACGGTTTTGGCACCAGCGATAGGTTTGCGGTTCGCGGCGAACGGGCCGCGTTTCTTTCTGCTGGAGCGTACATGGCGGAAGTGTTCGGGCAGGAGCTGCTCTCGAAAAAAAACGCGATCATCACCGGCGGCGGGAGCGGCATCAACCTCGCGATCGCTCGTCGCTTCGCGGCGCATGGCGCCAGTGTCGCGCTGATCGGGCGAACAAAGGAGAAGCTCGATTCCGCGGCCGACGAAATACGAAAGACCGGCGGCACCGCATCTGGTCATCCCGCCGATGTGCGGGACTACGACGCTCTCGCCGCCGCGATAAAGTCGGCGCGTGAGATCCACGGTGAGATCGATCTCGTCGTTTGCGGCGCCGCCGGGAATTTTCCGGCACCAGCACTCGGGATGTCGGCGAACGGGTTCAAAGCCGTTGTCGATATCGATTTGCTCGGAACTTTCAACACCTGCCGGGCGGTCTTTGAGCATCTGAGGCGGCCAGGGGCTTCGATCATAAACATCTCGGCGATGCAGGCGTTCACCCCGACGCCGATGCAGGCGCACGTCTGCGCGGCAAAAGCGGGCGTGGACATGCTCACCAAATGCCTCGCGATCGAGTGGGGACCAGACGGCGTGCGCGTCAACTCTATCGCCCCGGGCGCGGTCGCCGATACGGAAGGAATGAAGCGCCTCGCCCCGACCCCCGAGATACAAAAGCAATTCGCGCGCAGCATTCCCCTTCGACGTTTTGCGACCAAGGACGAGATCGCGGATCTCGCGCTCTTCCTGTCGAGCGATGCGGCAAAGTTCATCACCGGGGCCGTAGTCGTCTGCGACGGAGGACAATCGCTCGCCGGGCTCGGCGTCAACATGATGGCCGCGATGCAGCCACGCTCGTGAGCGAGATTCGTCGTCTCGCGGTTTTCTGTGGATCAAATCCCGGCGCACGCCCTGACTACATCGAGGCGGCGCGCGTATTCGGCAGGCTTCTCGCCTCGCGGGGAATAGGAATCGTCTACGGCGGCTCTAATGTCGGGCTGATGAAGGCGTTGGCTGACGCCATGCTCGATGATCTCGGCGACATCATCGGAGTGATTCCCCGGATGCTGGTCGAGCGCGAGGTGGCGAACAAAGCGCTGACGGATCTTCGCATTGTGGAGTCAATGCACGAGCGAAAGGCAATCATGGCCGAGCTTGCTGACGGGTTTGTCGCGCTACCGGGCGGGATCGGAACGCTCGAGGAATTCTTCGAGATCTGGACGTGGGCTCAGCTCGGGATGCACGACAAGCCGTGCGGGTTGCTGAATGTCGCCGGCTATTTCGATCCGCTTCTCCAGTTTCTGGATCGCGCAGTGGCCGAGAAATTTGTGCGCGACGTTCACCGGCAGATGGTGATCGTGGAAAGCGATCCCCGCGAGCTGCTGTCGCGCTTTGAGGCGTATGAACCGCCGCGTGTAGTGAAATGGCTCAACGCGGGGACGATCTAGTTCTTTCTAGTATCGCGCTTCGAATTGCATCGCTGTTGGTGGTCGGTGAGGGTGTCCTCTGCGGGGCAGTGTCCTCGCACGCCCGCCGTTGGGGCGCGCTGGCGCGCCCAAACGGCGGGCTCTTGCTGCGGGTGCCCCTCCGAGGACGCCGGGCCTCCTTCCCTGTTTGGTATCTCGTGAAGGTCGGACAACCAGCGGCGCTCGTACTCGCGGGCTTGCTTGCGGCTTGCGCGCGGACTTCCAACCCAAACGAGACGGTTCTCACCTTCTCGGGCTCCGCGCTCGGCGCAGAGGGGACGCTCGTCGCGAAGCAGCTGCAGCGTTTCATGCAGCTCAATCCCGGAGTCCGGGTCGAGCTCCAGCGCACGCCAGACGACGCGTCGCAGCGGCATCAGCTCTATGTGCAGTGGCTCAACGCGCGTGTCGGAAATCCCTCGATCCTTCAGCTCGATGTAGTTTGGACTCCGGAGTTTGCAGCCGCAGGGTGGGTGCTGCCGCTCGACAAGTACGGGCCGCCGCGAGCCGAGTTTTTTCCCGCGACAATTACTGCCAACACTTGGGCCGGGAAACTTTACGCGCTGCCGTGGTTCGCGGACGTTGGGCTCCTCTATCGCCGCACCGATCTCGTTCCAAATGAGCCGAAGACCCTCGAGGAAATGGTGAAGAGCGCGCAAACTGCGATGGTGCGCCGTGGTGGCCCGCGGTACGGAATCGTCTGGCAGGGCGCGCGCTATGAAGGCCTGATCACGGGCTTCGTGGAATATCTGGGAGCGTTCGGCGGGCGAATCATCGATGACAAGGGCGAGGTCGTAGTGAATCGCCCCGAGGCGGTGCGCGCACTCGAGTTCATGCGCGACGAGCTGTACGGGACGCACGTCGCTCCACTCGACGTGCTGACGTGGCACGAGGAGGAAGCGCGCTTCGCTTTCCAGAACGGGAACGCTGCGTTCATGCGGAACTGGCCGTACCCCGTCGCGGCGATGAGTGACACCGGACAATCCAAAGTGGCCGGCAAATTTGCCGTTTCCCCGATGCCGGCTTCGGGCACCGCTCCCAACGGACACTCTACAGCCGCACTCGGCGGCGCTCAGCTCGCGATCAACGCCTACACAGAACATCCGGACGCCGCCTACAAGCTCATCGCCTATCTCACTGCGCCAGAACAGATGCTGGAGCGTGCGCAGGCGGTAGGGCAGTATCCGACGCGTCCGGCACTATATGACGACGCACGTCTGCGTGGCGCCGTCGCGATTCCCCTCGACAATGCCCGGCGGGCAATCGAAAGTGCGACGCCCCGACCCGTAACCCCGATCTATACGGAGCTCTCGGAGATCCTGCAGATCGAGCTGCACCGCGCGCTCGTGCGGCAAGCGGAGCCGAGGGAGGCGCTCAACTCGGCGGCCGCTAGGATTAACGCGCTCATCGAACGAACGGGGATGCGCAAGCTCATGTCCGGTGGTGCAGAATCAACACCGTCGAGCACGTCACCCACGGCGAGCAGCACAGTCGGTCACGGCGAATGACACGCGAACTCCGGTGAAAAAGATCTCCCGCCTCGGACACGAGGCTCGGCTCGGCTGGACGCTCGTCGCGCCCGCGCTGTCAGTCATCGCCCTCATTGCGATCTTCCCGCTTGGCTGGACCTTCTGGGAATCGCTTCACCTCCACGAGCTGAGAATGCCGTGGCTCGGAAAGCCGTTCGTCGGACTCGCCAATTACGCGGAGATCGCAAAGGATCCGCGTTTCTGGGCGGCGCTCGGTCACACGGCGTTCTTCACCGTCGTCTCGATTTCGCTGGAGCTCGTGATCGGACTGTTCCTTGCGCTCGCCATGAATCGGGTTTTTCGCGGACGCGGTTTCGTGCGCGCGGCGGTGCTCGTCCCATGGGCGATTCCAACTGTCGTAGCCGCGCTCCTCTGGCGCTTCATCTTCGAGTCACAGGGCGGAATCGCCAACGCACTGCTGGTCGATGCGGGAATCCTGAAGCAGCCAATGGTCTGGTTCATCCAGACGTCGACAGCGTGGGTGCCCGTGATTCTTTCCGACGTCTGGAAGACGACTCCGTTCGTCGCGCTATTGCTACTGGCAGGGCTACAGAATATCGACCTCACTCTTTACGAGGCGGCCGCCGTCGATGGAGCCAACGCCTGGTGGCAACTCCGGCACATCACGCTCCCGCTGCTAAAGCCGGCGATTCTCGTCACGCTCATCTTCCGTACGCTCGACGGATTCCGCGTCTTCGATCTGATCTACGTGCTCACAGGCGGAGGCCCGGGAACATCCACGGAGCCGGTCGCGCTCTACACTTTCAACGCGCTGCTCCAGAATCTGCGATTTGGCTATGGCTCGGCGCTCTCCGTCGTGATCTTCGCGATAACCTTCGGCCTCGCGATCTTCTACGTGCGTGGACTAGGCGTGCGCCTCGGGGGAGAAGAGTGATCAGGTTGATAACCCCATCTCGTGTCAACATGCGCGAGGAGGCCCGATGAAAGCCAAGGCGTCGGGCGTTCGCTGGCAGCGCTGGTGGTTCGGCGCTGCGCTCGTCGTGCTGATGCTGTTCACGCTCTTCCCGTTCTATTGGGCGATCGTCGCGTCCTTCACCTCCGACGCCGCCCTGTTTCGCGACCCCTCGTTGTGGCCGCAGCATCTCATCTTCGATCATTACCGCGCGCTGTTCACCGAGCGCGATTTCATCACGCCAATCCGTAACTCGCTCGTCGTTGCCGGTACGACGACAATCTTTTGTCTGATCGTTGGGACGCTCGCGGCCTATGCTCTCGCCAGGATCGAATTCCGCGGCAAGGCGGCGATCATGGGGTTCATTCTGGCGGTGACCATGTTCCCGCAGATCTCGATCGTGAGCCCGCTGTACCTGCTGCTGCGCTCGCTCCATTTGATCGACACGTATCCCGGTCTCATCATGCCGTACATGACGTTCGCGATGCCACTCACAGTCTGGGTTTTGACCGGTTCCATCCGGCAGATTCCCAAGGACCTCGAGGAGGCGGCCCATGTCGACGGCGCCTCGCGACGACAGAGCTTCACGAAAATCCTGCTCCCGCTCGCCGTGCCGAGCCTGGCGACAACGGGAATTCTGACATTTATCTACTGTTGGAACGAGTTCCTGTTCGCGCTCTCGTTCACTCTGGGTCCCGAGCGGCAGACGGTGCCGGTTGCGATCGCGCTTTTTCGGGGGCAGTACCAGGTTCCGTGGGGAGAGATTTTAGCTGCAGCCGTCGTTGCTACTGCGCCCGTTGCGGCTATGGTTCTCGTGTTTCAACGGCGGATCGTGCAGGGACTCACGGCTGGAGCGGTCAAAGGCTGAGACCTACAAATGCAACTGAACAGGCGGGAGGTCTCAGTGGCAGAGATGCAAGTTTGTTAGTTCACTACGCCCCGACTTATCTCGATGGATACAGGGGTACGAGCAACTGCCTGTGCCCTCAACGCCACAGAGGCAAGTCCGGGCGTAGTGAACTAAATCACTGGCAACTTATCTACTGGGACCTCTCGCCCGTTCAGTTGCAGTTCTTTAAGGAGAAGGAATGGCCCGAATAGCATTAGAGCACGTGGACAAGACCTACCCTAACGGCTACATCGCCGCGCGTGACCTGAGCCTCGAAGCGGCGGATGGCGAGCTGCTCGTGCTGGTCGGGCCATCGGGCAGCGGTAAATCGACGGTGCTCAGACTCATGGCCGGCCTCGAGCGCGTGAGCGACGGAGTGATTCGCATCGGCGAACGCGATGTCACCGACCTGCCGCCGCAGCAGCGTGACATCGCGATGGTCTTCCAGAACTACGCGCTGTACCCGCACATGACCGTGCGCGAGAATCTCGGATTCGGACTCAGCATCAGAAAACAGCCGCCGGCGGTGATCGCGGAGCGCGTCGATGCGATCGCCGCGTCGCTCGGGCTCGAGACCCTGCTCGACAGAAAACCGGCTCAGCTCTCTGGAGGGCAACGCCAGCGCGTCGCACTCGGCCGCGCGATCGTACGCGAGCCGCTGGCATTTCTGTTCGACGAGCCGCTCTCCAATCTCGACGCGCAGCTCCGCGTCGAGACACGTGTCGAGCTGGCGCGACTGCATCGCAAGCTCGGCGCGACGATGGTCTACGTCACGCACGACCAGTCCGAGGCTCTCACGCTCGGCGACCGCATCGCGGTGCTCAAGGAAGGAGTGCTTCAGCAGATCGCGACGCCGATGGAGCTCTACAACCGTCCCGCGAACAAATTCGTCGCCGGATTCATCGGCAGTCCGGCGATGAACTTCATCGAAGGAGTGATTCAGCGCACAGAGGTCGCTGCCGGCCGGATAGGGATGTGCACGTTCAAGGGGATTGATCTAACGCTCGACGTTCCCTGCGGTGAATCCCGCGGCCGCGTGTTCCTCGGCGTACGCCCCCAGCACATCGAGGTCAGCGCTGACGGTGAGAACAGACCGAAGGCCGAAGTGGGCGTCGTCGAGCCGATGGGGAACGAACAGATTGTCTACGTTACCCTCTCGGGCGGGGATCGATTGGTCGCAGTCGCTCCGCCGCAAGAGATGATCAAACCCGGCGACATCGTCTCGATTCGGGTTCGTCCCGAGGGCGTACACATCTTCGACGCGGAGACCGGCGGGCGTATCGACCCGTCGCCACAAGCGCTGGCGCGTTAGCGAGGCAGGGGCGTTTCTCCGGTATCGGAGTTTCCCGTCACCTCCTCCAGCCACGCTTCTGCGGCGTGATGCTCGGTGAACACTTCAACCTCGATTCCCAACGCGCGGGCAAGGACCGAGAATGTTTTCGACACCCGGTAGGTCGCTGACATCTTGGCTACGATCGCGATCCGTCCCAGCCCGCGGCTGACGAGCTGCAGCACTCTGCTCGCGACTTCCGCGAGCTGGAGGATCGTGATATCAGGCGCGGCATCGCTCGCGTCGTAGAGACCACGCAAGCCCGGCCGAAGATCAGGGTCCGCGAGCAGTGCGTCCAGAAAAGGGTGCAGATCGTCCGCGCGGATGACTCCGGTCGCGTACGCCTTTATCAGCCGTTCCTCACGGGAGATCGTGTACGTGATGGGCATCGGGTGGCGTTCTTACCGCAACTCTGTCGCCAGCAAACCGATGTGTAGGAAAGTCAGGCGCTCGCGAGCCTCCGGAGCGCCTGAATCGCGTCAACGATTCCCTTGCTCGGCATCGCGCCCGACATGACGATTGGCACGAGCTTGTCATCCCGGTTGTAAAGGTCGTTTCCGAAGTAGAGCTGACCGTCGTTGATGTAGGTCGTGAAGTAGGTGATGTAAACCGGGATCTTGTGCGGCACCTTGACCGATTTGTTGTCGGGTGGGTTGTCCATCTCACTCTGCACCTTGTCCGCGGGCCATCCCAGAACCCATTGCGCCAGTTCGGCCGGCTTTTCGACTCTTATGCAGCCGTGACTGAACGCGCGCACGTCCTGCTTGAACAACTCGTGGTTGGGCGTGTCGTGCAGGTAGATGTTGAAGTCGTTCGGGAAAAGAAACTTCACGAATCCGAGTGCGTTCTTGGGACCGGGGCGCTGACGAACGCGCGTCTGACCATTCTCCTGATAGGTCTCCATGTTTTCGCGCGCCATGTAGGCGGCGCCCTTGGGGAAAATCTCCTTAGCCGCGATATCGGGGGTGACGTTCCAGTACGGGCGAAAGACCACGGTCTCCATCGAGTCAGCGAAGACCGGCGTGGCCTTGTCCTGGTATTCCTGGCCGACGATGACTTTCATTTCGAGGGTCTTTGTCCCGCTGTCATACGCCTCGAGCTTGAACGCCGAAACGTTCACGAAGATGTAACGCTTGCCAAAACTCCTCGGTAGCCAGCGGTATCTCTCCATGTTCGCCGCGATCTCCCCGAGCCTGTAGCTCGCCGGTACGTTCATGGATTCGAGCGTCTCCTTGCCGAGTGCGCTGTCGACATTGATGCCATGACGCGTCTGAAAAAGTGCGACGGCCGCCGCCAAATCGCGATCGTAGGTGCTTGCCGATGGCGCACTCCCGCCTTGTGTCGATTGAATCATGGACGACTTGTTGGCGCCGCTCGCCGGAACAAGTCCCTCAACTGCCAATCTGTTTCGAACTGCCGCCAACACCGCCGGGCTCGCGGGTGCTCCCGGCTTCAGGTTGCCGGTCGCCGGAATTGGTTGCCAGCCACCCTTTGCGACGATTAGACGATAGTTCTGAAGCTGCTTGCTCAAGCCCGCGTAGTCCACGTCGGTGGGACGCATCGTTGCGAGTGCCTTGTCCAGCTGCTCATAGCGCAGGTTCCTCGCTAGAGCGCTGTCGACATTGTCCTCCTCAGGATTGACGTGCCACGCCTGCGCGACGGTTCGCGGATCCACCTGGCCGGTGAGGAGATCCTCACCAAGCGATGTGTAGGAGGCCGTGAGAATGACGTCGGCCGTTGCCAGCTGCTCGGCGGTCGGATTCTTTGTCTGCTTGAGCGTGCCGATCGCTTGTGCCAGCGCGCCGACTGGATAGTCGTCGAGCCGCATGCCGTCGGTGTTCGCGGCCAGAATCGCATTAGTGAGTGCTTTCGTGCGCCTCTCGTGGAGACCAGTACTGGTAAGCCAGAGCGGATTGCTCCCGTAGAGTTTGTAGAGTCGCTTCGTGTGGCCCCACTGGTCGTCGTCAATCCGGTCCAGCTTTGGACCATCAAGCTTCTTTTTTATGAGGGCTTCGATATCTGTCGTGGGCACGCCCTGTACCGACGTGAGCTTTTCCGGCGCCCACGTCTGGGGATTCTCATTCTTGCCAACATTCGCCGACTCGCTGCGCGAGCAGCCGATGAAGAGGCCGAGCCCGGACAGCAGAGTTGCCAAGAAATGTCGTGGGGATAGCGAGACGGAAGCC
>Ga0137415_10000957_pt1 | contig 28403 bp, 25 predicted proteins | sample CZODoug3_1_1_16f_FD_183082 | JGI IMG/M metagenome (GOLD analysis project Ga0137415, IMG submission 183082) | Vadose zone soil fungal communities from Angelo Coast Range Reserve, California, USA - CZODoug3_1_1_16fungal (Hybrid Assembly) | ecosystem: Environmental > Terrestrial > Soil > Vadose...
GCTCGCCCTCGCCGGCGACCTGATCGCCGCGAGTCCAAGCAGCCTCACACGCTCAAAGCACCTGCTGACTTCGGCGGCAGCCGCCGGCGTGGATCACGACCTAGAGCGCGCCATTCTGGAAAACGCGCGCATTCGCTGCACGCCAGACTTCAAGGAAGGCGTGGCCTCGTTCCTGGAAAAGCGCAAGCCGGTGTGGCACGGCAAGCACGAATAAATCAAAATTATGCAAACGAACGAGCATTACGACACGACGGTACGAGTGCGCTACGCGGAGACGGACCAGATGGGCGTGGTCTACCATGCGAATTATTTTGTTTGGTTTGAAGTCGGCCGCGTGGAATTGATGCGCGCTCTGGGGATCGAATACAAACGCATGGAAATCGAGGACGACTGCCATATCGTCGTGGTCGACGTCCGCTGCCGCTACCATGCTTCAGCGCGGTATGACGAAGTGCTGCGCGTGCGCACGCGTATTGCAGAATCGCGAAATCGCAGCATTCGGTTTTCTTACGAAATCCTTCGAGCTAGCGATCAAACGCTCCTGGCCGCCGGCGAAACGCTGCACGTGATTTGCGGCAGCAACGGCAAGCCCAAGCTTTTGCCGGAGAAATATCGGTTGATACTTGGCACCTCACCGGTCTCAAGCCCGCTCGGGAGCAATCCATGACGATTGCCCTGAGCGGCAACGACCTGACGTTCGACCAGTTGTACGCTGTGGCCTTGCGTGCCAACACAGTGAAGCTAACGTCAGACTCCATTGAGCGCATGAAGGCGTCGCGCGCCGTCGTAGATCGCGTGGTCGCTTCGGGTGCTACTGCATACGGGATCAACACGGGATTCGGCAAGCTCGCTTCCGTACGCATCTCGAGCGAGCAAGTGCGCCAGCTCCAAGTCAACCTGGTCCGCTCTCACGCTTCCGGCGTCGGCCCGCCGCTGAGCGAACCAGAGACGCGGGCCATGATGCTACTGCGAGCAAACGCACTGGCGAAAGGGTTGAGCGGCATTCGTCCGATCGTCGTGGAGACGCTTTGCGCGATGCTCAACGCTGGAGTGCATCCGGTGATTCCCGCGCAGGGTTCGGTCGGCGCATCGGGAGACTTGGCGCCGTTGGCCCATCTCGCACACGTGGTAATCGGTGAAGGTCGCGCTGTCTATCGCGGTGAAACTCTGGATGGAGCCGACGCCATGCGGCGTGCTGGCGTAACGCCCGTCGCCTTGGAAGCAAAAGAAGGATTGTCGCTGCTCAACGGCACGCAAGGGATGCTTGCGCTGCTGAGCCTCGGCCTGCGCGAGGCCGACGAGCTGGTGGACACGGCGGACGTTGCAGCAGCGTTGTCGCTGGACGCGTTGCGTGGCAGTCCTGGCGCATTCGACGCGCGCATCATGCACGCACGGCCGTACACCGGAGCGGCGATGACTGCGCGAAACCTGGCGCACTTGAATGAAGGCAGCCAAATCCGGGAGTCGCACCGCTCGGAAGACAAAGACACGCGCGTGCAGGATGCATACAGCTTGCGGTGCACGCCGCAGGTTCACGGCGCGGTACGCGATTCGCTGGCGCAGGCGCGCGAAATGGCCGCGGTCGAATTGAACAGCGCCACCGATAATCCGCTGGTGTTTGTGGGCGACGGCAGCGGCGACATCATCAGCGGCGGAAATTTTCATGGCCAGCCTCTGGCTATGGCAGCTGATCAAGTGGCGATAGCTATTGCAACGCTCGGCGGCATTTCCGAACGCCGCGTTGAGCAGATGACAAATCCCTTGACCAGCATGCTGCCCGCGTTTCTGACTCCGGAGCCCGGAATCAATTCCGGTTTCATGATCGCGCAGGTGACTGCGGCAGCGCTCACCAGCGAAAATAAGGCGCTGGCCGTCCCGCATTCCGTGGACTCAATCTCAACTTCGGGTAACCAGGAAGATTACGTCTCGATGGGCATGAGCGGCGCGCGCCGCCTGGAGCGCATGCTGCAGAACCTGCGTCATATCGTATCCATCGAACTGCTCTGCGCCTGCCAGGGGATAGACTTGCTGGCGCCATTGCAAACCGGCGCGCTGGCGAAAAAAGCCTACGACGCAGTGCGCGCAAAGTCGGCAAAGGTTACACAGGACCGGCCGCTCGCACCCGAGATCGAAACCGTCTCCGCACTAGTCGCCGTTGGCACGTTTTCCACGATACTTCATTAGCGGGTTAGGCCCCCTCCCCCCGTGGTTTGTTGGATCTGCACATTCTAAAGGACTTGGCAGTAATTTGGCCCGGATCTGCAGATTGCAAAGGACTTAAAGTTCGCGGGAAGAGTTGGCTGGAAATAAAATGGGCGGCCTTATGGCCGCCCAAGGTTGTATACACCATTGAATATAGCAGATGATTAACAATTGTCAATCGATTTCTTCGATATTCTAGAGAGCAGCAACAACATCTGTCTGCCGGAAATCTTCGCCTTTGAAGAGGAGTGGCTCGCCAGTGGATTTGGCAAGGGCGTACGCGAAACAGTCGCCGAAGTTCAAGCCGGCGGGATGGCGGCCTTTACCATAGTTTGAGAAGCCTTCGCGGGCGAGGAGCGCGTGCTCGTGTGTTACCGGCTCGACGGCTAGCTCCGATTCGCGGATAAAGGAATCAAATTGACGGAGACCGCGATCCCCCGCGCGAGTCTCGACCACGATCGAAGCTTCGAGAAAGGACGCCGCAGAAATGCGCGGATTCCCGGAGGCAGAGATAGCTTGGGCAAAGACTTCAAAGCCGGGTTCGCCGAGAACGACCGCAAGGGCCGCTGACGTGTGTACGATCATTTCGGCAAACCATGCTCGTCGTAGAGCATTTCGGCGTGGTCAACGGGTGGACCGGCGAAGATTTCCTGCCCGCGTTTGCCTATTTCCATAAGGGCAGCAAGAGTTTTATCGCGCTTGCGGCGACGGCGAACAGTCTCAAGGCGCTCGCGAATTGCTTGTGTGACTGCGGCGGTTAAAGTTTCGCCGGTTTCCTTGGCCAGAGCCTGAGCGAGTCTGTGGGTTTCGGGGTCTTTGATATTGAGCATGACTCTACCTCGGTAGACATTGTTCTACCATTCTACCTCTGTACTCTCCATAGATGCAAGCGTAGGTTAGGCGAGAGCTTCGCGCAGAAATGTCAGCATGCGATACCCGGCAATATGACTGAACGGAGGAAGTTCGAGGGAGTAGTGCCCACAGTGGAGGGCCAGCGTTCTCGGATGCGGGGTATGTCGCCGGAGGGCCGCGAGCATCTGCTCCGTCAAGGCTGGCAAGAAGGTGGGATCGTATTTGCCGTACACCATGAAGGCATTCTTACCCGCACCCATGCCGCGCTCGACATAAGGCATGGGGCTGACCGGCGCCCAGTATTCGCGCAACTCGTCGACCGTGACGTGCTCACGCAGACTCTCCCAAACGTGCGCGGTGGTCATTCCTTGGCTGACCACGTCAGCAAAATACGTCGACACATGGAAAAACCCGCCAGCCCTCACAGCCGGATCGTGCACCAGCGTGATGTATCCCACAGAAGAGCCGATGCTGGTTCCAAGAATGCCCAGCCGCGAAAATCCTTGCTGCTCCAGCCATCGAAGGCAGCGCCGCGCGTCTTGCACGGCTTGGCGGTTGGCCTGCAGCGTAAGCCCGATGTTGGGCCCGACAAGTTGATCGGCGCGTTCGTGGCCGCGCACCATGCGACGATCGTGATAGGGCAGGCTCATTTTCAGCGCGCTGATGCCAATCCGCTGCAGCCATTCGCCTAACCCACGCTGTCCGTGCCACTTAGCGTTCCAGTTGGGAAGAATTAGAACCGCGGAGTCTCGTTTGCGCGCCGGAAAGAACTGGGCGTAAACACTGTTATTTTCCGGCCACGGCGATTCGATGGAGCTTGTAAACGTCAGAACGTTTTCGCTATTAAGCCGGTAATCAGCCGCCGGGGTCGTGCTGTACCAGGCCGCGCTGTTTTCGGTCACACCCAGGGCGTAGGACCTTACGAATTCCGCAGGATTGGGGTGCTCGGCAGGACCGCCAATGTGCTCCAATCCCCACCCGAACGGACGCACCAGGCGATTATCATCCGTTTTCCAGCGGCGCTGCTCATAACGCAGGATGCGGCGTTCAAACCAATTGGTCGAGCTCACATTGGCATTTTACATTTTGTACGCCGGAAGAGAAAACCAGAACTGGAAATCATTGTAGAAAACAGACTTCCAAAAGGGATTGATGAGCGACCGCCAAGCTCGGCACGGAGACGGAACGGAACGCGTTAGGCATCGGACACTGACACCGAGTGGCTGCGTTGAGCGCGCACCAACGGTATGGCACATTGGATATAGGGGGTCTGAGCGGCCCACACCTTGTTCATCGCCTTCATTTTTGTGCTTGGATTGGTGATTGGCAGCTTTCTGAATGTCTGCATCTTGCGCATTCCGGAAGACCTGTCCATCGTTGCGCCGGGCTCCCGGTGCCCGCGATGCCAAACGCCGATACGTTGGTACGACAATGTCCCGGTCTTGGGTTGGCTCTGGTTAAGGGCTAAGTGCCGTATCTGTAGCTTGCCCATTTCCCCGATGTATCCCCTGGTAGAACTTGCAAGCGGCCTTCTGTTCGTAGCCTGCTACCTGGAATTCGGTATCACGCAGACCACGGTCAAATGGCTCTTCTTCACATCCCTAATCATTGTGCTAACCATCACCGACCTGCGCGTCCGCATGCTTCCCGATGTCGTGAACTGGCCAGGTTTTGTGGCCGGTCTGTTTTTCTCGACGTTCGTGCCGCCAATTGATGGCTCCGCCGCTTACCTCTGCGCTGCCCTGTTCCATCGAATTCCGGCGCGACCCGTACAGGGACTGCTCGACGGTCTTCTCGGTGCGGCGTTCGGCAGTTTTCTTCTGTGGGCCGTGGCGGCAATCTACAGGCGAGTTCGCGGACGAGAAGGCATGGGAATGGGCGACGTCAAAATGATGGCCATGGTCGGCGCGTTCCTCGGCCTGCGCGGAGCCTTTCTGACGATCCTTTTAGGGACGTTGCTGGGAACACTGGTGGGTATCACGATGATCGTAATCCTCTACATCGCCGGTTGGCACCGCAAATTGGCCGAACGCGCCAGCCGTCGCGGTCTTGGCGGCGTGAGCGCATTACGTTGGACCATCGCCAGCCAATATCAGCTCCCGCTGGGGACGTTTCTGGGCATCGCGGCGTTGCTCGTGGTGTATTTTGGTGGACCGATGATGCAGCGGTGGTCGCAACTCTTTACGTGACATGACTTCGCCCACAACTCTCGCGGCATTGCAAACAGCGAAGCCTCCGGGTTTGTGGGCCTTCGGCATCGGCTCGGCAGCGGGACTCCTCGCAATCGCCATTGTCGTGCTCTTCCTGATGCGGCGCTATTTCCGTAACGCGCGAAACGCGCACAAAGAAGAAACATCGCAGACACCAGGCACACAAAACCCCTCGGCCTTCATGGCCGCCTCGATGCAGGGGGTGATCCAGAAACTCCGCGATCAAGAAAAGGAACTGGAGCGACTGCATCGCATAGAGAAAGAGCGCGCAACCCAAAGCGAGCGCCTCAGCGAAGAAGTCACGCGCAACATGCCCGCCGGCCTTCTGATCGTCAACGTCACCGGAATAATCTCCAGCGCGAATCCCGCAGCCGAGCAAGTGCTGGGCATTCGTGGATTGGGCTTCCGCCGCTACAGCGAAGCCCTCGGCGAATCTTCCGAACTGACGCGGTTGATTGCAGAGTGCCTCGCTGAAGGGAATATCTTCCGTCGCGAGCAGGTAGAGCACGCAACTCCTACCGGTGAGCAGCGCCGCCTCGGAGTCACCATTTCCCCGATCCGCAGAGGCAACGAAAAGATCAGCGGCGCGATTTGCCTGCTGAGCGATTTGACCGAATTGGCCGCTCTCCAGCAGCAGATGCAGCTAAAAGAAAATCTCGCCGCTCTCGGCGAACTTTCGGCTGGCATTGCCCACGAATTCAAGAACGCCCTGGCAACAATTTCCGGGTACGCGCAGATGATCCGCGCGGAAGAATTGGGGGGTGAGGCTTCCGACTACGCCGACCGCATCCTCGAGCAAACTCGCAGCATCACCCACGTTGTTACCGAATTCTTGAAGTATGCGCGCCCGCTCGACATCGCCAATGAGCCGGTGCTGCTGGAAACCGTCGTGGATCGAGTGATCTCTGACGTTACCGATGCAAGGCCGAATGTCCAAGTCCGCTCGGAAGGGTTTTTTGGGAGCGTTCCGGGCGACGAGGGGCTCCTACGGCAAGCACTGCTGAACCTGGTGCGCAATGCCGCCGAAGCCTGCGCAGACACTTCCTCTGAAGGGCAAGTTCTATTGAAAGGCGAAGTCGTTCGTACGGAAGAGGGCGGCTTGCAGCGGATTGTGATCCTCGACAACGGCCCAGGAATCGAGGCGGCCGCGCTGAGCAAGCTGTTTCGCCCCTTCTACACCACGAAAGCCGATGGCACCGGACTGGGCCTGGCCGTCGTGCAAAAAATCATCGTTCAGCACGGCGGCCAGGTGGAGGCGCGCAATCGCCCCGAAGGCGGCGCGGCGTTTATGGTTACGCTACCCCTGTGCCGCGCTGTGCCAGAAGCGGTAGAATTGAAGAATCACAGCATGGAGACCTAGTTACGCCGAGGCGTTCTTTTGCTTCGGGGAGGCCAATCTATGGACGCGAGAGTTTTGCGAAATGGAGTTGCATTTGCGAGCCTGGGGTTAGCGGCTCTTGCTCTAACAGCATTCCCAGTCCTTGGGCAACAACAGCATGATTCTTCCCAGCAGTCTACAGGCGACGCGGTTGCGGATGCCGCGCGGAAAGCCCGTGAAGAGAAGAAGAAAGACACGCCAAAGCCTAAGAAGGTCTATACCGACGATGACCTGAACCATTCCACATCCGGAGGCGTCCCCGCTTCGGGTGGCGCGAGCGCGGCCAGTACGCAGCAAGACTCAAGCAAAAATGGCGATGCGAAAAGCAAAGATAAGGCCGATAAGGGGCCCGATCCGGGAGAAAGTGCAGAGGTCAGGTGGCGCAAACAGTTCAAGGACGCCTATGCAAGTTTAGATCGCGCCGAAAGAGAGCTTAGTGTCCTGGAGCGCGAAGACAACAAAGCCCAACTTCAGTATTATCCCGATCCGCAGAAGGCCCTTGCGGAGCAGTACACCCGCAAGGATATCAATGAGAAGGACGCGAAGATCGCCGCAAAAAAGAAAGAAATCGAGCAAATCAAGCAGCGGATCGACGATATGGAAGACGCGCTGCGCAAATCCGGCGGCGACCCTGGCTGGGCTGCACCCTGAGATCAGAGTCGGCGTCAAACTGCCCTATGCCTTTCGCGAAGCTAGAGCGATAGCTGGCTACTTGACGCCTTGACTCTGCACTTTCTCCGCACATCGCTGCGTCGTTCTTCCGGCCAGCCGCGTAAATCATGATAGAAACGAAGGAGATGGAACCTCTCCTTCTTGTTGAAGACAAAAACGAGTTGCGCGCGATGCTCCGCAAGGCGCTGGAGCGTTCCGGCTATAGCGTAGATGAAGCGCCGGACGGCAGCGCCGCGATCCAGAAGGTGCGTGCGCGCCGCTATCTTCTCGTCATCACCGACCTCAAGATGCCGGGCGCCTCGGGACTCGACGTCTTGCGCGAGACCAAGCACGCCGACGCCACGATTCCCGTGATTCTCTTGACCGCGTTTGGTTCCGTTGAAGAAGCCGTCACAGCAATGAAAGAAGGCGCCTTCGATTTCCTGCAAAAGCCGGTCGACCTTGATCATCTGAAGCTTCTCGTGCAACGCGCTGCCCGCCAGCAGGAACTGCTGCGCGAAAATTTGCTCCTTCGCGAAGAGTACACGGCCCGCTACGGATTTCCCCGTATAGTCGGCGAGCACGCTTCCATTCGCGAAATCAGCCAGCAAATTCAGCGCATCGCGGCGACCGATTCCACGGCGCTGCTGCTCGGCGAAAGCGGCACGGGCAAGGAGCTTTTCGCACGCGCGATTCATCACTTGTCCAATCGCCGAGAGCAGCCGTTCGTTGCCCTGAACTGCGCGGCAATTCCCGAGGGGTTAGTCGAGAATGAGCTATTTGGCCATGAGCGCGGCGCCTTCACGGGAGCTGGGGCTCGCAAAGTCGGCAAGATGGACCTGGCCCATCACGGCACTCTATTTCTCGACGAAATCGGTGAGTTGCCATTGGCGATTCAGGCCAAGCTCTTGCGCGTGCTGGAAGAAAGGCGCTTCGAGCGCGTGGGCGGCACGCAGTTAATCGAAGTGGACGTGCGCATTGTCGTAGCCACAAATCGTGACCTGCAAAAGCTGATGCAAGAGAAATTGTTTCGCGAAGACCTGTACTTTCGCATTTCTGCGGTGCCCATCACGATTCCAGCGCTTCGCGACCGCGGCAATGACGTGCTGCTGCTCGCCGAATATTTCCTGGAGAAATTCACCCGCGAATTCGCCAAGCCCGGCCTCGAACTTTCCCCCGACGCGAAACAGCGGCTCGTCGAATATCGCTGGCCAGGAAACGTGCGCGAACTGCAGAACACGCTGGAACGCGCCGTGATTCTCGCCGACGGATTAACCATCCGAGCCGCGGGCTTGCAGCTTCCTTCGCCGAAGCCAAATCTCGAAACCTTGCCGGATGGAATGCTGCCGGAACAATTCAGTTGGGACGGTTCGCTCGACGAAGTCACGCAACGCGCGACCGGTCACGTCGAACGCGTCCTGCTCGAAAGCACGTTGCGCGATTGCCAGTGGAATAAAACGCGCGCCGCGGAGCGCTTGGGTGTCTCACCCAAAACATTGCTCGCCAAAATCCGCGCGGCAGGTCTGGAAGAATAATGACTGGCGAGAGTTCAGCATTCACACTGGCAAACGTTAACTTTTAATTCCCGTGTGAAGCGCGACGGAACCGAGCGTCCACAGCTCGAAATTTACCGGCGCGAAACCGACCTGCGTCATTGCGGAAGCCAGCTCTTTCGGTCGGAAAAAGCGCGAAACCGAAGCGGGCAAATACTTGTACGCGTTCGGATTGCCAGAGAGCAATCCGCCAATCTTCGGCAGAACCTTGCGGCAATACCAGCGATAAAGACCACCGGGTAAGCCGGGCGGCGGCTCGCTGAATTCCAGAATCGCCAGCGTACCTCCGGGCTTCAGCACACGCCGGATTTCTCGCAGTCCGTCCTCGTAGTTCGCCAGATTGCGAAATCCGAATGCAGTAGTAACCAGGTCAAACGAAACGTCGGCGAAGGGAAGGCGCAGGGCGTCAGCTTCAAAAAAGGCCGCAGGCACCGCCGATTGCCGCTTGGTCTTCTGCGCGTTAGCGTTGCTTTTCGTCCGGGCGCGCACCAGCATGGCGTGAGAAAAATCGGCTCCGATCACTTCTGCCGCGCCAACTCGCGCAAGTGCGAGAGCTAAATCGCCCGTGCCGCAGCAAAGATCGAGCACCCGGGCGTTTGGCCGCCGCAAAATCGGCCAGAGGCGTCGGGCGGTCCGCGCGCGCCAAACGCGATCCATCTCCAGCGACAGCAAGTGATTCAGAAAGTCATAGCGCGGCGCAATTTCCGTGAACATTTCGCGGACTTTGCGCGAAGTGTCCGCCTCGGTTTGCGCCCCTTCCGGGCGAGTTCCCTTTGCGGGAACGGGTGCAGGTGCGGCAGCTTCAGCCATTGGCCTTTCCGGAATCGCAGACAAACTGGGGAGCAAAGCGCATTACGCGCTCGACGGCTGAAAGTGGAATGTTGTCATACGAAGCCGCCTTGCCGATGCGCGAGGTCAGCACAAATCGCAATTTCCCGTCGCGGGTTTTCTTGTCCGAGCGCATTGCCGCGGTCAATTCGCGCGGCGATATGCGCGGCCACGGCGGCAGCGGACCCATGCGGCGCACAAGCGAGACAATCCGCGAAACATCATCAGCCTGAGTAATCCCGATTTCGTGCCCCAGCAATGCCGCCGCCATCATCCCCCACGCCACTGCCTCGCCATGCTGGTAGCGCTTGTAGCGCGTCACGCTTTCCAGCGCATGCGCGAACGTGTGTCCAAAATTCAGGATTTCGCGCAATCCCGATTCGCGTTCGTCCTTGCCCACAACTCGCGCCTTGATCGCTACATTGCGCGGAATCAAATACGCAATCGCCGTCCGGTCACGGCGCCCCACCTTCTCCATATTCTTCTCTAGATACGCAAACATCTTCGCATCCGCAATCACCGCGTGCTTTATGATCTCAGCAAGTCCGCCGCGAAATTCGCGCTCGGGCAAAGTACGCAACACGCCGGGATCGGAAAGAACGAGCTTCGGCGGATAGAACGCTCCCACCAAATTCTTCCCCTCCGGCAAATTCACGCCCGTCTTGCCGCCGATGGAGCTGTCCACTTGCGCAACAACAGTAGTGGGCGCGTGAATAAGGCCGACGCCCCGCAAGTACGAAGCCGCTACGAAGCCTGCAACGTCGCCCACCACTCCCCCGCCCACAGCAATCACGAGCGATTTGCGGTCCGCACCACTTCGCACCAGGTCTCGTGCAAGCAATTCGACCGTTCGCAAGTTTTTCGCAGACTCACTGTCATCCATCAAATGAACCGCGCCTGCATTCTTCACACCAACGCCGCGCCTCACGTCCTTCCCCAGTGCCCGCCAGACTTTCGCCGAGGACACGACGTGCACGCTCGAAAACGTCCCGAGCCTCGCGACCTCCTTAGCCGCAAGGCGGACCACGCCTGCGCCACACACCACCGAATAGGGGTCGGCCGCTGACCGGACCACAATGCGCTTAATTTTCATGAATCCGACACTTGGAAATGTAACACGTCGCCGAAACTGAAATGTAGCCTCCGGCCCTGCCTTCGTCATTGCCAACACAATTCCGGCAATTCCTTCGTGCTACCATAACCGTCTTAGTACTGCCGCGCGTCATGACGACTTCCCACAAAACTCATCGCGCCGATTACGCCGTCATCGGATCAGGTGTCGCGGGATTGCGTGCCGCCATCGAGCTAAGCAGATCCGGCAGCGTCCTGGTGCTCGCCAAGTCTGACCTGAGCGACTCGGCCACGGCGTGGGCGCAAGGCGGCATCGCCGTGGCCCTCAGCGACGAAGACGAAATCGGCTTGCACGAGCAGGACACCGTCAACGCCGGTGACGGCCTCTGCCGTCCTGATGCCGTCGTCCTGCTGGTCGAAGAAGGCCCCAAGTACATCACCGAACTGATCGAGTGGGGCACCGAGTTTGACCGCGCCGGCACAAAGCTCGCCTTCACGCGCGAAGCCGCCCACAGCCGCTCCCGCATCCTCCACGCTCACGGCGATTCCACGGGGCGCGAAATCAGCCGCGCACTTCTCGCCCGGGCACATTCGATTCCGCACCTCCACCTTCGCGCGCACGCCTTTACCACCGAGCTCATCGTCGAGTCCGGTGCCGTAGTTGGCCTACACTTCATCGATGAACTCGATGGCTCGCTCCACGAGTTGCGCGCTGAAGCCGTCTTGCTCGCCACAGGCGGCCTTGGCCAGATATACCGCGAGACAACGAACCCAGACGTCGCTACCGGTGACGGCATGGCTATCGCCTACGACGCCGGCGCAGCACTTTCCGACATGGAATTCGTGCAATTTCATCCCACCGCACTATCCGTAAAAGGCGCGCCGCGCTTTCTGCTATCCGAAGCGCTCCGCGGCGAGGGAGCTGTCCTCCGCAACATCAATCTCGAGCGATTCATGAAGCGCTACAACGAAGCGCAAGAACTCGCCGCCCGCGACATCGTCGCCCGCGCGATCGTTAGCGAAATGCACCGCACGAACAGCGAACACGTCTATCTGGACATGACCGCCAAGCCCGAAGGCTTCGTCGAAAAACGCTTCCCGCGCATCTACGCCACTTGCATGAGCTACGGCGTCGATCTCGCACGCGACGTCGCGCCCGTCTGCCCGGCCGCGCATTACATGATGGGCGGCGTGAAATCCGATCTCTGGGGGCGCACTTCCCTGCCTGGTCTCTACGCCGCGGGAGAAACAGCCGACACCGGCGTTCACGGCGCCAATCGCCTCGCCAGTAATTCTCTTCTCGAGGGTCTGGTGTTCGGCGCGCGCAGCGGTCAAGCCATGATGAAAGACGCGCCCGTCAAGAAGAAACATGCTGTCGGACTTCCGGGCAGCCCCGCACCAAAACCCGCCGACGCCGCGCAACCGCACAAGAATTCCCCGAGGTCGCCGCAGACCCCGGAGCTAACGAAGATTCGCGATGTGATGTGGCGTCTGGTCGGCATCCTGCGCAGCGGGAAGGAATTAGCGAGCGCGATCGAGCAACTGAAATCCCTTGAAACACCTAAGACGGACGAAAATGGCAGGGCACATTGCGAGTTCCGCAACATGCACGCGCTTGCCCTGGTTATCGCGAAGTCCGCGCTGGCCCGGCACGAAAGCCGCGGCAGCCACTACCGTTCCGACTTTCCCTACCGCGACGACGACGATTTCGCCAAACACTCCATAGCGCAAAAAGCCAAAGAAATCCGCTTCGAGGCGTAGCAGTGGCACAGCCACTTCTCGCTGTGCGCCCTATACCGGGCTACCAGCACCACAAATTTGACTTGAATCGAGCAGACTACTTGGACTGGAGCTGTTTGACGCTCTCAAGAAAAACATGTCCGGTAATCGCCAGACTCTTGGCGTCGACCTTGTCGAGAGTGTCTTCCGGTGTGTGCCAGTAATAGAGATTGCCGCCCGGGTAGTTCTCCAGGTCAATAACATCCACGCACGGGACCTTGCGCTTCAGAAATGGATCATGGTCGTCGGATACTTCCAACGAATCATCCAGAAAAACATCGCCATAGCCGAGCTTTTTCGCAGTTCCCCAAACCAGATCGACCAGCGATTTCGTGGAATCGCTTTCGCGCTTGAAACGCGGTGGGCGCGTTCCAACAATGTCTGCAAGGAGGAATGCTTTGATCTTCGGCAGGTCGCCACTCATCGCCATCTTCGCCGCCATTTGCCGGCTCCCATAGCGGCTGTCCGCGTCGCTCCACTCTTTCATCGCCTCTTCGCCGTCAAAAAACGTGATCCACACTTGATAACGGCCGTGCTTGGGGCAAAGCAGCCGCGCCAGTTCCAGCATGACGCCCGTGGACGACCCGGCGTCATCGGCTCCGACAAACTTTTGCATCAGTTTGGTGTCGTAGTGCGTGGCGAGCATGATGATCCCCGGCTTGTCGCCAGGAATCTTGGCCACGATGTTCTCCATCGGCAGCCGCCCCACAGGCGTGCCCGCCGTAAACGAATCCGTCTCCACCTTGCAACCGTAACTGGTCAGTTCGTTCTGAATGTATTCCTGCAACTGCCCAATCGCCGCTGAGCCCGAAGGCCGCGGCCCAAATCCCACCTGCTTCGCAACCTGCGAAAACGCGCGCTTCCCATCGAAGCCGCCGGTCTTCTCGGCTGGAGGAGCGTCATCTCCGTCCTGCTTCGCGCCTGTTGACTGCGAAGCACCCGCCGTCGGACTCGTGACCGCGGTATCGCCGCTCTCGTCAGCTTTGGCCTTGCATCCAGCCAGGGCGAGAGCACACACCAGTACCGCGAGCAATCTCGAAGGGAAAGTCATTCAGCGCGCCTCTGCCGCGGCCGCGAGTTGCCGCTCCTTTTTCCGCACCACCATGGCCGAGACTCCAATGCTTATGAAATAGAGGACCACCATCGGGACCATGAATATCAACATGCTCAAAGCATCGGGCGGCGCGGCGACCGCCGAGGCAATGGCAATGACCAGAATTGCGTAACGGAAATTCTTCCAAAGAAATTTTGGCGTGACGATGCCGAAGAGCGACAAGAAGAAGATCAGGACCGGCAGTTCAAACGTCAACCCGATAATCAGCAGTGTGAGGAGGATAAGATCAAAATACTCGTTCACGCTGATCATGGGCACCACGTCATGTCCCAAATTGAACATGGGGCTGGGACTAACCAGGAAGTGCAGGACGTAGGGGATGGTGATGAAATAGCCGAAAGCGATTCCCGCGAGAAACAGAAAAACAGTAGAAAACAGGAATCCGGTGATGGCCCCGCGTTCGTGCTTGTAGAGCGCCGGCGCCACGAACAACCAAACCTGGTAGAGAACGATAGGCGAGGCCAGGGCGATACCTAGGTAAACACCGATTGTGATGACGAGATTGAGGCCGCCAGCCGGATGCGTGTAGATGAGCTTGGGGTCCAGGTGGGCGTCCGCAAGAGCCTTCAGTATCGGCCGGTTGATCCATCCCACGAAATACTTCGAAAAATATATGCCGACCATGGTGCCGATGCCCACGGCGTACAGCGAATTAATCAGCCGTTTGCGCAGCTCCACCAAATGCTCGAAAAACGTCATTTGACCGCCGCTTTCGCCGGTCTCTTCAGGATGCTCGCTAGTCGCCATTTGAGGTTTTCAGGGTCAGTGTGCCGTTTCAATTGTCCGATCAGCTGTCCGATTTTTGCGCCTTCGCCTGCAATTCGTGCTTCTCGGCAGCTTCGGTGCCTGCGCAGGCATCAGGCGCATTAGGCGTCTCCGTCTCGGTGTCCCGAGCGACGTTCCCTTCCGCCACCGGAGCGACCACCGGACCTTCGCTAGCCGCAATTTCCCCAGCTTCCGCTTCTGTAGCGCGCGCGCCCGTTGCTAACTCCCCGCCCCCCGCCTGCGTCTCAGCACCTGAGGGCGTGGCCAGCGTCGCTGGTTGCGTCTGCGCGGTCGTGGAAGCCGCCGCCGCTTCCGCCTTGCGTCGCTCGACCTCCCGCGCCTGCCGCTCCAGGTCGCGCATCTCCTCTTCAAAGGCGGACTTGAAATCGGTGGAAGCCTTGCGAAACTCAGCCATCAACTTGCCAAGCCCGCGCGCAAGTTCCGGCAGCTTCTGTGGGCCGAAGACGACCAGCACAATCACGAACACCACGATCATGTGTGGGATGCTAAGCATGCTTTTTAGCGAACAGAAACGGCTCCGTTGGCATCATAGAGAAGGGCGTTCCGAAGTGTCAAACGCCAGAATGCGCTGTGCTATAATTCATAAGTCAGCCGGTCACGCGAGGGTAGGATGAAACCAGAGCGTCGCGGTGTTTTCCTTGTAGTAGCGGTATTACTTGTATCCGCAATCCTGGGCGGCATTTACGGGCCCAATGTCCGGGCCACTACGGCTTCCACGGACGATTTCCAGACCGCCGTGCGCGACTTTACGCGCGTTCTGGACGTGGTCCAGGCCAATTACGCCGAGCCCGTCGACGTCGACAAAGCCGTCTACCAGGGTGCCATCCCCGGCATGCTGCGCATGCTCGACCCGCACTCCAATTTCTTTGACGCCCGCCAATTCGCCCTCCTGCGTGAAGACCAGCGTGGCAAGTATTACGGCGTCGGCATGGTCGTCGCCCCCCGCGAGAACCACACCGTTGTCATGGCTCCCTACGTTGGCGCACCAGCTTACAATGCCGGCATTCGCCCTGGCGACGTCATCGTCAAGGTTGATGACAAGTCCACAGATGGCCTCACCACTAGCGATGTAGCGGACATGCTCAAGGGTGCCAAAGGCACGGTCGTAAAGATCACAATTTCGCGCGAAGGCTACACAGAGCCGCTTGTCTTCACGGTGACGCGTGACGAAATCCCCCGCCATTCCGTGGATATCGCATTCCTGTTAAAGCCCGGAGTCGGCTATGTCCGTCTCTCAGGCTTTAACGAAACCACCGACCGAGAAATCGCGGACGCGCTGAAGCAACTCAATGCACCGTCCCTCGACGGCTTGATTCTCGACATGCGCGGTAATCCTGGCGGCCTTCTCAATGAAGCCGTCGCCGTTGGGGACATGTTCCTCGAGAAAAATCAGCTTATCGTTTCGCATCACGGCCGCGCATCCACCGAGCGCCGTTACTACGCCATCCGCGGCAATCAGGGCGACAACGTGCCGCTCGTAATTCTCGTCAACGGCAATTCCGCCTCCGCTACCGAAATCGTCTCGGGCGCAGTGCAAGATCACGATCGCGGCTTGATTGTCGGTGAGACCACGTTCGGCAAAGGCCTGGTGCAAACCGTCACACCGCTCAGTGAAAACACCGGCTTGGCCCTCACCACCGCCCGCTATTACACTCCGAGCGGGCGCCTCATTCAGCGCGATTACAAGTCGATCTCGCTCTACGAATATCACTACGAGCGCAAAGTCCCCGAGCATCCCAGCGAGGTCAAGCTCACGGACAGCGGCCGCCAAGTCACCGGCGGCGGCGGCATCACGCCGGACATCAATGTCCCCGCGCCCAAGCTCACCAAGTTCCAGGAAGCCTTGCTGCGCGCCGACGTCTTTTTCCCCTTCGACCAGGGTGTCGGCGGCTTCACGCGCAGTTACCTCGGCACGCGCCCAACGATCACCAAGAGCTTCGAGGTGGACGACACGGTTCTTCGCGACCTGCGCGCTTACATGAGCAAGCACAACGTCCACTACACCGAACCTGAGATGAGCGAAAATCTCGACTGGATCAAACGCAAGATCAAGCAAGAAGTCTTCATGTCCAGCTTCGGCCAGCAGGAAGGCTCGAAGGTTCAGCTCGAATCCGACCCGCAAGTACAAAAAGCGGTGGAAGCCATCCCGCAAGCTCGCGCCCTGTATGAGAACGCACGCAAAATAGTAGCGCAGCGCACCGGAATCACCCCTAACCAACCGTAAGTGACATCGCGATACATCATCAGCAACACTGCAACGCCGATTGGCAAGCCGCATCGCGTCTGCTAAAATTTCTCTGCTGCTCGTGGGCGAGTAGCTCAGCTGGGAGAGCGCCTCGTTCGCAACGAGGAGGCCGGGGGTTCGAATCCCCTCTCGTCCACCATCTCTTAATAAACTACAACCACATTTTGAATAACGCTGAGTCCCCTAACGTCGAACCGCGGACATTCGGCTGTAACTCGTAACCGGTTCCCGCTGCGCTTTTGTTCAGCCCTGGGGCATCAAACGGTTTGTGAGTTGTATCAATGTCGGGCGCGTTTTCCTGGTGTTGGCCACAATTCTATCTGTTTGCTTTGCCGTTCTCGCAAGCCTGCGAGGCGCCCTTAACACCCGCAGCCATTGACGAGGCCTAGGTGCTGGGGCAGCGCAACGATCAAGTGACTGCGGATTTCCTGCTTCCCTACATCACGGAATGCTCGACCCCGGAAGAGGGCTGTTTTCTCACCCAAATTGAAATACTCAAGCGCCTTCGCGCCAAGCTCCTGAAAGGTGGCAGTAAGGGGTACACGGAGCAACAGACCGTTCACGACTACCATCAGGCCCGCGACAAAATCATCGTCCAAGTGACGTTGGTAATGCGCGCTCTGTACGCGGGAGCCGCTCAGGATAAGGCCCAGGGTACTTCGCTGCGGCCCGAGAATTTCTGGCAGAATTTCCGCTTCAGCCTCAAACAGCGCGGGAAGGTCATCCCCACTCGTTCCATCTGCAACGACCCAATCTATTCGACGTCGACCAAGAACGCGCCTCCCATTCTGGATGGTGCGACAGTCCACCTTGAATACGACTCCAAAAACGTAGCGTCAGAAGAAGCCAACATTGAGGTTCGTAGTCCGGACTCCAAAACGATCAAGGCATCGTTCGATTTGAAAAAACTGCGCTAACTCACATCGCAACAACTGCGACCGAGCTGATATGTAGCAAGCGCCTTGCATTTCACCTCTCGCGGCGCGAGGATTCTTGTATAGGATCGATCGATGTTCCAGTCGGGCCAACTCGTGCGCGTGAACCTCGCTGGTCTCCAGACCGAGGGCGTAATGTTCCAGGCTGCGGTTACGGACGCTGTCGGTCACATCGTGAAACAGACTTCGGAGCAGCCGGCGAAGTATCTAGTGAAGCTTTTATTCTCCTTCCGTGGCGTTAGCGAAGTCGAGGTTCCCGCAGACCGTATCCACGCAGACAGGTGAGCCTTTTCGTCACGCTAGTCGCGCGCAGAGTACGTTGCTTCAGCTGCCGAATTAGCGAGCCAGTGGAGCGTTTACGCGAGACCACCTTGTCTAGCGAGCTTCAATGCTTCGATAGCCGCGCCTCGTGCCCCGGCAGTGTCCCCGTTCGGCATCACAAAGATTGGAATATCCGCCTGCTCTTCGCGCTGCGTAGGCATGCCCGCCTGGATCTCTTCTATAAACCAGTTCTGGAACTCTCTGCTCGTTTCCAGAGCACCCCCGCCAACGATCAGCGCATCCGGATCGAAGGTATTCACCATCTCATCGAAGAAAAGTCCCAATGCATGTGCCTGAACCCGGAAAATGTCCCGGCACATGGCGTCGCCTTTGTCGGCCAGACCGCGCACGAGGTTTGCCGCATGGTGCAGGTCCCCTAATTTTCCAAGATCGTGCCGGGGATATCGCTCCAAGAAAAATGGTAAAAGAGATGTCTCGATGGCAGTCAGCGAGCAAAGCGACTCCAGGTCTCCGGTGCGCCCGCAATTGCACAGCGGCGCCAGTCCGCTAATTCCCGCGATGCTCTGGTACGGAATCAGCACGTGCCCCAATTCTCCGCCAAATCCTTTTCTGCCCTTGACTACGTTCCCATCCAGGATGACGCCGCCGCCTAGCCCCGTCCCGATCACCGCTGAGACTGAAGTTTCTTTACCGGCACCCCCGAAAATCGTAAAGTGTCCCCACAACGCACCCGCATTTCCATCATTCAAATAGCTCACCGGCTTGCCCAGCCTCTGCGCCAGGCCCTCGCGGATATCGAATCCCGCCCACCCGGAATGCACAAAATTCGTAGATCCCTTTGCGCTCAGCAAACCTGCCGCACTAGCTGGACCAGGCGTGTCCAACCCCACGGCTACGATTTCGGAAAAAAGAACATTCGCCCTGTCAGCCGCAATCTTGAGCCCGTCTTCGATCTGCCGCAGGCAAATTTCTGGTCCCTGCTTCGCAAAGGAGGGATGCTCGCACAAACCCTCGATCAGAAACTCTTCTTCCCGATTCACCAATGTATAGTTGACGGCAGTTCCGCCAAGATCTACTCCGGCCACCACTTCCACGTTTTTCTCCCTTGCGGTCCTTGATTCCGGACCGACCCACTGTACGGGCCACTGCCCGGCCATAGCAAGGCAGAAGCCGACTTTGGGCGACACGACTTTGGTCGACTCTGGTCGACTCCGTGCTTCTGCGGTATCATGGCTTTTGTTTGGTAAGCCGGTTGCGCAACCCAGTTCTGATGCGATCCGACGAGGCGAGCCATGTTGTATCACGGGCCCTCCATAGTCGATGCCTCTCGCCGTCGTTGCATGCTACAGTCCTGCACCTCTCTGCATCACCGTCGGCTTCACGCTGTTTCTCGCGCGGCGTGTAACTGCTGGGCGCTCGCTTTTCCTGACACGCATCGCCGCAACACATCCGGACTTACATTCACGATTGTTTTTCCATCCAAATTTCGGAGGTGATCAATGGCAACCCAAAGTCATCCTATACACTTTCCCGCCGGCAGCCTGGGCGGCCAACGCCATATTTGCGCTTTCTTCAATAGTAGCGATGAGGAACACAGGGTCCTCGGTTCCTTCATCAAAGAGGGCTTCGACAAGGGAGATAAAGCATTCCATCTAGTGAATCCCGACCAGCGGGAAGACCATCTCAAGCGACTCGTCGCGTCAGGGATCAATGTCCAAAAAGCGATGGAGAACGGCCAACTGGAGGTCCGGCATTGGCAAGACGCTCCTCTCCGCGGTGGCCGCTTTGACCAGGACTCCTGGCTGGACTCCTTCGAGAAAGTGCTCCAGTCTGGGCCAGCCACAGGCTACGCACAGACAAGATTCCTGGCTCACATGGAGTGGGCGCTCGTCGACTTACCGGGCGTCGAAGATCTGATCGAGTTCGAGACGCGAGTCAACTACGTTGTTCCTAAGTACGAGGACATCGTGATCTGCGCGTATGATCTCTCGAAATTTAGCGCGAGCGTGGTAATGGACGCCCTGCGCACGCACCCGGTCGTCATTATCGGGGGCATTCTGCAGGAGAACCCATTCTTCGTTCCCCCGGATCAGTTTCTCCTTGAATTGCGCGAGCAACGGTCCGTTCGGAAGCGCGCAGCGGCGGCGAACTAAATGTCGATAGGCCCGGAACAGGGATCCCCATCTTCGTATATATGCTTGGGAGGTGATACATGGCTACTAGTCATTCCGTGCAGTTTGCCGGGGGCACCCTCGGCCGTCAGCGTCATATTTGTGCTTTCTTCAACAGCATTGGCGAGGAACACAGAGTGCTTCGCCCGTTCTTCAAAGACGGGTTCGACCGCGGCGAAAAGGCCACGCACATCGTCGATCCTGATAATCGCGACGAGCACCTAAAGCGCCTCGCGGAAGCGGGTATCGATGTGCAGCGGGCGATGGACACCGGGCAGCTTGAGTTGCGCCCGTGGCGGGAAACCTATCTCCGCGGAGATCGCTTCGATCAGGATGCCATGGTGGCTTTAATCGAACAGATACTCCAGTCGGGTCCCCCGGCCGGCTACGCGCTCACGAGGCTAGTGGCACACATGGAGTGGGCGCTGCTGGACAAGCCAGGTGTGGACGACTTGGTGGAATATGAGACCCGCCTCAATTATGTCCTTCCCAAGTATGACGATCCGGTGATCTGCACGTACGACTTGTCGAAATTTGGCGCCACCGTGGCCATGGATATCATGCGTACGCACCCGGTTGTAATTATCGGCGGCATCCTCCAGGAGAACCCGTTCTTCGTTCCGCCCGATCAGTTTCTCCTCGAGTTGCGGGAGCAACGGTCGGTCCGCAAGAGCGCAGCGACGGCAAACTAAATGCGCACAGAATCGCACGCGGATAGTGCGACGCTGCGGGGAGCGCTCCGGGATTTGGTGGCACTCTCGACAATTCCGGCGGCGTGGGTGGGGAGAGAACCCCCGATTATTGCTGCCGGACTCGCCGATGTGCTGGTCGGCTCCCTGCACCTGGATTTCGCTTTTGTGCGCTTGTGCGATCCTAAAGGGGACGGCGCAATCGAAGCAACGCGCGGCAACGCATGGAAAGCTTTTCCCGAATGGCTGCAAACTCGCCTCGCCGGCGCTCACTTTTCGCGAAAAGAAATCATTACGGACGTTGGCTGCGAGCAGCCATGCCGTGGCGTGGTCATTCCCGTTGGCGTCAATGGCGAGGGTGGCCTGGTTGCTGCGGCGTGCACTCGCACCGATTTTCCCAGTGAGATCGATCAGATGCTTTTGTCTGTGGCGGCGAATCACGCCGCCACAGCCTTTCAGAACGCCCGCCTGCGCTACGCTCTCGACGCTAACGTGGCGGAGCTCCGCCAAGCCCGCGACCAGCTCGAGAGCAAGGTAGCGGAACGGACCGCCGATTTGCTGCGGAGCGAGACCAATCTGGCAGAGGCGCAGAGGCTTAGCCACTGTGGCAGTTTCGCCTGGACTATCTCCAAACCAGGAATTTACTGGTCCGACGAAACCTATCGGATCTTCGGATTCACCCAGGATATCCAACCCACTCTAGATTTAATACTTCAACGAACCCATCCCGAAGACCGAGCCCTCGTCAAACAAGCCAGCAATCGAGCGAAACACGGCGGGAGCCATCTTCATCTTGAGCATCGTCTGTTGATGCCCAACGGCTCGGTCAAACATATCGAGATCGTCGCTCATGCCGTAGAAAAGCCAGAATCGAGTAATTTTGGATATGTTGGTGCCGTGCTGGATATCACCGAGCGCACGCTAGCCGAGCAGAAATTCCGTGGCCTTTTGGAATCAGCACCGGATGCCATGATCGTAATGAACCCCAAGGGCCGGATCGTGTTGGTCAATGCCCAGGTAGAGAAGCTGTTTGGCTATCAGCGCGAAGAACTCTTGGGCCAGGAGATTGAAATTTTGGTTCCGGATCGCCTTCGTGGCCGCCACCCCGAACATCGCACGGGCTACTTCGCCCAGCCTCGTGTGCGGCCGATGGGTGCGGGTCTGGAGCTGTACGGACGGCGGAAAGACGGCACGGAGTTTCCCGTGGAGATCAGTCTCAGCCCCCTGGAAATGGAGGAGGGCACCCTTGTCTCCGGCGCCGTTCGCGACATCACCGAGCGCAAGCGCGCCGAGGAGGCCCTGCGTAGAAGTGAGGGCTATTTAGCCGACGCGCAGAGGCTGACCCACATAGGCAGTTGGGCATGCAATATCGCCACTCGAGAGATGCGTCACTCGTCCGAGGAACATTCCCGGTTGTATGGCTTCGATCCAGACCAAGGAATGCCTTCCTTCGAACAAATCGTACAGCGTATGCATCCGGAAGATCGAACTCGCGTCATTGAGACTGCCGAAAGAGCGAGCTGCGCGGGAAAAGATTTCGAGGGGCATTTCCGCATCGTTGTTCCAGACGGTACCACGAGATACGTGCATGAAGTAGGTCATCCCGTTTTCAACCCGGCCGGCACCCCCGGCGAATTCGTGGGCATCCTCATGGACGTCACCGAGCGCAAACTGGCGGATGAAGAGCGCGAGCGGTTGCGCCAGGCTCAGGCGGATCTCGCGTACCTGAATCGTGTGACCACCATGGGCGAGTTGACCGCATCGCTGGCCCACGAGATCAGGCAACCGATTACTGCGGCACTCACCAACGCAAAGACTTGCCTACGGTGGCTCGGACGCGAGGAACCTGATGTGCAAGAGGCGCGCGAAACCGCGTCACGAATCATCAACGACGTCACACGCGCCGCTGACATCATCAGCAGAATCAGTTCGCTCTTCAAGAAGGGCGGTCCGCAGCGGGAGTTCGTTGACGTCAATGAGCTTATTCGTGAAATGATTGTCCTGCTGCGCAGCGAAGCGAACCGCTACTCGATCACCATTCGCACCGAGCTTGCTGAGCATATTCCCAATGTCCGGGCTGACCGCGTCCAGCTACAGCAAGTTTTCATGAACCTCATTCTCAACGGCATCGATGCCATGAAGGAAATAGGTACCAGAAGTGAGCTCACCATCAAGTCGGAAGCCGACCAAGGTCAACTGCTGATTTCAATCAGTGATACCGGTGCGGGATTCCCTGCGGAGCAGGCAGACCAGATCTTCAAGGCATTCTTCACGACCAAGGATAATGGAACCGGCATGGGTCTGCCCATCAGTCGGTCGATCATTGAGTCGCATGGCGGCCGCCTGTGGGCTGCGGCTAACTCCACGCGTGGCGCAACGTTTCAGTTCACGCTGCCCATAACTGTCGCGGCGCACGCATAGTCTCGTGACCAACGTTGCTTCGTTGAAATGGCTCTGATCGGAAAATCCAATGGTTTTTGCTATTTCGGAAATGGGTAGACTGGTCATTCGGAGTAGCGACTTAGCTTCAGCAATTCGCAGCCGAACAATGCTCTTTTTAAATGACCGGCAAAAGTGAAACGGGCTGACTCCAGCAAAATCTGCGAGTACCTGAAGACTGTTGTCTTCCCAAGGATTGGCACTACGGCCACCGCTGCGTCGTATGTCTTAGTAGCAGGAACTGCTGCAGCGTAGAATCTTGGTTATGGCGCCAGCGCTTCGTCCTTACGATCCCGGGGACTTTGCTGCGCTTTACCGGCTTGATCAAAGTTGCTTCCCCGCTGGGATTTCTTACTCGAAGACTACTTTGCGTTACTTTCTGTCGCTTCGCTCGGCGGATTGTGTTGTTGCCATGCAGGACGCCCACATTGCGGGATTTATTCTTACTGAGGAAAATCCGCCGCTGGCGCACATTATTACTCTCGACGTTGGTGAGAAATTCCGGCGGCGAGGAATTGCGTCGGCTTTGCTTGCCGAGAGCGAGAGGAATTTGGGGTTGCGTGGAGTGCGGCATGTGCTGCTGGAAACGGCAGCAGACAATGACGCTGGCGTTGCCTTCTGGAAGCACCACGGCTATGGTATTGCGGCGACATTGCAGCGCTACTACTTGGGCCGGCTGGATGCTTATGAAATGCGCAAGATATTGCCGGCCCCAACGAGAACTGTAGCTCCGAGCTAAGGCTGCTGGCGCCCCGGGGGCGTAGTCGGAACCCGTCCTGTAAAACCAGCCGGGACGCAAACAGCGCGCTGCAGAAAGCTGCGCTGCAGGAACGGCGCTGTGTAACTTTCTTCAGGGGCTAAAGCCTCAGGTTTACGCACTTTGACGCGGGGGCTGAAGCCCCCGCCTCCTAAGGAGAAACGTTGAGCGATTACCTGGTGTCTGTTCTGCTGGGCATTGTGGAGGGATTGACGGAATTTTTGCCGGTTAGCTCGACGGCGCACCTGCGGCTTAGCGAAGCGCTGCTGCACATTGACCTCGGCAGCGGCTACTGGAAGATGTACACGATTGTTATTCAGCTTGGCGCGATACTTGTGCTGCCCATCTACTTTCGCGAGCGCATCGCGAAATTTCTTTCGACCTTTCCTCGCGGCGAGCGCGGGGATCGCACGGCACTGACGCATCCGCTGAGCCTCACGATCATCGCGTTCGTTGTGACCGCGATTCCGTCGTTTCTGCTGACCAAAGTGATCGGCAAGCATCTCGAGAGCCTGTACATCATGGGCGCTTCCCTGCTGATCGGCGGGATTGTGATGTGGATCGTCGACGCCATGAACGCACAGGCGGAAAAAACCGGCGCCGGCGCGCCTGGCACCCGCATTCGGACGTGGCGGATGGAAGAGATGAGCTTGACGCAGGCGATTTGGATCGGGGCTTGCCAAATCCTTTCGGCGGTTTTTCCCGGCACTTCGCGGTCGATGTCTACCATCACTGCGGGACAAATTGCCGGAATGTCCCGCGCCGCGGCGCTGGAATTTTCGTTCTTTCTGTCTATGCCCACAATGGCGGTGGCGACGGGCTACCAATTGCTGAAATACGTAACGGGTAAGGACGAAAATACGATCGGCGTCTCGCATATCGATTCGCACGGATGGATTGTGTTGGCCATCGGTTTTATCGTTTCGTTTATCGTGGCGTATGCGGCGGTTGCGTGGTTTCTGGCTTGGGTGCGCAAACATGGTTTCGCGCCGTTCGCCGTCTATCGCATCGTCGTGGGCGTGCTGGTGCTCGCCTGGGCTTCGCGCGCCATTAATTTGTTTCAGTTAGCCAGGTAGCGCCATTGTTGGAGAAGGACTCGGGCTGGTTAAGACAAGCACAAGATCATCTTTAGATACACGGACTTGGAAACTCCTTGTTGGACGCGGAACGTTGTCTGTTATATTTAATGCGTTTGGGTTCCTCCGAAAGGCACGTTCTAGCGCCGGCGAGCTCTTTCGTACTCAGCCTTCCCCAAAAGCTGGGGCCCCAAACCTGAGGATTATTTCGTGCGCTTTCTGACTCCGACCGATAACAAGCGGCTCAATGAGCTGATCGGTTTCCTGTTCATGATTCTGGCAGTGCTGGTGGCACTGTCCTTGATTTCGTATTCCCCACATGACGTGGCGTTTAACGTGGCCGCGCCGCCCGCGGATGGTCCGCTCTCGCACAACTGGATCGGGCCGGTGGGCGCTTACGGAGCCGATCTTCTCTTCCAGGTATTCGGCTTCGCGGCGTTTTTGCTGCCGGTGGCTATCCTTATTCTTGGCTGGAAATGGTTTCGCAGCCGGGCGATCAATTCGCAACTGGCGACCATTTTTGGCTACATGCTGCTGCTGCTTTCGCTCCCTTCCCTGCTTTCGCTTTGGCATTTTCCGGAGGTGCGCGGCCTGCCGCCAGGGGGGATGCTTGGGTCGCTGGTCTCCGGCAGCTTGCAAGCGGGATTTAATTTTTGGGGCGCCAGCCTGATCGCTTTCGCGTTCTTCCTGACATCACTTTTTATGACCACGAGCTTTTCTTTTGCGGGGACGCACGCCTGGGCGAAAAAGGGCCCGCTGGGCGCGGTGGAAAAGCTGGGCTTGCTGCAGAAAGCGCAGGCGCGCTGGCAGAACTGGCGCGACGGGCGCGAGCAACAGCGCATGCGGCGGCGTCTGGAAGAGACGCGTATCTCCGGGCGCAAACCGGTGAACCAGCTTGGCGCCAACGCAGCGTCGAGTGAACCGCAAGCGTCAATTCAGCTTGCGGACGAGAGCGACATTTTTGAAACGGAGGAGAAGGAAGAAAAATCGCGCGATTCGCGCAAGCCTCCGATTCTTTTCTTGCATGACGAGAAGAAGGAAAAGGTCAGCACCAAAAAATCGGCCGATCCGAAGATCGCAAAGGGTAACGCGAACTATAAGCTGCCCTCGGTTTCGCTGTTGCGCGAGGGCGAGCGCAGCCAGAAGCTCGATGAAGATGAATTGAAAATCCGCGCGCGGGCTATCGAAGATAAGTGCCTGGAATTCGATATTCAGGGGCGCGTTACGCAGATCAATCCCGGCCCGGTGGTCACTACGTTTGAGTTCAAGCCGGAAGCGGGCATCAAGTACAGCCGGATTATCGGTTTGACGGAAGATCTCTGCCTGGCGCTGCAAGCGGAATCGATTTTGATCGAGCGCATTCCGGGCAAGTCCACCATCGGTATTGAAGTGCCGAACATCAACCGGCAGACGATTGCGCTGCGGGAAATTATCGAAGCGCCGGAATTCATCAACTCGCCGAGCAAACTCACGCTGGCGATGGGTCGCGACCTGCACGGGCGTATACGCATCACGGATCTGGCGGCCATGCCGCACTTACTGATCGCGGGCTCGACGGGAACCGGCAAGAGCGTGTTCATCAACTCGCTGATGATGTCTATTCTTTATAAGGCGAGCCCGGAAGACGTAAAGATGGTGCTTGTCGATCCCAAGCGGCTGGAGCTGAATCTTTACGAAAACATTCCGCACCTGATCGCGCCGGTTGTTACCGATCCCAAGATCGCATCGAACGTGCTGCGCAATGCGACCAAGGAGATGGAGAATCGGTTGAAGCTGCTGGCGCAGCGCGGGGTGCGCAACATCGACCAGTACAATCGCACGTTCCAGAAAGCGCAGCCGCTTTCGCTCTTCGACAATGTGGAGGAAAGCGAGCACAAGCCGCTGCCATATTTGGTGATTGTGATCGACGAATTGGCCGACTTGATGATGGTCGATACCAATAACGTGGAAGAATCGATTACGCGGCTGGCGCAGATGGCGCGCGCCGTGGGCATTCACTTGATTTTGGCGACGCAGCGGCCTTCGGTGGACGTGATTACCGGCTTGATCAAAGCGAACTTCCCTGCGCGCATTTCGTTCCGTGTGGCCAGCAAAGTTGATTCGCGGACGATTCTCGATTCGAACGGCTCGGAGTCGCTGCTTGGCAAGGGCGACATGCTGTATCTGCCGGCGGGCTCGGCGCGGCTGCATCGCATTCACGGGCCGCTGGTTTCGGAAGATGAAATCACCGCGGTGTGCGATTTCTGGCGCGAGCAAGCGCAGGCCAAGTACAACGAAGAATTACTGGCTGCCCCGAAGGATGAAAACGGCGTGACGGGTGACGAGACGGTGGGTGAGGGAGAAGCGGCCGAGGATGTGGACGACGACCTCTACCAGGACGCGGTTCGCGTGGTTTGCGAAATGGGCCGGGCTTCCACTTCTACCTTGCAGCGGCGGTTGCGCATCGGCTACGGACGCGCGGCTCGCCTGATCGACCTGATGGAAAAAGATGGGATTGTCGGCCCGCCAGACGGAACCAAACCGCGCGAAGTCCTAAAAGGCCGCAACTGGATGAAAGAGTACGACGAGTCCGCGCAATAACCCAGGCAAGCGACGCAGTTAAGATAGTGGAAGGTTCGCCTGATGCGAGGCCGGATTGTCCGCGGGATAAGAAATCTCCAAGCCATTGACCTCGGCAAATGGAGTCATCTCGTGCGAGCGGGCGGAAGTAGGGCTCATTATGTCCTGGACGTTTACGCCACGAACGAGCAACGCGTCGCCGATTAGCGAGCGATGGCAGCGCCACGGTACGGCCTCGGCGCACATGATCGCGGTGCGCTTCGCGGTCGCGAGTTGCATCAGCGCTTCGACGCCGGTGCGAAATTCGTCGGTGGCCATGTAGTCGGCATAACCGCGAAATGACGCATTGCGCCAACCAGTGTTGCTGGAATCTTTCTTCGGGTGGCGGAGACCACCGAGACTCTTCAAGTGAGCGTACTCAATTCCCTGCTCGCGGAGCGAGGCGGCAAGAGCGTCGGAATTGAATTGCGGAACGCGCCGCGATTTTGGAATGCTGCGCACATCGACAAGGCGCTGCACGCGATGGGCTTTGAGGATGGAGAGAAATTCCTCGACCGTGCGCGTGGAATGCCCGATTGTGAGCACGGTTAATTTTGCGGAGAGTTCTACGTTGACATCACGCGACGGTGCGGAGTCTTCCTTGGCCGAAGGAGCGCGTTTATTCTTGGCAGTTGCCGCGGTCCTTTTTCTTACGGCAGTCACGCCACACCGAATTCCAGGCGAGCGCGCTATTTGACACAATTTGCGCGCGCCCCTAAAATTAACAGACTCAAGCGTGCCGGGGTAGCTCACTGGTAGAGCGCCGCCCTGAAAAGGCGGGCGTAGC
>Ga0137415_10000959_pt1 | contig 28375 bp, 30 predicted proteins | sample CZODoug3_1_1_16f_FD_183082 | JGI IMG/M metagenome (GOLD analysis project Ga0137415, IMG submission 183082) | Vadose zone soil fungal communities from Angelo Coast Range Reserve, California, USA - CZODoug3_1_1_16fungal (Hybrid Assembly) | ecosystem: Environmental > Terrestrial > Soil > Vadose...
AGCGCATCGTGTCTTCGCTGACTATCTCGATGCAGACTCTTTTATGGCCGTCCTACATGAATCCAACCATGTCGCCTAACCATGCGATGCAGCTACAGGCTCCGCGCGTCACGCTGGCTGCTACAGACCCGCAGACCCACCGGCAGCCAGCGCGCCGCGCTCCGCCTGTACCTGATCTTGTTCTCGTTAGGCCGAAACGCCGTGGCGGGTCCGCTTGACGCAAAAGATACAGTAGTTGCCTTGGCTGAGTTGCCCGGACCAACGGGCTGGTGCCATGCGAAGTAAGCTATTAAATTTGGATGCCTACGACACTGATAAGATAAAGCACGGCTATTTGGACGTGTACGACCCAATTCTGGCACCATGGGTCAACGAGGAGATTACGCTCTTGGAGCTTGGTGTTTATCGGGGAGGCTCGCTCAAATTATGGCGCGATTATTTCCCTCGCGGGGCTATCGTTGGCACCGATCGCAAGCTGCCACCGGACTTTCGGCCCGGAGAGCGTATTCAGGTCTTCGAGGGCCACCACGGAGATAAGAAGTTTCTATCCGAAGTCGCCAGTAAAACCGCTCCGGATGGATTTGACATCATAATAGACGACGCTTCGCACATCGGCGAAAAGGCTAAAAGAGCGTTTTGGTACCTGTTCGATCATCATTTGAAGCCAGGCGGATTGTACGCCATTGAGGACTGGGGCACCGGCTACTTGGATGATTTCCCTGACGGCAAGCAATTCAACCCCAGGACGCCAATTCTGCGGCGAGTTCGGTCACTCCTACCGCAGCGCATAGGCACGAAGATGAACGTTCCTTTCCCTTGTCATTCTTATGGGATGGTCGGCTTCGTTAAGGAATTGGTAGATGAACAAGGGGCCGCTAGCATCGCAATGGGAAGCAAAGTGGGTTGGCGAAAATCAAAGTTCAAAAATGTTCTTATTACGCCGGGCATCGTTATCGTCACCAAAGCCGCGTCCACTTCGGCCGCCTAACCAATCGATGAAGCGAACGGCAACGCTGCATGTTCACATTTCAAATATTACATGCACTTTTTGTGAGGCTGATCCTGCGGCCTAACCATTCGCTCCAGCCCCTTTCAGGTTCAACGAACTGGGTCTAACTAATCGCTCCAGCCAACGCAGCACTTGTTGTAAGCTCTCGATTCATGCGGTGCCGAATTGTCAAAGTGGATGGCTCAGCTCCATTTCGTTGTGCGGTATGAGTGAACTTCTCACGGGGAAGGTTCAGGCTGGCTTCGGCAAGGCTTTTCATTGGTTGAATCTCTTCAATGTCGCCTACAGCGAGAAGCTAGGGATCTCTGTGTTCCCCGGCTCGCTGAACATCGCACTAGATCACGTGTTTGATTGGTTTGATGCGCGCTACGAAGCGCACAGAATTTGGTTCGGCAGAGAAGAGTATGGCGGCGAGCGCGACATACTGCTGCTTCCCTGCGAACTGGTGAGTGTCGACCATCGAAGGGCGTTCTTATGGACGCCGACGACTGCGGCAAGAGATCGACGAGATCCCTGGGTCGTGGAGGTCGTCTCTGACGTCAATCTGAGAGATCAGTTCGGCTTGCAGGACGGCGATGTCGTCCAGATCAGGGTGCCCACCAGTGGGGTCCAGAGATAAGCACGCGGGCCCGGCTGTCATGCAACACGCTGCCCAGTTGAACACGTTGGACTCGTAATCTCTGGAACTGCTACGGTCGCGTTTGACGATGGGCGCGTAATCGAATTGAAAGTCGGCCAACTTTTCTACGTTCCGCCGGTGCCGCATGATAGCTGGGTCATTGGCAATGAACGGTATGTTTCCCTGCACTTTTTCGGCGCTGAAAAGTACGCGACCGAAAGCCGTTAAAACGGCTGATGCCGATCTTGCGCTTTGCGTCACCGGGCTGAAGCACGGCGTTAATCAGATCGCGAGCCCGTATTTCTGTCACCTGACAAAACTGATGACAGTCGAGTTCCTGGCTTGAAATTACACCTCCCTACTGAGAGTCACCCGGCATCAGGTGTTCGTTGATGCGTCTGGTGCTCGCGGGAATTAGATGGCCATCCTGATCGTAGCTAAGGACGATGACCCAATCGAAGACGGCACCGGGCCATTTGCCACGCGGCAGTAAGTCTTCGGGATTTGCTCCAAGAGCGCGGAGGAGGTCCGGGACGTAAGGATGACGCCAGCAGATGAGAATCACTTTTCCCTGCCCTGTTGCGCGCAACGCAGCTGCCAGCTCAGTGGAGTCATTGTTGCCAAAGCGCATATCGATTGGCAAGTTTGCTGCCTTTGCGAACGGCTCGACCGTTAGACTCGGACGATGGCTTCGCTTCGAGTCTTTAGCAGCAAAAATGAGATCGGGTTCCAGGCGCTTGGAATCGACCGTGAAATTTACGAAGTAATCTTTGTATGCCTCGGCCCGTTGCTGGCCGAGGGGCGAAAGGCCGTCGCCTGTATCGGCATCTTCGGCATGACGAATGATGAGGACGACAGCGTTTTTCAGTCCGTCTTGCGCGCACGCCGTGAGCGTGAGCGTGAACCCTACCAGGAGCGCGATGAAGAGGCGTCTGCGCATTAGAGCGTGACGGGCGAGTGCGCGTTGGCCGATCAAGACGCGCTTATATTACATCAACAGCGATCTTCGAGACGTCGTTCTTCCGTAGTCTGGTTCGCACCTCGTCTTCCAGCTTCCCTGGATCCACTCCATTAGGGATGTAGAGCAGGAACACCATGCGTCCCTTGTCCTCGTACAGCGAGGAGCTTTGAAGCCGACATTTGTGGGAGAGAAGCAAAGATTGCACCGTGTCGAAGACCGGTTTTGCATCCGCGCCGTTGTTGAGGCGGATTCTTACCTCGCAGCTCGAATGCGAATCGAGCCAGAACATGAGCAACCAACTAAAGGCAGTTACGAACACCGCCATTGCCCATGATCCCATGCCACATGCCAATCCTACCACCACAACCATGATTGCTTTTCCGGTGAGTTTCGGATTGTCCAGCAGTGTCCGGAATCGCAGTAGCGCACCAATGCCGAAAATGACAAACGCCAGCGTTTGACTTGTGCCGCTCAATTCAGCGACGACCGCCCCAACTACACCGAGGAGTATGAGTGCCTTGCGTTCCTCAAAGTCCCTTAGCGGATCTCGCAGAGATGCGCGGCGCGGATGCCACGCGATCGCAACCGCACAGCCGACCGCCAGGACGAGACTAAGAAGGAGGCGCAATATAAAATCCGGATGCCCGAACTGCAGGACACTCCGCTGGATCGATTCCCATGAATTGCCTTTCGGATCTACGCCACCAGTTGCGCCGGCTTTGGTCATCTCCTCGGCTGGATTGGCGCCGAATGCCACCGACGACAATACGGTTATGAAGGCGATAACAGCGACACCGGCTATGATGGGCAACGCGCGTCTGAGACGCCGATTATAGCAAGAAAGGTTTGCACGCATTAGTTATGGGTTCCGAACTAAAACCAAATTTCCTCCAGACCATGCTGCGGTGTAGGAGTACGTCTACCCAGGCTGGACAGTCAAGGTTTTTCGCGCCCGACAGGTCCCAGTGCGATTGGGATCAACTCGAGCCCGTGGGGTTGGAGAGTACTTACCCATGCGTTTGGCACCAGCGGCCCGGCGACATAATGTGCAAGCGGCTGCAGACGGTCTGACCAACTGCCGCAGCCAACACAGCACTTTGTTGCTGCCCATCGATTTTATGCTCACTATTGACTTCAAACTGCCGGGTGGCTTCAGCTCCTTCTCATTGGGCGCCTCGTATCGGTGGGAAACAAACTGATCACTAATCTGATGGCTACTCAAACAATGACGCAAGATATTCATCCGACTGCCGCTTCCGACCAGGATGTGCCCATCTGGGGCTACCATTTTGTTCCTAACCAACCAGCACGGTCGATCACTTCGGAGGAGGCGATTGAGTTTTTGAGCGCGCCGAGTCCCGGCTTGCCGGGTGAATTCGTCTGGTTGCATTTTTCCCTTTCCAATCCGGCTTCTGAGCCCTGGCTTCGACGGTATCTGACTTTGCCCGATACCTTTTACGAATCGTTGCACAGCGATGTGGACTCCACTCATCTGGAGCAGGACGGAGACTCACTGCTAGCGCGTATCCATGATGTGCTTTTTGATTTCACATTTGACGCCCCGGTTGCGACCACCAGTCTTTGCATAAGGCCGCGCGTGGTGGTAAGCGCGCACGTCCGGCCTTGGCGATCGATTAACCAGCTCCGGGCAGCGGTGGACGCGGGCCAGGTCGTTCGCTCACCGATTGAAATCCTGTCGCGATTGTTCCGCGATCAGGCCGGTGTGCTGGTTGGTATTGTACGGAAGGCCACCGAGCGGGTGGATCCAATGGAACAGCGACTATTGGCCAAGCGCATTTCCGCCAGTCGGAGCGAACTAGGTTCTCTCCGGCGGATGTTAGTTCGACTCCAACGACTTCTGGCCCCGGAACCGGCTGCATTCTTTCGCCTTCTTAACCGGCCTGCCGATTGGATTGGAGAAGAAGAGCTTCAGAACCTGCAACAAGCCGCGGAGAAATTCTCCTCCGCCATCAGCGACACAGCGGCCCTGGTCGAGCGGGTCAAACAGCTTCAGGAAGAATTGGCCGCGCTTGTCAATGAACAGACTAATCGCACGCTGTTTGTCTTGACGGTAGTAACTGTGCTGGCCTTGCCGCTCAACCTGGTGGCGGGGTTGTTCGGCATGAATGTAGGTGGTATTCCTCTGGCCCAACACCCATACGGTTTCTTTTTGGTCGTGGGCCCCCTGCTGGTATTGACAGCGGTTCTGGCGTATTGGGGATTGGGCAGACACCGTAATTAAAAGGCGCTGGGGAACTGTTTTATGTTCCGCCAGCACCGCATGACAGTTGGGTCATCGGCGACGAGCCATATGCTTCATTGCACTTTCTTGGCGCAGATCATTACGCCAAGCGGACCACCAGACCCAAGCGACACACCTGCCGCCACACATGCACTTACTTCGGCGAGCGGGTGTCGGCGTGTGTCTTGACGTCGCGCCGTTGCTTGTCTACGACGCGGCGCAGCTCGCGCTCCATTGTTTTGAACGCGTCGTGAATGGCTTTGGCCAACGGCGCATGCGAGCCGTTATCCATCTGCTCTTCTCTGGCAACCAGTTCGTGCCGTGGTCTCACCGTCACATCGATGCGGACGTGATACGGATTCCCCTTTTGGTGCGCGTGGTTTCGCTGCTCGATGGCCACGTCGCAGCGGTTGATGTGATCGCAAAATTTGTCGAGTCGCGCTGCATATTCCAAAACGAGGTTGTCGATCTGGTCAGATTTTTCCAGACCCCGGTACGAGATCTTAACAGGCAGTTCCATGATTAATTAGATACTAACGAGCTCGCTGACGTTGAGGGAATAAAAATATTCCAGCATCGCGCCATTAGATTTGCTGCAACGAGCGAAACCGCGAAATGAGTTTCGCCGGTTCGACTTTCACCAAATCCGATTTGACGTGCTCGACGATGCGGTTGCGCACTGCAAGCGGCAGAAGATCGACAATTGCCGAGTGAATTTCAGCCGGCGCCGCAAACGACCAGCCTTCCTTTCCGTTTCTCGAAACAATTTTTGTGATTTGGTCAGCGAGCTCTTTCTGAATGCGCCGATCGGTTTCCGCCACGAGTTGCGTTCGTTCCGCAATGGACGCCGCCCCATGGTGCGACCCCGCGCCGTCCGTCACTGGGAAGCGCCCGGCGAAATCGCTGAGCTTATCGACAAGCCTGCCGTGCGCGTCGGTGATGTTGAATGCTTGCACAAGTTGCAGGCTCGGCCCCCGCGTTGGGGTCTCGGTGACCTGATATGCTTTTAAACTGCCTCGGTCAGTGACGATCACAAGAGAACTCGGTGTCATGGGCAAATCACTGACCAACAAAAATCGGCCGCGCATGATAACACGCGCTTTATATCTCTATAAACTAATTCGTTTCCGGCGACAAGACTGCGCTGATTGAATTTCTGTTCCTGGTGACACGACCGGGATCACCGATCTCCGCTACAAACCGGCGCGTTCTTGCTCTGCGCTCAGCGGCGGGAATTTAACGGGGCGCTTTTTCCAGGATTCCTCGCGCGCTTGAGCTTGCGCGCCTTTTACCAGTTGAAGCAAACAGCAGGTGCGTCCGCAAATTTCTACGTCGTCGCCGGACGCGAATTTTCCTGGCTCGGCCAGAAATCCGTTTGGGTCTGTTGTGTCGAGGATCGATTGCCACTCGAGATTCTCCTGGCCGGGCAGCACAAATGGTATGGGTTCGTAATGAGCATTGATCAGCAGCAGAAAGGTGTCGTCGTGGACAGGCTCACCTTCAAAGTTGAGGACATCACTCGCATCGCCGCTCAACAGCATTCCAATGCAGCGAACAAATGGCGACGCCCACTCTTCCTCGCTCATCTGGGAGCCACCGGGGTTGAACCACATCACATCGCGGGTTTCCGAAGCGCGAATCCGGCGGCCCTGAAAGAATTTTGGGCGCCGAAATACCGGATGCGCCTCGCGGAACGAAATCAGCTTTCGCGTGAACTCTAAAAACTGATTCTGTTTTTCGTCGCGGTTCCAATCGAACAAACTGATCTCGTTGTCCTGACAATAAGCGTTATTGTTGCCGTTTTGCGTTCGGCCCCACTCGTCACCACCCAAAAGCATCGGCACGCCTTGCGAAAGAAAAAGTGTTACGAGGAAATTCCGACGCTGCCGTTCGCGCAGAGCGTTGATCTGCGGGTCGTCGGTTGGCCCTTCGACGCCGCAGTTCCAGGAAAGATTATTATTGTCGCCGTCGTTGTTGCCGTCGCCGTTCGCCGCATTGTGCTTCTCGTTGTAGCTGACGAGGTCGTTCAGGGTGAAACCATCGTGGGCGGTCACGAAATTTATGCTGGCGTACGGGCGTCGCCCATCGTGTTCATATAAGTCGGGACTCCCTGTGAGCCGGTACGCCATCTCCCCAATGCGTCCCTCGTCGCCTTTCCAAAAACTCCGAATCGCGTCGCGATATTTGCCGTTCCATTCCGACCACGGCACCGGGAAATTCCCAACCTGATAGCCTCCCGGTCCCACGTCCCACGGCTCCGCGATTAATTTTACCTGCGAAAGAATCGGGTCCTGCTGGATGACCTGAAAGAAAGAATGCAGCTTGTTGAAGCCCTCATGATTGCGCGCCAGCGCGGGTGCAAGATCGAAGCGGAATCCATCGACATGCATGTCCAGCACCCAGTAACGCAGGCTGTCGGTCACCAGTTGCAGCGTGCGCGGACGGAGCAAATTGAATGTGTTACCCGTGCCGGTGAAATCCAAATACGAGCGCGGATTCTCCGGATGCAACCGGTAGTAACCGGGGTTATCGATCCCGCGAAAGCACAGCGTCGGGCCGAGATGATTGCCTTCGGCGGTATGATTGTAAACGACGTCGAGAATCACTTCCATACCGCCAGCGTGAAGGTTGCGCACCATCGTTTTGAACTCCGCGACCTGTTCGCCCATTTGGCCACTGCTGGAGTACTGCGCGTGCGGCGCGAAAAATCCGATCGTGTTGTAGCCCCAATAATTCTCGAGACTGCGATCGACTAAATTCTTGTCATCGATGTGCGCGTGCACTGGGAGCAGTTCCACCGCTGTCACACCAAGTTTTTTCAGATAATCAATGGCCCGGGGCGTGCCAAGCGCCGCGTAAGTTCCCCGAAGCTGCTCCGGAATGTCCTGCCAAAGTTTGCTGAACCCCTTCACGTGCACTTCGTAAATCACGGAATTGTGCAACGGGATGCCGGGCCTCGGGTCGCCCTGCCAATCAAATGCGGTATCGATGACTACCGATTTGGGCACGCCCCATGCATCATCACGAAAATCTTGAGCAAGATCTTCTTTCTTATCGCCGATCACGTAACCGAACATTTCGTCTGCCCAGCTCACTTCTCCGGCAATTGCTTTTGCATATGGATCGAGCAGGAGTTTCGAACTGTTGAAGCGCAAACCGCGCTCCGGCTCGTACGGCCCCGAAACGCGGAAGCCGTACAACTGCCCGGGCCGCGCATCGGGTAAGAACACGTGCCAGACTTGATCAGTGCATTCGCGGATCGGGATGCGAACGTATTCGTCCGTCGCCTCGATGTTTTCGAAGAGACAAAGCTCAACCGAGGCGGCCGTTTCTGAGAACAGGGCGAAGTTGACGCCGTTTCCCATCCATGTAGCGCCCAGAGGATACGGATGACCGAGAAACGTCCTTACTGGAGTCATAAACGCGCCGCGCATTTATCTCGCATCGACTCCGCATTAGCAATCACGAACGGCGGCGACGCGACCAATCGTCGCTGCGCGGCTGTAGCCGGGGTCGGTGACCCGGGGAATCACATTATGAACACATACCGTGCGAGCCGGCATCACCGATGCCGGCTACAGCGGATGCTACAAATCCTCCAAAACGCTTCGCGCTTTTTCTACATCGGATGGCCGCAGAATGATTAATCCCTTTTCAGCTTCCCGGCCACCTGCCAGGTAAGCATACTCGATGTTTACGTCGGCTTCTGCGAGGCGCTCGGCGATTTGGCCCAGCACGCCAGGCTCGCTCGCCGTCTCGATGCTGAGCACTTCAGTTTCAAGCGCCAGCACGCCCGCTTCGCCAAGGAGCATAAGTGCCTTGGTGGGATCGCTCACGACCATGCGCACAACCGTGTGATCGACTGTGTCAGATGTCGCGAGCGCATAGATATTGATTTCGGCTTTGGCCAGCGCTTCACACACGCGCGCGAGAGCGCCGGGACGATTTGCAAGAAAGACCGCGAGTTGGGTGGCCGTTTCGACGGAGAGCTTGGGAGATGCATTCATGCCAGTTCCAAAGTGAGACCGGGAATGAGTTCTGACAACGGAAAATCGTTAAAGCGTTGAAGCGTTAAATCGTTGAATCGGCTGCGTCTATGATTAGCCAAAGAACTCGCGCGATGCCATCGTCAATCCAAACTGTGGCGCCCAGAACTGAAGCGATCTCGCAAAGAACTCCAGCGCCCGCGCGCCGCGTCGGCTTTGTCACGGCGTGTTCCATCGTGATTGCCAACATCATCGGCACCGGCATCTTCACAAGCCTTGGTTTTCAATTGAACGACATTCAGTCAGGGTTCGCTTTGCTGATGCTCTGGGTCGTGGGCGGAATCGCCGCGGTTTGTGGCGCGCTTTGTTATGGAGAACTGAGTGCCGCGTTACCGCGATCCGGAGGCGAGTATCATTTTCTGTCGCAGATCTATCACCCGGCGCTCGGATTCATGGCGGGATTTGTTTCCGCGACCGTCGGATTTGCGGCGCCGACCGCGCTGGCCGCGCTGGCCTTTGGCAAATACCTGCAGGGCGTGCTCGGCTTTGGTTCACCTGTTCTCCTTTCATTCGCGGTGGTCTGGGTGGTCACACTGTTTCATCTCAAGAATTTGCAAGTCGGCAGCGCATTCCAAAATTTTTCGACACTGGTAAAATTGCTGCTGGTCGGCACACTGATCGCCGCCGGATTTTTCATTCATCCGAAGCAGCCCATCGATTTTTTGCCCGCGCGCGGCGATACAATATTGATCTTCAGCGGAGCGTTCGCGGTATCGCTTGTTTACGTGATGTATTCCTATTCTGGCTGGAACGCAGCTGTCTACGTCACCGGTGAGATTAAACAGCCAGAAAAAAATGTGCCGCGCTCGCTGCTTGCAGGGACGAGCCTCGTGATCGTGGTTTACGTCCTTCTTAATGCGATCTTCCTCGCCACGACGCCTGCGCAGGAACTGAAAGGTCAGCTCGAGGTAGCGTTAATCGCAGGAAAACATATTTTCGGCGAAAACGGCGGGCGCGTTGCCGGCGCGGTTATTTGTCTCGGCCTGATTTCCGCAATCAGTTCAATGACGTGGATCGGGCCGCGCGTCACCATGTCGATGGGTGAAGATCATTGGCTGCTGCGGTTGCTTGGCCGCAAAAACAGGCACGGGATCCCGACGAATGCGATTGTCCTCCAACTGGTCATCGTGAACTTACTCTTGCTCACCCGCAGCTTTGAAGACGTGGTTCGTTACACTCAGTTTAGTTTGTTGCTTTGCTCATTGCTGGCTGTGCTCGGCGTAATCGTGCTCCGTTTCACGGATCCGAAAATCGCGCGGCCATATCGAGTTTGGCTTTATCCAATTCCGCCTGTTCTTTTCTCGATCATCACGATCTGGATGATGTTTTATCTACTGCGCTGGCACACCGCAGAGTCACTCGCCGGTTTGGGCACGGCGCTTTTGGGTTTGCTCCTCTATTTTTGCGCAAGCAAACGCCCCGTTCGTGCATCATGAAAACAGTTTTGGTCGATATCGATACTCAACGGCAGAGGTATTTTTTGGAGTGCGGCGATCCCGCGACTGCGGGACCGCTTTCCAAACCGCGGACATGTCCGCGCACTCCAAGACGGGTGCGCATTAAAGATCGTAGGACTTTGGCAACATCTTTTGTGATAAGTCTCGCTCTTCCTTTCGGTGCCTTTGCGCAAGAGAATCCCGCAGTCGCGCCGCGCGCTCTACCGGTCGCTGCCGGGCCTAACGATGTCGCGCGTTTTCTTGCAGGAATGCCCGTTCCGGAAAACTCGCCGCTCGCGCCGCTCACGCGCGACCCCGCATGGCAGCAACACGCGGCGTTTTTTGAAGAGCAATTCACGAAGCTTAATGTTCGACAACTGCAAAAACTGCACGCGTGGCAAGAGACGTATCTCCCAGAATCGGTGCAGCCAATCCCCGTTGCGTTTTACATGTTCAGCGGACCCGATTTCCTGTACGTCGATCAATTCTTCCCAAAAGCTGCGGTGTACGTGCTTTGCGGAAAGGAATCCTTGGGTCCGCCCCCGGACCCGTTGCGAATCGCAAACCTGTCCGGCGCGCTGGGAAATTTGGAGAACGCGATGAAGTCCGCGTTGAACACGACCTACTTCATCACCAAAGACATGAAAGTCGACCTGCACGAGCAGAACCTGAATGGCGTATTGCCGATCCTGTACGCTTTCATCGCGCGCGCGGATAAATCGATCACGAACGTGACGTTCGGCTCTCTCAGCAGCGGCGGGGGGTTCGGAGCGGGAAGCGGGAGTACTCCCGGCGTGCGGATCAATTACACGGACAATCAATCGGGCAATTCGCAAACGATGTACTATTTCAACACCGATATTTCCGACGGTGGAATCAAATCGAATCCGGGTTTCCTGAAATTTTGCCAGCGGTTGGGCGTGGGCTCCAGCTTTCTCAAATCATGTTCCTATCTGATGTTTGAAAATGGTTTCGGCACGATCCGCAATTTCATTCTCGATCACAGCAGGTTGGTCGTGCAGGACGATTCCGGAATTCCGATCGCTAACCTCGACCCAAGCAAATGGAACGTGCGTCTGTTCGGCGTTTACCTCGGCCCGATCGAACTGTTCAAACAACATTACCAGCCGCGGCTGCGCGAATTGTTCGCGCAGAGCAATCCGCCGCCGCTCGAGTTCGGATTCGGTTACCAGTGGAACTACAAGGAAGCGAATTTGATTGTCGCAGAGCGCAAGTGATGCCGTCAGCCACTGCTAAAACCTGCGAAACCACGAATACGGAAACACATCTCCCGGGCAATCCGTCGCCCAACGCGGTGGATTCATTTCGCGATGCGGCCGCACCGGGATCTCTCCCCTGTCGACCTTGCCGCAACGTTCTCGCAGGTAGCGGATGAGTTCTTCGCACGCATCGAGTTGCGCGCGCGTTGGCTGGTCGCGATTGAAATCGCCGACCAAACAAATGCCGAGCGAAATATTGTTCAAATAATCGCTGTGCACGTGGCCGCCGTTGATCTGACGTCGCCAGCGATCGCCTACTTCGATCTGACCGTTGCCGGTGGAAGTTCCGTTGCCGATCACGAAATGGTATGCGAGCCCGTTCTGCATTCGGCGAACATGTCGGTGATAATAATCAAAGACGCGCGCGTTTCCCTGCCGTGTGCCGCTGTTATGGACAACAATGAATTGCCAACGACGCCGTTTCACCGGCGCGCGTCGGATGGCGTCGATAACTGATCCGGTGAGATAACGATAGTTACTCGAACGCTGAGACCAGGGCCAGAAGCCGGACCTGCGCGGCGGCGGCGATGGCGGAGGCTCATAACCTTGATCTTCTTCAACACCGGATTTCTCGATCACAACCTGGGCCCGCTCGCCCGCTGGAACTGCACGGGGAACTTTTGGCTGCGGCGTGGGCGCGGGCGTGGCCACGGCAATTGCCCGCGCCGGTGGCGGTGTTTCTGTTGCCGCGCTGCGCTCTTCCATGTGAGGTGCCGGCGTTTTTGGTGGCTTCGGTGTTTCCTCCGCTACTCGCGCCACTTTGGCTTTCGCAGTTTTCTTGGATTTTCGCGCGGTTTGCTTCGCGCCCGATTTCTTTTTCGCAGCTTTCGGTTTGGGTGTGGGCGTGTGGCGCCGCTTTGATTTCGGTGAAGCGCTAGCCTCCGGCGTCTCGCGCGGGGTAGGCGATGGTGTTGTCTCCTCTGTCTGGACGGATTTTTTCGCTTTCTTTGGTGCCTTGGTGCTTGCTCGTTTTGCCGCGGGGCTCGGAGATTTCCTTGGTTTCGGGGACGACGCAGCCGGGGATTCGCTTCGCTCGCTTTCGTTGCGCCGGCTTTGTTGTTCTTCACTGACCTGCGCGCGAAGGAGACCTGTAATGATTGCGCCGAGGACGAGCACAGTTGCGAGCCAAATGCGAAAGCGCACCACTGCGACGGAGCGTAACAGAGCGCGCGATGCGATCAACCCCGAACGTTTTCGGGGTCAACGGAATCGTTAAAAAATAGGGTTACAACGTTAAAGCGGTGCATCTTTGTAACTCTTGTAACTTTGCAATCTTGTTAACTCTTTAACTCACCGCCGCAGGCTCCAGTGCAACAGGCGTCGCCCTGCGCATTCGCTCGCGTTCGCGACGAAGGATGGCGTTCAATTTGCCTCCCAACAACAACAGCAGACAAGTCAGATACATCCAGGTGAGCAGCACAACGATGGACGCCAGCGCCAGATATGTCGGGTTGTAGCGATCGTATCTTGCGACGTAGAACTGGAAAAGTTTTGTCGCGACGATCCAGCCTACCGCAAAGAAAATCGCGCCCGGCAATGCCTGACGAATGGTCGAATAATTTTCGGGCGTGAGCAGATAAAGCGCGAGCGCCAGAACAATCAGGGCGAACGCGGTGAACGGCACATTCAGGTATCCAATCCACGCTTGCAGTGGGAATGCGAGTTGAAAATTGACTTCCGCAATACCCGCCAACTTTTCACCGAATACGATCGCGTTAAAGCAAAACACGATAACGATCCCAAACCAGAACAGCATGAAAAATGAGATGATATATTTTGACCACCAATGCGGATCTTCGCGCATGCCGTACGTATGGCTCAGGGCCCGCGAGATTGTCGCAATGAAGACCGTCCCGAAATAAATTCCGAGAATGATCCCTGCGTTGGCAAGCAGACCGCTCGAACCCGTCACCACCACATTGGCCATCGCAGAATCCAGAATGTCCTGCACCTTGGTGTCGGGGGGCATGAAGCTTTTCAGGAGAAGAAACATCCGATGCAACTTACTCGGGTCCGTGCCGAACAGACCCAGCAAGTGCCAGAGAAACAGCGAGCCGGGCGCCAGTGCGAAAAGAAGCAGATACGCCATCTGTGCAGCCAGACCGGTTGTCTGATCGGTCGCCGTTTCCCAAACCATCCTGCGCAAAACGCGCCAGATGAATCGGAGATACTTCATGTGCGCGAGAGTTTACTTTGCCCCGCGCAAATATCCATTAAAGTCCGAATCTCCCGGGTGAGCCGCCGCGTTTTTTCGGCGCAGCCGAGTTTCACGTTGCACCATGCTAATCGACAAGTTGTGAAAAAGAGAATCCTGATCCTCACCGCCAGCTTCGGAGAAGGTCACAATGCGGCTGCGAGAGGAATTCGCGATGGACTCGCCCGTGTCGCCCCGCAAGGAATAGAAGTCGAGTTGCGCGATTTGTTCGCCGAAGCCTACGGCCCAATCAACGAGCTAGTGCGAAGAAGCTACCTCGGGCTGGTCAATTTCGCGCCGCGCGCCTGGGGAAGTGTTTACCGCTGGCTCGATCGAAAGAACGATTTCGATAAGGAATTCGAGCGATTCTTCCGCTTAAAAGATCATTTCACCGCCTTGCTCGACCGATTTCAACCCGACATCGTCATTTGCACTTTCCCGGCGTATCTGAATGTGCTCCGGGAAATTGAAGGAGCAAACGGCGACCGTGTTCGGCCATCCAAGAGTGTGGTGGTGGTCACGGATTCGATTACCATCAACGCGGCCTGGTATCGCTGCGCCGCGGATTATTTTCTCGTTGCCAACGAACAGAGCGCCTCCGTCTTGCTAGAAGTCGGAGTCGTGCCGGAAAAAATCAAGGTGTTTGGATTTCCCGTCAGCCCCAAATTTGCTGAGTTTGCCGGGTCGAATCGAGTGTTGCCTTCCAATAACTGCGAGCGCCGGGTCTTGTACATGATTCATGCCGCTACGCACCGCGCGCCGGATGTCGTACGCCGCCTTGCTACCCTTGACATCGATCTGACTGTAACGATTGGCCGGGCTGATAAACTTCGGCCGGCTATTGAAGCGGCGGCAGATGGTGCGGCCAAGATCGTCGGCTGGACCGATGAACTTCCTCGCATGTTACACGAAAGCCATTTGCTTGTCGGGAAAGCCGGAGGCGCGACGGTGCAGGAAACGATCGCTGCCGGCTGTCCCATGATCATCAATCAGGTCTTTTCCGGTCAGGAGGAAGGGAACGCTCGCTTGATCGTCGAAACCAACTCCGGCGTGATCGCGCTTTCACCGGCAGCCGTCGCCGCACAGGTACAACGCGCGTTCGCTGATGACGCAAAACAATGGCGCGAATGGGCGGCGAACATCTCGAAGCTAAGCCGCCCACGCGCTGCGCTCGACATCGCCGAGTTTTTATTGTCGATTTGAGGCCAACTCGTCGCCGCCTGTAAAGACACGCAGGATTTCCAGGTCCGGTGAAAGAATAACGAGGTCGGCGTCGGCTCCCACTCTCAATCTGCCTTTTGTTTGGAGGCCGATGGTTTGTGCAGGATTTTGCGTCGCCATTGCGACCGCCTCATGCAATGGAACAGCGACATCGTGCACCATATTGCGAACGAGATCGATCATGCGCGAGGCGCTGCCGGCCAGTGCCGAGCGATCACTGAGTAAACAGACGCCCCCTTCCACGACGCAATCATTGCCGAAGAGCGAAAATCGAGATTCATCCGGCAGTCCGGCCCCAGCAGTTGCATCTGTTACGAGGCAGATTCCGCCCGGGCCTTTGGCGCGGTACAACATTTTCATCAACGTTGGCGAAACGTGATGACCGTCGGCAATTAGTTCGCAACTGATCTGCGGCTCGCTTAATGCAAACTCGAGCAAACCGCCGACGCGATAAACTCCACGACGGCGCGCGGACGACATGCAATTGAAGGTATGCGTGACACTGCGCATGCCGCGCTCGAACGCGGCGCGCGCGTCTTCGTCCCAGGCATCGCTATGTCCTCCGCTTACGCTGATTCCATGCTTGCGGAAGTTTTCTATCGTCTCGAGTGCCGCCGGCAATTCCGGCGCGATCGTGACGCGTTTGATCACATCGGCGTGTTCAAGCAGTCGCTGCACCGCAGCCAGTGACGGGTCCTGAATGAATTCCGCGCGTTGCGCACCGCATTTTGCTTTTGAGATGAACGGACCTTCAACGTGAACGCCCGCAATCGCGCTGATGGAAGATCGGCGATCTCGAACGGCGCTTAGAATTTCAACGAGCTTCTCAATCGGCGCCGTCGCCGTGGTGAGCAAAAGTGAAGTGGTGCCGCCGGTCGCATGGAAATCGCAAATCGCGCGAAATGCTTCTGCCGAGCCTTCCATGGTGTCACGGCCGAGCGCGCCATGCACATGAAGATCAACGAAACCAGGCGCAAGATAATTTCCCGCAAGATCAACGACGTCTTTCCCTCGCGCCCGCGCAGCCGGGCGGATGGCGTCGATTTTTCCGTCGTGAACAACCACTTCAAGCCCGTCGCGGATTCCATCGGGAAAAATCAAACGCGCGTTTGTGAGGATCATGGTTGGTAAGCGAGACGATTTCTGTAGGGGAAGCCGTTGGCTTCCCCCGGACGATAACGTCGCCCACCGGAACTGATTGCCTTTGGTCGCTCCAAAGTCCATTTTCAATGTCGACGATGGATTCAGATTACGATGTCGCGATCATCGGTGGCGCGTTTTCAGGCGCGGCGACGGCGCTGATGCTTAAGCGCAAACGACCCCAAGCGCGGATCCTGATCATCGAAAAAACGGACGAGTTCGATCGCAAAGTCGGTGAATCGACCACGGAAGTGAGCAGTTGTTACATGACCCGGATTTTGGGTCTCACCCATTACCTCGGTCATCATCAGCTCGCGAAACATGGACTGCGCCTGTGGTTTTCGAACCGACCTGATCAACGCTTTGATGACTGCGTGGAAGTTGGCACCCGTTATCAGAGCCGGTTGCCAGGTTTTCAGGTGGACCGTGCAAAGCTCGATTCACATATGCTCGATCTCGCAGTGGAGGCGGGTTGCGAACTATGGCGTCCAGCGAAAGTAATAAACCTGGAGCTGAATAATGGGAGCGGCCAAAGGGTCAGCGTCGCCCGCGAACTCGGGGAATCCACCATTCACGCACGTTGGCTGGTCGATGCTACGGGACGCGCCGCCATGCTTGCGCGAAAGCTCGGATATTTTCGCCCGAACACGGAACACCCCATCAACGCGGTGTGGGCGCGATTCACCGGCGTCAAGGAGTGGGACAGTTATGAATGGCGACAACGTTTTCCCGATTACGCGAACCGTTGCCGCACCGCGCGTGAGTGGGCCACGAATCACCTTTTTGGGCGCGGTTGGTGGGTCTGGATCATTCCATTGCAGGGCGGTGACGTAAGTGCCGGAATCGTTTACGACAGTCGCATCTTTAAATTTCCAGAAGGCCCGACTCTGGGGCAACGGCTGCACGCCCACATTCTCAGCAATCCGGTTGGGCGGGAAATTTTCGGGGCAGCAAAGGTGATCGAAGGCGACGTGCATGCTTTGTCGATGTTGCCGTATCACAGCGAAAAAGTTTGCGGCGACGGCTGGGCCGCAGTGGGCGACGCCGCCGGATTCATCGATCCGCTTTACAGTCCGGGTTTGGATTTTTGTTCCTACACTTCCTATTACGTTGCCGATTTGCTGGCGCACAGTTTAGCGGGAGAAGATGTGACGGAGCGGCTTCGCCACTACAACCAGCAATTTCCAATCACATATCGGTACTGGTTCGAAAGCCTCTACAAAGACAAATACTACTACATGGGGGACGCCGAGTTGATGTCGGCCGCGCTGCTTCTCGATGTAAGCAGTTACTATCTCAGTTTGGTCCGCGCAGTTTATCGCGATCCGGAATGTGCGTTTCTCAATCTGCCTTTCACAGGCGCCCGCGGCGGATTTGCCCGGAACGCGATGAATTTTTACAGCCGACGTCTCGTCGCCTTGGCGAATCGCAGATGGGCGACTGGTTATTATGGAAAAAGAAACGCCGGCTGGCGCGAACTCTATGATGGATTTGTTCCAGACATTCGGATTCGCAAGCAGCTTCGTCGCGGTCTGCTGCGCTGGTGGAAATGTGAGCTCATCAACCTTGGGCTGATGCTACGTCGGAGAATTGTTTCTTCAGCAACTCGGCCATCCGCCGAGTGGGCTCTTAACCAATCACGAAGCACGAATGTCGAGTGACGAAATAAGCACAAAGCCCGAATGACATCACGGCTCTTCGTCCCTTAATCATTCGTCATTCTTTCGAGCTTCGTCATTCGGATTTCGTCATTCCGACCAGTTGGCGTCGATTCGTGTCCGTTCGTGGTTGACCTGGCCCTAGGGGCTTAGCAGTCCGGCGTACCAATGAAGAAAGGTCTCGCCAAAAAACATCCAGGTAACCGCGCCGAACGCCAGGTAAGGTCCAAAGGGTAGTTTGGCCGACCAAACAGGTTTTCCTACGACGAGCGTAACCAATCCGATCATGGAGCCGAGAAGCGATCCTGCGAAAAGACTAAACAATACCGCGCGCCAGCCGAGGAACGCCCCAATCGCGGCCAGAAATTTTAAGTCGCCGCGCCCCATTGCCTCGCGAGGAATCACAAGCTCACGAGCTATGCCGGAAATGTCCGTCAGATCATCGAGCATTAGCACGTGACCTTCGGCGGTGACGCGGTCGTAGCGGAACTCCAGCGTCACGTATCCAAATGTGTGGTGGTCGATCCTGGCCTCGTCGCACTCGAGCAATAATCGATCTTTCTCTCGCGCAAAATATTCGCTCCACAGGCTTTCTTCACCGCCTACAGCGAAATGAGCGTCGTCCCCGCGTTTTGTCCACGTGAACGGCGTTGGCGCGTCAAATCGAATCCGTTTTCTTCCAAAAGCGATTTTGCCTGCTTCCAAAACAATCAAGAGGATCACATAGCCAAGAGCAGCTGCGAGCAACGAGCGAACACCGGCTGCGAGCCGCGAATCGGTCCCCATCAAAGCAGGAACGGTGAGACTGCAGGCAAGGCCCGCGATGACTCCGCCGATCGTTACCCGATCTGGAATAATAAAATGCTCAAAGTCGATGAAAGTTCCGACGATGAGTAAGCAAACAAAAATCCAGTACGCGATCGCCACCTGCCACGGGAAGACTTCCCGGATCGCAAGAAAAAGCAGCGCGGTAACCAGTTCCACAGCGAAGTAGCGGAACGAAATTTTGGCGCCGCAATTTGCGCAGCGGCCCCGAAGCGCGAGCCAACTGATCAACGGCAGATTCTGATGCCAGGGAATTGGTTGTTTGCAACTGGGGCAGAACGATCGACGTGGCTGGTTGATCGAAAGATCAACAGGCCAGCGATAAATACAAACATTCAGAAACGAGCCGACCGCCGCGCCGAGTGCAAACGCGAACATGCCGAACAGAAATTCGTGATGCGGATGATACACGCTATTAGCCGGCAATCTGTTTCAACCGGCGGCGCTCCATGAGCCAGGCGATCCAGATGCAGCTCTCGTAAAGCAGACACATCGGCAGCGCCAGTGCGATCAAGGTCAGAATGTCTGGGGTCGGTGTGATGATGGTCGCCAGGATAAAGATCAACACGACAGCGTACGGCCGGGTGCGCGCCATGAATTTGTAAGTGATCAATCCAAATCGGACCAGTGCCAGAACGACCACCGGCAATTCGAACGCCAGACCGAACCCGAGAGTAAACCGCGTCACGAATGAGTAATACTGTTGCACCGTCCAAGTCGGCGCCCATCCCAGATTCTCGGTGTCGTGAAAGAAAAAGAGAATCGTTTTCGGCAGCAGCCAAAAATAACAGACGAACACGCCCAGAAGGAACAGCGCAAAGCTGACTCCGATCGCCGGAAACAAGAACCGCTTCTCCACGGCGGTGAGCGCAGGCAAAACAAATTCCACCAGAAAATATAACAGGAGCGGAAAGGAAAGAACGATGCCGGCGTAAAACGCCAGATGAAATGAGATCACGATTGAATCAGTGATGCCGAGCGCCTTGAGCGTTCCGATTTGCGAGCCCACATCGCGCAGCGGCGCCTGCATGACCCGCACGAGGGTCGATCGAAACGCGAAGCAAGCAATCATCGCGACGCCGAGGGTGACCGCCATCTTCACAATGGTCCATCGCAAGTCTTCGAGATGTTCGAGAAACGGTTTGGAGGTTTCGCTCTCAGGTGAATCACGAAACTTGAAGATGTCTCGTAAGGCCATTGGGTAATTCTTTCGCGGTGCTCCAAGGACTCTCATTAACACCTGCCTTGAGCCAGGTGCAGCCAGCTGAAACATCGACAAACCGTTTCAACGGTTTTCATATTGGTCGAAGCCGTTGAAACGGCTCGCCGCCCGCTCTTGTTTTCCCACCCGGCTGAAGCGGGGTGTTAATGAAAGCAGCAGAATTATAAATCATTGTCGAAGCTCGATAGGCAGAAGACCCCGCGCCGCCAGCGTCGCACAAATGCCTAACGTATTGGCGTCGCGAATTTCGTTCTCCGCGATCATGCGGCGAATCTGCTCTACGGTAAACTCGCGGCAATCGAGGATCGATTCCGCTTCATCTCGATCCTGGGGCTCCTTACATCGCTGCACCGGGCGTGCCAGAAAAAAGTAGCCACGCTCATCGGTGAATCCTGGTGAGGAAAAATAATGGCCGATCGCAATGAGTTCGCCGTCTTTGACGAGTTCGTAACCGGCCTCTTCGCGAAGTTCGCGCAATGCCACTTGTTCGATTGTCTCTGTGGAGCGGCCGGGATCACCGCTCCCGGCTACAGTATCGATCTGGCCAGAGGGCATTTCCCAGATGGCTTCGCGAATCGGAATGCGTTCCTGGCGAATGAGCAGAATTTTACCCTCGCGCGTCATTGGCGCGATGATCACAGCCGCTTTGCGATGTACAATTGTCCACGTGCGCGGCTCACTTCGGGATGGCGTTCGGACGCGCTCGGTCACGACTTCGAGATGCGCATTGGCAAAGTGCCGTTCGCTCGAGATGGTTTCCCACGTGCGCTCTTTCACGCGGAAAGATTATGAACGCGGGGGAGAAAAGCGAATCCTCAGGTAACCCCGTTTGTGAATTTCTTCGGCACTCAGTCGCCTGCGTGCCAGATATCGTTCCAAAATCGGATCGCCGGATTGGAAAGGTCATGTTCGTAGCTGAGCGCGCTAAGGCTTGCTACGTCCAACATAAAAAATTTCCCGACGAATGGTTCGAGACCGAGCCAGCGGGCGGTGAACACTCGCAGGAAATGTCCGCTGGAAAAAATTAGCACATCGCCTTTGATCGCGCGTATCCGACTGACAACACGATCGGCTCGCGCACCGATCTGCTCTGGCGATTCCCCGTTGGGGCAACCGTCGCGAAACAATTGCCAGTCGGGCCGCTTCGCACGAATCTCCGACGTTCGAAGACCTTCGTAATCGCCATAGTTCCATTCGACCAGATCGTGATCGCGTTGTGCTACTGCGCCGAATCCGGCCAGTTCACAGGTCCGAACGGCGCGCTGCAACGGACTCGTGAAAACCTCGGCGAAAACAAGTCCCGCCAACCGCTTCCGAAGTCGGAGCGCATTGCGTTCGCCGCGTTTCGTCAGAGGCAAATCGGTAAGTCCGGTATGTTGACCTGTAGCGCTCCAGGCAGTCTCCCCGTGACGCGCCAGATAGACTACAGGAAGAATTTCGCTCATCGCCAGGTCTCAAGGAGCGGTTTTCACAAAATGTTCACTTGCCAGTTGCGGTCTTCCCAACGCTGTTCTGCTTTCCAAAAAAATGTAAAGGCAAACACTGATCCAATTGGCCAATCCGCGGTGGGAAAATCGGCGAACCAGAGATTCAGCTCATCCTGATGAATCGTCGCTGATTGATCAGTCCGCGCCCAGCTATCCGTGGACCAGACAATATTGGCCTCCGCGGCAAGAATGATTCGCAAAATTTTTCTGCGCGTTATGCGCCGCAGCGGATGCCGCAGACTCCAAATCTCGTATCGGTTCTCCACCGGATTTACAACGTAGCGCTGGTACGCAGGCTCGACGCGGTAAAAGCCAATGCCATCGTGCCGGCTCCGTACGAGTGAAACATATTCGGCGTGCGACCAGCAAAGCGGCATTGCCGCGCCGGTTGGGCAACCACGTTTCATCCTTGCGTGCGGCAGATCAGGTCCGTCCCATACCTGTTCGGTGAGCATGCCGCCTTCATTGGAAAAGTCTTCCATCGTCTTGATGAATGGCTTCGGATCGTGCCCCGCAGCAAGTTCGTAATGGCCGCGTTCTCCTGTGAGAATGGGCCAGCAACGGCCAACACCCGTTCCATCGAAAGCGCCGCCATCATCTTTTTGACCGTAGCCGTCGTGATTGTAACGCCGCCAGCCTGGGCCCTGCGGTAACTCATACTTTAGCACACGATCGATCACTTCGATTGAGTCGCGTACGATCGCATCGTTCGGGTCGCGAATGCCGAATCGCACCAGGTGGAGGAAATCGCCGCCGACCACATTGCGTGGCGGGTGCAGCCCGCCGCCGTTGGCAATCTGCATCATTGCTGTGTTTGCGTCTGCATGCGGGTCAGGCGCGTTAGGATCAGTCGGAGTGATCCGGATGTAATGGCGTCGAATTCCCTCGACCAGCTCGCCCTGCGTTGTGACGGTCCACTCTTCGACGTGCGCCGCCAGCCAGTCCGCATACGCGAAAACAAAATCTGCAACATCCGTTTTGGAGAAGTCCGTTGCCCACTCAGCGGCGCAGACAAGCGCTGCAATCACAACGGCGAGAGTCGAAGGTGAATAGCCGGCGTTTTCCTCCCAGCGATCCTGCGTTGTCACCGGTCCCTGCAAAATCAGGCGCCCAGCGGCGCGCACAATCATCGCGCGAGGATGAAACAAGCCGAGAGCACCGCGCTTGTGCAACCACCACGCCAGCAGGATCGGGAACGCAATCTGGTCGAGCTGCAACCCGGACCAATAAGCAGTCCCGTCGATCCAACTGTTTTGCGGAAAACTGCCGTCCGTCCGCTGGATCGCCGCCAGCCAGATCAACGCGCGCAACGGCGTGCTTGTCTGATCCGTGGCGAGGAGCGCCATCGCGCTATGCACGAGGTCGCGCGTCCAAACGAGATGATAACCACCCAGGTCCTGGTCCCCCTTTGTCTCGCCCCAGGGAATGCTCATCGACGCGACCATTGCGCCTTGAAAAACTTTGTCCTCATGCGCGAGCAACACGCATCGGCTCAGCCGATACATTCCGCCGTCGTCGCAAGTATCTGTACTAAAATCAAATTTCCGATCCACCACTGCGCGCTGCCACTGACGAACGTACGCAGCACGATGTGATTCAAACGCGCTTGCCAACGATTGGAATAATTTGGTGGCTGCGCTTTCGTAACTTCGACCAAATGCAACCGCGATTGTGAATTCGCCACTGTCAGGCAAGTCGATCTCGCCTGTCAGCGCGATATTTCCGTCGGTCGCTGCTGCAAATTCCCAATCCATTTTGAAGTTCTGCATCAAATCCTGCCATCCATCGCTGAAGCCGACATAGCCGACGGATCGGCGGCAAAAACCCGTGTTGCATGCCACGACCAAGTGCACGTCTTCGCGCTGCGCACGCAAGAGTTCGTTGTCGCCGAGTTCAGAGCACCACGCGGAGTTGCCGGCGCCAAAACCGGCAAGGTGCGGCGCCAGCAGGGCGTAGAGGCGCAACTTGCCATGTAGCGATTCGTCGAACACCTCAAGCCGCGTATGCACGAGCAGCACAGACAGGTGCGGGTCGGTGAGCACATGTTTGACTACGCGATAGCGGCCGTCCGGATCCGAATTTGTGAGACGATAAAAAAGGCAATCGCGCTCCGGGTATTCGATCTGATGATTCAGGTCGCGTTTTTCTTCGTGGCAAAATGTTTCGCCATCGCTGATGAGGAACTGAAAATCGCGGGTATTTGGTTTATCGACGTGCGGATAATAAATCTCGTTGACGATTCCGTGACTGAGCGTGAACCAAACGCGGCAACTTGTATGGTAGGCCGTGCCAACGCCTTCTTTCGCACTCGAAGTCCAGCGGGGCTCGATGCCGGGTGCACCAAAGGCCAGGGTATTCTGAGACGGATTCATGTTTGCGTCCGCAGATGCGAGCGCCAGCGCTTGATCTGGGCCGCGACGTTTTTTGGTGACGGCGCACCGATTGCACGCCGGCTCGCGAGCGCCTTGCTAACATCGAACACCCTCGCAACATCGCTATCGAACAGAGGCGAAAACCTTTTGAGTTTCGAAAGCGAAACCTCATTGAGCGGAATTCCATTCGCGATAGAGTGCGCAACGATTTTCCCGACGATTTCGTGCGCCTCGCGAAAAGGCGTTCCCTTTTTCACAAGATACTCGGCCAGATCGGTCGCGAGCAGATGTGGATCGCTTGCACCGGCGTGCATCCGTTCGCGATAGATTTTCAATTCCGGCAACATCGCCGCAAAAACTTCCAGCGCGGTTTTTGTCGTATCGACGGAATCAAAAAGCGCCTGTTTATCTTCCTGCATATCGCGATTGTAAGAGGAGGGAAGCGCTTTCATCACCGTCAACATCGACATCAAATTCCCGTAAAGCCGGCCTGCCTTGCCACGAGTCAGTTCCGCCATGTCAGGATTTCGTTTCTGCGGCATCAAACTGGAACCGGTGGAAAACGCGTCGCTGAATTCCACAAAGCCGAATTCGTGCGTGCTCCAGATGATCAAGTCCTCGCTCAAGCGTGAGAGGTGCATTCCGATCATCGCAAGACAAAAAAGGAATTCGCACACGAAATCGCGATCACCGACGGCGTCGACGCTGTTCTCACTCACACGCGAAAAGCCGAGGTCGCGCGCGATTTGTTCGCGATCAAGGACAATCGCCGATCCGGCAAGCGCGCCGGACCCAAGCGGGAGCACATCGGTGCGCGTCAGGCAATCCCCAAGCCGATTCGCGTCGCGCTCGAATGACTCGATTTGCGCGAGCAAGTAATGGGAAAGGATGATCGGCTGGGCACGTTGAAGATGCGTGTAACCGGGCATCACAACGTCGGCGCGTGTTTCGGCGAGACGGAGCAGCGCCCGTTGTAAATCTCGCAGCCTCGACGAGACCTCCGCGATTTCAGCTTTGACATAAAGCCGCAGATCGAGCGCAATCTGGTCGTTCCGGCTGCGCGCGGTATGAAGCTTCGCGCCTGCAGCGCCAATTCGCTTCGTAAGCGCAGCTTCGATATTCATGTGCACGTCTTCGAGGGAACGGTGCCACTCGAATTTGCCAGACTCGATTTCTTTTTCGATAGCACGCAGCTCGATTTCAATTTTTTGCAGTTCATCAACGGAAATGATTCCTGCTCGAGCGAGCGCTGCGGCGTGCGCGATCGATCCAGCGATATCGAAGCGATACAGCTGCCAATCAAAGAAAACAGATTCGCTGTAGCGCTGCGCAATCTCTGCAGCGGGTTTTTTGAATCGTCCTTTGCGCATCGTTAAATGGGAAAGACGGCTTTCAGCCAATAGATGCGCTGCGCGTCACAGTTGCGGAGACATATTTCGCGTCCGGCAGAGCAAACTTCCGCACTTCCACCGTCACTTTCTGTATCGGAAAAGTTTTCAGTAAGTGCGCTGCGACCTGATCTGCCAGCGTTTCAATAAGGTTGACCGACTGACCGCGCACGAAACCCTTCGTTTCGTCGGCCACGACTGAATAGTTGACGGCGTTGTGGATGTTGTCGGCCAGGTCCCGCGTCTGCTGATATGGCCAAAAGGAAATATTGATGGTTAATCGCTGTGGTGTGACACGCTCTTCTTCGGGAACTCCGATGCGGGCAGAAATCTCCAGTTGTTCAATGCGAATTTCGTCGCAGAACGGGTGGGATTCGTGGGACACAGAGCAAGACTAACGCAGCGCGGGTGAGGGCGACAACGTGTTTTCGGACGTAAAGCGAAGGATTGCGGCAACCCTCTCAATCTTGACGAGGTGACCAGCGCGTCCACTTTGATTGGGCAATGAAAACGGTCTGGCGTGTTTTTCGTTATCTGAAGCGGTATCCGTGGATCGCTGCGGGCACATTTACCTGCGCGATCTTGAGCACGCTCATGGTGATCGTTTTCCCAGCGGCGACGAAATGGATCATTGACGACGTCGTGCGCGCAAATCGGCCGGACAAGTTGCTGCCGCTGATTTTGCTCGCAGCTGCGGCGTTTCTTGTCCAGCACGTCTTCAATGCATTACGGATCATTCTAAACAACACCTTTGAGCAAAGAGTCATTTTTGATTTACGCAGCGATTTGTATTCGCACATTCAACTGCTGCCGTTGCGCTGGTTCGATAATCGCGCCACGGGCGATCTGATGACGCGGGTGATCGAGGACGTGAACTCGGTCGAGCGCGTGCTGATTGACGGAATCGAGCAGGGTGTAGTCGCGATTCTACAGGTGTTGATCGTCGTCAGTGTGATGTTTTATCTGAATGTCAAGCTGGCGTTGCTCGCGCTGGGACCGTTTCCATTGCTTATTGCCGGCGCGCTCACTTACACGCTCACCGCGCACCGGCGTTATCGATTGCAAAGACGCGCCTCGTCTGCCATGAACGCGCTGCTGCACGATAATCTCGCCGGCGTCCGGCAAATTAAGAGTTTCGTTCGCGAGCGGGAAGAACACGCCCGCTTTAACCGAGTAAGCGATCAACTGCGCCACGCTACGCTCGTTGTGATGCGCGTATGGGCGATCTACAGCCCATCGATGTCGATGTTCGAAGCGATCGGCGCGCTGCTCGTGGTGGCCTTCGGCAGTCGCGCTGTGCTGGCGGGTACGATGCAACTGGGCGATCTCGTTGCGTTTCTCATGTTGACGGCGTTCCTCTATGATCCGATCAGCCGTCTGCATCAGCTGAATCAACTTGTGCAAGCCGGACGCGCTGCCGGTGAACGCGTGTTTGAGATTCTCGACGAACCAGTGGAGCCGGGTGTGGTAGCCGCGAGCGGTGATCGCCGCGCCGGGATCACCGATCCCGGATACAAAACCCGAATCCTCGGCGACATTCGTTACGAAAATGTCAGTTTCAGCTACGTCGAAGGTTTGCCCGCGCTGCGGAACGTTTCGTTTCACGCGCCGCCGGGCGCGACAGTTGCGCTCGTGGGCGCGACTGGCGCAGGGAAATCCACACTGGTCAATCTGCTGGTGCGCTTCTACGAATTCACGAGCGGGCAAATCTACATCGACGAAAAACCAATTCGCGAATACGAACTGCGCGGTTTGCGCGAAGCGATCGGCGTCGTCACTCAGGAAAGTTTTCTGTTCAACGGATCGATTCGCGAAAATCTGCTCATGGGCAAACCGGACGCGAGTGATGCCGAGTTATGGCGCGCTGTGGATGCGGCGAACGCGCGACAGTTTATCGAGCGTTTGCCAGACCGATTGGAAAGCGTGGTGGGCGAGCGCGGCGTGAAACTGAGCGTGGGCGAGAAACAGCGCCTGACGATTGCGCGGGCGCTGCTGAAAGACCCGCCGATTTTGATTCTCGACGAAGCCACCGCCAGCGTGGACACCGCAACCGAGCGCCTGATTCAGGAAGCGCTCGAGCGCCTGATGACGAACCGCACTTCAATTGTGATCGCCCATCGCCTTTCCACAATCGTGCATGCGGACCAAATCCTGGTGCTCGATCACGGGCGCATTATCGAGCGCGGCACCCACGAGCAGTTGCTTGCGCTCGGTGGAAAATACGCGCGGCTTTGCCAGCAAAGTTTGCTAGAAGCATCTCCGTTGCGTGAGCCAGAGCTGCCGACCGAAATCGTTGCATCACCAGACCTCGAGAAAGAGGAGCGATTGCCAGTCTAAACTATGGTGAGCGGCGAAGGCGTGCCGACAACGAAAGCTCTCGTGACGCTGTAGTGTGCGCTGTCCTCAGCGCACTGGGATGCGACGTGCTGGGTTCATCCGCTGAGGACAGCGGACTCTACAGCACTCGCGTTTCACGGGTTGGTGGAAACGGAAGCGGCAGGCGATGGCGTCGGCGTCCCAGATGTTGGGATGGTGATGGTTTGGCCGGCTTGCAACTTACGGCCGTCTTCAATGTGATTGGCTTTTTGCAATTCGTCGACGGTGACCTTGTACATTTTGGCGATCGACGTAAGTGTCTCCCCGCGCGCGACGATGTGCGTGTTGCCCGCCGCGGCGGGATGTAACGCAGATGCCGCTGGAGCGGAAGGATTCGCCGGTGAAGGCGTACTTTCTCCGATCATGATCCCCGGCCGGATGTGCGAGATTTGTTGTTCCAGTTTGAGGATTTCCTGGGAAAGCGAATCGATCTTCGTGTTCTGTTCGTCAATTTTTCTCGCTAGCGTTTCAATTTGAGCGGCCTCAGCAGACTTTGCAGCCTCGGGCGCGGGCGTCTGAGCAGAAGCGCAAAAGGGCAAAATCAACGTTGCACAAAGACTCGCCGGCAATTTCATCGGGGCGAAACCTTGCCACTGGCATATTTGTCTGGCAAGCGGCGTTCGCCGCGTTGAAACGTTAAAGGGCTGTAGCGTCCGCTGTCCACAGCGGATGACGGGACGACGGTGGCACATCCTCCGGCGAATGCGCTGAGGACAGCGCACTCTACAGCATCGGATTTGCGCTTCGCTGGTTTAACGTTGTAACGATTCAACGAATCACGGCGCGAAGCGCGCGGCTTGCTTTCCAATATTTTGCTCTTAAATTTTTTTATGCCTGAGCGCATTCAAAAGCCGGTGGAACCGGCTCCGTGGGGACCAAAGCAAGGCGATGGCGGAGGG
>Ga0137415_10000961_pt1 | contig 28274 bp, 22 predicted proteins | sample CZODoug3_1_1_16f_FD_183082 | JGI IMG/M metagenome (GOLD analysis project Ga0137415, IMG submission 183082) | Vadose zone soil fungal communities from Angelo Coast Range Reserve, California, USA - CZODoug3_1_1_16fungal (Hybrid Assembly) | ecosystem: Environmental > Terrestrial > Soil > Vadose...
TGTAGTAGATCACGCAGGGATTGCTGTTGGCCGGGAGTGAGCGGGGCCAGCGGGGACTGGGTGCGCAAGTGTTCGAGCACGTCGGCTCGACAGCGGTGGCCGGCCGAGGTGAGCACGATCTGCTTGGCGCGCCGGTCGGTCGGGTGTGGTCGGCGTTGGATCAGGCCCTGCTGCTCGAGCCGATCGAGGACGAACGTCGCGTTCGAGGGTTCGCAGGACATCCTGGTGGCGAGTTCACGCGCGGTGATCGGCTCGGACAGCTCGCGGAGCGCGACGACCTGGGTCGCGGTGATGCCGAGTTGTTCGGCGACGCGGCGCACGTGGGCGTCGAGTCGCTGGGTGAACTGGTGGATCAACTTGCACACGTCGCGATCTATCTGACTGTCCGCCGACAGATCGGCTTGCCCTGCCACATCCCACAGTCTAGCGGTCTGCTTCGATCCATGATAGTTATGGTTCACATTATATGAACTCGAAGCTTGGGAGGGTTCTCCGTGCCGCTACCTGTGTTGTCCCTCATGCTGGTGGTGTTCGGCTTCACGACCGGCGAGTTCGTCATCGCGGGCATCCTGCCGGACGTGGCCGCCGACCTGGCGGTGTCGATTCCGGCCGCCGGGCTGCTGGTGACCGCCTATGCCCTTGGCATGATCATCGGCGGGCCGGTGGTCACCGTGCTCACGGCGCGGCTCGCCCGCCGGCCGCTCATCGTCGGCCTCATCGCCGTGTCCGTGTTGGGCAACCTTGGCTCGGCGGTGGCACCGAACTACGCCGTTCTGCTGGCGTCGCGGTTTGTCGCGGGCCTGGTCGTGGCGACGTTCTTTGCCGTTGCGATTGCCACCGCCGTGTCGATGGCGCCGCCGAACAAGCAGGCGTCCACGGTGGCGAAGCTGACCGTGGGAATGAACCTGGGCATCATTCTCGGCGCACCGATCGGCACCGTCATCGGCCAGAACCTGGGCTGGCGCGCAACGTTTGGGACCATCGCCGTGCTGACCGTCATCGCGCTGGGACTGGTCCTGTGGTTCGTCCCCGGCCAGCCCGTGTCCGTGACCGGGTCAGTCCTTGCCGAGCTGCGCGTGTTCGCGAGCCGCGACGTGCAACTCGCGATCGCCCTCACCGCTGTGGGCAATGTGGGGATCGTGACTGTCTTTACCTACATCGCCCCGTTACTCACCGACGTCAGCGGGTTCGCCGCCGGTGCGGTCCCCGCGTTGCTGTTGGTCTACGGCACCGGCGCGGTCATTGGCAACTTCCTCGGCGGGTGGCTGTCCGACAAGGCTCTGATGCCATCGCTGACCGGGCTGCTCGCCGCACTGGCGGGCACGTTGGCGCTGTTCTGGCTCGTCAGCGGAATGCAGGTGCCCTCGGCGATTCTGACCTTTGTCATCGGTGCGCTGGCGTTCGCGATCATCCCAGGCATGCAGACGCGCGTCCTGGCCACGGCCAGCGCGGCTCCCACGCTGGCCGTGGCGGTCAATGCCTCCGGCTTCCAGCTGGCCGCCGCGTTCGCCGGCTGGCTCGGCGGGCGGGTGATCAGCGGACCGGGGCTGCACTCGCTCTATCTCGTCGGAGCGCTGCTCACCGTGGGTGGCCTGGCCATCGCGTATTACTCCCTGAGGAGCGAGCGCCGGCCTGCTCCCCACGCTTGACGCCTCGGCCAGGCGGTGCTGCCCAGCGACCTAGTGCCCTAATAGACCGAACCGGGGGCCGACTCCCGGGTGCACGTCCATCGACTCACACCAGGCCCAGGCGGGTTCGGGCACAGCAACATGCTCCCGCTGTGGCCATAGCCCCATCCGTCGAAGTACTCGTTCAGGATTCCCTCGGAGCTCGCCCTGGTGAGGAAGTCGAACTCGTCGCCTTCGATGTCGTTGTGGTGCCAGTGGTGGTGCCAGTGGTGGTGCCCGTGGTAGCCCGACGCAAGGATCGACGTCGCCGGTGGCGGCGTTGCGGCCGAGGCGATGCCGGCCGTCACCAACGAGGTGGTCACGACGGCGGCGGTAACGGCCATGGAGTAAACGGCTCGATTCACCTGTGTTCCCCCTTTGAGGATCCTGTAGCAAGACTATCCGACGATCACTATGTCGACTGTCAGAATTTGATCGACTCCCTCCTAATGGGGCTCGTCCAGGCGGCTGAACCCCCCGGGCAGACCGAGAGCGCCAGCCCTGCTGGATGTGATCAGGTGTGCAGGACGAGGCCGTCGCTGGCGGTGACCTGGTCGACCTCGTCGAGGTGGCTGAGCATGTCGGGGCCCAGGTGAGTCAACACCAGCTGGCTCGTCTCGAGTTCGGACCGGTGCTTGATCATCGTGGCGTAGGCGAGGTGGTAGCGCACCGACCGCTCGTAGCTGTACGCCTCGCAGGCGAAGACGTCGGTGCCCTGGGCGGCGGCGCGCAGCGCGGGGGTCCAGGCGGTGTCCCCCGAGTAGCCGAAGCGCTGGTCCGCCATGTCCACTCGCACGGCCAGGGCGGGTGCGCCGCTCGCGTGATCGACCTCCCAGCTCCGGACCGTGGCTTCCGCCAGCTCGACAGCGGTGCCAGCGCCGTCCAACTCGGTGACATCGAGGGCGAACCGGCGTTGCACCGCACTCGACCCGGGGTAGAGAACCTCCATGGCCGAGCGCAGGCGGTCGGCGGTCCCGATCGGGCCCAGCACTCGCAACGGGCTGGTGCGCCGGCTGAACTGGCCATCGAGCACCAGGAACGGCAAGCCGCCGAAGTGGTCGCCGTGCAGGTGTGTGATGACCACCCCGTCGACCTCGCCCGGATCGAGACCTTGAGCCTTGAGCGCGGTCAGGCTGGTCGCCCCGCAGTCGACCAACACCGTCTGCTCGTGCCCCCGCAGGCGGATACAGGTCTGATAGCGGCCCCCGCTGCCGAAGGCGTCCCCGCTGCCGACGAACCGAATCTCCACCGACCGATCGTCACACACCGGCTGTCGCCCCGTGACCTCGAAGCGCGGATGGGTGCGGGCCGGCAGACTGGCACCTCGTGGAGCGCTGGGGTGGAGATCTCTACGGGGACCCTTGCCGTGAGTGTGGCTACGCCTGGTCGATCACCCGCGCGGACGCGATCGCGCTGGTGGCGGCCGTCCCCGAACGGTACGCGCGCCTGCTGGACGGGCAGGATGCCACGGCACGGCACCCGGAGCTGGGCTGGACCGCCGGCGGGTATGTCAGCCACGTGGTCGACAACCTCCGGATCTGGGCGGAGCGGATGGCCGGCGCCGCGCTCGGCCGCCGGTGCGACGTCCCGGGATACGACGAGAAGTTGCTGAGCGCCGCCCGCGGCTACAACCTCGTACCGGTCAGCGGCTCACTGTGGTCGCTCGGTCACGCCGCCCGGCAATGGGTCGAGGCCATGGACTTGGCCGTCACCGCCGGCGTGGTGCTGCAACACGCGGGCAGGGGACACCAGGAGCCGGACGATATCGCCCGTAACAATGCCCACGACGTCTACCACCACGCATGGGACATCAGGCGGACCCTCGGCGGCGGTTAGCCCTGGCCTGGATCCAGCCGCTGCGTCAGTGCACGGCTTGCCCGCCGAGTTCAACCTGGTTCAGGTCTGAAGCGCAGCCGCCAGCTGTCGCACGAGGCGTCGTACAGCACCCACTCCCGGTACCGGGGCGGCAGGCCACCACCCAGCGCGTACCGGAGCCACCGCAATAGGCCTGGCCGCCGGGGCCGCGCCACGCCCGGCCGTTTCGGCCTCATCGGACCACTCTATGAGCTAGTGATTCCCGCTGTCGCCGCTGTCGCTCTGATCCCCGTGGTGATGGTGGTGCCCGCCGCCGCTGTCACCGCCACTGTCGCTGCTCCCGCTGGTGCTGTCGCCGCCGCTGTCCTTGTAGGTACCCATGTCAGCCGGCTGCGGCGGGACGTTGCACTTCTGGTTGGCGAAGATCGGCCCGGCCATGACCGGGAGTTTGTCCGGCGGGTTGGCCTGGGCCGGGACCCGGCCGGTGAACTCGTTCTCGCAGTCGTCGGTGGCCTGCTTGGTGCCGTCCTGGCCGTCGATCCACATGTCCAGGTGGGTGTCGGTACCGGTCGGCTGCTTGGCCGCCCCGGAGTCCTCGACGATCACGTAGCGCTGCACGGTCGGCAGGTAGAACTTGGTACCCGGCTGCCACGCCATGTTGCCCTGGTGGCCGGGCACCGCGACGGTGATCGGGTCGGCGAACGTGCCCTGCCCGCCCGCCTCCTTGTGCAGCACCGGTTCACCCACGGTCGAGGACCCGGGCGGCGTGTTGTCCTGCCAGGAGTAGCCGGTCAGCCAGATCGTCAACTGGTTCGGGCCGGTCGTTGGCGGGGTCGGCGTCGGGGTGGGCTTCGAACACCCGCAGGCCAGCGCCAGGATCGCGCCGAGCACGACGGCGATCTTTGCCGGCCGTCCATATGCGGACCTGTGGTCGATGTGCCGTTCTGGACTCACAAGACCAGTCTGCACCATCGTTCCTGATGGTCCGGACCGGTATCTCGATGCACGACTTGCCGGCGACGCGCCAGTGGCTCGGTGAGTTCGGCGGATTTTCATCTTCACGATCAGTGGTGGGGCAGTGCCGTGTTCACCCGTGTCACACCGCGAAGGTGACCGTCGTTCGAGGTAGATCAACACAGCGTGTTCGGGAAATGTGAAGAATGTGACTCAATTGAGTGGACAGGGCCTTTCTATGATATATCAGTAGTTTACACGAGCGACCCCCACTAGCAATGTTCCGGTGAGATCCACTAGGTTGTGCACCGCCGGCGAGGGCTCCCCAATTCACCGCCGGCAACCATGGCGGCGTCGAAGGACTCCGCCGATGTGGACAGGAGAATCACTGTGCTGAAGAAGACTGGAATTGTGGTGGCGGTCGCTGCTGCCGGTCTGCTGGCGGCGAGCGGTATTGCCTTTGCGGACGCAGGCGGCATCCTGGATGGCGCACACGGCCAGGTCGGCTGGGTGAACGTTCAGGACAGCGCTGGACAGGCGCCGTTCCAGGCGTGCAACAACTCGGGTGGTGAGGGCGTTTACAGCTTCCACTCGAAGGATCTGAAGAACACCGACAGTCACGATGGCGACTGCGATCAGGAGAACAGCGCGGACGACAGCTCGGGCAGCAACTGAGCTCAGCCAAGTCCCAAGAAGGGCGCCGGACCTCCGGGTTCGGCGCCCTTTCTGGTGCCCAGGCCGCCCTCGCGAGGCGACCGTCGGTGGTCGGACAGATGGATTCAACCGGGTGCGCCAGTCACTATCTGTGATGGGCTGTCACTGTTATAGCACAAGTAGCCCACTCACTCCGGTGAGATCGCGAGGTAGATCGTTATCGAGCGGCCGCCGGATCGTTGCCCGGAGCGTGGGGGGCAACGACGAGATCTGTCCCACAACTCTCGCAGTGTGTATCAATCGAAAGGAACCCACATGAGCCGCACTCGCCGTCTGGCCGTGGCCGCAGTGCTCGTTATCGGCGGCGCGCTCGCTCTGGGCGGAGTCGCCTACGCCGCTGACAACGGGGCGCACCCCGCCATCAATGGTCACATCATGCCTGGGGTGAACAGCAGCCAGGGCCCGCTCTCCGAATTGGGCCACATCAGTCTCTGACCGCTCCGCGCGGAGACCAAATCGCTCGACCCTATTGAGCCGGGCCCGCCGTTTATGGCGACGGGCCCGCTCAACAATTATCGGATCACGCACCGGGATGGCGACGTATTCGGCCATTCCGGCAATGGTTGTGGGCAGCTTCAGGCATTGCCGGCCGGTCGACGCCCTATTCGGCGCCAAACCCCAGGTTGCGTTGACCAAGATATGGGCGGTCCGGCACGGCCAGCCCCGCCGTCTGTTGGTTGAGGACCGCACCCGGCAGACCGTGCCGTCCGCCTGCTGGCCGCGCGCTAGCGCACTTACCGGGGACGTCGAGACGGTCCACCGATCTCGACACGGTGGGGATTTCCTGGACTTTTTGACAGTTGGGCCAGTGTGAACAGCCGCATACACCCGAGGCGCCCCGAGCCGCTTAGTCTGAGCTGACTGGTCAGGCCGGTTGCGGCGTCCTCGGGTGGGGGTCTCGATGTTTGTCGACTTCGGCGAGGGCGGCCCCGATCTGTTAATAGAGGCCGATCTCTGTGTGATCGGCGCGGGCGCGGCCGGGCTCACGATCGTGCACGAACTGCGTCGCTCCCCGCTGCGCATCTGCGTCATCGAGACCGGCGGCCTGGACCGCGATCCCGCCGCTGACGGGTTCAGCACCGCCGCTGTGGACGGCCTGCCCACCCTGGACCTGCTCGCCACCCGGCCGCGGATGTTCGGTGGTAGCACCGTGGAGTGGGGCGGGATGTGCTGCCCCATGGACGAGTGCGACTTCGAGACCCGGCCGGACATGCCGCTGCACGGCTGGCCACTCTCGCTGGCGGACCTGCAGCCCTACTACCGGCGCGCGCACGCCGCGCTCGGCATCGGGCCACCGTACTTCGACGAACGAGTCTGGTCGGATCTCGGCATACAGCCGCCCCGGGTGGACCCGCGACGATTGCTGACCAAGTTCTGGCAGTACCGGTCGCCCGGGTTGCTCCCACCCGACAGTCCGGTGCGTTTCGGCCAGGCATATCGGTCCGACTTCGCGTCGGGCACCCAGCTCAAGGCCGTCCTCAACGCGACGGTCGTGGATATCGTGCGCTCGCCCGGGCGGGACGCCGTCGAGCACGTCGAATTCCGCAGCATCTCCGGTCGGCGCGGCCAGGTGCGGGCCACCGCGTTCGTGCTGGCCGCCGGCGCCGTGGAGAACGCGCGGCTGCTGCTGGCCTCGGACTTCAGCGGCTGCAGCGCGGCGCTCGGTCGATACTTCATGGAACACCCGCACGTCGGCGTGGGGAGGCTCTCCCACCGCGACACGGGGCGGCTGCTGCCGAAGTGGGTGGTACTGCAGCGGTCCCGGGGGGTGTCGTTCCGGCCCAAGTTCCTGCCAGCCCCGGCCTACCAGCGGGAACGCGACATCTTGAACGCGAGCATGGCGCTGGAAGTTCGCTGCGCACCGGACTGCCCGCACCGGGCGCTGGCGGTCTTCGCCCAAGGCGTGCGGGAGAAGCGGCCCGCCTCGGAGGTGGCCCGGAGCGCCGGACGGGTGGTCGCGCACTCCGGCGTGCTCGCCGGCGCCGCGTACCGGCGGACCCTCGGACGCCACGCCTGCCCGGGGCACGGGGGCCTGGTGTTGTACTGCCGCTCCGAGCAGGAGCCGAACCCGGCGAGCCGCGTCGTGCTCGCCCGGGACCGGGACGCGCTGGGTGTCAACCGGGCGGAGGTCTCGTGGCGGCTCACCGACCGGGACCGGCGGACGGTCGTCGACTTCGCCAACCTGGTCGCGTCCGAACTGCGTCGTCTTGGCGCCGCGAACCTCACCCTGGACAGCTGGCTGGACGCGCCCGGGGGTTGGCCGGTGGAGACCCGGGGCGGGCCGCACCACAGCGGGACGACCCGGATGTCGAGCACGCCGGCCACCGGTGTGGTCGACATGCACTCGCGGGTGCACGGCGTGGCCAACCTGTACGCGGTTGGCGCGTCCGTCTTCCCGACCGGGGGCTACGCCAACCCGACCTACACGGTCGTTGCGCTCGCCATGCGGGCGGCCGACCACCTCCAGTCCCGGCTCCTCGGCGCGGGGGTCTCGGTCTCCCCCGAGCTGGTCATCCCGGCCGGACCGGAGATGCCCGGCCGCCGGGGCTGGACGATCACCCGGAGGTCGAGGGACAAGCTGGTCGGGTGATCGTGCGCGGGCGGTGGCGACGTCTCATGCGTTGTCCCACAGACCGAGCAGCGCGGCGTTGACCGACTCCGCCTGTTCCCACTGCGGTTCGTGGGCCGCGCCGGGCACCGTCAGCAAGTCCGCGCCGATCCGCCCGGCCACCGCGCGGCCGCAGGCCAGCAGTGGTTCCCCGCCCAGCCTCTGATACTGCTCCGGCGCGCTCGCCCAGGTCCCGGAGATCACCAGCTTCGGCCAGTGCGCGTGCGCGACGACGTCCAGCGGCACCTCGACGTCCCAGCACGGCCGCTCGTCCATCGCGGTCGCGGCGGCCCGCAGCCGCGCCGGGGTCGGTTCCAGCGGCGGGAGGTCCAGCGGCTCGGTGGACATCCGCAGGTACTCGGCCGGTGTCGGCCGGGGGCGGGTGGCCGCCGCGGCGAGCGCCTCGCGGCTTCGGGCCAGTGCGGCCGCCACCACCGGGTCGTCGGCCACCGCGCGGTAGCAGCACGGCTCGATCAGGGTCAGCGACCGCACCGAGCCGGGGGTGCGCACGGCGGCCAGCAGGGCGACCACGGTGCCGAACGAGTGGCCGACCAGGTGTGCCGGGCCGTCGTCCAGCAGTCCTACGATGTCCGCCGCGTCGACGACCGCATCGCTGTGCGCCACGTCCGGACTGCCGCCGTAGCCCCGGCGGTCCACCACCTCGAGCCGGTACCGGCAGGCCAGCGGGCGTTGCCGGCCGAACGCCGAGGTGCCCCAGGTCGTCGAGCCGTGCACCAGGATCGCCCGCTCGCCGGTCGCGGCGCCGTCGTTCCAGTTCACGACGTTGATCGCATCCCGCACCCGGCGACCATAGCCAGCGAGTGCGCCGGCAACCGCCGGAATTAGCGCAACTCCAGCGGACCGGCTGACAGCGGCCCGGCCGGGGCACGCGAAAGCCCGCGGCCCCAGCCCGCGACAGCCGGCGCCCGCCGAGGAGGGCGCCGGCTTTCGGGTGGTCAGTCGTCAGGCGCTGATGTTGTCAGGCGCTGATGTTGTCGGGCACCGGCTGGGGCAGTGGCACCGCGGTGGGCTTGGCGGTCGCGGCCACCCGGCTGAACCGCAACCCGTCGTCCAGCGGGCCTCGGCGCAGCAGCAGCCGGTCGCGCAGGTAGTTCTGGTAGGCCTTCCAGGGTGCGGCCGGGCCCTGCTTGGGCAGCATCGAGATGCTGCGCTGGACGTAACCGGACTTGAGGTCCAGGAACGGGGTCAGCGGCTCGCCGGCCGCTGGGCCCTGGGGCGTGACGACCTGCTGGCCTCGGGCGTCCATCTGGTTGAGCAGCCGGCAAATGTACTCCCCTACCAGGTCGGCCTTCAGGGTCCAGGAGGCGTTGGTGTAGCCGAGGGTGAGCGCGAAGTTCGGCACCCCGGACAGCATGATGCCCTTGTAGGCCACGGTGTCCGGCAGCGACACGTCCGTGCCGTCCACGGTCAGCTTCATCCCGCCGACGGCCTGCACGTTCAGGCCGGTCGCGGTGATCACGATGTCGGCGTCCAGCTCGGCGCCCGAAGCCAGCCGCAGGCCGTTGGCGGTGAAGCGGTCGATCCGGTCGGTGACCACCGAGGAGCGGCCGGCGCGGATCGCCTTGAAGAAATCACCGTCCGGCACCAGGCACAGCCGCTCGTCCCACGGGTTGTAGCGCGGCTTGAAATGCTTGTCGACGTCGTAGCCCTCGGGCAGTTGGGCGGTGACGCCCTTGAGCAGCATCGACCTGACCAGCCCAGGTACCCGGCGGCTGAGCTGGAAGATCCCCATGGTCATCAGCACGTTCTTCCAGCGGATGATCGAGTAGGCGACCCCGGCCGGGAGCTTCTCGCGCAGCGAGTCGGCGATGGCGTCCTTCGAGGGCATCGACACGATGTAGGTGGGCGAGCGCTGCAGCATGGTCACGTGCGCTGCCGTCTCGGCCATCGCCGGCACCAGGGTCACCGCCGTCGCGCCGCTGCCGATCACCACGACCCGCTTGCCGGCGTAGTCCAGGTCGGCGGGCCAGTGCTGCGGGTGCACGATCCGGCCGGTGTAGTCCTCGATGCCGGCGAACTCCGGCGTGTAGCCCCGCTCGTAGTTGTAATAGCCCGCGCAGGTGTACAGGAACGAGCAGGTCAGGGTCACCGGCTCGGCGGTGTCGTCGCGGTGCGCGTGCACGGTCCAGCGGCCGGTGTCCGAGGAGAACTCGGCCCTGAGCACGCGGTGCCGGAACCGGATCTTCTTGTCGATCCCGTGCTCCCGGGCGGTCTCCCGGACGTAGTCGCGGATGGAGTCTCCGTCGGCGATGGCCTTGGCGGCGGTCCACGGCTTGAACGAGTAGCCGAGGGTGAACATGTCCGAGTCCGAGCGGATGCCCGGGTAGCGGAACAGATCCCAGGTCCCCCCGATGGCGCCCCGCGTCTCCAGGATGGCGACGGACTTGCCGGGACATTCCTTTCGCAGGCGAACGGCGGCGCCGACGCCGGAAAGGCCGGCGCCGACGATCAGCACATCGACGTGTTCCTCGGGCATGTCACTCCCATTCGCGTGCCAGATCTCCGGTGTCGAGCGCCACGAGTCGTGACGGCCCGTGCCTGCCGCGCCCGACGGGGCGGCTTCCATACCGACGGTATCAACGGGTGGTCGGGATAGTCAACACCGTGTTGAGTGAGTCAACGGAGTGTAGTATCCCCGGTCATGGCCCAGTCACCCGCCGCCGCCAGGGCTCGCCCGACCCGGAGTCGGCGCGCCTCCCGTCCGTCCGGAGACGATCGGGAACTGGCGATCCTGGCCACCGCCGAGCGCCTGATGGCCGACCGCCCGTTCGCCGAGATCTCCATCGACGACCTGGCCAAGGGCGCGGGGATCTCCCGGCCGACGTTCTACTTCTACTTTCGCTCGAAGGACGCCGTGCTGCTCACCCTGTTGGATCGGGTGGTGGTCGAGGCGGACGAGGCGGCGTTCGGCAACCTGGAGCTGCCGGTGGACAACCCGGCCCGGCTCTGGAGGGACGGCATCAACGCGTTCTTCACCACTTTCGGCGAGCACCGCGCCGTGGCGGTGGCGGTGGCCGTCGCCGGGGTGAGCAACCCCGAGGTGAGCGAGCTCTGGTCCCAGATGATGGAGAAGTGGGTCCGGCATTCCGAGCTGATCATCCAGGCCGAGCGGGACCGGGGGGCCGCGCCGCCGGGGATACCGGCCAGGGACCTCGCCGTGGCGCTGAACCTGATGAACGAGCGGGTGATGTGCGCGATCTTCGCCGGGGAGCAGCCCTCGGTCCCCGACGAGCGGGTGGTGGACACCCTGCTGCACGTGTGGCTGAACAGCATCTACCAGGGCACCCTCGCCCCGGCCTGAGTGCCGGTCAGACCGCCTCCGGAGAGCTCGAACCCGGCGCGTTGGCGTCCGGAAGGTCGGCGTCAGGAAGCCTTCCGGATCGGGATGACATTGCTGTCGTCGCGCTCAGTAGCTTCGGTCTCCGCGCTCGGTGCGTCCACCGACGCCGCGGCGTCGACCCGGTGGTCGTCTCCGGGGTGTGGCCCGGTGCCGGTGCGGTGCGCGGCCGCCTCCTGTTCCTCGACGGTGACCCCGGATCCGTTGCTCGCCGCGGCCGGTTGGCTGGTCCGGGGGTACGGCGTGGGCTTGGCGATGGGGCTGGACCGGGGGTAGGGCGTGGGTCGCTTGTAGGGGGTCGGCCGGCGGACCGGCGTCGACCCGTTGTCGGCCGTGCTGGGTGAGGTGGATGCCACCGGGACGGCCTCGGGTGCGGGCTCCGGTGCGGGCGCGGGTTCGGGCCCGGTGGTGTCGGGATCGGGCGCGATTGCCTCCGCCTGGACGGCCGCTTCGGTCGCCGCGGCCGGCCGGCTGGTCCGGGGGTACGGCGTGGGCCTGCGATACGGCGTGGGCCTGCGGCGCGGGCTGGGCTCGGCCGGGGCGGCGGCCGCCGCCCCGGCCTCGTCGGCCGCGGGCTCCTCATGCTCGGGTTCGCCCTCCGGGCGTGCGGTGAGGAGGGGGATGGCCTCGGTGATCGGGTCGATCGGGGTGGCCGGCACCTGGTCATCCCGCTCGGCGACCGGCTCGTAGCCCTCGGCCCAGTCGAAGTCGGCCGGCGGCGGGATCTCGGTCTCCGGTTCGTAGCCCTGCGCCCAGTGGTACTCGGCGTCGGACCGGTGTCCGTTGTCCGACCGGTGTCCGTTGTCGGAGGGGTGCCCGTTGTCGGACCGGTGTCCGTTGTCCGACCGGCCCTCGGACGGGTACGCGGTGGCCGGTTCGTACGCGCTGACCGGGTCGTACGCGGTGCCCGAGTTGTGGCGGGCCGCCGCCGCGTAGTCGAGGGCCTGCTGGTGTGCGGGCTGATATCCCACGATCGGGATGGCCTCGGTTTCCGGCTCGGCGAACGGATCGGCAAACGGGTTCATGGCGGTGTGCGCCAGATAGCCCGCCGGGGCCGAGCCGACAGCGGCGTAGCTCGGCACGGCCGGGATGGCCTTGAAGGTACGCGCGACGACCGTGACCGGCACACCGGCGGTGGCCGGGCCGACCATGACGCGCAGCTTGCGGCGCTGCCGGCGGAAGTGGGCCAGCTCGAGCACCAGGGCCAGCACCACGAAGAGGATGCCGAAGGCGCCGATCCAGTTGAACGGCGGCGGGCTGATCGTGTTCGTGCCGATCAGGTTGACCTGCCCGCGCAGCGCCATGTGGGCCCGCACTCGGGAGTCGGTCAGCACGAAGACCCCGTTCGGGTCCACCTTGATCCCGGCACTGGTGGCCAGCAGGTCCACCTTCTCGCCGGTGACCTGTACGGCCGGGCCGGCGTGCACGGCCTCGTAGGCGCCAATCACCGAGGTGCTGGAGATGTCCGCGGCGGCGCGCGCATTGATCCCGGTGGTGCCGCCGTTCACCCGGGTGTTGGCGATCTTGGTACCTGGGCTGGCAGTGCTGATGCCGGTGCCGCTCATGCGGTCGGTGGTGACCTGGTTCAGCGTCACCACGCGCGCGCCGGGGGCGACCCGGACACCGGTCTGGCCGCCGGCGATGTAGGCGTCGGTGACCGTCGCCCGCGCCGCGTGCCCGCCGAGCTGCAACCCGGTGGCGGAACCCTGGACGGTCACCTGGTGCACGTTGGCGTCGGTGGCACCCACCGCGATGCCGGTGTGGGACGCGTTGTGCACCTGCGCGTTGGCGATCTCGACGTCGGCGACGCTGCCGGTGGCCACGATGCCGCGCAGCCCGCCCTCGGTGCGCACCCCGAACAGCTTCAGGTGCGCGCTGCCGCCGTTCGCGAGCACGCCGACCGGGTTGTTGTTGCTGGTCACGTTGGTCAGCGTGGCGCCGGTGGAGGCGGTCAGTCGGATGCCGCCGGCCTGGTCGTTCGAGGAGGTCACATTGCTGATCTGGGCGCCGTTCTGGCGGACCACGGCCAGCCCGAACCGGTCATTGGCCATGGTGTCGAACCCACTGATCGGCCGGATCGTGCTGGCGCCGCTGACCAGCACGCCGTTGCCCTGGTTGTGCTGGCTGTGCAGGGCGCTGACGGTGGTGCCCACGTCGCCCTTGAGTACGACACCGTCGGAGCGGGACAGCGCCACCGTGACGGTGTCCAGGTGCACATTGCGCGAGCCGGCCAGCTTCAGCCCGACCCCGTTGCCCTTGATCGTGCTGCGCACCACCGAGCCGGTGCTGCCGGGGCCGAATGCCAGGCCCGGCTCGAACCGGGTGCCGTCCGGCCGCACGACGGGAGCGGGCGGGGCCGGGGTTCCGGGCTTCGGCGGGACCGCGTTCGGTACCACCGGCTTGGGCGGCGGCGGGGCGCCGAGGTTGGTCAGCGTGGCGTCGGCGATGTTCAGCGTGCCGCCGGAGCCGGCGACCAGGAAGCCGCGCTGCGCGGTCGGCGGCGTGCCGGCCGGCGGGTCGACCGCGTCGACGGTCAGCCCGTGCAGGTTCAGCGTGGCGTGGCCGACCCAGAGCCCGGCGGCGGTGTTGGAGTTGGGGCCGGAGGCCAGGTTCAGCGTGCGCACCTCGGGGCCGTTGTCCAGCACTGTGCCGGCTGTCAGCACGATCGAGGCGGTGAGCTGGGCGCTGCCGTTGCCGGGCAGGGTCAGCCAGCCGGCCGGCACGAACTTGTCCAGCGCGGCCAGCGTCAACGGCCCTGGTGGGCGGACCACCCGGTTGGTCTGCCGGCCGTTCACCACCAGGTCGATGTGCCGGCCCCGCACGATGATCAGCTGGTTGGGCCGGCCGGTGCGGTTCCAGGTGGCCGTCGCGGATGCCGCGGCGGCGGCGATCTGTGCGGCCCGGCGGGCGGCGGCGGCCTGGGCTTTCGCCACGCGGCGGGCGGCGAGTGCGGCCCGGTGCGCGGCGATGGCCCTGGCGTGCGCGGCGCGGATGGCCGCCTTGCGGGCCGCCTCGGCGGCGGCGATCTGGGCGCGCGTGGGGCCCGGGTCGATGATGGGGGGACTCGGGTCGAACCCGCCGCCACCGCTGCCGTCACCGCTGCCGTCGTCGAACAGGGCGGCCAGGCTGACCTTGTCCGTCGAGGGCTGGGTGGGAGCGGCGGATCTGGGCGCGAGCGCGGGGGTGGTCGGGGTCGCGGCGGGGAGCGCGGTCATACCGGCCAGCAGCATGGCCAGGGTGCCGGCCGCGGCGATGCGGGATCGGGTGGTGCGGGGGTGCCTGATCACGTGGTGTTCCCGTCCTGGGTAGGGGCGGTTCGAACGATTTGGCCGTGCCGCACGGCGACATCACGGGTGAGCCAGCGCTGGGTCCGGATGGTGAGCAGCGCCCAGATCTTCACCAGGGCCATCACCCAGGACACCACCACGTAGCCCGGGATGTAGAAGAACGAGGAAGGCCGCTGGGTCAGGTGCGGCAGCAGCTTCGCGGAGCGGGAGATCTGCCACCAGATCGCCAGCACGACGGCGAACAGCCAGTTGTGCTTGACCAGCGAGTAGGCCATGAACGCCGGGCCCACCAGCAGGGTGAAGCAACTGACCGCCTTGTCCAGCATGGTGTAGGCGAGGAACGGGTGGCGCCACGACCAGCGGCGGGACAGCGCGCGCAGGTCCGAGCGCCAGGTGTTGCGCGCCCACCGCAGCCGCTGGGCCACGAAGCTGCGCCAGCCGGTCGGGAATGTGGACCACACCCGGGCGGTGCGCTGCAGATAGGTCAGGTAGCCGCGCTCCAGAATGAGCGTGGTGAGGCGTTTGTCGTCGCCGGACAGGCACGGCACACCCCAGAACGTCTCGTTCATGAAGTCGTGCTCGACCTCCAGCAGTAGTCGGCGGCGGTAGATCGCGGTGCGCCCGGACAGGCAGGACACCGCTCGCCCTATGCGGGTCTGGCAGGCGTTCTCGTCGAAGTAGCGGTGGTCCAGGAACATGTCGTTGATGCGGGCCAGGAAACGCTGCCGTTGGTGTGCGTTCTGCCTGGTCCCGACTCCGCCAATACGCGGGTCGGCGAACGGCTTGCACACTTCTTCGACCACGTCCGGAGCCCAAATGGTGTCGGAATCAACTAACGCGACGAGTTCGGTACGGGCGGTGTTCCAGCCGACTCGAAGTGCGTCGCGTTTACCTGGCACATCGGTGGTGATCATGGTCACCGGGTACCGCCGGGCGATTTCCTGGCAGACCGTATCCGTCGAGTCGATCACCAGAATGATCTCTTCAACGGGGTTGGCCAGCCACGACTCGATTGCGGCGGCGAAGATCGCCGGCCTTTCCTGATAAACCGGAACGATCACGCTGAGTGGCAGTCGGTACGAGCCGCCGGCCGGTGCGTACAACGCCGCGGGGATTCGCCGGATGAGCCAGAGGGACCAACGCACTAGCCCGAGTACGCCGAGCGGCGTACCCAGAACGTAGTACCACCAGGGAGTCGTCATGGGCGGACCCGGGTCCCGACACGGTCGGTCGCGGGGGTTCCTGGGGCGGGGCGCGCGACAGCGCGATTACCCGTAATAGTCATCCACGACCACAACACGCAAAGCCCCCCTCAAAGGCTTAACGAAGACCCGAGGGTCCCCGACCCATGTGTAGTACGTCGCACCCGGCCCAAGTCTCGTTACAAGACCGCGGAGCCTAGGTCTTGTTACGTGACAGCGGACGAGGATGCGACGCCACGCGTCAAGGTGTGATCAGCGCAACATGCCTGGTAAACGGTGCAACGAGCGTGAAGCGATTCGGTGACGCCTGGCGCTTGCCGGCCAGAATAGCGAGCCGGGCGGTCACTCGCGGGCGTTTGGTCATTTTCGGACCGGAAGTTTTTATCAGAAGTTATTTAGTTCTGTGTTGCGCAAAGCGGCCAGCGTGGCCGGGTACATCCGGGCCTTGACCACGCGCAAGGTGGTGCCTGGTTTGCCGGCGAGCGGGCGGGCGAGCTCCAGCGCGGCCGCTCGGACCTCGTCCTCCCCGGCCGTCGCGTCCACGATGGCGGCGGCCAGCGCGGCCTCACCGCCGTAGCGCTGGCCGGTGGTCATCGCCCGGACGGCCACCTGCGGGGTGAGCTTCGACTGGATCAGCGCGGACATGCCCGGGGTGAACGGGATCTGGATGTCTACCTCGGGGAGGCAGAAGAAGCCGCGGTCGGCGCGCATCACCCTGAAGTCGTGCGCCAGGGCGAGCATCGCCCCGGCCGCGAAGGTGTGTCCCTGCAGCGCGGCCACCGTGGGCATCGGCAGCTCGAGCACCCTGGCCAGCAGCGCGTGGATCTCGCCGATGTAGCTGTCGATCTGGTCGGGGTGCTGGCCGAGCCACTCCAGGTCCAGCCCGTTGGACCAGAACTTGCCGGTGGCCGCGGTGACCAGCGCGCGCGGCCCCTCGGTCGCCTCCACCTTGTCCAACGCAGTGTTGACGGTGGTCAGCCAGTCCGGGCTCCAGCGGTTCTCGCCGTCGCCGAGGTCGAGCACGAAGACGTCGCCGTCGCGGTCCAGGCTGGGCATGCCGGCTCCTAGTGTCCTGAGTGGGTACGGCGGTTGATCCTGCCCGAAGTCGGGTGGGGCCGCCGCGGCGGCGCGTCGGAGCGCCTGGCGCGGCTGGCCGGGCGCGACCGGTCAGGCGGCCGCCGCGTCGTCCGCCCGGTGGGTGGCGGCGTGGACGAACTCGCCGATGTCGGCGATCGCCAGGTGGCCCTCGGCGACCAGGTCGGCGAAGGCCTGGAAGACGTGCACCTGGCGCAGCCAGACCTGCAGCCGCACCGGCACCCCGGCGGTGCGCAGCGCGGTGGTCATCAGCTCGGCGTCCGAGCGCAGCACCTCGACCGAGCCGACCTGGATCAGGACCGGAGGCAGCGCGGACAGGTCGGCCTCCAGCAGCGACTCCAACGGGCCGTCCGCGCCGTAGAGCAGTGGGGCCAGCGCGGCGATCTGACGCACCGAGATGTAGGGGTCGGTGACGGCGTTCGCGTGGCCGGCACTGTGCGTGCAGTCCAGGTCCAGCCAGGGGGAGAGGGCGACGATGCCGCTCGGCGACGGAAGCCCTTCGGCCATCGCCCGCAGCGCCACCGCGAACGCCAGGTAGCCCCCGGCCGAGTCGCCGGCGAACACCACCGACTCGCCGGGGTAGCCGCGGTCGAGCAGCAACTGGTAGGCGTCCAGGCAGTCCCGCACGGTCGCGGCCAGCGCCACCTCGGGCAGCTGCCGGTACCCGACGCTGAGCACCGGGGCCCCAGCCGCCCGGGAGATCCGGGCCACCAGCCTGCGGTGGGTGCGTAGCCCGCAGCTGAAGAACCCGCCGCCGTGGAAGTAGAGCACCGCGGTCTCCGAGCCGCGCACCCCCGGGCCGAGCACCCACTCACCCCGGTAGCCGGGGAATTGCACGCGGCGCACCCGGCTGCCCCTGGGCGCCGGCAGCAGCAGGCCGACGTAGTCCACCAGATAGGCCAGCCGCAGCGTTCTGGGGGTGATCCGGCCGCGGTCCAGCAGCCGCCGCAGGGTGCGGCGCATGAGCGGCCCGAGGAGGCGGGCGCCCCGGCTGTCCCCGGGCCGGGTCTCGACCACGGTGCCGGCCGCGCGCGCCGGTTCGATAGGTGCCGGCATCTCCTGGCTCATCAGTCCCCCGACGTCGTCGCATCGTTGCCACGATTTCGGGGGAGTGTCGCATGGCCGTTGCCCCGCCGCCATTCAACCTTGCCGGCCCGGCCCTGTTACGACCCACGTGCTGACCTGTAGGACTACTGGCATCGCAGAGGAGGCAATCGTGGGCGGAGCGACGTTTGTGCTGGTTCCCGGGGCAGGTGGGGACTCGTGGTATTGGCACCGGGCGGTTGCGGAGTTGCGCGGTCGGGGCCACCGGGTGGTCGCGCCGGACCTCCCGGCGGCGGACGACGCGGCCGGGTTCGCCGAGTACGCCGACGTGGTGGTCGCGGCCGCCACCGAGGCGGGAGTGGGGTCGGGGGCGGCCGGGGAGGTCGTGCTGGTCGCCCAGTCGATGGGTGGGTTCCTCGCGCCGGTGCTCGCCCAACGGCTCCCGGTGACGCTGCTGGTGCTGCTCAACGCGATGATCCCGGTGCCCGGCGAGCCGGCCGGAGCGTGGTGGGAGAACACCGGGCAGCCCGAGGCGCAACGTGAGCTGGACCGGCGCGAGGGGCGGCCGGCCGACGCGGAGTTCGACCCGGTCGTCTACTTCCTGCACGATGTGCCGCCGTCGCTGCTCGACCACGCGATGGAGAACGCCCCGACCCAGTCCGGGACCCCGTTTCAACGGCCCGCCCCGTCCACGACCTGGCCGGACGTGCCGATCCAGGTGCTGGTCGGGCGCGACGACCGGTTCTTCCCCGCCGACTTCCAGCGGCGGGTGGCCAAGGAGCGGCTCGGCCTTGGCACCGACGAGATCCCCGGCGGGCACCTCGTCGCGCTCAGCCAGCCGGTGGCACTCGCCGAGGCGTTGGAGGCGTATCTCGCCGGCGTGCGGTGACCTGGGTGGCCATCTCGGCGGGCAGCCAGCCCCGGTCGGTGAGCTCGCCGACCAGCCTCCGGTACGGCTCGTCGAAGTGGCCGGCCACCGCCGCGCGGGGCTCGATGACCTCGCGGATCCGCACCATCTCGGCGGCCACCTCGGCGGGCGGGCGGCCCGGGGTGGCCGCCAGCACCGCCATACCCAGCGCCGGCTCCGCGTTGGCCGGCAACTTCACCTCGCGGCCCAGGATGTCCGCCCGCAGTTGGCACCAGTAGTGGCTGCGCGAGCCGCCGCCGGTGAGCAACAGGTCGCCGTCCGCCGGGGCACCCAGCGAGGCGAGGTAGTCGAAGCACAGTCGCTCGACGTGGCCGACGCCAGCCAGCAGCGCGGCATAGAGCTCGTAGTCGTCGCGCGGTGTGCCTACCACGAATGCCTCGGCCTCCGGCGCCACGAACGGGAACCGCTCGCCCCGGGCTGACGCCAGTGGGTACGCCAGCACACCGGTGGACTCGTACTCGGCGGCCCGGCTGCCCAGTTCATCCAGGTCACGGCCGGGGAACCGGCGGGCGATCGCCCCGGCGCCGGTGCTCGATGCGCCTCCGGGCAGCCATCGCCCGTCGGGTGAGCGATGCGAGTAGACGACGCCGAGCGGGTCGGCCAGCAGCCGCTCGGTCACGCCCTTGAGGATCAGCGTTGTGCCCAGCACCGAGTTCCAGCTGCCCACCGCCAGCGCCCCGGCGCCCAGCTGCGCGGCGCAGCCGTCGGTGCAGCCGGCGACCACCGGGGTCCCCTCGGGCAGCCCGGTCAGCGCCGCGGCCTCCGGGCACACCACACCGATCGGCGTCCCGGGGCGGACCAGGTCGGGCAGCAGGCCGGCGGGCACGCCGAGGCGCTCCATCACGTCGGTCGGCCAGCGCTCGGCGACCAGGTCCGCCCCGGTCTTCAGCGCGTTGCTCAGGTCGGTCGGCACCGGGCCACCGACCAGCGCCCGGTTGACCACGTCGGCCTGGTGCGCCAGGGATGCCCGCCCGGACAGCTCGGGGTGCTCGGCCAGCAGCCACAGCAGCTTCGGCAGTGCCCAGGCCGGCTGCATCCGGCGGTATCCAAGCGACTCCCACACCGGGGCGCCCGCCTCGTTGACCCGGTCGGTGAACCCGGCCGCGCGGGTGTCGTCGTACATCAGGCCGGCGGTCAGCGGACGCCCGTCGGCGGTGTCGACCAGCAGCACGGTGCCCGAGGTGGCAGCCACCGCGACCCCGGCCACCCGCTGGTGTCCCGCCGATCCGTGGCACGGCTCGCGGTCCGCCAGCTCGCACATGGCCGCCCGGCACGCCCCGGCCGCGGCCGGCCACCAATCGGCCGGGTCCTGCTCGTGCCGCGCGCCGTCCCGGTGGCTGCGCAGCGCCGAGGTACCGGCGCCGAGCACCTCCCCGGTCCCCGACACCGCCAGCGCGCGAGCGCTCTGGGTGCCCAGGTCGATGCCGACCCAGACCGGCCGGTCGGACCGAGGTTCACGCACAGGCCCGTCATACCAGAGTCCGCCGAGGGGCCGGTGTTGTCGATCCGGTGCGGCCCTCAGCGTCGACCGGCCGGGCGAGTCGGGCTGCGTCCGGTTGCAGTAGCGTTTACTCGGTGACAGACGTGGCGGCTCCGGCCGTTGCCGAGCTCGAGGCCGCGATCGCGCGCCAGATGGAACCCGCGCTGCCGGTGCTGACCGAGGAACTGGTCGCGCTCTTCTTGGCGAAGATCCCCGAGCTGGACAGCGACGATGAGGACATCCGCGAGCTGCTGTTCGCGAGCGCCCACTCGAACCTGGTCACGGCGGTGGACATCTTCGCCCACGGCATCCCGGTGGACCAGGTGGACGTGCCGGCGGCGGCCGCGCACTACGTCCGCCGGATGGCGCAGCGGGACGTGCCGGTGGAGTCGCTGCTGCGGGCCTACCGGTTGGGTGGCGCGCTGTTCATGCAGTGGTGGCTGCACGCGGTGGGGCAGCACCAGCCCACCCCGGAGGTGCTGCTGGCCGCCACCCAGCACACCGCCTCGGTGGAGACCGCCTACATCGACCAGATCTCCGAGGCCCTGGTGGAGATCTACGACGAGGAACGCAAGCTGTGGGCGCAGCGCGCCGCCGCAACCCGGTCCGTCCAGGTGCGCACCGTGCTGCTGGACGAGGAGCTGGATGCGGTCACCGCCGAGGCGCTGACCGGGTACCGGATGCACGGCACCCACGTCGGCGTGGTGGCCTGGTCCACCGCCCCGGACAGCGGCCGGGAGGTCGAGTCCGCCGGCCAGTTGATCGCGGAGACCACCGGGCAGCAACCGCTGGCCGTGCTGGCCGACGACCGCACCCTGTGGGCCTGGGTGTCCGGGGCACGGGCCGCCGACCTGGACCTCGCCGTGCTGGACGCCGAGCTGCGCCGCCGCCTCTCGCCGGTGCGTGTCGCGGTGGGCAGCCCAGGGATCGGCCTTTTCGGGTTCCGCGCGTCCCACCACGAGGCGCTCGCCGCGCAGCGGGTGGCGAACATCCGCGGCGGCGACGGCCCTGGGGTCACCGCGTACGCCGAGGTGGCCATGTCCACGTTCCTGGCCAGGGACCTGCGGGCGGCACGTCGCTGGGTGGCCGAGGTGCTCGGCGGGTTGGCCACCGACGACGACGCGATGGCCGAGCTGCGCCGCACCGTGCTGCTGTTCCTGCGGGCCGGGGCCAGCCTCACCGAGGCCGCCGTCCAGCTGCACCTGCACAAGAACACCGTGCGCTACCGGCTGCGCAAGGCCGAGGACGTCCGGGGCCGCCCGATCAACGAACGCAGGCTGGACGTGGAGACAGCGCTGCTCGCCTGCGTCCACCTCGGCAAGTCCGTCCTCATCCGCACCGGCCTCTAGCCCCTGGCCGCCGCCGCGCGGCGGCCGCCGGGCGGCCGCACGCCGTCACCTTTGTCCGCACAGCCGCCGTCGTCGGCGCGGTGGGGCGGCGTGAACGGTCTGTGCGGCACGTCCGGGGCGGTGCGAACGGGCGGTCTGTGCGGCGGTCCGGTCAGGCGGCGTCGACGGTGTCGCCGGGGGTCAGGCGAGGGGCGGTGACGCGGCCGGTCGGCGTGGGCTGGACGGCCGGGTAGGTGGGCAGGTCGGCGACCTCCCACGGCTGCCGGGCCACCAGGTCGGCAACCAGCAGGTGGCCGCGTTCGAATTCGCCCGTGGCGGCGTCCACCAGCCGGTACTCCTGCCGGTCCGACCCGAACGGCTGCGCCTCGAGCAGCACCACCCGCACCTCGCCCGGCTCGAACCCGCAGCGCTGGGCCAGTGCGTCGATGAGCTGCTCGTTGTGCAGATGCCCCTCGCCGAAGTTCCAGCCGAGCACCGCGCCGGCCACGAACTCACCGTCCACCACGATGTACGACTCGTGGTCCGCGCCGGCCGCCCGGGGCAGCAGGCCGAACAACCCGCGCCCGTGCGGGTGCATGGAGCGGAACGCGTACCCCTTGTGCGCCAGCACCTCGGCCACCTGCTCACCGTAGATCCGCCGCAGCTGTGCCTTGGGGAACCCGGAGCACTTGACCACCAGCTCGTCGATCTTGGCGATCGCCGAGGGCCGCAGCGCCCACATCGAAGTGGCCCAGTTCCCCGCGCTGTAGCGCAGCGACGGCAGGAAGAACAGGTGGGGCCACAGGTTGCCGGCGGTCACCACGGCCAGCACCAGGACCACCAGCAGCGCGATCAGCCCGGGGTGCGCCACGACGGTCAGTGGGTAGGCCTGGTTGCCCCAGAACAGCCAGGTCACCGAGAAGACCATGAACGCGTTCCACTCCAGCGGCATGCCCATCGGCAGCGCGCCGAGGATGTTCAGGTGGAAGAGCACCATGACGGCCACGGCGGCGGCGGTGAGAGACCGGTCGCTGGACAGCAGCAGCACCGCCGGCACGGTGTACTCGACGAAGGTCCCGGTGTGCGCCAGCGCGCTGGTCAGCCCAGAGGGGCGCAGGTCGTCGGGGAACCGCTTGAACAGCCGGCGCTTGATCGACTTGACCGCCAGCAGTGGGCTGTTGCTCAGCACCACCGAGACGACGAACGGGAAGTGCTTGTTCAGCTTCGAGGTCGCCGCGCCCCACCAGAGCAGCACCAGCAGCACCTTGGCGGCGACGATCATGTCGAGGAACGGGAGGAAGAACAGCAGCAGGGTGACCCAGTAGTGCTCGGCGCGGGCGGCGAGGAAGATCGTCTTGTCGCGCAGCCCGACCAGCGGGACGAGCACCGCCAGCGGGACGAGCGTGGTCGGGGCCAGGGTGAGCACCGGGCCGAACAGGCCGGAGCCGTGGTGTGCCACCGGGGCCAGCAGCGGCCAGCAGGCGGCGCCCAGCAGTCCGAGGTAGAGCAGCGCGTCCACCGGGGTGCGACGGCTTCCCTTGGTCAGCGGCACCCGCTCGGGCCACGGGGGGAGCCGTATGGTGCCCGGGCGCAGCCAGTGGAGGAACCCGCCGACCGGCGGCAGGAATCGCAGCGTGAGCGGGCCGAACCCGCAACCAAGGCCGAGTACCTCGAAGAGCAGGGTCCAGACGACCGCCTTCTGGAACACCACCGGCTCGATCCACCAGTCCGCGATGTCGCTCAGCGGACCGATACCCGGGGTGGCCCGGATGAACCACAGCCCGCCGCACACATACCCGGTGAGCTTGGCCAGGTACAGCAGGTATACCGCCCACGGCGTGCCGAAACCGCTCTCCGCCCAGTGCCGCACCAGCGGCTGGATCCGATCGAGCCGGGGTTTCAGGTGCCAGAGCTGTACATCGAAGCTCCGGGGCAGCTTCGGTGACAGGAAACCCACGGCAGCTTCTCCTCGACGTGCCGCCCGTCTGTGCCGGGCGACGAACTTGGGCCGGTCAGCTGATGTGCCTGCCCGAGGGTGGGAGCGCGGGGAAGCCGGGCCGGGCGGGCACGGCAAATTGCCACCAGGGTGACGGGTGTTCGAGTTTCACTTCGACTCCCGACGACAGGGGCTCCCTGGGGGTGAACGACCAACTCTATGGGCCATTCGGCCGTGCGGCGATGGCTCCGTGAACCCAACCTTTGGCAACTCTTTGTACCCGGTGTACAACGCCATGTGGGCGGTGTCAGGTGCCCAAGTGCCCCGTTCGCACTAACGGGTGTCACCAATGGCGACCGTTGGTGGCGGAGCGAGGTGAATCATTACGCCGTTCTGGCGGTGGCCGTTGTAGCCCGGGTACAACGGCCACGTGGGGTCAACGGCCGCCCGGGTACAGCGGCCTTCTGGAGTAACAGCGGCCGTCTGGGGTCACACCGGCCGCCTGGGGTCACACCAGGACCGGGACCTCCGGGCGCTCGCCCGCGACGGTCAGCTCGCGGTCGTCGGCCAGCACGGCCACGTCGGGCAGGCTGCCGGCGCGGTGCTGCCGGGGACTGATGCCTCGCACCCGCTTGAACGCGGTGCTCAGCGCGAACGGGCTGGCATAGCCCACCTTGCGGGCCACCGAGCCGACCGTGGCGCCCGGCTCGCGCAGCAGGTCGGCGGCCAGGGTCAGCCGCCACCCGGTGAGGAAGGACATCGGCGGCTCGCCGACCAACTCGGTGAACCGTCGGGCCAGCGCTGCCCGGGACACCCCGGTCTCTCTGGCCAGGGTGGCCACGGTCCACGGGTGCGCCGGGTTGTGGTGCAGCAGCCGCAGCGCCGGGCCGACCACCGGGTCGCCGTGGGCCCGGTACCACCCCGGCGCCTGTGCTTCGTGGCGGGCGAACCAGGTCCGCAGCACGGCGATGAGCAGCAGGTCCAACAGCCGGTCCAGCACGGCCTCCTGGCCAGGCTCGTCCTTGGTGATCTCGGCGGCGAGGTACGGGACGAGCGGGCTGCTCCACGATTCGGAGGGCAGCACCAGCGACGGCGGCAGCGCGTTGAGCAGGCGCTGGCTGGTCTCGCTGCGCAGCGCGTAGGTCCCGGTGAGCATCACGGTGCTGCCGTCGGCGCTGTCACCGGTGTTGCCCCAGGATCGCACGCCCATGCGGCGCATCTGCTTGAGCTCCGTGCCGTCCGGGCTGGTGCACACCTGTCCCGGGTTGATGATCACCTGGTACGGCGTGGCGGGGTCGTCGGCCATGGTGTACGCCTCGGGGCCACGCAGGATCGCCGTGTCCCCGGCACGCATCAACACCGGCTCGCCCATGTCGGGCAATACCCAGGACTCGCCCCGGACCATCGCCACCAGGGTCAGCGGGGCCTCGTCCCGCACCCGGATGGAGAACGGGGGGTTCAGCACCGATCGCAATAGGAAAGCGTCCCGCGCACGTGGGCCATCCAGCAGGCCAGCCACCGAATCCACGTCGTGAGGCTAACCGGGGATCGAGCGATCGAGTAGCGAAATCCGGCCCCGGCGAGACGCCGGCGCATGCCCGCCCGCCGCCCGGCCGCGATTCGTCCGACGCTATTGACGATCAGTCTATGATGACAACATGTCTCACAACGCCGACGTTCGGGACGCTGGCCCAGCGGCCGCCGAGGGGGCCGGGCCGCCCGGTTCGAGCACGCGCCAGGTCGTCGCGAGCGACGGGGTGTCGCTGGCCGTGTACGAGCGGGGGGTGCCCGGGGCGCCCACCGTGCTGGCGGTGCACGGTTACCCGGACGACCACACGGTGTGGGACGAGGTGGCCGCCGAGCTGGCCGGCCGGTACCGCGTGGTCAGCTACGACGTGCGCGGCGCCGGCGATTCGGGGGCGCCCCCCGCCCGGTCCGGCTACCGGCTCGACCAGCTGGCCGAGGATCTGGCCACAGTGGTCGACGCGGTCAGCCCGGAGCGTCCGGTCCACCTGCTCGCGCACGACTGGGGCTCGATCCAGGGCTGGCACGCGATCACCAGCGAACGGCTGGAGGAGCGGCTGCACGGCCGGATCGCCTCGTACACCTCGATCTCCGGCCCCGGTCTTGACCACGCCGGCGCCTGGTTCCGCGGCAGGTTGCGCCGGCCCACCCCGCGCGGGCTGCGCGCGCTGCTCACCCAGTTCGCCGCCTCCGGCTACATCGGCTTCTTCCAGCTCCCGGTCATCCCCGAGCTGGCCTGGCGCAGCGGCCTGCTGCCCCGGGTGATGGCCGCGCTGAGCGGGGGCGACAAGGGGCGCCGCGCACCGGCCACGGCCGACGCGGTGCGCGGCCTGGCGCTCTACCGGGAGAACATGCTGCCCCGGTTGACCCGGCCCCGGCCGCGCGCCACCGGCGTCCCGGTCCAGGTGCTCGCCCCGACGGCGGACCCGTTCGTCACCGGCCCGCTGCAGACCGACATCGGCCGCTGGACGAACGACGCCCGGGTCCGCCGGGTCGTCGGCGGGCACTGGCTGCCGCGCGCCCGGCCGGGCGTGGTCGCCCGGTGTGTGTCCGAGCTGGTCGACCACGTGGAGGGCGGTCCGGAGACACCCGGGCTGACCCGGGCCGGCGCTCGGGCGGCCGCGCTGGCCGGCTCCGCCAAGCGCCGGCACCAGGGCTCCCTGGTGGTAGTCACCGGCGCCGGCAGCGGCATCGGGCGGGCCACCGCGCTCGCCTTCGCCGAGCGGGGCGCCGATGTGGTGCTCGCCGACCTGAACGAGGCCGCCGCCAAGGCCACCGCGACCAAGGCCAACGAGTTGGGTGTGGCGGCCACCGCCTACCAGGTGGACGTGGCCGACGCCGAGGCGATGGGCCGGTTCGCCGATGCGGTGCTGGCCGAGCACGGCGTGCCGGACGTGGTGGTGAACAACGCCGGTATCGGCATGTCCGGCCCGTTCGCGAACACCTCGCTGGAGGACTGGCGGAAGGTGATCGACGTCAACCTGTGGGGTGTGATCCACGGCTGCCAGGTGTTCAGCACGCCGATGGTCGAGCAGGGGGAGGGCGGCCGCATCGTGAACATCGCCTCGGCGGCGGCGTACCTGCCGTCCCGGGAGCTGCCGGCCTACGCCACCACCAAGGCGGCGGTGTTGATGCTCACCGAGTGCCTGCGCGGGGAGCTGGCCGAGCACGGCATCGGCGTGGTGGCGATCTGCCCGGGCCTGGTGCACACCAACATCACCGCGACCACCCGGTTCGTCGGCACCGACCACGCCGAGCAAAGCCGCCGCCAGCAGGCCACCTACGCCGCCTACGGCCGGCGGAACTTCACGCCGGAGCGCACCGCCAAGGACATCGTGCGGGCGACGGAACGGAACACGGCGGTCGCCCCGGTGACGCCGGAGGCCAAGGTCGCGCTGGTGCTGTCCCGGCTGACGCCCTCGGTGCTGCGGGCGGCGGCCCGTCGAGAGATCAACCTGTAGCGGAACGAGGTGACTTCGGTGAGCGAGCCAGCGGAGCTTCCCCGAGCGGAGTCGGCCGGGGTCGTCGACGATCCGGACCAGGTGGCACTGCGCCCGAGGGATGTCCGGTTCGACTGGTCCCAGCTGCCGATGCACTGGGTCCCGGAGGACCCGTTCACCACCCACCTGCTCAACGTGCTGCACCTGCTGCTGCCCGAGGGTGAGCGGTGGTTCGTCCAGGTGTTCACCGAGGCGCTGCCGTTGATCAAGGACGAGCGACTGGCCGAGGACGTACGGGGGTTCATCGGCCAGGAGGCCATCCACGCCGAGTCGCACCAGGGCGTGCTGAACCATTTCGCCGCGCACGACCTCGACCCGGAGCCCTACGTCGGGCAGGTTCGCTGGCTGTTCCGCCGGGCGCTCGGCGACCGGGACTTCACCGGCAAGCGCAACGCGGCCAAGCGCCGGGAGGAGTGGCTGATCGAGCGGACCGCCGGGGTCGCCGCGATCGAGCACTTCACCGCGTTCCTCGGTGACCTGATCCTCAACTCGCCGGAGCTGGACACCGTCGGCGTCGACCCGGTCATGCTCGACTTGTTGCGCTGGCACGGCGCCGAAGAGGTCGAGCACCGGGCGGTGGCCTTCGACCTGTACCAGCACCTCGACGGCCGCTACCTGCGCCGGGTCCGGCAGATGCTGGTCGTCGCCCCGGGCATGGCCGCCATGTGGATCCTCGGCGTGCGGTTCCTGATGGCCAACGACCCCACCGGGTCGCGCCGCCCCCGGCTGCGGGACGCCATCCGGGCCCGCCGCAGGTACGACCTGCCCGGCCTGTGGAAGTTGATCCTGCTGGTCACCCCGTACCTGAAGCCCAGCTACCACCCCAGCCAGCACGGCTCGACCAGCCAGGCGGTCGCCTACCTGGCCACCTCACCGGCGGCGATGGCCGCGGACGAGCGAGCCGGCCGGTGAGTACCGAAGCCGACAGCGAGCGAGCATCCCGGGGGACGGTAGCCGGCGAAGCCGGCGGGGCGGGTGAGGCACAGCGAGCGCCGGCGAGCGAGGAGCGGAACGAGCGCGGAGGCGAGCATTGAGTACCGCGCCGGTCCCGGAGCCGACCCGGTTCTTTCGCGCGTTCGGCGCGGCGATCCGGCTCAACGGCCGGCTCAGCCGGTTGGGCCATCCGCCGGTGGTCCCCGTGCACCGCGAGCTGCGGCTGGTGGTTCGCGAGGTGCGTACCGAGGCCAAGGACGTGGTCAGCCTGCGGCTGGCGCGGTTGCCCGGCGACCCCGGCGGCGAGTTGCCCGCCTGGCGGCCGGGCGCGCACCTGGACGTCGTGCTGCCCTCCGGTCGGGTCCGCCAGTACTCGCTGAACGGTGACCCGGCCCAGCGGC
>Ga0137415_10000962_pt1 | contig 28271 bp, 22 predicted proteins | sample CZODoug3_1_1_16f_FD_183082 | JGI IMG/M metagenome (GOLD analysis project Ga0137415, IMG submission 183082) | Vadose zone soil fungal communities from Angelo Coast Range Reserve, California, USA - CZODoug3_1_1_16fungal (Hybrid Assembly) | ecosystem: Environmental > Terrestrial > Soil > Vadose...
CGCAGCGAATTGCCTTCCAGCAGCGGAATCTGCAATTGCCGCTGCCCCAGGCTCAGCACCACGTGCGCCTGCTGCGACACTTTCATCAGCAAGCCCGACGTCGGCGTCTGCCGCACCACCACGTTAATGGGCTGGTCGCTGTAAATATGGTCGGCCACGCGCAGCACCAGCCCGCGCGACTGCAGCAACTGGCTCGCCTCGGCAACATTCTTGCCCACCAGATTCGGCATGGTCACTTCGCGCCCGTGAATCGCAATGCGCATCGCCGTAATCGCGCTCAAGAATGCCGCCGCCGCCAATATAAACACCAGCAGCGTCACCCGGCTCAGCCATTCCAGTCTTTCGCGCAGCGTCATGCTAATCAGTCTCGAATCTCTCCCCAAATTCGTCAACGATTTCTTTGCTTCAGTAGGACAGACATTCCTGTCTGTCCTCTTTTCTTAGCTAGAGCAGACTCATGTCTGTCCTCTTCCAGTCCGGCAATTGCCACGTGTTGACGCGCATGCTAGAGCAATCCGAGGTGGTCAGGATACTTGGCTTGCAACGAGCTCACCAGAATCTCAAATGCGGGTAGCTCGCGTAAGTTCTTCAGGTACGGGTCCTTCAGAAAAAAAGGCCAGCACGCGAATCCGCTGCTGACACTTCGCTCCAGCCATTCGAACGCTGCTTCACGCCGCCCCAACAAGGCCAGTATGCATGCGATTTGATAGTAGCTGTGGTGCGCGTGTCCAAACGACTTTGGGTTTGCGCAAGCCGTTGTTAGGCAATCGAGCGCCTTGCTCTCTTTTCCCGTCGACGCGTATAAGACGCCTTGCAAACTGACGATGAGCGGTTCCTCGGGCAACAGCTGGGCCGCCTCATCCAGCAGGGTTTTTGCTTCTTTCAAATCCCCGGTCATCAGAGCCACCTGCAGAGCAAAATAGACCGGATACTTGTTGTTTGGATTCTCAGCGCGCCAAGCCTGAATCTCATCCCGCGCCAAATCGTGTTCTTCGTTCCAGACGTACACTTGCACGATGCTGTGACTGACTGCTTTTTGCGGATGAAATGGCCGTGCCCGCTCATACATTTCACGAGCGTGGTCCAGCAGGCCAATGTGCGCCAGGATTGTACCCAGACGGTTGTAGGCGTGCGGTTGATTGTTCTGTAGCGCCAGCGCTCGCTTGAGTTCAGCAATCGCTTCCAGGTGTTGGAAGTTCTTCGACGGCCCCCATAACAGAAAAGCGCTGGCGACGTGCCCTTCGGGCAGATCCGGATCCAGTTCAAGCGCGCGGCGGCAATGAAACTCGGCTTTCTCCAGCCACTCGCTCGCCGGATCGACCTCATAGTGACGAGTCGCGCACACCAGCGAAAGGCCCGCATGCGCTAGGGAAAAAGCAGGATCTCGTGTGACCGCATTGCTCAGATGCTGAGCGGCTTCACCGAGCAGCGTTGGATCCCCCGACGATCCGAGCCGGTAGCCCCGTACGAATTCCGCATACGCCATGGGGTCTTTGCTATATCGTGGGCGGCGTTGGGTCATTCCTGTTCCCAGCGGCCGGTTCAGCGCCGCGGCAATCTGTTTCGAAATCTCGTCCTCAAGCTCAGACAGTCGATCGACGTCGAGATCGCGTTTCCTCGTGAAGCACGTACTCTGTATCTGCGTGTCATACATTTCCATCGACAGGCGCCACTGGCCTTTTGACAATTGAATGCCGCCGTGGACAACAAAACGCACGCCAAGACGGGAAGCGGCTTCCGCGGGTGTCGCCTCAGCCGGCACTTTCAGCACTGCTGAAGTTGGCAGAACATCCACGCCCGGCAAATTTCCCAGGCGTGTCACTAGTGCATCGGCAAACCCCAGGCATATGCCATGGTCATCCGTGGCCTTCCCGAGAAGCACTAGCGGCAACACCGCCAGCGACGAGCGCTCGTTCGCTTTCTCCGGGGCAGCCGCGCGTGCACCCGATTGAGAATCGCTTTGCGGATAGCGCGCATCGATCACACGCACCGGTCCGACGAATCGGTAGCCTTTGCCCACCACCGTTTCCAGAAAACGCGGTCTCGCGGAGTCGTCACCCAGCGCCGTCCGGATTTTTCGCACGATGTTGTTGATATTGGGCTCGGTGTCGATGAACAAATTCGAGCGCCACAATTTCGCGACGATCTCCTCGCGCGACACCAGTTGTTCTCGCCGGCCCACCAGAAAAATCAGCAGCTCCATAGGCTTCTTTTCGAGCCTGACTCGCCGCCCCAGTCGGCGCAGTTCGTAGCGCCCCAGGTCCAGCTCGATTTCACGTGCTGCCGGTCTCGTCTGTCTCATAACCTCGCGGCACATTATCCTCTAAGAATCAATAATTTGCGACGATATGCAAAAGATATATAAACTGTATCCCCTCTTCATTGGCTTCCTCTTTCACTCCCCTCATCATCCCACACGTTCTTACTGAGCAAGGAGGCTCAATCATGAAACGATTCTTTTTGCTTACACTCGCTCTGGCCGGTTCGCTCGCTTGGGCGGCGCGGCCAGTCGGCACAGCCGCAGACCATACTTCTCACGAAACCAACGCTTTCACTCCGGATACCATTCCTTGGGGACCGGCCCCGCCGGTCGTGCGCCCGGGCGCGCAGTTCGCGGTGCTCGAAGGCGACCCCACCGCTTCCACCGGCGACTTCACCATTCGTCTGAAGATGCCCGATGGTTTCCGCATTGATCCTCACTTCCACCCCCGCCGGGAAAACGTCACTATCATTTCCGGAACGTTCAAAGTCGGCATGGGTGATGAGTTTGACGCCAGCAAGATGAAAGCGTTTATTGCGGGGAGCTTTGCCTTTCTCGACCCCGACATGCACCACTACGCCATGGCTTGCGGTGAGACTATCGTGCAGGTCCACGGCCAGTCTCCCCTGCAGTTCAACTACGTCAATCCTGACAATGACCCCAGCAGGAATAAATAGCCCGACCCTCGCCCGCACAATCGGCGCCTTCGCGGATCATCGTGAATGAAAGTCGGTGCGCCCGTAAAACGGCCCGGGATGCGACGACAACCGTTTCCTGGGCCTAACCCGCATGAGTAGCTTCGTCAGAAACTAGCGCTGGCGCATTGCTGCATGTGAATTCAAAAAGGAAATATTGCAATCACAAAGGAGAACAAAGATGGCTGTTGACATGGACAAACTGAACGCATTCGTATGGCAATTCGTTGGAGATCTGGGAGCCGCGGTCCACTCCGGCATGGTGGTCATTGGCGAAAAGCTCGGGTTGTACAAGGCCCTCGCCGACGGCCCCCTGAACTCCGCCGAACTCGCCGCCAAGACCAAGACCGATGAACGTTATGTTCGCGAATGGCTGAGCTCCCAGGCCGCCGGCGGCTACGTTACCTATAACGAAAAGACACGCAAGTTCAGCCTGAGCGAAGAGCAGGCCTTTATGCTGGCGAACGAAGACAGTCCCGCCTACATTCCTGGCGCATTCCAATTGGCTCTAGGCTCTCTAGCCGCTGTTCCCAGAATCGCCGAATCCTTCCGCTCCGGTGCAGGCATGGGCTGGCATGAGCACGACGATGCCGTGTTTCATGGCTGCGAGAAATTCTTCCGGCCCAGCTACGCAGCCAACCTCATTAGCGCGTGGATTCCTTCTTTGCAAGGCGTGCAGGCCAAGCTTGAATCCGGCGCCAAAGTCGCCGACGTGGGCTGCGGCAAAGGCGCATCCACCGTGCTGATGGCCAAAGCCTTCCCAAAATCGCAATTCTTCGGATTTGACTATCACGACAAATCCATCGAGGGCGCCCGCGCCACCTCTGCCAGGGAAGGTCTCGAGGTTCGCCTCAACTTTGGTGTCGCCAAGGCCAAAGAGTTTCCCGGCAAGGACTACGACTTGGTTACCGTCTTCGATTGTCTCCACGACATGGGCGATCCGGTAGGCGCTGCAACCCATGTGCGCAACTCACTGAGCAAGGATGGCACCTGGATGATCGTCGAACCGTTTGCCAACGACGAGCTAAAAGACAATCTCAATCCGGTTGGCCGCGTGTACTACTCTTTTTCAACCTTATTGTGTACACCCTGCTCGCGTTCTCAGGAAGTCGCGCTATGCTTGGGCGCGCAGTCCGGCGAAAAACGCATTCGCGAGGTCGTCACCGCCGCCGGCTTCACCCGTTTTCGCCGGGCCGCGGAAACACCCTTTAACGTCGTCTACGAAGCCCGCCCATGAGCCGTTCACTCTAAACAATTCAACCGGGGCGCTTGCACCTGTGCCGGCGTCCTCATGGCTTTTCTAGAGTCTCGAATCTCCGCCTCAATTCGTCGACGATTTCTTCGGATTTATTCTTCAGTGGAGCAGACTTCAGTCTGGCAATCGCAACGTATGGACGCGCATGGATGTTTTGGCCGGCGATCCCAATCGGGAAAATGCAGTCGCGTTTTTTGTCCTCCAAGGGTTGCGCCACCCAATTCAAGGAAACGCTTGTTTCTGAAATCCTCCCGATCCTGCGCTATACTCGGGGCACTCGACATTCTTGTCGACATCGGCGTTCCTGCCGAGAAGGAGGTGATCCTGTGAGGTACGGTTTACGTTGACGCAGTAGAGGAGGCGCTTGTGAGGTTACCGAGCGCCTCCTCCTTTCTTCCCTCTGTCCGAGTTCCGTTTCCTATGACTTAAAGAGGAGGAAGGCCTAGGGATCGCAGACGACGATCCAACAGTCGCTGATCGATATAAACGTTGTGCGTCAGCAATTGCCGAAACATACTCCCAAGATCCGTCAAATAGTGTCGCAAGTAAAAGGTTTCAAGCAAACCGACGCTGCCGGGTGCCGCACCCTACGGTTTTCAGGGTGCGGATTTTGCCTTTAATTTTCCTTTGTGAAGTGGCAGCCCTACCAGGGACGAGTTTGCCCCGGATCAGTTGAGGGTCTTCCCCTTATCCCTTTTCTACTTTCTAGTCAGCGGGGTAACGGCGCACCTTCAGCGCACCTGAGCGAGAACGGCAACGTCGAACTTTGAATAGTACTTCTTCACGTCGCTGGTCCCGTACTTGGCGCGGAATTTCTCGACCACGGACGACACCTGTTTGGCGTCAGTGACAAGACCAACTTTGACTTCCGCCTCTGCGCCCCGCGCATCGATCCGAATCAGCGGTTTCTTGAGCACGTTCTTGTACCACTGTGTATCCGACCCTTGCACCGGCAGGAGATAGAGCTTGTCGTCCTCCAATACGAACCAAACCGGGATTGCGATGGTGCGTCCTGACTTTCTGCCGGTCACACTAATGTTAATTTCGCGATATCGGGAAAGGCGGTCTTTTAGAGCATCGTTCCGCGCTGGCATGTGCCCTCCTGCGCCGGTGCCGCATCCTTCACCGCTTTCGTGAAGCGTGCGGATGTTGACTCTCCATCACTAGGTAATCCCGACTTCAACGACTTGACCAGGCCCCATGCTCCTCAGAGCGGAGAGCGCGTCGGGAATATGTGGCCGAATGTCGTCGAGGTCGTTTGAAACTGTACGGATAATCAAGACGGCGATATTCTGGCCTCTGAGGTTTTGTTGATGCCGGATGTTCTTGTCTATCGTTACGAAGACATCGAACTTCATTTCTGCCAGCGCAATCAGCTCACCGTTCTCTTTCCCGCTGAATCCGGCCTCCTGAACGGTCTAGCACTCGTGTCCGGCCTCGACGAAAAGATACTTCGTTCTTCGGGGCAAGCACTCGTCCAGGAGCAGTTTCATTTCAAAGTGGCCGCCAGACTGATCCTGGCTGCTTCCAGAGCAGCGATGGCATCAGCGCGGCTCACGCTGGGAAAATCCTCCAGGAATTCGCTTAGACTCCGTTCGTGCTCCAAATAATCAGTCAGATGGGATGAGAAGGCCGGTCTCCAGCGGGATGCGATACGCTCCCAATGTTCGACGTGCTTGAGGCACAAAAAAGGAGACCGGCAATGAAGAAGATTAGCACTATGCAGGTATTTAGTAATGAAATTTTGAAGGAGCAAAAGCTGACGATCGGTGTGGATCTAGGAGATCGTTGGTCGTTCTACTGTATTTTGGATGAAGTCGGCAAAATCATACTGGAACAGAAATTGCCGACGACACCGGAAGCGATGAAGCAGACATTTGGAAAGATACCGCGAAGTCTGATCGCACTAGAAACAGGAACCCATTCCCCCTGGGTAAGCCGACTGTTAACAGAGCTGGGACACGAAAACTAAAAACTAAGAACTAAAAACGAGTCACTTCTTCAACGGTGGCGCCGGATACTCCGGCAGCTTGTCCTTGCTGGTGTCCGCCCGCTTCACTTCCAATTCATCGAACAGCAGCGACGGGCTGATAATCGTCGTTGCCGCGCCGCCCGCTCGATTGCTCACCAGCGGGTCGTTGCCCACGGCGATCAAATCGCTCCGCAGCGCGCGAATATCGAGCTCGCTGAACACCGCGCCTCGCACCAATTCTTCGTGCCCATCTTTCGCGTACACGCGATAGAGCAGCCGCGGCGAATTGCCCGGCCCGAGCGTTTCCACTCGATAACCGTAGGCTTTGCCCTGATCCGTCACCATCTGAACGACTTTTTTCCTCAACTCCTCGGGCGACTGCGCCTCCGAGCTTTTCACCAGCAGCACACCCAGGTTCGGTCCAGGAGGCGAGCCCGGCGCACCTCGTCCGTGGCCGTTCGAGGCAGGGAAGTCGCGAATCGGCACTCGGCCAATCAGATAATTCGCCAGCGTCCCGTTCTCAATCACGTTGACCGCTTGCGCCTTCACGCCCTCGCTGTCAACCGCGTAGCTTCCCACCAGGCTCTTTCCCTGAAAATCCTTCATCGTGGGATCGTCCACCAGCGACAGAAAATTCGGCAGCACGCGCGTCTTGTAACTTGTCGCAAACGCGCCCGTCGTCCGGTTTGGTTTCCCAAGCTGCGGCTTTTGCCCCAGCATATTCTGCCCGATCAACGACGCTACGATGTCGTCTGCCGCATCCGCCGCGAACAATACTGGCCCCCGGTATTCTTCTTCCACGATCGGCGCTTTCCGCAACGCCACCACCGTTTCCAGCATCTTCTTCGCTTCGCCAATCAATGCATCGCGGGTCGGCAATTCTTCCGCCTTCGCCACCATAAACGCCGGGCTCCGGCTCAGCCGCATTCCATCCGCCGCTTGCGCCGAGCTGCTCAGTTGCACGCTGTAAGTTGTCTTTCCGTTCCGTGTGACCGTGCCTTCGGAATTCACCAGGTACTCGTTGATCGCCGAAAACCGCGCCGATGCCGTCACCGATTGCACGTCGGGATACTGCCGGTACAAATCCGTCACATCCTCCAGCGTTTTCTTCCACGCAGCTTCGTCGATTCTCAACGACACTGTTGGTTCCACCGCGATCATTTGCGGCGCTTTCGCGAAGTCATCCACGGGGTTGGGGTCCGCGCTGAACTGCTTCATCGCCGCCTGCTTTTCGGCCAGCGCCTCGCCCGCCGCTTTGTAGGCTTCGTCGGTCGCCAGCCAGATCTGGTGCCGCAAAGCGATCGGATCGTCATCTAGCGGCAGAATGTTGGATTCGCCCTGGCCTCTGCCGAAATAGCTGTCTTGCTTGTAATCGCCGATACGCACCACCACGCGCAACACTCGGGCATGAATGTGCTGGTTTTCTCGCAGCGCTCCGAAGGTGGCCTCCGCCCCAAAGTCCTCGATTTCATTCACGCGGTACTCGACGTAATAGGGCGCCCCCACTTGATCCATTTTGAGTTGCGATTTTGACCGGTCCAATTCCGTGAGCAACGCTTCGAGAAGGCCATCGCCCTTCGCCGCCGCGTGCGCGGCGACCATCGCCGCGTCCACCGTTGCCTTCGCGTCTTCAGTTCTTGCTTGACTGGATTTTGCGTTCAGCAGCAGCAGAGCCGCAATCATTATTCCCGTCGTGTGTCTGTAACCATGCAACTGTTTGTAGCCACCCAAGGCGTTTGGCAAGCGAAGTGTTTTCACGGCTTCACCTCCGCCTTCATCTGTGCATCTTTGGCGGCGACTGCGTCTTCAAATCCCGGAGGCGGCAGCAGCGGCGGACGCTCATGCTCGTGCGCGCGCTTTTGCACTTCCATCTCGGAAAACAGCATCGATGGGGCCACTGCCGCCACCGGCACTTGCCCGCTCTCCGCGCCACACACTCCATTGAAAACTTTCGGTTGATCTCCGGTAGTCAGAATCCGCGTTAGCGCCGCCAACGGCGTGCCCACAATGTCCACGCCACGCACCAATTCATCCGGACGTCCGTCGGCGTACACCTTGTAAACCAGCACCGGCAGCACCTGAAACGCTTGCGGCAACGATCGCGTCGTCAGGGTAAAACCTCCCTGAATATCGTCGAAGTACAGACCGTAGGGCTTCCCTTGTTTTTTCACTTCATCGATCAGCTTCTGCCGCATTTCCGTCTCGGGCACTGTTTTTGTCGACGTCACGATCAAGTTGCCCTGGCGCCCCGTGGGCATGCGGCCAGGCTGGTTGCGCCCGTGTCCGTTCGATTTGCCGAAATTCTTGACGGGCATTCGCGACATCAAAAAATTATTGAGCACTCCATCCTTGATCACGTCCACGCGCTGCGCCGGTTCGCCCTCATTGTCAAAATCATAGGCGCCCGCCAGTTTCATTCCGGCCATCTCATGTAGTGTAGGGTCATCAATCACGCTCAGAAATTTCGGCAGCACTTCCTGCCCGATCTTTTTCGTAAAAGTTTGTCCTTCCTCTTCATCGCGCTGCCGGTGGCCTTCCAGCCTGTGCCCCAGCACTTCATGAAAAAAAACCGCCGCGGCACGCCCGCTCAAAATTGCGGGTCCATCGTACGGTTCCGCTACCGGGGCTTTTCGCAGCGCAATCAAATCTGTAGCCATCTTCTCGATTTTCTTCGACAGCTCCGCTTCGCCCGGAAGACCGCTCGCCGCGGGGGCCTGGAATGTTTCGACGCGCAGCAAATCCATGCCGTCCTCGGCGCGCGTTTGCGCTTCCATGATCAGCCGAACAGAAGCGCTCGGCGACACAATGGCGCTTCCTTCGCTCGACACCATCCGGGAATTCGAACGCTGCACCTGAATCATCACCGTCGCGTAATACACTTCGGGATATTTCCGGAATGCTCCGGAGAGTCTCTTGATCTCGCCTTCCCACGCCGCACGATCAAACGCAGCTGCGGCAGGTGCTTCCTCAATGTGCGTCTGGGGCTTCTCTTTGGAAAAGTCCGGCGACTTGTCCTCTTCTTCGGCGCGAACCGCGGTGTTCGTTCGAACGTTCAGCAGCGACGGCACGGCGCGTTTATATTCGCGGTCCGTCAATTCCCACAATACTCGCGCGATAGCGTCCGCATCATTTCCGAGCGGCAAACTCCCCGAGTTCACTCCGCTGGGACGGCTCTGTCCGTGAGTGTTATCCAGTTCCGGGGCTCCAACGCGCATGTTCACATCGGCAAAGCGCCGCTGCGCCGACGCATTCGTCAGCAAACTCCCGTAAGCGCCGACGAGGACCACGAAATCCTGGTCATACACGCTATAGCCGAGGTAGTAGGGCGGCTGTTCCGTTTTGCCTAGCTCCGCCGTCGCGCGGGCGATCTCGCTTTGCATCGCTTTCAGGACCGGGTCACTGGTTGTGCTGGCGGCTGGCGCCGTAGGCGTCTTCTTGTCGTCCGCTCCCAGTGTTACTGGCAATCCCACAAGCTGCGTCGCGAGCATCCAACACGCTGCAGCGCGCAGCAATTTCGTCCCGCGGAATCGCACAGCTCCGCGTTTTGCCGAGGATTCAGAGTTCTTCATGTAAGGTGAGCTCCCGTTGCCACGGCCTATCGAAGAGTGCCTATTCTCAAGTGCATGGCGTAATTGCCAAGTATGTCCTAGTGGTCTGCGCCGCGCAAATCACGTGTCGCCAAAGCGTTCACCGCTTTTCAGCCGCGCGCCATTTGCAAATTCAGGCGCTGAAACTTGCTTACGTCCCTCCAGTTTGACGGCGCGGACGCGCAAAACGGTTGCGTCCCCGCAGCAAACGAAGAGTTGGGTTTTCTCGCAGAGCAGAGTTCCGGGTCCCGCCGCTTTCGGGCTACTCGGCAAGCTTACGCTTCCTTCCTTAGACACCGCTTCGCCCCAGACGTGGCAGCTCTGACCGCGAAACGTCGTGTAGGCCCCTGGCCACGGCGCAAATCCGCGCATGCGCTTGTAAATAGCTGTCGCCGGCTGGTTCCAATCGATGCGTCCGTCTTCTTTTTTCAACATTGGCGCGGAGCTCGCTTCCGCGTGGTTTTGGGCTTTCGGCGTGATTGTTCCCGCTGCCAAGCCGCGCAGCGTTTCAGCCATCAACGGCGCGCCGAGTTCCGCCATTCGAATGGCAAGCTTCGGTGCGGTTTCGTCCGGGCCAATTTCGACTTCGCGCTGAAGCAACATCTCTCCGGTATCCATCCCGGCATCGATGCGCATGGTGGTCACGCCGGTTCGCGTTTCACCATTCACGATCGCCCAGTTGATGGGCGCCGCGCCGCGGTATTTAGGGAGCAGGGAAGCGTGCAAATTAATCCAGCCCAGTTTTGGAATGGGGAGCAACCGCGCGGGGATAATTTGTCCGTAAGCGATGATGACAATACAATCGGGAGCCAGTTTCCGCAGCAGCGCCTCTGTTTCCCCTGCCCGAATCTTTTCCGGCTGATGAACGGCAAGATTGGCCGCCAACGCTGCTTCCTTTACCGCCGAAAAAGAAACTTCCTGGCCGCGCCCGCGCGGCCGGTCCGGCTGCGTAATCGCAGCAAGAATTTCAAAGTCCGATTGTGCGAGGAGATGTTTAAGCGTAGGAACCGCAAACGAAGGCGTGCCGCAGAAAACAATTCGCATCATCAATTCACTGCGGCCGCCAAGCGGCCGACTCCGGCACTTACCACTCGCCCTGTTTCCTGAGTTTCTTGATTTTCCGCCTGATCAGGTCGCGTTTGAGCATGCTAAGGTGCTGCAAAAAAAGAATTCCATTCAAGTGATCAATCTCATGGCAGAAGGCCCGCGCCAGCAGGTTTTCACCACGAATTTCGAACTCCTCGCCCTTGGCATTCTGCGCCTTGATGGTCACAAATTGCGGCCGCAACACGTAGCCACGAAATCCCGGAATCGAGAGGCAGCCTTCTTCTTCGCGAACTTCGCCTTCGGCGTGAATAATCTCCGGATTCGCGAGCACGATCTTGGCTTCGGGGTTTTTCCCCGCGGTTACGTCCACGACCGCAATCCGCAAGCTCTTTCCAATTTGCGGAGCGGCCAATCCCACGCCCTGCGCCGCATACATCGAAGCAAACATGTCCTCAGCCAGTTGCTCCAGTTCAGCGTCAAATTTTTTCACCGGCGCTCCCGGCTTCTCCAGGACGGGGTCGCCATATTTGACGATGGGATAAATTTTGCGCGCAGCAGAGGGCGCTTGCGGGGTCTCGATCGCCGCCGTCGCGGGGGCTTCAGAACTCGTCGATTTGTCTGGCATAGTTGTCGAAATTTCGCTGCATTTCCGCGAGCGAGTCTCCCCCAAATTTTTGCAGAAAAGCATCCGCCAGCACAAGTGCCACCATGGCTTCGCCCGCCACTGCTCCGGCCGGCACCACGCACCAATCCGAGCGCTCGTAGGCCGCCTTGACCGGCTCTTTGGTGACCATGTCCGTAGTATGCAACGGCTGGCGCAAAGTCGAGATCGGCTTCAAGTACCCGCGAACCACCACGTCTTCCCCGTTGGTGATTCCGCCTTCCAATCCTCCCGCGCGGTTGGTATGGCGCCGGAACCGTCGCGCGGACTTTTCGTAGAAAATCTCATCCTGCACTTCGCTTCCAAAGGAGCCTGCCCCAGCAACGCCTCCGCCGATCTCCACGGCCTTAACTGCCTGCACGCTCATCAGCGCCTGCGCGAGGCGTCCATCCAGTTTTTCGTCCCATTGCGCGTGGCTGCCCAGCCCGACAGGAACATTGTGGGCGACGATTTCAAAAATTCCGCCGACGGTGTCGCCCGCTTTCAGAACCGCATCCACTTCGGCCTTCATTTTTTCCTGAACACTTGCGTCAATGCAGCGCAATGGCGAATCCAGGTCCTTGCTCACGGCCTGAATCTTATTCCAGGGGGCAGGTTTTTCCAGCCGCACATGCCCTACCTGAATCGTATGGCTGGCGATGTGCGTCCCAAACTCTCGGAGTAGCAGCTTCGCAAACGCCCCGGCCGCCACCCGCGCCGCGGTTTCCCGCGCCGAAGCGCGTTCCAGGATGTACCGTGCGTCGTGGTAATCAAATTTCTGCGATCCGGCAAGATCGGCATGCCCCGGGCGCGGCGCCACCAGCTTGCGCGCCGCAGCGTCATCATCCGTTCCCGCTTCCACGGGCAGGATCTTCTCCCAGTTGGCCCAATCCTGATTCTCGATCCGCAACGCAATCGGCGCCCCGATGGTTTTTCCGTGGCGCACGCCCGCGAAGATTTCCGCCGTATCCTTTTCAATCTTTTGCCGCCCACCGCGCCCATAGCCAAGCTGGCGGCGGCGCAACTCGTGATTAATGAATTTCAAGTCAACCGGTAGTTGCGCGGGCAGCCCAGAGATAAACGCGAGCAGCGCCTGCCCGTGCGACTCACCCGCGGTGTAAAAGCGAAACATTGCTGTTCAGTCCCCGCACGAATTTGCGCGTAGGCGATTCAAAACTAGCGGAATAGAAACAGTGTAGCCGCCGAAGCGCCACTCGTCCAGCGCGGCCCTACGGCACTCTTTCGCTGAGCCGCATGTGACGCGCCCCCCCGCGAAATGCAGATACACGCCGCCACTGCTCCCATTCCCGCAGTTCCGCCGTCCAAACAGATAATTTGCGGCGTCCCAAGTTCTGTGCAGTCCATTTCCTACGCCGCTCCTTTCTGGAGGCATCTGTGACACGACGTAAACTGTCTTTGGTCCTTTTCCTGGCGGCATCCATCGCCGGGCCGCTATGGGCGGGCACGCATTCCGCCGCAGCGTTCAAAAAACTCCAATCTCTCTCCGGTGATTGGGAAGGGAAGGACGAACACGGCATACCCGTCAAAACCAGTTTTAAGGTTCTCGCTTCAGACACGGCCGTCATGGAAACCCTTTCCCCCTCCGGCATGGAAGAAATGGTCACGCTGTACAGCATCGACGGCGACGCTATCGCGCTCGTCCACTACTGCCCCACGAACAACCAGCCGCGCATGCGCGTGGTCCCTGCTTCGGATGACATCAAGGAGCTCAGCTTCGACTTCGAAGGCGCCGGCAACCTCAAGTCACCCACTGCCGGCCACCAGCATCACCTGGTCCTTCGCTTCGACGACTCCGACCACCTCACCGAAACGTGGACGTGGCGCCAGGACAACAAAGACATCCCCATGCTCTTCCACTTCTCCCGCAAGAAAAACTGAACGGCATGATCTTGCCGTCACCACTTTAACGAAACAAATTTTGCCGTGGCCTCGTTTCTACCTCTAGACGCCCTGCATCCGCAGGTGTGTACCTGAGAGAGGTTGCAAATGACTAGCTTCTGGCAAGATGTCCGCTACGGATTGCGAGTGCTGGGAAAGAATCCCGGGTTCACGGCGATCGCCATCGTGACGCTCGCTCTGGGGATCGGCGCGAATACCGCCTTGTTTTCTGTCGTCAATGGCGTGCTCCTCAATCCGCTGCCGTTCACAAATCCTGACGAACTGGTCGCCGTTTACACCAGATCCCCGACGTTCCAGGAAAGCTCCATCTCCTATCCCAACTTTCTTGACTGGCAGAAGGATAGCCACTCCTTCGCTTCTTTGTGTGCCTTCCGATCCGACGATTTCAACATGACCGGCGCGGGTGAGCCGGAGCGGGTTCACACGCACATGATTTCGGCGGAGTTTTTCACCGCCCTTGGCATGCAACCGCAGCTCGGCCGCGTATTTCGCCCCGAGGAAGACAAGGTTGGCGCCGGGCCTGTTGCCATCCTCAGTGACGGACTCTGGCACCGCAAATTTGGCTCCGCGCAAGACGTTTTGGGGAAGAACATCACACTGAACGGCAAAGCCTACACGATTGTTGGTGTCGCCCCCGGCCACATTACGGGACTGAGCAACACGGATATTTTCGTGCCCATTGGCCAGTGGAACGATCCCACGTTTCGTGACCGCCGCATCAGCATGGGCATGAACTCCATCGGGCGGCTGAAATTCGGTGTCACCATCGAACAGGCGCGCTTCGAAATGAACCGCATAGCGGAAAACCTCGCGCTAGCTTATCCCGAGGCTGACAAGGGCTCGGGCATCTCCTTAATTCCGCTCAAGACGGACGTCGTTGGCAATGTGAAGGGAATTCTGCTGGTCTTGCTGGGTGCCGTCAGTTTCGTGTTGTTGATCGCGTGTGCCAACGTCGCAAATTTGCTTCTTGCGCGTTCGACGGGCCGCGCGCGCGAATTCGCAATTCGTGCGGCGCTGGGAGCCAGTCCTGCGCGAGTGATTCGTCAGCTGCTCACGGAGAGCGTTTTGCTGGGCATTGCGGGCGGTTGCATCGGACTCATCCTCGCAAAGTTGGGAGTGCGTGTGCTTGTTGAAGCTTTGGCAGGCAGCTTGCCGCGCTCAGAAGAGATCGCGCTCGATGGCCACGTGCTCTTTTACACGCTGGGCATCTCCGTCTTGACCGGAATTGTGTTTGGCTTGATTCCAGCGCTCAAAATGCTGGGTCCTGATACGCACGAAACGTTAAAAGAAGGCGGCCGCGGTTCGAGCGGCGCACGTCATCGCACGCAAAGCGTGTTCGTGGTCGTGGAAATGGCTATGGCGGTGGTCCTGCTCATCAGCGCAGGATTGATGATTCGCACGCTCTCGGCGCTGGGCAATGTCAACCCTGGGTTCGATGCCCACAACGTGCTGACCTTCGACATTTCCGCGACTTCGACAGCGGCTTCCATGCCCGACCAGCTCCGCGCGATGTATCGCGAGACCTTGCGGCGACTGGAAAGCATTCGCGGTGTGGAGACGGTGTCCATGATGGGCGGTTCGCTGCCCATGACCGGAGATTCTGAGATTCCTTTCTGGCTCGAAGGCCAGCCCAAGCCGGCAAACGATAACGACATGCCTTTCGCGCTCTTCTATCTTGTCAATTCGGGCTACCACCAGGCCATGCGCATTCCCTTGGAGCGTGGCCGCACGTTCACGGAGCAGGATAGCGAGCATGGACCGGCGGTGGCGTTGATCGACGCGACTTTCGCGCGCAAGTATTTCCCTAATCAGGATCCCGTCGGAAAACATCTCAATCTTGGACTGTTCGATACTCAGCCGGAGATCGTCGGCGTAGTCGGCCACGTCGAGCATTGGGGTTTGGGTTCACGGGAGCACGAGAATTTGCAAGCGCAACTCTATCTGCCAGTTTGGCAGGTCCCGGACAGATTCTGGACGCTTTTGGCCAACGGCAGCGGGTATGTCGCCAGGACAACGGGCAATACGGGAGACATCACCGGCGCCATCCGGCAAAGCGCAGAAAAAGTCGTGAGCAGCGCGGTCCTCTATGATGTCCGGCCGATGGAAGAAATCGTTTCTCGCTCGATTTCCACGCAGCGGCTGACTATGTTTCTCCTGAGCGTTTTCTCCGCCCTGGCTCTGGTTCTCTCTGCCGTGGGCATTTATGGGGTGATTTCTTACCTGACCGGCCAGCGCACCCACGAGATTGGAGTTCGCGTGGCTCTCGGTGCATCCAGCAGCGACGTCTTGCGAATGGTGCTGGGGCAAGGACTAAAGATTACGCTGATCGGCGTGGTCATTGGACTTGCCGCAGCCTTTGGATTTACGCGGCTCATCACAACGATGATCTATGGAGTAGGGACGACCGATCCAATCACGTTTGCAAGCGTCGCCATTCTGCTTTCAAGTGTGGCGCTCTTCGCTTGCTACATCCCCGCGCGCCGTGCCATGCGTGTGGATCCCATCGTCGCTCTTCGCTACGAATGATAGCGTGCGAGGCTGTGGCTACTCAGAGCGCAGAGCAGTGAGCGGGCTGACGCGAGTGGCGCATCGTGCTGAGGGACTGCGAGGCAAAGCGCTGACTTGACGTGCACTTGCGGCACGGTTAGGCTTTCGTTGAAGTTGTTGCGCCGAGAAGTTCGTCGCGGAAAGCCAACGCGAACAGGTACTCGTGGCAGACACTCCTCTTCAGGTCACCGGCCGCCCGACAAAACAGGAAGAAACCGTCTCCGTTGCCGAAGTTTTAGGGGATGCGGCGAAGCGCGCGGTGGCCTCCGTTCAAGACTATGCGCTGCTCTGCGGGCATGCGGTGGCCAACATCTTTACAAGTCCGCATTATGTTCAAGACATTTTGGAGCAGATGGATTTTATTGGGGCCGGATCGCTGCCGATTATTTTACTGTCTGGATTTTTTATCGGGGCGGTCATGGTGCTGCAGACGGGATCGCAGTTCATTCGTTTTGGGCAGACGTCGCTGACCGGCGACGTGGTGGCGATTGCCCTGGTGCGCGAACTGGGGCCAGCGTTTACGGGATTGCTGGTGACGGGCCGGTGCGCAACGGGGATCGCCTCGGAGCTCGGGTCGATGCTGGTGACGGAGCAAGTGGATGCGATGCGCGCAATGGGGACGGACCCCAGCCGTAAGCTGGTAACGCCGCGCTTGCTTGCGGCGCTGCTGATGGTTCCATTGTTGACGGCGCTGATGGATTTTATTGGCTTGCTGGGAGGGTGCGCAGCGTCGGTATTTTCCTTGCGTCTGAGTGCCGTGGAATTCTGGCGGCGGGCGATTGACGCACTGGACTTCGCGGACCTGATGCAGGGATTTACGAAACCAGTGGTGTTTGGCTTCATCCTGGCAACGATCGGGTGTTACAAGGGACTGACGGTGCGCGGAGGCACGCAAGGCGTGGGGCGCGCCACGACGTCCGCGGCAGTGGTGGGGTCCGTGCTGATCATCGTGGCGGATGCGTTCTTGACAAAACTCTCGCTGTATCTTGCCGACAAAGTCTTCTAATGCAAAGGCTTAGCTGTTCGGATTTGCCGTGTTTTTCCCTTCCGATGCAACGCGCATTTGCCGCTATAATCACAAACTAGCTTGATGAGCATACCAACAAAAGAGGGGCTGGGGTTCGGACCGGCCATCACGTTCGAGGACGTTTGGGTGGGGTTCGACGAGGGTCAAGTGCTGCGCGGGGTCACGTTCCAGGTGCAGGAGCGGGAGACGCTGATCCTGTTGGGGGAAACGGGGACCGGGAAAACGCTGACATTGAAAATGGCGGCAGGACTGCTGGCTCCCGACAGCGGAAACGTGGTGGTGCTGGGGAATGAAGTTTCGGAGATGGAAGAAAAGGAGTTACTGGCGTTTCGTCGGAAGGTCGGATTTGTGTTTCAGGAGGGCGCGCTTTTCGACTCGATGACGGTCGGGGAGAATGTAGCCTACCGGCTGCGTGAGGACGGGACAGCGGAAGGAGAGATCGAGCCGCGTGTGCGCGAAGTATTGCGGTTCGTGGAACTGGAACACACGATGGAGCAAGTGCCGTCGGAATTATCGGGAGGCATGAAACGAAGGGTTTCGATTGCCCGAGCGCTGGTCAACCAGCCTCCGGTCGTGCTGTACGATTCGCCGACGGCGGGACTTGATCCGGTTACGTCACAGACAATCATTACGCTGATTCTGCGGCTGCGCGACGTTTTTGGAGTAACGGCCCTGCTTGCCACGCACCGTTTACAAGACGGTTTCGCACTGGCGAATTTTCATTTCGATCCGGAGACCAAACGGGTGGTCCCCAACTCTCAAAATGGCGACGCTGCGGCGGCTGCGAATGCGGCGAGGACGCGATTTCTGGTCTACCGCGACGGCGATATTTATTTTGAAGGTGAACCAGAGGAGATTGCCAACTCCGAAGACCCTTATCTAAAGCGATTTCTGGTGTGAGTTTGGAGTAGTCTGAATCAGAGTAGCGAGGGAGGGAAGCAGCGATGGCGCATCGAAAACAACTGACGTGGACGGAATTGCGGGTAGGCCTCTTCGTGCTGGTTGGACTTTTCGTGCTTGCGTCGGGGATTTTCTACGTGACGGGCGGCGGGGGATTTTTGAGTCCGAAGTACCGGCTGAAGACCTATCTGCCGGAAGCAGCACTTTTGTCGAGTGGGGCTCCGGTGCGGGTGGACGGAGTGGAAGTGGGAAACGTGGAATCCATCCGGCTATTGCCACGAACAGCCGGCAAGCCGCTGGACAAAAACAAGAACATCGAAGTGGTGTTGCGAGTGGACAAGAAGTATCAGAGCGACATCCTGACGGATTCCACGGCGAGCCTGGTTACGGAAGGTCTTTTGGGCAATCGATACGTATATATCACTCGAGGCCTCACGGGAACCCCCATCGGCGACACGGGAGTGATTCCTGGAGTGGAAGAAAAAGCCATGAAAGAAGTGGTGGAGAGGAGCGCGGAGGTGCTGGGAAATCTTAGCGCGCTTTCCGACGACGTACGGGACTTGATCCAGGGAGTGAAGGAGGGCAAGGGCTCGTTGGGGAAAATGTTGACGGACGAGCAGGCCTATAAGCACTTGAACAGCATGCTGGCGAAGGGCGACGCCATGTTGACGAACATTCAGGAGGGGCAGGGCACGCTGGGGAGGCTGGTGACATCGGACGAGATGTACACGAAGTTCGACAAAGGTTTGGACAACGTGAACGTGATCCTGGCGGACGTGCGTGCGCAGAAGGGGACGATTGGGAAACTGATGTATGACCCTACGCTCTACGACCAGGCCAAGGAGGCTGTGGCGAACGGGAACGCCATGCTCCGCGACGCGCGTGCTGGTAAAGGCACGCTGGGCAAACTGGCGACCGACGACGCGCTTTACAACAAGTTGCGCGATACGAGCTCGAATCTGGCGACCGCCTCGGCGAAGTTGAATGACAACACCACAACGGCGGGGAAACTCTTCTCCGACCCGAAGCTGTACGACAATTTGGCAGGTTTAACAGGGGACATGCGACTGTTGATCGGGGACTTCCGGCAAAACCCCAAGAAGTTCCTGCACATCAAGCTCACTGTTTTCTGAGCCGGGCCGGCGCTTTGCCGGAAGTGGCGGCGTGTGTTGTAATGCCACTGTAACAAAGAAGGATTACTGTCCCGAGTAGACGAGCCTTTCTCGAATAAGATGACGGAAACACAAGACGTCGTACAGAAGCCGCCGAGAACCGAGCCGGCGAAAACCACTCTTCCGCAACCTGGCAAGCCCGTTCCCAGCCGGGCGTATCCCGGCGCATTGATCGTAGTGGAAGGGACGGATGGGTCGGGCAAGAGCACGCAACTTTATTTGCTAAAGCGCTGGCTGGAGATTGGCGGATATCGGCTGCATTTCACGGAATGGAATTCGTCGCCGCTGGTGAAATCGGCGACGCGGCGCGGGAAACAGCGGCGGTTGCTGACTCCCACAACGTTTTCGCTCCTGCACGCGGCGGATTTCGCCGACCGCTGTGAACGGCAGATCATGCCATTGTTGCAAGGCGACTACCTGGTGCTTGCCGACCGGTACATTTACACGGCGTTTGCGCGGGATGCGGCACGCGGCTGCCCGGCGCGCTGGCTGCGGAATCTATACCGGTTTGCGCCAGTTCCGGACATTACTTTTTACTTTCGAGCGCCCCTGGACGTGGCGGTCCATCGCATCCTGAGCGGGCGTCCGAAACTGAAATACTACGAAGCCGGCATGGATTTGGGAATGTCGTACGACCGGGCGGAAAGTTTCCGGCTGTTCCAGGCGCGAATTCTGGAAGAGTACGACAAGATGGTGGACTCCGACAGTTTCGTGGTGCTGGACGGAACGCTGCCCGTGAATAAACTGCAAAAACAAATGCGCGACATTGTGGCTTCAAAAATCGATCTCAAGCGCTTCGCTCCACGCGTTCAGGAACCGGAGTGAGCATGCCGGACCAGGAAAAAGAGAAAACGGCAGTAATGGTTCCTGCCACGGAGACTGCCGCAGTTGCGCCACCGCCGCCAGCCGCGAAAACCGTGGTAGTGACCGAAGAAACTTCGTCGCAATATTTTTTTGGCGAACCACTGGTCGGATTTGATCCCAGCGAGATTACGGGCAGCCTGGTGGTTATTGAAGGAATGGACGGGTCAGGCCGGTCTACGCAGATTGCGCTGCTGCAGGAATGGCTGGAATCGGAAGGGTTCGCAGTGCAGACGAGCGGCTTGCGCCGTTCCAATCTGGTAGGGCGGGACATCGACGAACTGCTGGCCAAGAACGCCGCGACGCGGCTGACGCTGGCGTTGATGTACGCCACGGATTTTTTCGATCAGATGGAGCACCGCATCCTGCCGGCGCTACGATCCGGCACGATCGTGCTGGCGGATCGATTTATTTTCACGCTGATTGCGCGGGGCGTGGTGCGAGGTATCAACCGCGATTACATGAGCGGGCTTTATGCCATGGCACTGCGGCCACATCTCACTTTCTGGCTGAACGTACGGCCGGAGACGGCTTTCGGGCGCGAGTTCAAGAAAGCGCAGGCCATCAGTTATTGGGAAGCGGGGCGAGACATGTCGCTCTCGCACGATTTGTACTGGTCGTTCATCCGCTATCAGACGATGATCAAGCGCGAGTTCGAAGTGATGGCCAAGAAACATAGCTTCCTCGAACTGGACGGCGAGGCCAACGTCCCGGCGGTCAATAAACAGTTGCGACAGCGCATCGGCGAACAATTAGGAATTCGCGCCACGAAGTACACGCCGTCCGCCGCGCTGGCGCACCTCTGGCGGTAGACCCAGAAATGTCCGAGCCGGTTCATATTGCGGCCATCGACGCCGGTTCCAACGCGGTGCGCTTGTCGGTAGCGCGAGCGTATTCCGCGCTGGATATCGAACCTCTGCACACGGAACGCTACCCCTTGCGATTGGGGGAGGGTGTTTTTGTCCGGCCGCGCTTCAGCGAGGAAATTACCAAGAAAGCGGCGAAGGCGTTCCAACATTTCCGAGAAGTGCTGGATGAATTCGGCGTTACGCGATATCGCGCGGTGGCCACGAGCGCCACGCGTGAGGCACGGAACCGCAAGGCGTTTGTCCGCCGCATCAAATGGAAATCGGGAATCAGGCTGGAAGTGATCAGCGCGACGGAGGAATCGCGCCTGGGCAGGGAAGCTGTGCTGGCCGCAATGGGGCCGGAAGCGCCGCTGCGATGCATCGTGGATCTCGGGGGCGGAAGCCTGGAGATCAGCATCCTGAGGGAACACGCTATCGAGCAAGCGGCGCAATTGCCGGTGGGCACGGTGCGGTTGATGACCATGCTGGACCTCAGGGGCGTGATTCATCCGGCAGAGACGGAGCAGGTGCGACGGTACGTGCGCGCGCTGCTGGAGTCGAAATTGACGCCGCGGCCGAATCTGGGGGAGAGCCTGGCAGTGGCGCTCGGCGGAAACGCGGAAACGCTGGCGAATGTTGCTCCGGGGCCGCGGCAGCATGGCTTGCAGACTGTGGAGCTGTCGCTCTTGCGCGAACGCCTGCCGGATATCCTTAGGCGGGATGTGCGCGAGCGCATGAAGTCTTATGCCGTGCGGCGCGACCGCGCCGACGTGATGGGCGTTGCGGCCATCACGCTTCTTACGCTGGGGCGTTACCTGAACGTGCGCACATTTGCAATTCCTGCGGTGGGCGTGCGCGAAGGGTTGCTGCAAGAAATCGCGCGGGAGGCGTTTTCGCGAACGGAGCCGCACCGTTACAACGCGGCGGCGCGGCAGTTGCTAGTGGGTACGCGCAGTTTTGCAAGGCGGCTGGGATACGAACAGCAGCACGCGGAGCACGTGCGCGAATTGAGCATCCAGCTGTTCGATCAATTGCAGGCCGTTCATCACATGCAGGCACATTCGCGAGTGCTGCTGGAGGCCAGCGCGCTGCTACATGATGTTGGGCACATGATCAGCCATCGGGGGCATCACAAACATGGAGAATACCTGGCACTGAACGGAGATATCCCTGGTCTGGAAGGCCGCGGCCGCGCCGTGGTGGCCGCCCTGGTGCGCTATCACAATCGAAAGTCGGAGCCGGGAGGACATCACCCCGCGTATGCGGCCCTCGAGGATGCGGACAAACCCATCGCCAGAAGGCTTGCCGCGATTCTAAGAATTGCCGAGGCGCTCGACCACTCGCATCGGCAGCGGGTGATGAAGATTCGCGCTTCGTTTCAGAGCGGCGCGGTGGGATTGCAAGTGCACGCGCGGGGCGATGCCGCGGAGGATCTGAAAGATGCCAATCGCAGCGCGGAGCTGTTTGAGAAGGAATTTCATGTGAAGGTTTATTTCCGGCAGGTGCCGGCGGGTTCAAAGCCTAAGCTGAAAGCCGGCGGTGAAAAAAAGAAGGTCGGGAGTTTTATCAGTAGTCTTGCGCGGCGCTTATTTTAGCCATTCATAGCGAGGGAATTATGAAGCTCTACATTGTGCGGCACGGAATCGCCATTGACCGCGAGGATCCGAAGTGCCCTCCCGACCCGGAAAGATATTTGACCGAGGAAGGCGTCGAGAAGACCAAACAGGTGGCGAAAGGTGTGGCGGCGCTTGGAGTAATAGCGGATTTGTTCCTGACGAGCCCCTACGTGCGCGCGGCACAGACCGCGGAAATCTTCGCGGGTGCGTTCGACTACGCTAAGCAGAGAATCCGGCGGACGGATTTGTTGCTGCCGGGGGCGGAGCCTTCGCAGCTTTTCCGGGAACTTGTGAAACAGAAGCAGGCGTCCACAGTCTTTCTTTTTGGGCATGCACCGCAGCTCGATGACGTCATCGCCACGGCGCTGGGATCAAAGAAACACCTTACAGCCCTGAAGAAGGCGGGAGTAGCATTTTTGGAACTCAGGCGACTCTCGCCCCCGATTGGCGAACTCATTTGGCTGGGGACTCCGAAGTTACTGCGGCGGTCGGGGAAATGAATCGATCCGGATAGGATCGTGCCGACCGCCGCAATCGTCAGACTTGCGTTGTACGTCGTCGAATGGACTAGCGAAGACGCAAATCTCCTAGTGCTCGCGAAGCGTTCGCGTCACCAGAGTGGGAGTCCCCGAGGTATTGAACAGCAGACCTTTAACGGAGACAGTTTGGCCCGCGGCCAAAGAACCGGTCCCCGAATCGTCCATCATCGTCATTTCAGAGAGCATTACAACAGTGATGCTTGTAATCGGCGGTGTCGCCCCGGTGAAGAGAGATGACAGTCCAGTCAGCGAGAATGTACCGTTACTCACGCCGGCGCTCCCTACCTGACCGGTGATTTGCGAAGGCCACAAGCGCACCAGGTCCGTCGTGATAGTAGTGACTCCTCCGCTCGACGAGACTGTGCCGGGCCGGATTTGCACATCCTGGCCCACTAGCAAGTCAGCTCCGCTGGCAAAGCTCAGGCCAGGAATGCTGAATCCGCCGCTTTCGCCCATCTCTTCGCGGCCGATCTGGAACATCGCTGTCGGCTGAATGGCGACCACGACTTGGGAGCCTTCGGAGACGCCACTAAACGCAGGTTCTTCGTTAAACACCACCATGTGGAATTGGGTTGAGCCATCCACGCTAGTGATGGTGCCCTTGAGTGCTTCGCGGTTCGCGTCCTCCTCAAACTCCACTCGTTTGGCCAGCATCTTTCCCATGCCGTTTTCACTCAAATCTACGTTGAGGATTTGACCCATTTTCACGCACCTGAAATCCTCCGGACTGGCAGTGCAGCCGGCGCGTTCAAAATCTTCGAACGCTGTGTTGCTGTCAACGGTGACGGCGAACGATTGCCCGCTCTTTTCGTTCATCAAGGTAAACTGATTGCTGCCAACAACCGTCACTTGCCCGTCGATCTCATCAACGTTCTCCATTTCTTGCTCGTCCTCGTCGTCCTGCCTCTGGATTAAGTGCTTGATGGTGACCACGGGGTCGATGGAAAGGTCGCTTTGTACGGAGGAATTCACGTTGAAGTCCAATCGAATGCCAACCACGGAGTTCTGTCTGATGGTAATCGGAAATGGCGCACTCGATAGCGTAGCCATTGAGGGATTGAAGTTTGGCGCGAGTTCGCAAACTGAATTGTTGGCGCACGAACCGATGGCCGCACCGGAATGATTGACGATCGTCATCGTCGCGTTGCCAAAAGTCAGCGAAATGCTCTGGTACGTGTCTGGAGCGACGTTCGATAGGCTAAGGAACGCTTTGTCTGTTTGTAAATGGCCAAACTCTACTTCCACGGGAGCGGATAAGACGGAAACCGCTGCCTTGCTGGTATCCGAGGGCTGAAGGCTCGCTCCCGTAATCTGGGTTTCAAAGAACAACACAGCCACACCGCTGGGCGGGGTATCTCCAATCGTTAGACTCATGGGGACGCTGCCTGCGGGAGCCACGGACATCGAGGAGTTGCCGCAACCCGCAAGGAAAGCGCAACTCGCCAGCACGAATGTGAAAGAGAGAATTCGGTACATGATTGATCCTCCAGCATTTAGAACGAACGTAGAACAAACTTGTAGGGCGAGGGCTAGATAAAAAGATTAATACCCTCATATATGCCGGGCGAAGGGAATTGGTTGCCCTGGGATTATGGGGAGGCCTGACCGGGAATGGTTCAATCGGAAGCGATGACTGCGAACTCGGGAGCCGGCCGGGGTTCCAAAGCCACGACTTTCCCCGGCTTCGCAGCGGTTTTCACGATTAAGGGCATGCGGAGATAGTCTTCCAGCAAATGCTTGCCGGCCGCCAGACGGGCGGCGGTGTCAATATCATCAATCAGGCCAGGAACAGAAAGAACGATGGCGTCGGCGGATTTTTCGGCGCGAAGCCCCGCGCCGGTCAGTACACCGCATTTGCGAAGAGCACGCGCCAAGCGCAAAACGCCGGCAAGGACGCGGACGCTGTCCTGCTGCGCGGGCGATAGCTTGGAAAGAGCGCGATCCTTGGCACGGGGTTCCGCGCCGCGATGGTAGCGAACCGCCAGGGCGAGCAGCTCCCAGTCATCGTTGCTCCATCCGGGAGGAACAGGGAGACTGAGCAAGAATTTTCGCGCGGCTTTTTGGGGTGACTTGCCGGCATCGGCATCGCCTAGGCCGTGCACGCGAGCGGCAGCCATCAAAACCCGGTGAAGAGTCGCGTCGCGGAAGGCGGTAGCGGAATTCGCGCGCTTGAAGGCGTCGAAAAGCGCCACAGCGACACGGGATACTTGAGAAGTGCGCCGCACATGAGGATCGACGGCGCGGGCCGTGGCGCGCAAACGGGCTAGCGCGGCGGCTTCAACGCGGCCATTGGTCGGGAGCCCGGAGCGCCAGAGATTCCAGAGGCTAGTCTTGCCGAGAGTCAGCTGCCGATAGGTTTCGATGCGCTGGTTGCGTTCACGCTCGATGATTTCCTGCCAGAGTTTCAGGGAATCTTCGGTTTCGAGGAAGTCAGACTTGTTCACGGCTTCGGTGAGGACGTCAAGGTCGTGAATTTCTCCGAGCATGTCCTGGAGGCGTTTAAGATCGTCGCTCCAAACAGCATAGTGCTCCGGAAGCAGGCTTTCGACGGTATAGCGAAAGCGCTTCAATCCAATGCGCAGCGAGTGCCAGGGTTTTGGTTTTTCGGTGCGCAAGGCCTTGGCGTGAAGTTCCCGGGCCTTTTCGAAACGTTCCAGCGCGAGACATTCGGCAGCGAGACTGTCAATGGGAACGAGGCGGGAGCGCTGGCGCAAGGTGCGTTCCAGGCGCTTCCAGGATTTTAGGTCAAATTTGGCGGCGACGCGAAGTACGTTATCTCTCAAATTAGGCTCGCTCGATTCGAACGAGACTTGCAAATGAGTGCGGACCGGGTCGGTTTCAGGAGCGAGCTTTTTAACCCACTCGTCCATCACTTGAGCGTCGCGAAGTGCGCCGAGCTTGCGGAAGAGTTTGCGCGGAACTTTACGCATGGCCGGCCAGGCAGGATCGGGGTCTACTTCTTCCATCACCACGGCGACCGACCGGCAGCGGCGAATGGCCACACGGAGGTCGTGCACGGTGTCCGCCTCGCGAGACGAGCGGACTTTTTCTAGCTCTTTTACGACGCGGTCCATCCAGAAGGAAAGTCCGCGGTGCTCCGGACGGGCCCCGGACGGAAGGGCCGTGAGAGTAGCCATGTACAACCTCGGAAATCCGTTCGGATGTTTCTGCTGGAGCGAAACCCCTGCCGAACAGGTCTATAGGGTAGCCCTTGGGTACATCTGAGTCCACCGCAGGACTGTGGAAAACCCTGAGGTCATCTGTGGGACCTTTTTTGGCGGGTGGAAGGCCATTCCGGCCATCAGCTAATGCATTCCTACTATTGCTTGACCATTCCCTTGAAGGTTAGAGTCTCCGCCACCCGGGGCTAAATCCTTATCTTGTGTTGGCTGAACCGTTCGTTTCTTGTGCCCGGAACAACACGCGCCATTGAGCGTGCGTTTTTTGGAGGACAAACCACATGAAGCGATCTTGCGTACTCTTATTTCTACTTGGGCTTGCAGCGCCTGGATTTCCACAGAGCAACTATGCCGTTCTGACCGGCGCGGTCACGGATCCCCAGCATTTGCCGGTCGCAGGCGCTACCGTCGAACTCACGGCGGCGAGCACCGGAGCAACCCGCCGGGTCGTGACCAACCAGCAAGGACGCTTCGAGGCTCCCGCGCTCTTACCGGATGACTATGAACTGAGAATCGAAGCGTCTGGTCTGGCCACGGCAAAGCAGTCCCTGCGGCTGGAAGTGGGCCAGAAACTAGCTCTCGAGATTACGCTGATGGTCGGTTCCCTCGCTCAGGGGGTAAAGGTCACGGACGGCAGCGAAGTTTTGCAAACGACCGACGCCAGCGTCGGAGAAGTCATCGAGCCTGCATCGATTCGTGAATTGCCCTTGAATGGGCGCATGTTGATTGACCTCGTGCTGACCGTGCCGGGAGCGCACCTTGGATTTGGGGCTCAGACGGGATCCACGAACCCGCTCTACTGGCGTCCAGGGCAGCGCTCCGCTGTGGTCATTGGTGGCAGCCGCCCCAACGCGAACTTTTTTCTGCTCGACGGCGCCACAAACACGGATCCCACGTTTAACACGCAGAACCTGAGCCCTTCTCCCGATGCGGTCAAAGAATTTCAAGTAGAAACCAGCAGTTACACCGCGGACATGGGCGGCGCCGGCGGCGGCCAGATTAATATCGTCACGCACTCCGGCTCCAGTCAGTATCACGGAACGGTATACGAATTTCTCCGCAATGGTGCGATGGATGCCAGCACCTTTGCGTCCATGGGCAACAATCACCTGGTGCAAAACAATTTCGGCGCTTCGTTCGGCGGTCCGCTCATTGGGAAGAAGACATTTTTCTTTGTCAATTATGAGGGCTTGCGCCTGGCGCAGGCAGATGCCCAGATTTTGACCGTCCCGACACAAGCCGAAATCAGGGGCGATTTCAGCATGAGCAGCCTCAAAATCTACGATCCGACGACGGCAGTCAAGAATCCCAATTTCAACCCAAGTCTGCCGACGGGGCCTTCGAATTTTCCTTACACGCGCACTCAGTTTCCCAACAACCAGATTCCAACGGGCAGGATCAATCCTCTTCTGCAAAGCTTTCTCCTGCAATATTTGCCGCAACCGAACATGATGATGGCGGGAGCGGCGGATTCCAACAATTACCTCGATGTTCGCAACGAAACTCATTTTCAGGATCAGGGCACGTTTCGCGTGGACCATAATTTCTCGAACGGCGATACCCTCCTTGCTCGCTACTCGGCCGGCGGTGAACATGGATTCTCCCCGAGCAGCGGCATGACTTCCACAACGGAGAACCTGCCCGGGTTTGGGGTGAACTTCAACAATCTGTCCCAGCAAGCGGTCGGCTCATGGAACCACGTGTTTGCGAGCAACCGAGTCAACACCGTTTCCCTTGCGCTCTCGCGGCTTTCGATGGACCGCACCTCACAGAATGATGGAACCAACGATATCGTTAGCGCGCTGGGTATTCAGGGAATCGGGTTTGGGGGCAAGAACGCCTGGGGTTCTCCATGGTTCGCCGTTCAGGGTTACACGGGAATCGGAGATACCTTCGCGGCCACGCCGATGCATGCGTGGGACACCACGATTGAAGTGCGCGATACGTATGCGTGGCAGCGCGGCCGCCACGCCATGAAATTTGGCGGCGAATTCCACCGCTACATTTGGCCTATGTGGGGATTCTTCCAGAACCGCGGCTTCTACCAGTACACCACCGGGTACACCACCGAGTTTGGTTTCAATGATGGCAGCGGCTCTGGCCTGGCCAGCATGCTGCTGAGCCTCCCCGCCGTAAAGCAACGCCAGGCCGGCATACCGCAAATGGATTTGCGCGCTTGGGGGGCGGCGGCGTTCGCGGAAGATAG
>Ga0137415_10000963_pt1 | contig 28270 bp, 25 predicted proteins | sample CZODoug3_1_1_16f_FD_183082 | JGI IMG/M metagenome (GOLD analysis project Ga0137415, IMG submission 183082) | Vadose zone soil fungal communities from Angelo Coast Range Reserve, California, USA - CZODoug3_1_1_16fungal (Hybrid Assembly) | ecosystem: Environmental > Terrestrial > Soil > Vadose...
ACCGTCAAGTGGATAAGATCCCTGCTTACTCACGTTGCCAACCAAATACACTTTACGACTTCGAATGCCTTGAACGATTACGGTAACCTGCGCCTCGGTCACAAAGGGCTTCAGCTTGTCGATCAAGATTTGCTGTAGTTCGATCGGCTTCAGACCCACGACATGAAGATCGTTTATGAGTGGTAGTGTTATAACCCCGTCGGGACGCACAACCACCGTCATAGATAGCTCTGGCTCTTTCCACACGGAAATCATTAGTTGATCAGCCAATCCGATTCGATAAAAGTCAGAGTCAACCGCAACGCTGTCAGGCTTGACTGATTTTGTACTAACTGTTGCGTCTGTCTTGGCCTTCGATTCCTCCCCAACCTTTGCAGAGACATCTGTGGAAGGACTCGATTGGGCAACAGCCCATTGGCCAGAGACTGCCATACTTACTCCGGCGACGACTAGCAATGATAAAATTATTCCGCGACCGCGCCGGCGGCGGCCAACTGATTCTCCACACATCAAGATCAAGGTAGTTCCCTCCGCTTGGCTATCTTATACCGCAGCCTGCGTCGTAGGTCGCAGGGATTCTTCTTCCGAAGCCAGCACAATGGATTTCACATTACAATCATTTCAGCTGTGTGGCAGTGCCTTCTGCTTGCCAGACAGCAGTCCCTCCAAGCCCTGGGCAACTCGAAAAACGAGCAACACGCCCGCGTAGGCTGCTACCCAGGCTGAGATCAGCAATGTGTCCTTAAGAGTCTGTTCCTTCTCTCGCGTTACCTTAGTCTTCGGCATCCAACCCGGACTTCGATACTCGAGGTGACTCATTCATTTGGCTCCGCGTCCATAGATCATGACTTTGGCCGTCTCGAACAATATCGCGAAGTCCAGGACGATTGACATGTGCTTGATGTAAAAGAAGTCATATTCCAGTTTCGTTTTCGATTCCTCCACGCTGGCCCCATACTGATATTTGACCTGCGCCCAGCCGGTGATTCCTGGTCGAACTGTGTGCCGCAATTCAAAAAACGGAATGCTTTCCTTGAGCAATTCGCAGAAATGCGGTCGCTCCGGGCGTGGTCCGACTAAGCTCATCTCTCCATTTAGTACATTTAAGATCTGCGGAAGCTCATCAAGCCTGTATTTGCGAATGAAACGTCCCAACCGGGTGACCCGGTTGTCGTTACTTACCGCCCATACAGGACCATCTTCCTCTGCTTTGTGGCACATCGAGCGGAATTTCATGATTTTGAACGAACGCCCTTTGAAGCCCGTTCGCTCTTGGCGAAACAATATAGGGCTACCTGTCTCCAGCCAGATGGCAATCGCCACTAGCACCATCAGGGGCAGCGTCAGAACGAATGCGATCAGAGCAATGATGATGTCGAAAGTGCGCTTGACTGCGTAAAGAAATTGAGATTTCCGGAATCCATCCGACAAGATAAGCCAGCTAGGTGAGAGGTGCTCCAAATGAATCCGTCCCGTCACCTTTTCTATAAAACTGTGAGCATCTTCTACTTCTACACCCCCAAACTTTAGGTGAAGTAGCTCCGGCACCGGCATATTTCCGCGCCGTTCCTTTAAGGAAAGAATGATACTGTCGATTCGGTGGTCGTGTACAATCGATTCGACCTGCGAGACCCCCCCAATAATCCCAGGGTTCACTAGCGACTTCCCAATATTTTCTCCCCGCTCATCCAAGAACCCCTCGACCTTTAAGTTTAGTTCCGGCCGAGAGATAATTTCCCTCACCGCGGATATGCCCGTTGAGCCGGTACCCACAATGAGCACTCGCTTCGGCCCATACAGGAATAGGCTGGTTCGGCTGAGAATCGCTCGAGAACCCAACATCAGCGCGAAAACTCCCGGGCCAGACATTGCTGCGATTCCCCGTCCCAAGCTGATTTCTTCGTCGAAATAATAAATCATCGCCAGCACTAGGCAGGCACTGCCCAGCGCTTGCAGCAATCCCATGAACACTTCCACACCACTACTGAAGTTACTACGCTCGTATAGATCGCTGTAGTAGAGAGCGATTGCAAATACCACGATTACCAAGGCAAACCGAGCAATGATATGGGGGCCGCTCAGATAGTGAGCGATTGCATGATGGTCTCGCAGTCGCAAACTGATGGCCGTCAAAAGACCTACGACCACTGAAGCAGCATCCATGAGTATGAGGAGGAGCGTGCTCTGCGGAATTCTTTGTGCACCAATTCTAACCATTAGGGTCTTTGCTTGTTGCCAGAGTGTTGTGAATCGTTCTCCCGCTGCCGCGATTTCAGCATTGCCGAGCCGAGCCACTGCTCACTTTTGAAAGTTCTGCGTGCTCGGTTATGGGAATCGATTCTCCGATCGAAAGACCAAAACAGCTGCTGGATGAACAGTCAACCCTGAGGCACGTGGATTTCCGACACGCGCACGATATCGCAATCGGCTGCCCATTACTCTATGTTATTGATAACAAATTACTTACAATATCGCGGTCCGGCATGCCTCTGAATTTGCTCGACCGTAGTGACCTAAAGGACGGAAACGGAGTGCCCACAACCGAAATAGTTTTCTCATTCCCAAGCGGCTTCCCGCCCTTGTTGGTGGCTACTAGCCCAGCCACAAGAACTGAAAAATAGCTCCACCTCCGTTTTCGCCTTAATAATTCATGCCACCTGAACGGAATATGCTCTTCCCGAGCCGGTCCTGACGGTATTCTCAGATTGTGGGCAATTCCCTCTGGTAATCGACGTGCTCCACGTGGCTCTTAGCGGCACGGGACGACCTTGCGGCTTGTAAGGTGGTATGAATTCGCCTCAATGTTGCCTTCGGAGGGGTGGCAAACTAGGTTCGAGTATGCCAGATAGCATCCGCAATGCGGACCCGGAAGCAGACCGAGCGCTTCTCGCTGACGTGTTAGTCCAGAATTTCGGGTTGACGTCTGGAGATCGCAGATATGAATGGCTTTATCTCCAAAACCCCCACGGAAGGGCCCGTGCCTGGCTCGTAACTGACGTCGACACTGGGCGAGGCCTTGGTGCCGCTGCGGCTTTTCCTCGGACACTTTTTGTCGGTGGGTCCATCCGCCATGGTTACGTCCTGGGTGATTTTTGCATCGATCAGCACCATCGGAGTCTAGGCCTAGCGCTTCAGTTGCAACGGGCTTGCCTCGAGGGGATCGTCGCGGCTCAGCCCATCATCGCCTTTGACTTTCCGAGCGATCGCATGATGGCGATCTACCGGCGCATGCAGATCTCGGTTGCTGGTCAGATGGTCCGGTGGGCGAAACCGCTACGCGCAAATCGAAGGATCGGCAGCCTTTTGGGGTCCTCCACCCTAGCTGGACTGCTGGCCGCCCCAGTCAATGAATTGCTAAGGTGGCGGGATCTCGCGTCTCCTTCGAAGGACGGGTGGAAAGTCGTGGAGCACGATGGGTATTGCAAGGAGGAGTTTACCCACCTGGCGCACTCAATTGGGTCGCGTTATGGCTCCTGTGTCGAACGTTCGGCCGAATATTTAAATTGGCGGTACTTGCAGCATCCCCTTATGCGTCACGAACTGTTGGCCGCGCGTCAAGGACAAAAGCTCAAGGGCTACGTTGTTTTTTCGCAAACCAACGAAGACGCCAGGATTGTGGATTTGTTCGGTTTCAGTGACACTGCAATGTGGACTGCTTTGGTGTCTCGAGTTGTTTCATTGCTGCGCGATCGTGGTGTCGTCACGCTCAGCATCCCGGCACTCGACTCAAGCCCTTGGGCCAGCCTTCTTAAGAGCTGGGGGTTCCACCGGCGCGACGTCGCGCCGATTGTATTCTATTCTCCTCGCAATGGAGGAGACTCCGCCGAAGACGCGTCGAGTTGGTTTCTAATGGATGGCGATCGAGAAAGCTGATTGGATGAAAATGAATATGGCTGGAAATCACGTAAACCTACAGATCCGGAAATTCATACTGAATAAATTTCCCTTGGCGCGCAAGCAGCAGATCAAAGACTCCGACAATCTGCTAGAAAGCGGGGTCCTTGATTCTCTCGGAGTGCTGGATCTGGTGAGCTTTGTGGAGCAGGAGTTCTTCGTGCATGTGACAGATGACGAACTCGTTCCGGAGAATTTCGAGTCGATTGATCGAATCGCGGCGTTTATCGAAACCAAATCTAGTACTTCACGACAGACATGACGATTTCTGTCCAGCGCGTACACAAACAATCCGAAAACCAGGAATTCCTAGCGGTCTTGCAGGCAAATTTGCCATCTCAGCCCCACGCGCGCCGTTTCAAATGGCTGTACCGAGACAACCCGGACGGTCCAGCGTGGTCTTGGTTCGCTCTTCAGGGTTCCTCCCGGCAGGTCATTGGCGTGACGTCTGTGTTCCCTCGTTCGATGTGGGTAGGAGGTGAGGTTCAGATGTGCGGCCAAGTAGGCGATTTTGCTGTCTCCTCTAGCCACCGAACCCTTGGCCCAGCTGTGCTCTTGCAGCGTGCAACGTTCGATCCGGTCAATAGTGGAGACTTAGCGTTTTGTTACGATTGCCCCCCTCATCCAGCGGGCATGTCCACCTTTCGGCGGCTGGGCATTAAGCCCAATTGTAGAGTACTTCGGTACGCCTTGCCCCTTCGCGTGGACTCTCATCTTCGGAAGCGGCTTGGCGCCGTTTCTGTCGTACCTGCAGCAGCTGGCAACCTATTCTTGCGCGTGCAACGGATCTTTGCCTTGAAGGCAAGAGCAACAGATTTAGAAGTGTCCAACCATCAAGATTCGTTCAGCGAGGAATTCTCAAGGCTCGATGCAGTGGTAAAGAGGCCGAATGCGATTCGCGGTCGTCGCAGTGCAGCCCATTTGAATTGGCGGTATCGGGAGGATCCGCTGCAGCAATATGAGGTCTTGACCGCTCGGCGTAGGGGCGAGTTGATTGCCTTCGCCATACTTCGCAAAACTGATGAGGTTGTCACGATTGTAGACCTCTTTGGAATGGATCTTCACGTGGCTGCTCTTTCGTTACTGGCCGCAATTGTGGAGCGTTTTCAGAGATCGCATCAAACCGTGGAGGCGTTCCTCTCCGAGGGCAACGAGTTAGTCGCCTATTTTTTAAAGATGCGTTTTCAGTTGCGCTCCGAGGCTGCCCAGGTCGTCGCGTATGCGAGACCTCAAAGTGCCGTGTCGGAATTTTTGCAAAGGAGTCCGCTCTGGTCCTTCAGTCAAGCCGAGGTTAGTGCCTGACGATTTTGACCTAAGGTCTCGTAATGGCGAAACTCTCGTCGCTGGATAATAGAGGAGGCAACACCGAATGGATTTTTTGATTCACCATATGCTGCGCACCAGTGCACACCATTTGGCGGATAAGGAAGCGCTCGTTCATGGCGATCAACGGCTTAGCTATGGTGAGGTGGCGCGGCGTTCTGCTGGCCTTGCCAAAGGACTCAGGCGTGCCAGACTCGTTCGGGGCGACCGCATTGGTATCTATTTAGATCCTTCGATCGCGCAAGTCGTCTCCATTTTCGGCACCTCCGAAGCCGGCGGAGTTTACGTGCCAATTAACGCTACGCTTTTTCCTGAACAAGTCGGACACATCGCCAAGGATTGCGGGATGAAAGGTCTGATCACTACTCCGACTAAACTTTCTGCATTGGCCCCGCTTCTTCAACAGCTTCCTGCTCTCCAGTTTCTCGTTTTGACTGGGGATGGAGACACTCCGGAGATTGCCCTTCCGACGCATCGCTTGGAAGACTTATACGAGATCTCGGGTCCGCCTGAATGGCGTGAGCAAGCCATCAGCAAAGACCTGGGCGCAATCCTATATACCTCCGGTTCGACGGGTAAACCAAAGGGCGTGATGTTGAGCCATGCTAACGTCATGGCGGGAAGCACAATCGTTTCAACCTATTTGGGGATTACTAGCGCGGACCGGATTCTCGCCGTGCTCCCTTTCAGTTTTGATGCGGGGATGAACCAGCTGATGACCGCTTTTCAACAGGGCGGCACGATTGTGCTGATCAACTTTGTCTTTGCTCGCGAAGTTGTTCAAATGCTTTTAAAGGAACGCATCACCGGCCTTGCCGGAGTACCCACGCTTTGGAGCTTACTCGCGCAGCCCAATTCCACGCTGCAAAGGCAGCCGTTGCCTGATTTGCGCTACATCACAAACACCGGCGGAGCAATGCCCCAACCCGTACTGAAAGTCTTGCGCCAGACTCTCGCAACCACCAAGGTCTTCTTGATGTACGGCCTTACAGAAGCGTTCCGTTCGACATTTCTCCCTCCGGAAGAGCTCGACCGCCGCCCCACTTCGATGGGCAAAGCCATTCCGGACACGGAAATTCTTGTGCTCAATGAAAACGGCAAGCTCTGCGAGCCCGGAGAAACCGGTGAACTTGTTCATCGAGGGCCGACCGTATCCCTCGGTTATTGGAACCGTCCGGAGGATACGGCGAGAGCGCTGCGTCCAAATCCGATTTTGCCGCCAGAAATGGGCGATTGCGAAAAGGTCTGTTATTCCGGTGATCTGGTTAAGACGGATGACGACGGCTTTCTGTATTTCGTCGGTCGTCGCGACACTATGATCAAATCCTCCGGCTTCCGAATCAGCCCCACCGAGGTGGAAGAGGTTCTATTTCAAACGGGAAAACTTCGAGGAGCAGCCGTCATTGGAATTCCCGATGACGTACTCGGCCAGGTGATCAAAGCTTTCGTAGTGCCGAAGGATGGCTTACCACTCGACGCTCAGGCGTTGCTTGCCGTCTGCGCGGAGAAGATGCCGCGGTACATGGTGCCGAAATTCATAGAAGTATTGGACGAGCTGCCTAAAACTTCTAGCGGCAAGGTGGACTATCCTGCGTTGCGTAAGAGGCAAGAGTTTTGAGTACGGATCAAACCCCCGGCCTTATTGATCGTTATTTTCCTTTGTCGAAGGAGGAACTGTGTATTGGCGATGTATCCGTATCGGCTCTCGCCAATCACTACGGAACTCCGTTCTTCGTTTACGATCGTGGGATTATCGATCAGAAATGGACTCTTCTGCGTGACGCATTACCTGACGTCTTCTCAATCTGCTATTCGGTAAAAGCAAACCCAAGCCAGGCGATTCTCAAACATTTCCTTTCGAAGGGTGCAGGCCTCGAGGTCGCTTCTGCCGGCGAATTCTGCCAAGCCCTACATGCCGGCTGTCCGCCTGGAAACATTATTTTTGCCGGCCCAGGAAAGACGGAAACAGAGCTTGAATTTGTCCTCGGCAAAGGCATCGGAGAAATTCACCTCGAATCCGTCCGGGAGGCCGACCGTGTATCTGCGATTGCGCGAAAGCAATCCATTCGCGCTCCAGTGGCACTGCGCGTGAATCCAGGTGGAGAGGCTGAGGGAGGCGCAATGCGGATGGGCGGACGCCCCGCAGCTTTCGGCATCGATGAGGAGACTTTGGATTCCGTTCTTGACCGCCTATTAGCACTAAGCGGGTTGGATTTTCGGGGCGTTCACCTCTTTGCCGGCACTCAGATACTGGATCACCAGATTCTTGCCAGCCAGTATCGCAAGGGACTCGAGATCGCTCTCCGCATCGCCGGACGCGTGGGAAGTCCCCTTCCTACGATTGATTTCGGTGGAGGTCTGGGAATTCCCTATTTCTCACATGAGAGTCATCTGGACACGCAAAAACTTAAGCAAGAGCTCGACGTGCTCTTTGCAGGCGTGCGAAATGAGCCTCGTTTGTCAGGCACCCGCTTCATGGTCGAACCCGGCCGCTATTTGGTAGGAGAATGTGGTGTTTATGTGGCTCGCGTTAATGACATTAAGATTTCCCGCGGCAAGAAGTTTCTTATCCTTGATGGCGGCATGCACCACCATTTGGCCGCTTCAGGCAACCTCGGACAAACCATCAAGCGCAATTATCCTGTCGCGGTGCTCAATAAGTTGAACGAACCCGCCGAAGAGACGTTTGACGTGGCTGGGCCTCTTTGTACTCCCTTGGATGTTTTGGCGCGGAGTGCTTCTCTGCCTCGCGCCGATGTCGGTGACCTGGTCGGTATTTTTCAGTCAGGAGCTTATGCTCGCTCGGCGAGCCCAATGGGTTTTCTCAGCCATCCTAACCCGCCGGAAGTTTGGGTCGAGGGCTCCACCCATCGCCTGATCCGTCGCCGCGGTGAGTTCGGAGACTATTTGCGCGATCAGATTTCTGACTCGGACGCCGCACAATCAGGCAAGTGAGAAGAGTTCTCATCGTTGCGTATCACTTTCCCCCGCAAGCGGGGAGCAGTGGCTACCTTCGTTCCTTGAAATTCTGCCGATACCTACCGGAACACGGATGGCAACCCACCGTTCTTACCGTTCATCCCCGTGCGTACGAAAGGACCGATTCTTCCCAGGTAACCGAAGTCCCAGCATCCGTCCGCGTTCACCGGGCCTTTGCGTTGGATACTCAGCGTCATCTTTCTTTTCGGGGTCGCTATCCGCGGGTAATGGCACTCCCGGACCGCTGGGTGACTTGGTGTTTTGGGGCCGTTCTTGCAGGCTTTCAACTGCTTCGAAAGCAAAAATGTGACGTAATTTTGTCTACGTTTCCCATCGCTTCTGCCATCCTGATCGGATGGCTACTGCACCGCGTATCGGGAAAGCCTTGGATCGTCGATTTTCGTGACTCAATGACCGAGCCGGACTATCCGCGGGACCCGCTTACCTGGAAAGTCTATCGTTGGCTGGAAAAACTAGCCGTGCGCGACGCTGAGCGCCTAATATTCACCGCAGGTTCTGCGGTTCGGATGTATCTCGATCGTTATCCAGCTCTTCCTCCCGCCCGCTGCACTTTGATCCTGAATGGTTATGATGAAGAAGACTTTCGAGATTTGGTCGTAGGCACTGGTGCTCCAAACAAGCCCCTCCGCTTTGTCCACATGGGTTTGCTGTATCCAATCGAACGCGATCCGCGGCCTTTCTTCCGCGCGGTTGCCCAATTGCAAAAGGAAGGAACGCTCGACGCCTCTCACTTGCGCATCGAACTTCGGGCTTCTGGGTTCGAATCCACGTATGGACCGATGATACGAGCCGAAGGCCTCGAAAATATGGTGCATCTGCTTCCGCCGCTCCCGTATCGCGAGGCTCTGCAGAATACAGCGGACGCCGATGGTCTCCTTCTCTTTCAAGCGGCCTGTTGCGATCACCAAATTCCAGCCAAACTCTTCGAGTATCTCAGGATCGCCAAGCCGATTCTTGCACTCACGTCGCATACGGGGGATACCGCTGCGATTCTGAAGCAGTCTGGCGGCGCCACAATCGTGGACTCCACTGACTGGCAGGCCATTTATCGCGTGCTCCCTGAATTTCTCAAAGCGGTTGAGGACCGCTCTCATTCGCGGCCTCAATCGAGCTTGGTCGAACATTACAGCCGTAAGGCACAAGCACAAACGTTGGCGCAACTCCTAACTGATGTAGTGCTTCCCTCTGGGAGCTCCTCCTGACAAACCGCGTATGCAAATTTCAAGGAGGCGCTTGTTCGGTTTTCTTCGGCAATCCTGGTGAGTCAGATCAGTTGCAACGGCAGGCGTAGCGACATCGAGGGACCTGTGCGATTGTGTTCTGAGTCGAGCAGCCGATTAATCAGCAGAAGCAGCAGACTTGCGACCCACCCTTTCAGAACCTGCTGGATCCATCGGCTCGTCCCTTCCCGCGCTCTGCATCAGCCCAGCGTTCCGAATCTTGTAAATTAGAGTGCGATAGCTGATCTTCAGCACCTGGGCCGCCTTGCGCCGATTCCATTGATGAGCGCGCAAAGCTTCCAAAATGACATTCCGTTCTAATTCGCGTACGGCCTCTTTCGCTATGCTCCTGAGGGGCAATCCCCGACCCCAAACGGACTCATCGGCCTCCGAAACTGACCTCCTCTTCGGAAAATCCTGAATGGGGAACGCGTCCTGGCCAATCAATACATATCTAGCAATGCAGTTTGATAGCTCGCGCACGTTTCCAGGCCACGATAAGTTCTCCAGATAATTCAACATTTCCGAACCGAGTGGATCGCATTCCTTGCCAAACTGCCTCTGATACAACATCCGAAAATATTGCGCTAGCGCAGGCACGTCTTCTCGGCGTTGGGCGAGCTTGGGCAATTTTATCTGGAAAACGCCGATCCGATAGTACAAATCCGCACGGAATCTGCCCGCCTCGATCTCGCCCTCCAAATCACGGTTTGTCGAGCAGATAACTCGAGTCTCGACAAACCGCTCCAATTCTCCGCCAATCCGCGAAAACGTTCCATCTTGCACGAAATGCAGTAATTTGCTCTGCAGAGCTACATCCAACTCAGCGATTTCGTCGAGAAACACCGTGCCTTTATCCGCGAGCTCAACGCGTCCGGGCTTTGAACCCTGCGCCCCCGTAAACGTGCCCTTTTCATATCCAAATAGTTCGCTCTCCAGCAATGCGCCCGGAATCGCCGCGCAATTCACCTTTACAAACTGACCGTCTTTATAGGGGGAACGACGGTGCATCCAGCGGGCAACCATCTCTTTGCCGGTTCCCGCATCTCCACACAGCAGAACCGGCACGTTGGTTTGACCAATCTTTTCTACACGCTTCTGGATAATCGACATCACCGTCGAGCGCCCAAATACAATCTCATCGGGCGGTACATGGTTCGAGCCGCCCAGTAACTCGGGGCTGGATTTGATGGCTGGTGGCATGTCGATGCAAGCTGACCAAAAGCGATGGTGCATGTACAGGCCCAACAAGCCGTCTAAATCGGTGCAACTATCGTGTTCGCAGTTAACGAGTAACTGCTTTGCAAGGAATAAGTTACGAGGGGCGAAAGCGAGTGGTACTAAAACAGGCCATATTTCTCGGCTCACCGCGAACAAGAAAAAACTGTCCGAACTTCGACAACTATTTCTCTCGATGCCCACTACTTTTGCACTCTGGGCACCACGAAACTGAGGAGATATAAGGCTTCTGGGAGGCAAATGATTCGCGGGCTAGGCTTTCCCGTTCTCGCCGCGAATGATGTCATACCGCTCGATCACCGCCGCCACGCCCATCCGCACGCTTCCGTCTTCCATGCGTTTCTCTATGCGAACGACCTTCCCCAACGCTCGCACGAAAACGTCCGAACCATGGGTAATCTCAGCCGGAAGCGTCAGGGTAATATCCAGCTCCGAACCAGGCTCCAGATCCTGGTCCAACACAAAGTAAACGCCCCGAGTGGAAACGTCTCGCGTCTTGCCTTTTTGCGTGTCCGCAACGCGTTCGGTCGGCACTCGAATAATCACTGGCAAAGACAAGTCGTAGCGTCTTGCAACACGTCGTTCCGTCATTACCCCCATCCTCCTGCATCCCCCCGTGGCGGAGACGTTATTCCGTACGCCCTTTCTGAATTCCCCCGCCTATCATGGCGCGGCCCTCCGCGTTAACACGCGCCTGACCCGTTTTATCTGCGTGACAATACCGGAATCAATTCTTTTGCGCTATGGGAAAATCGGTCCGGTACCTACAGGCCTCACGGTCCCCCGGCCTCAGCCGCAACTGAACAAGCAAGAACTTGAATATGACCGTCGTTTGTCTATTGATTCCGGATGGCGCCAACCACTGCGGGTTCCTCCGCCGTAGCAGTGGCCGACGACGCGGACCGTCGCGGTCTCGGTGTGTCAAGGTTGAATTGCCGCATTTTATAGAGCAGGGCTTTGTAGCTGATTCCCAACATCTTCGCCGCGTCTTTACGGCACCAGCGCGTCTTCTCCAGCGCGTCGGCAATCGCTTCCATCTCGGCCTCGTCCTTTAGCCCGCGCACCAGGGCCTTTAGCCCCTGCTCCCGCGGAAGGACTGGCTCCTGCCGGGGAGATGTGCGCTGCCGCGCCGCCGACATTTCGATCAGTTCGCGCAAGCTGCCTTCGTCATCCTCAAGGATCACATACCGCTTCACAAAATTCTCAAGCTCGCGCAAATTTCCTGGCCATGGATAATTCACGGCCGCATCCAGCAGGTACTTCGAAGGTCCGTGCGAAGGCTTACCAAATTTCTCGCTATATTTTTCGAGGAAATGGCGGAACAGCAAGGGTATCTCGGCGGTTCTCTCGCGCAGCGGCGGAACCAGAATGGAGAGCACATTCAATCGGTAATACAAATCCTCGCGAAAGCGCCCCGTCTTCATCGCCTCTTGCACATCCACGTTCGTGGCCGCGAGCACTCGCACGTCTGTATCAATTAAGTGCCTCCCGCCCAGCCGCGAATATTGGTGATCCTGCAGCACGTGCAAGAGCTTTGCCTGCAAATGCGTACTCATTTCCGCAATCTCGTCGAGGAAAATGGTTCCCTTATTGGCTAGCTCGAATTTTCCCGGTTTGGACCGAACCGCCCCAGTGAACGCTCCCTGTTCAAATCCAAACAGCTCCGACTCGAGCAGCTCCCCAGGCAGCGCTGCGCAGTTCACCTTTACGAATGGTTGATTCCGTCTCTTCGATCGCAGGTGAATCATGCGCGAAACAACTTCTTTTCCCACGCCGCTTTCTCCGCATATGAATACCGGCACGTCTACCGGCGCAATTTGCAAAATCTGCTGCCGGATCCGCACCATCTGCGGGCTCGCCGCCAGGAAACTCAAGTCTTCCGTCACCTGGTCGCAATAATCGCGCAATGCCTGATTTTCCTGGGTTAATTGATTCTTCTGACGCGACTTCAGCATCGCCGCGTCCAGTTCACTTTTCTCGAAAGGCTTAGTCAAATAATCGTGAGCGCCGATCCGAATCGCCTCCACTACCGTGCCAACTTCGTTAGAACAGCTCAGCATGATCACGTTCAGGCTGCGGTCCAGTTGCATCAACTCCTTCAGGGTGTCCAGCCCGTTCATCTCCGGCATCAACACATCGAGAATTATGAAATCCGGCCGTTCTCCCGCATTTATCTTCCCAAGCGCCTCTTTGCCGGAGCTCACGGTTTCCACGTCGAAGCCATCCACCTCGAGCAACGTTTGCAGGTACTTTCGAATGCTTGGTTCGTCGTCAACTACCAAAATCTTTTCTTTGACAGCAGCCATCGGAATCTCCTTCGCAATCAACCCTTCGAATTTCGGTCAATTCCAGCCGATCAACTCTGATCCATCGGCAACAGAAACGTAAATTTGCTCCCGCCCACCGGTTCACTTTCCACCCAAATTTTTCCCCGGTGCGCCTGAATCAGCCGCTTCGCAATCGCCAGCCCCAAACCCATTCCCGTGGTGTTGCGATCGACCCGCACAAAATCCTCGAAAATTTCCTGGTGATGTTCCGCTGGAATTCCAGGGCCAGTATCCGCCACGGAAACCTCCACGCTGTTCGGGCGCGGCAGGCGAAACCGTCTCCGCTCCTGGAGCGGCGCAACTTCCGCCACGCGCCTCTCCCAAAAATGCGGCCCTGCGTGCAGCGTCACCGTGCCGCCAGCCGGAGTATGCTTCAACGCGTTATCCAGTAAATTCGCCGCCGCCTGCTGCACCTTCTGGTAATCGAATCGAAAGTTGGGTATGGAAGGATCGAAAGACGCTTCCAGCTTCACTCCCTTGCGCTGAAATGCCTCCGACCATCTCTTTGCAACTTCATCCAGGCAGTCGCACAAATCATTTTCCCGAAGCTGCAGCACCAACTTTCCACTTTCAAGGGCCGAGTAATTCAAGAACATCGACACCAGGCGTACAAGCCTCTCGCAGCTTTCTTTCGATTCCTCGAGGATGTCTCTCTGCTTGTCCGACAATTTTCCCAGCGAGCCGGTCAGCATCAAATCGTAATAACCCTTGATCACGGCTAGCGGTGTCTTCAGTTCGTGCGCAGCCGAGGCCAGGAACACAGTTTTCTGTCGGTTCACTTCCTGCAGCTTCAAATACGCCGCAAGCAAATTGCGGTACGTGATTTCGCGCTCTTGCAGGAGCTCCTGCACCGTGATCTGCGTAGCCGGATCGGGCCCGGGATGTTCGTCTTGCCGTACAAATCGTGCGACCACCCAATCCGGCTCTGGTATCCACTGGATGCTGGCGAAGAATGTCTCGCCGCCACGCATCACCGGTAGCTTTAGTTCATGCTTTCCGCTTTCAATCTCTCGAAAGAGCCGCGAACTGTCGGTATTTAGTATTTCAGTAAACAGGTTGGTTCCCGAATCCTGCCCGATTTCAATGCTTAGCAACTCGCGTGCTTGTGCGTTTACTAGCACAACGCGTCCGCTGCGCTCAGACACAACGACCGCAGTTTCCACCGCGTCCAGTAGGCTCACAACCGCGCCTCTTGAGAAACCTGCTGAGGCACGCGAATCGACTACCGCCGGATTTGCAGTCGTTCCACTCATTCGTTTGAGGTCACCAGGGTTGTGGGAAAAAATTTTCCTCTTTTTCGGTGCCGCCATACTCGCAAACAGGTACTCACGTGTCAATGGGAAAAGCGTTCTATTTGCACATTTGAGGAAGCAGTTAGCCGAAGAGAAACCACAAGCCGACCAATTCCTCGGATCGATTCCGCTTCCAACTGCTACCTAACTGGCTATGGTGTCTGTCACTTACAGATCTTATTAGCAGTTCAATTTTCCTGGCATCGAATATGCACGTACTAGTTCGCTGGTACCAACCGGGGGGCGTTTGGAAATCCAAATTGATAAAAAGGGCGAGCGATCGCAACCTGCTCAGCGTCGCGGCTCACCGCGTATCCGTCTTCAGGTACCTGTCTTTCTGCGAGGCGTTGATACTTCTGGCGTGGAGTTCATTGAGCTCACCAAGACGCTTAACATTAGCGCAACGGGCGCCTGCATTGCCTCGACCCACTTCCTTCGCCCGGATCAGGTGGTCAGCATCACTGTGCCTGCACCATCGCCCACTTCGTCTTCTAGTGTCGTTCCGAACGAGACTCCACCGATCTCGGCTAAGGTCCTTCGCCACTGGGTCACCGGCGATATTCGCCTATTCGGCCTGGAATTCTTACGGCCACTTGAGTAATTACCTGCTCTTTCTTTTACCTCTTGTTCCTGAGTATTTTCGTTACACCGGCCAACGATGACCTCGGTCCAGAATTCCCCCAGGTTCAAATACTGTCTATCTTTAATGTTTGCTTTGAGATAGCATAAGAGCTGAAACTCCTGCCTTCGGTGGCTGGGGACAATTCGCGCTTCACCGTCATGGTACGGATGGACCGCCACTTGCTCCTCCTCCATCAGAGAAGTTTCCTTCTCTCCCCATACCCCGCGGGGATTAGGCAGAGGTTAGGTAACCACCCAGCATGCCCAGCCCCGGCGCTTCTGTGCCCCCTCGTCTGCCAGTAGAGGATTCTTATCTCGAGCTTCTTGCGGACACGCTCGAAAGTCTCGACCTCTCTGCACGCGGCCAATTCTTGCAACGATATATTCGCGCCATCACTCACTTGGACTTGCGCGAAACACAATGCATCCAGTTGTGGGACGAAATGCTTCTGCGTCGCCGCGAGTTGAGCGAAAATCTCGGTCGCCCTGTCGCTCTAAAGACCGCGCTGATGGATGTTCTCGCGACCGCCGGACTTTTCCGAGTCCCGATAGTTATCGAATATGATGACCTGAAGGTCTTGCAATTAAACGCCGTCACCGATCCGCTGACCGGCCTCTACAATCGCCGCCTTTTCAGTGAAACATTCGAGAAAGAACTCAATCGCGGTCGCCGTTACGGTTCGCCATTGGGACTTGTTGTTCTCGATCTTCATCGCTTCAAGGAAGTGAATGACAAGCACGGTCACCCGCGCGGCGATGAGGTTCTCCGTGCCGCCGCAGCCACGCTCAAAAAAGCTCTTCGTACTTCCGATTCTGCATTTCGAATTGGCGGAGACGAGTTCGCCCTTCTCTTGCCGCAAACAGATGCCGAGCAAGCGTTGGCGCTTAGCCGTCGTGTAGAAACCGTGTTTGCTGAAGTGCTTCAGCCCTTGCAGTTGACCGTCGGTGTCAGCATGGACCACGGCGTCGCCACTTTCCCGCAGGATGGCGAGCAGGTTGATCAGTTAATCCGCGTCGCCGATGAGCGGCTCTATCGCCTAAAGCAGGCAAATCACGGCAAGTCTGGAAATGGGGGAACTCGGACTCAAGCCGAGCCCGCTCCACCAGAAGCTCGTTCGGCTGCGGAGCGCCCCACAGCTCCGCCAGCGCCGATTTCCATTGAGTCCGGACGAGTCCCAGACCGGTCCGAGCCTCAGCCCCAGCCACCCGCAAAATCCGAGGCCGCTCCACCGGAACCTGCAGCGCCTGCTCAAGCTCCTTCTTCACGCGGCTATGCCGTCCAACGCAAGGCAGAGCGCGTCTCGATGGCTGGCACGAACGCGTACGCCACGCTCGGAGAACAGGGCACACGCCGCGCGCGCGTTCTTGATCTCGGGTTCGGGGGCGTCGCTATCGAACTTGACGCGCAGGAAGATCTTCCGGAAAACATCTTGGCCGTTCTTCATGTCCCGATTCTTCCGCCTGTGCGCGTCAGCCTCAAACCCGTTTGGTCTCAACGCACCACCCAGGGCAGTTTCCGCGTCGGCTGCGCATTCGTTTCATAAAACCACGCGTTCACAATCTCAACACGCCCGATCACTTTTCTATTCCCATGAGAATAAGGAATTCGTTGTTCTCCGCCTGCTAGAATGCATGGTCCATGCCCGACACGAGGCACTCCATGCTCGAACCAAAAGCGAGTCATCCGTACTGGCCAGATGCGCTGGACAAGCCCACCGACTCTTCCTCGCTCAAACCCTGGTCTTGGGCGCTTGAACGCCTTGAAAAATCTCACAATTATTGGATCGCAACTTCTCGCCTCGATGGACAGCCACATCTCATGGTGGTCTGGGGCATTTGGTGGCAGGACGCTTTTTGGTTCAGCACTGGATCTCGCACGCGTAAGGCAAGAAATCTCGCCGGCAACTCTCGATGCGCGATCGGCACGGAAAAGGCCGATGAGGCCATAATTCTCGAAGGCACCGCGCAAGAGGTACCGGACCGCGCCGTTTGGAAACAGGTAATCGAAATCTACAATCGCAAGTATGGCGGCGACCTCGGGCCTCTCCTCGAATCTTCGGGCAGCGCAGTTTTCCGAGTTACTCCTGAAACCGTCTTTGGCCAAGACGAGCACGCAGAAAACTTCACGGAGGCCGTCACGCGTTGGACGTTCACCAAATCTTGACCGCACTCTTCCTCGCAACAGGCTACCGTGCTGACTGACACGCAAGAACAACATCGGGGAAAAACCTTGTTCAAGAACCCGCTGCTGTATTCTTCGCTGCTCGTCGGTACAGCGCTCCTTGTTGTGCTTTGGATCTTGTATTCCCGCTGGCAAGAAAACCGCTCAATTGAGCGCCGTACTCGAGAAGAAACCGCGCGGAAACAATTGGAAAGCGACCGTATCGCCCTTGAACAACTCGGCGGCAAGGAACTTGCCATCCAGAGTTTCTATGCGAGTCCAGGTGCCATTCACAAAGGAGAAAGCGTGCAACTCTGCTATGGCGTCGCCAATGCCAAAGCCGTGAAACTCGAGCCTCAGCCGAACGCGGTCTGGCCTTCGTACGCGCGTTGCGTCAACGTGTCGCCGGCAAAAACCACCGAGTACACGCTAACCATAAGCGACGCTTCAGGGAATACGAAGTCGCAGTCGCTTCAAGTGAATGTGCGTTGAATCACAAAGCGTAAGAAGTGTGCACGCCGCTTACACCGGCAATTTTTCTACCGGTGGATAATGATGCTGTTCCCGCCCGACCTTCCCGTCATATTTGGTCGTCGTCTTGAAAAGTTCGTATCGCCCATCTGCAGCTAAAGGACGGACCCGCTCTCGTATCGCCGCCATTTCCTGTTCCGCAAACGACTGGAACCCTTTCGCCACTCTCAGGTTTTGCTCCAGCACGAACATGGAATCCATTCCGCTGATCGTTGTCGCCACGGGCAAACTCATGGCATAACGCAATCCCTCTTCCGGCGTAACCGCCCCGTTCACCGCAATCTCGCCGCTCCCGCCCAAACTCTTCATGCCCAGCACGGCTAGGCCCCGCTTTTTCGCCTCCGGCAATACCTGTTGCTGAAAGCTGCGAAACGTCGCGTCCAGCGCATTCAGTGGCATCTGCACCGTGTCAAAGGGAAAGTCATGCGCAAGGATCTTCAAATGAATCGCAGGATTCTTGTGCCCTGTAAATCCCACAAAGCGCACTTTCCCCTGCTGTTTCGCGGCGAGCAACGCTTCGGCCACTCCGTTCGGCGCAAAGACCAATTCCGGATCGTTCCAATACACAACTTCATGAATCTGCCACAAATCCAAATGATCGGTCTGCAACCGGCGCAAAGACTCTTCGAGCTGCTTCATCGCAACGTCCTTGCCTCGTCCATGCGTGCACACTTTCGTCATCACAAAAGCCTTGTCACGTTTGCCCTTCAACGCCAGGCCCAGGCGCTCCTCGCTCACACCGTCGTGATACTCCCAACAGTTATCAAAGAAATTGATGCCCGCATCCAGCGCCCGCGCCACCAGCTCTATAGAATCCTTTTCTTCCTTGATGGACCCGAGGTGATACCCTCCGACTCCCAAGCACGAAACAAGCGCCCCAGTCTTCCCCAAAGGCCGGTGCGGTACACTCTCACTTTCTCTTGCTTGGGTCCTCGCACCCGACGCTAACCCCGGTCGAGCCACAAAAGAAGCCGTCATAACCGCCGCACTCGCCTTGACAAATTTGCGCCTCGTGAATCCTCTCTTGTTCTCCATTTTGCGCTCCAAAATCTATGGTTGTGGTGGCCTTACATCGGGGAATGCGTGCCCCGTATTTTCCGGGGCCTTCAACATTTCCTTCACTTCCGTGCTTTGTTCATCGAGCGGGAAATTATGCGCAATGCGAGCCTCCGGGTTATCAAACTTTAGCGATACCTTGTACAGCTCATATCGCCCGTCACCCGCCGCTTGCCGTGTCCGCTCACGCAAAGACCGCATCTCCGCCGCCGTCATCGGCGTAAATCCTTGCGCAATTTTCAAGTTTTGCCGCAATACCTCCGGCTTATCGATTCCCGTAATGGTCGTCGTCACCGGCAGGCTCATCGCATACCGCAACGCCTCTTCCGCGCTCAATTCGCCTTGCTCGATAGGATCGCCATGGCCGCTCAGCGGCTTCATTCCCAGCGCCGCCATGCCCCGCCTGTTCACTTCCGGAAGCACCTGCTCGGCAAAGCTGTGAAAGTGCGCATCAAACGCGTTTAGCGGCATCTGCACCGCGTCGAAGGGAAAACCCGTCTCAAGCATCTTCAAGTGAATCGCGGGATCCTTGTGCCCGGTAAATCCCACAAAGCGCACCTTGCCCTGCTCCTTCGCCTTGCGCAACGCTTCAGCCGCTCCGTTTGGCCGAATAAAGAGATCCGGGTCATTCTCAAAACTCACTCCGTGAATCTGCCAAAGATCCAAATGGTCTGTTTGCAGTCGCCGCAAAGACTGCTCCAACATTTGCATTCCCAGCATCGATTCCCGACCATGCGTACACACTTTTGTCATCAGAAATACTTTATCGCGGCGCCCCTTCAACCCCATCCCCATCCAATCCTCTGATTTCCCGACATGATATTCCCAGCAGTTGTCGAAAAACGTGATTCCGTTATCCACCGCCTCTTGCACCATGCGGATCGCCGCTTGCACGTTCTCCGCGTCTCCCAGGTGGTGTCCACCGAACCCGAGCGCCGACACCTTCACCTCATGACGTCCAAACTTACGCAGCGGTATCCCGCCGGCTGGCTCTTGCCCAGATCCTGCCGTAGACCCTTCGCTTGCCGCTCCCTGAGGAATGAGCCCTTGAGGAATATTCGTCGACGAAAACGGATTACGTGCTAACCCCATATTGCCTCGCCTAACGCTTCTGTTAGTCACCGTTTTGATGAATGTGGCCTCCGAAAGTTGCGGCACTTTCCCGCTTTCCGTTGTTCTTTGCCGCAAATCATCGTATCTTGTAGCTGTCCTTAGCCTCCCTCTATAATTAGTCATTGCGCAGGTATAATTAAAAGCTTGCGGGGCGTGTGATCGAGTTTGCTTTCGCCCTGCTTGGATAGGCCTTATTCGTTATGTCTGACCCATTGCAGAAGATTAAACAGAAGATTCAGGATGAGCTGACGGCGCTCGAGCATGAGCTGAGCGTCGAACTCCCCAAGGAAATTGCTGTCGCCCGCGCGCATGGGGATCTATCGGAGAACGCCGAGTACAAATTCGCGAAAGAGCGCCAGGGTTTTGTGAACGCGCGTATCGGTCAGCTCAAAAAACGAATGGGCGACCTGGGCATGCTCAATCTCACAAATATTCCAAAGGACCGCGCCGGCTACGGCTCTCGCATCGTTGTGCTTGATACCGGCCGCGACGTCAAAATCGAATACAAGCTTGTCAGCTCAGAAGAAGCTGACGCGGAAAAGGGATTTATCTCCACAACGTCCCCCATCGGTCGCGCTTTGCTTAACCGTAAAGTCGGCGACGAAGTGCAAGTCTCCACCCCCGCTGGTCAGAAAGAGTTTGAAGTCGTGCGTCTCGTCACGATTCACGATGGCGAGTAACGCGGCGGCTTATTTTCGCGTCTTAACCAAAGCACTCGGCGCGTGTGAGGAAAAATGTATTGGGGTGAAGGCTCGGGTCTCGGACTGCTTACATTTCTAGGCTACTTGGTGTTTATGTGTGGCACTGCGCTCGTCTGGCGCGGCCGCGAGGAAGTTTCTGTTTGGATCCAGGACGAGGCTTGCGCTGTCCGCCGCAGCTTTTCACGCTATACCGCGATTGGTCCCTTTTACGGTCCACGGCCTGACTCGCGTCTCAAGGCTGTGCCTGCAAGTTTCGCCCGCTCTTTTTCCCGGATTCCTCGCAGCCCTATGACCGGCGGTTTGGTGCTGGCATTTCTCGGCCCTTTACTAGTCCTGCTCGACTTTTTCATGTAATGGCAAAATCACCGCGCTAGACGCCGCCAACTCCTGGACAACCACCATCGCGCTTTGCCATTCTCAGTTCTCATGAAACCTTCGCTCATTGTTCACGGCGGTGCCTGGGACATTCCCGATGAAGTTGTAAATATGTGCAAAGCCGGTTGCGAGCGCGCCCTCGCCGCCGGTTGGTCCATTCTCAATCAGGGGGGCTCAGCGCTCGACGCTGTCGAAGCTGCCGTCATCGTTCTCGAGGACGACCCCGTATTCGACGCCGGCTTCGGCTCGCACCTCACACTCGACGGCCACGCCGAATGCGACGCCATCGTCATGGACGGCGCCACATTGCGCGCAGGTTCCGTCGCTGCGCTGCGCCGCATCCGTAATCCGATCCGCCTCGCGCGCCAGGTCCTCGAAAATTGCCCGCACATGATGCTCGTTGCCGAAGGCGCCGAACGTTTTGCCTTGAAGCAAGGTTTGGAGCTGTGCGCACCGGAAGACCTCATTGCCGAAACCGAACACGACGCATGGCTGAAGTGTCGCAACAGCAAGCACGCCGCAGCGCATCACCGCGGCCACGAACAGGGAACCGTCGGCGCCGTCGCTCTCGATAGCAATGGTCGTTTATTTGCCGCCACCAGCACGGGCGGCACCTGCTGCAAACTTCCTGGTCGTGTGGGTGATTCGCCGCTGATCGGCTGCGGCTGTTACGCCGACGCGGAGGTCGGCGGCGTTTCTTGTACCGGCTACGGCGAGGCCATCATGAAAGTGGTGTTAGCGAAGACGGCTGCGGACTTCCTGCGCCACCCGATCGGCTCCGATCCCGATCCTTCTTTATCGATTCTGCCAAAGCCGTCGACTCCCGATGTGGCGGCCCTCGCCGCCCGCGAAGCGGTGAGCCTCTTGGCCAAACGCACCCACGCCACAGGTGGCCTGATTCTTCTCGATCGCAAGGGAAACCCGGGCTTCGCCTACAACACGCCGCGCATGGCCTACGCGTACGTAGCTGGCGGATCGTTTGTTGTCGGCGTGTAACAGTGGGACAGCCATTTCTGGCTGTACGCCGCTGAGAGAGGCTAATCTTTTCGGAGAACTTCCTAAGCGTCAGCGCGCCGAACCCCTACTGATTCGACGTGACCGCCGCGTTGGCATTTCCGCCGCCGATCGCATCGCCGTTCACCACCAGCTCCACGCGACGATTCCTCTGCCGCCCTTCCGCAGTGTCATTCGACGCAACCGGCTGCGTCTTCCCGAACCCGCGCGCACTGATCGCCGAGCCGGGCACCCCCTGCTCCGCCAGAAAATCGCGCACGGAATCCGCACGCCGCTCAGAAAGTTGCTGGTTCATTTCATCGCTGCCCACGCTGTCCGTGTGCCCTTCAATCTGAAGGTTCAACCCCGGATGCGCCAGCACGATGCCGGAAATCTTCGCCAGCTTCTCGCGCGCCCCTGTTTTCAGCGTGTAGCTTCCAGTGTCGAACAGCACATCCGACATATTCACAATCAGGCCGCGCGCCGAATCTCGCGTCTGCAAAATCGAGTTCAACTGCGAAAGCAGCTGTGAGCGAAGCTGCGACTTTTCCGCTTCGGCTTGCGCAGCGGCCTGCCGCGCCTTCTCTGCCTCAGCTTCGGCGGCGCGCTGCTGCGTCAGGGCCGCCGCGCGATCTCGCGCCGCTTGCTCCGCCGCCGCTTGAGCCACTTGCTGCTGCTGCAAAGCTGCCGCACGAGCCTGCTCGGCTTCCTGCTTTTGCCGAACCGCGTCTTGCGACGCCTGCTCCGCTTCCTGCTTCATGCGCTCCGCTTCGGCCTTCGCCGCTTCTGCCGCCGCGCGCGCTTGATCTGCTTCCTGGCGCCGCTTCACTTCCTCGGCCGCGTCCGCTCGCGCCTTCGCTTCGCGTTCCAGCGCAGCTCTCTTTTCCGCCGCCACTGAAGCCTGTGCGTCTTCCTCGGCCTTCTGTTTCACCGCCATGACGCGCGCTTCCTCCGCCGTCTCCACTACTTCGCGCGCCGCGGCATCGACCGATTTCTTATCGCGCCCGGAACGGTACACATCCTCCGCGCCCTTGAGCTGCTGATCCGCCTTGCTCATGATTGCTGCCGCATACTTATCCGCCAGCGCAATCCGCGCGATTCTCACCGCGTTCCGCGCCTCAAACAGCTCGAGCGGCGTCTTGCGGTCGATCCCAAAAATCGCGTTCTCAATCTTCGTGTTCGACGACGAGTACACCCCGCGCCCTAGCAACTCGTAGCGCGCATCGATATTCTCGACCTTTGACAGCGTGTCCGCCGGAATCACGTTCTCCAACACGACCACGTTCCCCGGCTGCTGCACGGCAAAGTACGGTTCCGCCGTCACGATCATCCCAAACGTCTGCATGTCGCTGATCGCCTTCACGTGCCCGCTGCCGTGATTCAGCACCACTTCGCCTAAATTCACCGCGCGGCCCTGCGGCGACACGGCCCACAGCACATAGGTCAAGTATTCCAGCCCAAACTTCGTGGCCTCTTCCAAACTCTCGAATTTCGCGTCAATCTCAATCCGGTTGCTCTTGCTCTCTACCTTCGCCTCGCCGCTCGCGGTCGGCATCAAGTCCGTGCCATGAAAATCCAGCTTTGTGGACCCGCCCGCACGCCGGAAATTCACGGCCTTGGTCGTACGCGACACGCTGGACGTTGCCGCTCCGCTCCCCTGCGCGAGCGCCGGCCCAACCCCGACTCCAGCCAAGGACCCCAGCGTTCCTGTAACCACGAGGCAAATCATTGCCTTTTTCACGTCAGTTCTCCTCTTCACCCATAAGTGACCGCGAACTCCCCTCGGCTAGACTCTGTCCAGCTCCAGGCGTTCTTGCACTTTTCTGGGGACCTACCGCGACCAAATCCGACCGGGTGCGTGTCTTCTTCACAGGCGTACCGCGCAACCAGGAAATGCTTCCGTAACTTCAGGCTAGCAGAGATTCCGCAGGACAACCCGGCAGGACAACACCCATTTGCACAACTAATAACCGGCCAAACGCACAGGCACCCACCTCAAAAAAAATGCGCGAGGACCGAAGCCCTCGCGCATGTTCAGAACGGTAAAGCAGCCGCTTAGAAAATCACCTTAATAGCAAGCTGCATGTTAAATGCTTCCCCAGGGCCGATTCCGGGCGCCCCGTTGAAGTCCCCTATGGTGTCGCGAACCGTCCCGTCACTGTTGACGGCCCCGGGACCACTCGCGAAATTGACGCGGTTGAGCAAATTGAACATCTCTGCTCGCAATTGGATTTTGAGACGTTCCCGGATGGGGATGTTTTTAAAGACCGATAGGTCTACGTCCCCAAAACCAGGTCCATAGTACTTATTGCGAGCCAGTGTGCCGAACGCGCCCGTTGCCGGTCCAAAAGCGTCCGGATTGACCCACTGCACGCCCGGCCCAGTGGACTGGCCGCTTTGGATGATGTTTCTCGTGAAGGAATGGTTGACCGTGAAGTTGCTGTCACTCTTGAAGGGATCACCAATCAGATCCTGAAACGGAAGCGTGACGTTCCACGGTTGCCCCGTATGGAAGTTCCACAGGCTGCTGACCTGCCATCCGTTCACCAGATAGGTCGACCACCCATGGGCCCACGGCGCCTTGGGCACATCGTAGCTGATGCTCGTGGTGAAAAGATGCCGAGTATCGTTATCGCTGTTGCCATAGTCCACTTTGGCGTTCAAGCTATCTGCGACTACAGCGCGGTATTGGCTGACCTCATCCAGAGAGTGTGACCAAGTGTAGCCCACTTGGGTCGTTAGTCCATGCCACGTGCGAAGCCTGTACGTCGCCTGCAGAGCATTGTAGTTCGATGTGCCAATGCTATTTTCCTGAAGGATGTTGCCGGCATTCGGGAACTGAGTAGCGAACTCACCGTTCGCGTTGATATTGGTCATGATGTTCAGTTTCCGCCCCTGGCTGCCCACATAACCGATCTGCACGACAGAGGAGTGGCCGAGACCCTTTTCCACCTGCAAGCTGTAGTTGAAAAAGTAGGGCGTGCGGAAGTTCTGGTTTACCGCGTACGCCGCGAATATGCTGCTACCGCAGTTCGGATCTGTCGCCACATTGAGCGTAGTGCACGTCGTTACGTCAGGGAAGATGGACGCGCCTCCGGCCTGCACAGCCTGCCAGTTATATCCCGACAACGAATAGTTAGACACGGGGTGCGGCCCGATTGGGTTATCCTGCAAACCATCGGCCGCGTTCGCTGGTGGCCGAAAATCCAGGAACGGGTTAATGTTGATCTGATCGTAGAAGACGCCGAGGCTCCCGCGAACGACCGTGTCAGTCTTGGCCTGGTAAGCGAAACCCAACCTCGGAGCAAAATTGTTGCGGTCTGGCGGGAAGATGGAGTCGATACCCGCCCCTTGGATGACCAAACCTTTGCTAGGAGTGAATACGGCCAGATCCTTGTCCCCACTGTGCAGAGGGCCAAAGTATTCGTAGCGCATTCCGTAATTGATGCTCAGCTTCTTCGTCCATTGCCAGGAATCTTGGAAGTAAAAGTTGAAGGCGTTTACGTAGACGTTGCGCTCCGGATTGCCCACCGCAATTGAGGATCCACAGGGATCTCCGTTCGCAATTTTGGCGGGCGTGCAGAGAGACACGTCGCCGGTAAGGAAATCCGCAAGGGCAAAGGCGTTGCTGGACAATGCACCGAGATCGGCGCAGCCCTGCGGTACCGGACCTGAAGCGGGATTGCAACCAGTCGCGCCAAACCACGGTCCCTGCTGCCCATCGAACACGAATTTGCCGGTGCCGCGGCGATGATAAAATTCATTCACGCGGCCCCGCCGGAACTCACCGCCGAACCGCAGTTGGTGCGCTCCCATGCTGTACGACACTATGTCAGTGATATGCCACGTCAGGTCACTCCGGCCCTCAGGGGGCGTCAGTCCAATTTGCTCAAAGTCGCCGATCTGGATGTTCGGAGCGCCAAAAATTGGTTGCCCCTTATCCGTTGCACCTGGGCTCAGAAACAACCCCATCGCTTTCGTGTCGAAGCCGTTGTTGAAGTCGTGAAACACCTGATTGAAGTAGTTGGCTCCCACCAGAATCTGGTTCGTCAGCCGGCTCGAGAACGTAGAGTTGAGCACCGCAGATTCATTGAAGACGTGTAGCGGCGCCACTTCGAAATAATCCTTCAAATTCGAGCTGGCCGTGCCAAGCGCAGGGCTGCCTCCCAGCGGAGCCGTCTGGCTGCCCTGGCCACCGAAGAAGCGTACGTAGAGATGGTGCTTGTCATTGATCTGATAATCAACTTTCCCCACGCCATTGTAGCTATACCCTGTGGAAGCGACGGGGCTGAAGAAATTATTATTGGTTGCAGTCAGACCACCGATAAGACTCCTCGGCCAAAAGCCAGTTGGACCGATCAAATTCTGGGAAAGTGTGCTCGGCGCGACTGGCGCATACGATCCGTACTTGCCGCCGGGATTGTTAAGTATGTCGGTCGCCAACGCGACCCAGGCATCGGAAGGCTCGGTGGCCACACCCGAGAGTCCGATGATGTACTGTTGCTTTTCGTAGCTTGCGAAATAAAACAGCTTGTTCTTCACAACAGGTCCGCCCACAGAAAAGCCGTAGTTCTCATTGCGCAGCGGAGGATTTTTCGAGCCCGACGGCAAGAAAGGTGAGGGCGCTCCATAAAATTCATTGCGATTGTAGTAGTAAGCGGAACCATGAATGGTATTGCCGCCCGACTTGATAATTAGGTTGACCGTACCGCCCGCGTTGCGGCCGGATTCCGCGCCGGATTGCGTTTGCGACGAAAATTCGTCAATCGAATCGATCGGCAGCACAACGCCGGCGATACCGGAAACACCTCCCTGATTGACTGCCGGGATGTTGTGCCAGAAGTCGTTGTTGTCCACTCCGTCGATTTGCCAATTATTCTGATTGGCGCGCGCCCCGTTCATGGAGCCGAAGCCACCTACCGAGTAGCCACCATAGCCGGGCGCCACCGCGATCAACTGGGTGAAGTCTCGTCCGTTCAGAGGAACGTCTTGCACGACGTCAGAAGTGATAGTCATATTCTGAGTCGCCGTGGTTGTGTCCAGCGTTATTGCGGCCGCCGAGACTTCCACTGTCGTGGTAGTCGACTGCAGCGTCAGCTTGACGTTCAGCGTATAGATAGTCCCGGCCGATACTTCAACTTTGTCCACCGTATAAGGCGGGAAGCCTTGCGCGGTAACGGTCACTTTGTACTGGCCCAGTGGAATGTCCTGAAAAGCAAACGCTCCGTCACTCGTGGCCACCGTCACGTGGTCAATGCCCGTCGCGCTCTCTGTCGCCTTCACCTGCGCGTTCGGCACCGAGCTGCCCGACGGGTCCGTTACCGTACCGTTGATCGCGCCGCGAAACGTCTGCGCGTTTGCTGCAACTCCCAAAGTCAAAATCATTACGACTGCGAGGAACAATCGCCTCATACTTCCACCCCCTAATCAATTTTCAGAGAAGCTTTCAGCATTTTCACCGGCTTACCTGCCGTGTCGCTGCAAGCCTACCTCTGCCAACCACACGCCCCTGCCTCAGAAGAACCACTCCCCAAAACGCAAATCCGCGCTGCACCTGGGTGCACCGCGCCCATACTCTCGACAATTGAAGAAGAAAATCCTGCTAGAGCCAATATGGCTTGATGGCAAGGATGCTACTCCCAAACTCTTCGCTCTGTCAAAGCTGTTATTGTGATGACCCCGATTTAGTTTTCTGATGCCCTGCATTTACCGCACGAATCCACATCTGCTTTCCGATACAATCCATGGTTTGCCTTTGCCTCGCTCGCGAAGGCACAACCCGATGCCCTGAGGACTCCCGGATCATGACGCGAGGTACACTGATGCAAAGTCGCCCGGCAAGGCGAACGTTCCGTAGCTATGTCCGTTCCGCGATCCTATTGATTTTGGTTCCGCTCGCCGTTTGCCTGGCTACGTTCCCCGCTCGCGCTCAAGAGCGCCGCGACCGCGAGCCCAACAGTGTCTTCGCCGACCGCCGCGCCAAGCTCGCCGCGCAAATCGAATCCCCAATCATCCTGTGGGGCCTGACTGGACGCGAAGAATCTTCGCAAACCTACATTTTTGAGCAGGAAGAAAACTTTTATTATCTGACCGGGCACAATGAAGAAGGCGCTGGCCTGATAATTCTGCCCGCGGCAAAATCAGCGACTAACGATCCCGCCAGCGGCCCACGCGAGTTGTTTTACCTTCCGGCCAAAAATCCCCTTAAAGAAAAATGGAATGGCGTGCGCATGTCCCCAACCGATCCCGGCATCGAAGCCCGCACCGGCTTCGCGGCCGTGAAGCCTTTCCCGGAGATGCGCGCCGAAATCGAGAATCTGGCGAAAACCTATCCATCTTTGTACACAATTTTCCCCTACGAAAAAGAATTAGGGGGCTACCCTCACGAAAAGGAAGTTGTGGATTGGCTCCAGCAAGCCGCGCC
>Ga0137415_10000964_pt1 | contig 28251 bp, 32 predicted proteins | sample CZODoug3_1_1_16f_FD_183082 | JGI IMG/M metagenome (GOLD analysis project Ga0137415, IMG submission 183082) | Vadose zone soil fungal communities from Angelo Coast Range Reserve, California, USA - CZODoug3_1_1_16fungal (Hybrid Assembly) | ecosystem: Environmental > Terrestrial > Soil > Vadose...
CCACTGCGTCAGAATGTTATCAACCAGGACGTCCTCGGCTGATCCATCAGAATTGACGGTTCTCGGCCTGGCCGATCGATGATCGGTCCGGTCATGGGAGTTTACACATAGCTTTAGGGGAGCACATGGCTTTCAAGGAATATGGCAACTACGACGCGGTCGGCTTGGCCGATCTCGTCCGCAACAAACAGGTCTCGGCGGGCGACTTGCTCGACGAGGCGATCGCCCGCACGGCCAAGGTCGATCCGCAGATCAACGCGGTGGTCGTCAAACATTACGACTTTGCGACGCGCCAGATCGAGAACGGGTTGCCCGACGGCCCCTTCACCGGCGTGCCGTTTCTCCTGAAGGATCTCGATATCCTGCAGGGGACGCGCACCACCTCGGGCGCGACGGTGCTGAAGGAATTCGTCGCCGATCACAGCAGTACGCTGGCGCAGCGCTTTCTCGAAACCGGTGTTTCGATTTTCGGCAAGAGCGCGAGCCCGGAGTTCGGCCTGATGCCGACCACGGAGTCGCGGCTGTTCGGTCCGACCCGCAATCCCTGGAATCTGGATCATTCCTCGGGCGGTTCGTCCGGGGGCGCGGCCGCCGCCGTAGCTGCGCGGATCCTTCCCGTGGCCCACGCCAGCGATGGCGGCGGTTCGATCCGTATCCCGGCCTCCGCCTCCGGCGTGTTCGGCATCAAGCCGACCCGGGCGCGTAATCCGGTCGGTCCCGATCGGGGCGAAGGCTGGGGCGGATTTTCCGTTGGCCATGTCGTCAGCCTCAGCGTGCGCGACAGCGCCGTCATGATGGATGCGATCCACGGGCCTGAACCGTCGAGCCCCTATGTCGCGCCGCCGCCGGAGCGGCCGTTTGCGCAGGAGGTCGGCCGCGATCCCGGCAAACTTCGCATCGCCTTTACCGACAAGTCCCCCTTTGGCGACGCCATCGATCCCGAAGTCGGTGCAGCCGTGCGCGAGACCGCGCAGCTGCTGGCGGGGCTCGGCCATCGCCTCGAGCAAAGCGCCCCGCCGCTTGCCGCCGATCCGGCCGCGGTGATGACCACGATCGTCGGCGGCAACACCGCGCTGACGGTGCGGTTGATCGAACAGCGGCTCGGGCGTGCGGTAACCGAAGACGATCTTGAGAGATTGACGCTGGCGACTGCCCACAACGCGAAAAATACCAGCTCGACCGACTACGTCGCCGCGCAGTTGGCCGCGTTCCAGATCGCGCGCGGGCTCGCCACGTTCTTCGAGACCTGCGACGTCTTCCTGTGCCCGACGCTGTGTTCGCCGCCACTGCGGATCGGCGAACTGAACACGATGTCGAGCGACCTGTCGCATGTCGCGCCGATCCTGCGGCGCTATATGCCGGCGACTTCGATGTTCAACATGTCCGGCCAGCCCGCGATGTCGGTGCCGCTGGCATGGAACAAGGCCGGCCTGCCGCTCGGCATGATGTTTTCAGCCAAATTCGGCGATGAGGGGACCTTATTTCGCCTGGCGGGTCAGCTCGAGCAGGTGCGCCCATGGAGGGACCGGCGGCCGCCGGTATGCGCGTAGGCTGACAAAACTGAGCCTTATTCGTAAGTAAAGGAAGGAGATTGGCGCTGGCGGTTGCGACCGTCGCCGCCGATCATGGGCCGCCCGGAGATCAGAACCGTGAATCAAAGCGATCCGACCGACAATGCACTTGCGGCCATCGCCAGCATTCTCGATTCCCCGCAAGCCCATCCCGAGCCGGCCAAGGCGCTTGCTGAGGAGAAGCCTGCCGGCCCGTTGCCGTTCGAGGCAAACGGTTACTCAAGGACCGGTCCGGGTCCGATGGCGGCGATCCGCTTTAGATGGACGGTCCGCGAGCACGGCGGTGAATATTACGTCGATGAGACCATCGGCGAGAATTCCACGCCTGTGGTCAGCGGTCCCATGGACAAGGACGCAGCGCTTCAGTTCGTCCATGATCGCGAAAGCGAAGCGCGCGAGCGTTTCGAGCATCTGAAGCAGGAGATGGCCGGACGCGGTGCCGCCGCCAATTTGGTGCGGAAAGATGGCAGCGAGGCCTAGCTTCATACTGGTCTTGGTGGCCCCAGAAAATCCCTCTTCGCCAGATCGACGCCGGCATGCCGCAGGATGTCGTAGGCCGTCGCAACGTGGAAAAAGAACTGCGGGACGCTGAACGTCAGCAGCAGCGCGCGTCCGCTGAATTTCCGTTCCGCACCACTCCTGAATTTGAACACCACCGCCTTGTCTGCCGCACCGTCGATCGCCGCCCGCGGCAGGCTCTGGACGAAATCGATCGTGGCCGCGATGCGCGACTTGAGCTCGCCAAGATCCGGCTCGCGGCCCGGAAATGCGTGCGGCTGGTGCCCGGCCAATAACGCGCAGCTCAAAACGGCATGGCGGTTGGCTTCGCCAACCTGCTGGCTGAGGCTGTACATGTTGGGATAAAGCCGCATGCCGAGCAGCACCGAAGCATCGATATTGCGGGCCTTCGCATGCGCCGACGCGTGATCCAGCAGTCCGGAAAGATTGCCAAGATACGGCACGAAAACGCCGACGGACACTTCGTAGAGCGAGATGGTCACGGTTTTGCTTCTCCTTCTGGCCTGACGCGGCCATCTGGTCTAAATGCTCCACCGTCGCGTGTCATCGAATTCATCGGCGGAGAACATATTATGTTTCGAGCATTGGCCGGCTTGGCACTGGCTGTTCTGGTCACTTCGGCCCACGCCCAGCAGGCGCCGGCGTCCTCCCGCCTCGACGACATCATCAAGCGCGGAACGCTGCGCGTCGGCATGACCGGCGATTATCTCCCGTTCACCTATCTCGACAGGACCACCGCGAAATTCAGGGGGTTCGACGTCGAGATGGCGGAGGCGCTGGGCAAGGCGCTCGGCGTCAAGGTCGAATTGGTCCAGACCGCCTGGCCGCAACTGATGAAGGATTTTGAAGCCGACGATTTCGATATCGCGATGGGCGGCATCTCGATCACGCTCGACCGGCAGAAGAAGGGCCTGTTCTCGACGCCGATCATGCGCGAGGGCAAGACGCCGATCGCGCGCTGCGCCGACAAGGACAAATACGTTGATATCGCCGATATCGACAAGTCGGGCACGCGCGTGATCGTCAATCCCGGCGGCACCAACGAGCGTTTCGCGCGCGCCAACGTGAAGAACGCCGAGATCAGGGTCTACAACGACAATGTCACGATCTTCGACGAGATCGCGAGCGGCCATGCCGACCTGATGATCACGGACGCTTCGGAGACGCGATACCAGCAAAAACTCCACGCCGGCGTACTGTGCGCGGTGCATCCGGAAAAGCCGTTCGATTTCGCCGAAAAAGCCTATTGGCTGCAGCGCGACGTGGCGCTGAAGGCCTTCGTCGATCAGTGGCTGCACATCGCGATGGAGGACGGGACCTTCAAGCGGATCTATGCGGCCTGGTTCGAATAATCGACCGGAAATTGACCACGCGTCAGGCCCCAACTAAACTTGCACGGAGAAATTTGAACCAAAGCCGCTGCTACACGACTCATGATTTGAAAGTGACCCAGGTCACGTTGCAGGAAGCTGCCCGGGTGTAGCTTCGGGGATTGAGATCCCCCTGCACTGGAGGTCGACATGAAGAAGCTTCTGGCCATCGCCGCGCTTTTGCTGGCGAGCACCGCCGCGCAGGCTCAATACACCTTCGAATATGGCGGGCGCACCATCCGCGTCGATCCCGATCGCGGAACGGTTTCGATCCCCGGCGTCTACGACAATTCCGGCCGGCGCTCGAAGCGCGCCAAGAGCGACGACGGCGATCGCGACCGCTCCCACAAGCCGAGGTCGCAGGAAGTGAAGACCGAGCCGCGGGCCACTCCGGCCGACACCCCAGCCGCCGCCCCGGCCGAACAGGCTGCGGCGCCTGCCGCCGCCCCAGTGCCTGCCGCCACCGCGACCGAACCATCGACCACGACGGTCGCCGTCGCGCCCGCCGATACCGCCGCAACATCGCCGCCAGCCCCTCCTGCCCCGCCGGTTCAGCAAGACGCCGCGCCCGCGCCAAAACCTGCGCTGGCCCCTACCGTTGCCGCGGTCGCGCCGCCACCGCCGCCGCCGGCTGCCGCCGTCCAGGCCGCCAATTCGCCGCTCGGCGTTTGGCTGACCGAAGAGAAGGAAGGCAAGGTCCGGATCGAGCAATGCGGCGCCAATCTCTGCGGCTATGCGGTCGACAAGAAGTCGAACCAGAACGGCGAGCAGGTGCTGATCAACATGAAGCCCGACAAGGAAAAATGGAGCGGCCGGATTCTCGATCCGAACACCGGCAGCACCTATGACTCCACGATTGCGCTGAAGGGCTCCGATACCTTGCGGGTGCAGGGCTGCGCTTTTGGCGGCGTGTTCTGCGGCGGCCAGACCTGGACGCGGGCGAACTGACCAGCCGGTATCGCGATTTTTGCAAGGCCCCGCCTTTCACTGGCGGGGCTTTTTGCTGGCCGGGTCTCGCATCGCGAGCCTGATTCAATCGCGTCCAAGCCCACAATCGACTGCGTGACGATCATCACAGCGGGCCTCGAACCGCCGTGAGATCGTGTCCCCGTTGAGAAACACAGGGGCACGTCATGGCACATTTTCGCAAATCCACCTTCGCCACCCGGATCCTGCTGCTGGCAGCACTGGCCTTCGCAACGCCCGCCGCCGCGGCTGCCTTTGACGGCGATTGGAACGTGCAAATCGCTTCCTCGAACACGGCCTGCACAAGCGCATCCGTCTCGATCGGGATCAGCAACGGTCAGGTCGCTTCCAACAGCGCGATGATGACCGCATCCGGCCGTGTCGCCGACGCCGGCAACATCAGCGTCACGCTCGCAAGCGGGATGAAACGGGCGGTCGGCTATGGTCGTCTGTCGGGAACGTCAGGGGCCGGCACCTGGCGCGCCGCCCTCTGTTCCGGCACCTGGACCGCTTCGCGCAACTAGGGCGTGAACTCATAAAACGAGAGGCGCTGGTGCACGTCCGCTTTAAGCGCATAACGCACTCAAGTTGGACATTGCGACATGTCTGAAAAGTGCCAACAACGGTCATGTTTAGGCCGGGACGATTTGGGCGGCCGCCTCATCCCTCAACCATGCTGAGAAACGTGCCGACTTTCGATCAGCAGGTCGCGAGCCGCGTAGGATGTACCGATAGCCTGTCTCCCTAAACCCAAAGGGGGCGACAAGACGACCTCCAGTGACTTCGTCGGCCACGAGATGCCACGGCACGACGCATGCTCCAAGCCCGCTAAGCGCGGCTCCGATTGTGAAATAGTAGTGCTCGAATTGAGCGGCAGGCTTGATCTTCGCATCCACTGCCGACGCCCCAACTAACGCGTCCCAGGTTGCCCAAGCGTTGGGCCTGGTGCGCGTTGCCAACCGCGGGATTGATGAAAGGCCGCTGGTTCGAAGCTGCTTCGCTGAAGGCATGAGCGCCGGCACCAGCACGACACCGATCTGTTCTCGAAACAGCAGGGCGTCGCGTGCGCGGAGAACCTCCTCGCCATCGATCACTGTGATAACAAGATCGAAGCGCCCGCGCTCAGGGTCGATGTGTTCTTTGTCGGTGCTGAGGCGCACGTCAATGCCTGGGTGGACCTGTGTGAACCGATGCAGGCGTGGGATCAGCCAGCGCATCGCTAGCGTGCTTAGACACGCAACCTGAAGAAGGCCCTCTTCCTCAGCAAGGACAGCTCGAACAGCGTTATCGATCTGGTCGAGCGCTGCGGTCAGGACCGGAGCAAGTGATTGGCCCGTAGGTGTCAGTTCCGGCTTGCTTCTTGGACCACCAAACAAGTCGACGCCGAGGACGGATTCCAGTTGGCGCACCTGTCGGCTGACAGCGCCGTGAGTGACGCCGAGCTCTTCGGCAGCGACTGTTAAACGGCCAAGCCGGGCGGCGGCCTCAAACGCGCGCAACGCGTTGAGCGGTAAGTTCTTGCGTCTCATGTGAGTATTACTCACAAAGATGAGGATGATTAGTCAATAGCAAAGGAGGCACGACTCGGAGTATGCTTGTTTTTTGCACAAAGAGTACGCGATCCAGGAGCCCTCACTCATGCCATTCGTAAGAACCGCCGTCAGGCAGGGGACAGACGCGTCCCAGAAGCAGCTGATAGTCGAAAGTATCCACAATGCCCTGGTTCAAGCGATCGGCATGCCCGAAGACGAGCTGTTCAATCTGGTGAGCGAGTACAACGCCAGCGACTTCCTATATTCGCGCACGTTCAATGGCGTTGCCCGCTCTGATCACCTGGTCGTCGTCGAGATCACAATGAGGCGCGGCCGAAGCGATGCCATGAAGAAAGCTCTCTACGCAGAGATCGCAGCCAACCTGGAGAAGCGCGCCGGTATCTCGTCGAAGGACGTGTTCATCTTCACGCACGAGAACGACTATTCGGATTGGTCCGTGGGCAATGGGCAGTTCGCCATGGTCCTCGCGCAGCAGCGCGGCAGTGATCTCTAAAATACTGCGCGAGAGCGTTGAACCGTGACTGCGCTTATGGGTCATTCGCGTCGATTTTGGCACGTCCGTAGCATGTCCGGTTTTGTCGGTTGAAGGCATCGGTTTGGACGTTGATTCAAGCGTCCAAACGGGGAGTCTCGAATCATGCGCTATGAACTCACGGACTTTGAATGGGCTGCCATCAGGTCGTTTCTGCCGAACAAGCCGCGTGGCATTCTCCGTGTTAACGACCGGCGCGTCCTCAACGGCATCTTTTGGGTTTACGCTCAGGCGCTCCCTGGCGTGACCTGCCCATGTCCTATGGTCCCCGCACAACTTGCTATAATCGCTTCGTTCGGTGGCGGCAGGCTGGCGTCTGGACAGGATCATGGATGCACTGGCCGCCCGCCATGACGCGGCGGTGCAGATGATCGATACCTCCATCGTTCGGTTTTGACCGATTGAACGACGAACTGCATTCGATCCGTTCCGGACACACCACACGGCTCAGGCAAGTTCCTTCAGGCCACGGGGTGTTTCGATCTGCGCACGATAGTGCAGTGCTGCGCCCTGCACGATGATAGGCGGGCGATCGATATCGAGGTCTCGATAGAGCGCGGAGACGGCGGATGGGTCGGGGTGTTCGAGCGTGAAAGATCGCAGCCGCGCACCTAGATCGGCGATGGTCGCCATCGAGCGAGGCTTGCCACGCCTATCGATAATAGAGGGAACTGCCCCGTCGAGGGGAAGGCTGCCATCGTCAGGGATGGCGAAGTCGAACGACGGATAGACCATTGGGAGAGCGACCTTCGCGCCAAAGATAGCTTCGCGGCCGGTGAGGACTACGTCGATCGCGTCAGTCCTCGCGACCCAGCCTCGCAAGCGGCGCCCCTCATCCCAATCGGTTCTGACCTTCTTCTGATCGTCCAGTCCGAACCAACGCGGACGGCCCGGCCCATCGGCCTCAGGGTCGAAAGCCACGATTTCCAGATAGACCGTGTCTCCAAGCTGGAGCAGATGGTTGTATGTGCCCATATAGCTGTGGCGCTGACCGAACGGCACATCGAGATCGAGACACGTTCGAACGTGGGAGACCCCTTCGGCCAAGGTGGGAGCGATGACGGTGAGGTGGTCCAGCTTCAGCATGTCTCGGTGTCCCGGATGCCGCGAGACTAGTGGCCGACCTCTGCGGAATATTCCGCATCGGTGACGTGCTCCATCCAGGTCACGTAACTTCCGTCCAGCGCCTCCTGCATCGCGATGTGGGTCATGCCGTTGGTTGGCGACGCACCGTGCCAATGCTTCTCCCCCGGCGGAATCCAGACGACGTCGCCGGGGCGAATTTCCCTGATCGGTCCACCCTTGGCCTGAACCCGGCCGACGCCTGTGATGACGTAGAGGGTCTGGCCGAGCGGATGGGTGTGCCATGCGGTGCGCGCGCCGGGCTCGAAGGCGACACGGTTCGCGGCCAGCCGTGCCGGCGCCTCGGTTGCGATGATCGGATCCTGCAGCACCGTGCCGGTGAAATATTCTGCAGGAGCGCGGCGGGTCGGCCGCGAGCCTGCGACGTGGATATCCATGGGGTTAGCTCCCTTTGTTGAAGTTATTTCTTGCTTGCCGCGTAACGCGCCTTGGTCTCGGCATTCATGGGATAGAGGCCGGGCAATTGCGCGCCATTGTTCACCTCGTTGACGATCCAGGCTTCCATCCGCTCCTGCTCCGGGCCTTCGGACAGGATCAGGTCGACGAACGCTTGCGGGATCAGCACCGCGCCGTCCTGGTCGGCGACCACGACATCGTTCGGGAACACTGCGACGCCGCCGCAGCCGATCGGCTCGCCCCAGCCGACGAACGTCAGTCCCGCGACCGACGGCGGCGCGGCAGAACCGTCGCACCAGACCGGCAGATGGGTACCCAGCACGCCTTCGACATCGCGCACGACGCCGTCGGTGATCAGCGCGGCAACGCCCCGCTTCATCATGCGCGCGCAAAGAATGTCGCCGAAGATGCCGGCGTCGGCGATGCCCATGGCGTCGACCACGGCGATGCAGCCGGCGGGCATGGCTTCGATCGCGGTCCGGGTCGAAATCGGCGACGACCAGGATTCCGGCGTCGCCAGATCTTCGCGCGCGGGCACGAAGCGCAGCGTGAAGGCCGGGCCGACCAGCCGCGGCTGTCCGGCCTTTAGCGGCTTGGTGCCGCGCATCCAGACGTTTCGCAGCCCCTTCTTGAGCAGAACCGTGGTGATGGTGGCGGTGGACACGCGCGACAAGGTCGCGATCGCTTCGGGGGTCAAGGACATCTGGAATATCGGCTCCGGTGGGAATGAACGAGATGGCCGCATCTTGCGGGGCAAAGCCATCGCGTCAAGGGCGAGCGAGAATATCCGCGATCATCATATCTTATCAGTGGCGTGCGGATTAATTTATTGAAGTTGCTCACTCATTTTGCACCAAGCGAATTCCACTGCGCCGAAAAACACGCTAGCTTGATACGCGAAGAGTCCGAGAGGCCATGGCCGCACCCCTTACCCCACCACGCCTTTTACCGAGTGGCGACAGCGCCATCACGGTGGAGTTCAGCCGCAACATCGACGATGCCGCCAACCAGCGGGTGCTGGCGCTCGACCGCGCCCATGCGGCCGAGCCAATCGCGGGTGTGACGGAGACGGTTCCGACCTATCGGTCGCTGCTGGTGCATTATGATTCCGTGCAGATCGGCTTCGAGGCGCTCGGCGAAAAGCTCATGGCGCTAGCGCAGCGGCCGGTACCTACTGCGACAAAGACCCGGCGCTGGCGCATTCCGGTCGCCTATGGCGGCGAACACGGCATCGATCTCGAAGACGTCGCCAAGGCGCTCAACACCACGCCCGACGACATCGTGGCGCGGCATGTCGCCGGCGACTATCGCGTCGCCATGATCGGCTTCACGCCGGGATGGTCGTATCTGTCCGGGCTGGAAAAATCCCTGCATATGCCGCGGCAGCAGAATCCGCGGCTGCTGACGCCGGCCGGCACGATCTCAATCGGCGGCGTGCAGACCGGCGTGCAATGTCTGGCCGGCCCCAGCGGCTGGCACCTGTTGGGACGGACCGCGGTCCGTACCTACCAGCTGCATCGCGATCCAATCTTCCTGCTCGAACCCGGCGACGCCATCAGCTTTGCGTCCGTCGATGCGAAGATTTTTGCAGAACAGGATCGCGCCGCCGAAGCCGGCGAGTTGATCGCGGAATTGATGGCGTCATGAGCAAGCTCGTCATTTCCTCGATCGGCCCGGCGAGTTCGGTGCAGGACGGCGGCCGTCCCGGCGCGCAACGCTACGGCCTCGTCCCCAGCGGCGCGATGGATCGCCTGGCGCTCGCCGCCGCAAATACCCTGGTCGGAAACCAATTGTTCGCAGCAAGCGTTGAAATCGGCCCGTTCGGCGCCGTCTTCACCGCGCGCGAGGGCGCCGTCCGTGTTGCGCTATCAGGGGCTCCGCGCAACGCCGACATTTCCGGCCGCGCCGTGGCATCAGATGCCTCCGCGACGCTCGCGGAGGGCGAGACGCTGACGCTTGGTTTCGCCCGCGGCGGCTCGTTCAGCTATCTCGCGATCGAAGGCGGCATCGAGGGCGAGCTGATGTTCGGCAGCCTTGCGGTGAATGCACGCGCAGGCCTCGGCAGCCCCTATCCGCGCCCATTGCAAAGCGGCGATGAATTGCGCGCCGCGGCCGCCAGCGGCGCCGCCGAGCGCCGCATCGTAATCCCTGATGTCGCTGACGCGCCGATCCGCATCCTGTTTGGCCCTCAGGACGACGAGTTCGCCGACGCCACCAAAAAGCTGCTTCTGGACAGCGCGTGGAAGATCTCAGCGACCAGCGACCGCATGGGCTACCGCCTCGAGGGCCCTGCCCTCAAGCATTTGCATGGCCACAACATCGTCTCCGACGGCACCGTCAACGGCAGCATCCAGGTGCCGGGCAACGGCCAGCCGATCGTGCTGATGCCGGACCGCGGCACCAGCGGCGGCTACCCGAAGATCGCTACCGTCATCTCAGCCGATTTCGGAAGGTTTGCGCAGATACAAGCGGGACGCGCATTCCGCTTCAAGTCCGTCAGCATGGCCGAGGCACAGGCCGAGGCGAACAAGTTCTGGGAATTGTTGCGCTCCCTGCCCGACCGGCTGCGCGGGGCGGAACACTTTGATCTCAACATCGAGGCGCTCAGCGATGCTAATGTCGCCGGCCACGCGGTCAGCGCGGTCGATGCCGGGACGTGGCAGATTGCTTCGCCGGTGACCAGCTAACGAGATACCCCTCAGGCAAGCGGACGACCATCATGACCACAACCATCGATCTCAATTGCGATCTCGGCGAAAGCTTCGGCCCGTGGGAAATGGGCAATGACGCCGCCATGATCGAGCTCGCGACCTCCGTCAACGTCGCCTGCGGTTTCCATGCCGGCGATGCCGACATCATGCGCCACACCGTGGAACTGGCGAAGGCACGCGGCGTCAGCGTCGGTGCGCATCCCGGCTATCGCGATTTGCACGGCTTTGGCCGGCGGCCGATCCCCGGCTTGAAGTCCTCGGAGATCGAAAACCTGGTCGCCTACCAGATCGGCGCGTTGCAGGCGATCGCGACCGCGGCCGGTCACAAGGTCACCCATGTCAAGGCGCATGGCGCGCTCTCCAACGTCGCCTGCGAGGACGACATGACGGCGAAAGCGATCGCAAGCGCGATCAGGGCGGTCGATCCCCATCTGATTTTTGTGGTGCTCGCCAATTCAAAGCTGGTGCGGGCGGGCGAAGCCGCCAACCTGCCGATGGTGCACGAAGTGTTCGCCGATCGCGCCTATGAAGACGACGGCTCACTGGTGTCGCGCAAGAAACCCGGTGCGGTGCTGCATGACGCCAAGGAGATCGCCGACCGCGTGGTGCGGATGGTGCAGGATGGCGCGGTGGTCTCGGTGTCAGGCAAGGTGATCAAGATGCGGACCGATACCGTCTGCATTCACGGCGACACGCCGGGCGCGGTCGACATCGCGCGCCGGCTGCGGCAGGCGTTGAAGGATGCGGGGATTGCAGTGGCGCCGTTCAGGACGGCGCATTAACGTCCATCAGAACGGATGCACCGACAGCGTACCGAACACCACGGCCGCGATGATCGCGAAGGCGCTGTAGAGCGCAACGGTATGAAACCCGTTGCCGGTTTTCCGGGACAGCGAGCGCGCGTAAAGGTGCAGACGGGCTTCCGCCGATAGTTCGCGCATCGTCGATCTCCAACGCCCCATATGAGGCATATGGAATATCGTTCGCACCCGGATGCAAGCGGGCCGCAAAAATAGCGATGCGGCGGCTTTGGCGCAGTCCAATTGAAGAGAAAAATTCTCCGGCCCGGATTCGGGCGAGAATTTTATTCGGCCCGATTTGAGCTAATCGGAACCGGATTAGTAGACGTCCTGCTGGAATCGGCCCTTCTTCTTGAGTTCCGCGACGAAGCTGACGGCCTCGTCGGTGGTCCGGGCGCCGAACTGGGCGACAATATCGACCAGCGCGCGCTCGACGTCCTTGGCCATCCGCTTGGCGTCGCCGCAGATATAGATGTTGGCGCCTTCGGCCATCCACGTCCACACCTCGCGCCCGACCTCGCGCATGCGGTCCTGCACGTAGAATTTCCTGTCGCCGTCGCGTGACCAGGCCAGCGACAACCGCGTCAAGAGGCCCGAGGTCTTCATCGTATTGAGTTCATCGGCATAGAAGAAATCGCAATCGCTGCGCTGATGGCCGAAGAACAGCCAGTTCTTGCCGGGCGCGCCGGTGGCGCGGCGATCGTGCAGGAAAGCGCGGAACGGCGCGATGCCGGTGCCCGGTCCGATCATGATGATCGGCGTCTTCGGATCGTCCGGCAATGCGAAGCCATGGGCCTTCTGCACATAGACTTTCACTTCATCGCCGGGGTTGATGCGTTCGGCCAGGAAAGTCGAAGCCAGGCCGAGGCGTTTGCGCTTGCCGATGACGTAGCGCACGCAATCGACCGTCAGCGACAGCTTGCCGGGCGTGGCATTGTGCGAGGACGAGATCGAATAGAGCCGCGGCTGCAGTGGCTCCAGCGCCTCGATAAAGGCCTCCGGATGCGGGCGAACGTTGGAGAATTTCTGCAGCGCCGCCATCACGTCCAGCGTCGCGGCATCGCCGTCGGGATCCTCGCCCTGCGCCAGCGCCCGCGCCTTCTGGCGCTGCGCGCCGCCGGTGAGATAGGAAAGCAACTCGAACAGCGAATCCGGCGCCGGCGCCAGCGAGACGTCGTCCAGCAATACTTCGCGCAGCGTCTTGCCTCTGACTTCGGTGGTGTGCGAGGCGCCGAGCAAGGCGATGATCTGATCGACATGACCGAGATCGTTGCGGGCAAAGATGCCGAAGGAATCGCCGACGACATAATCCAGGCCGCAGCCCGACAGATCGAAATCGATGTGCCAGGTTTCCTTTTCCGACTTGCCCTTGTTGAGCAGGCTGCGAGCGATGAATTTTGCCGGCGCAGGATTGTCGCGCGAACGGCCAGGTTCGCCGACAACCGCAAGCGCCGCGGCGGCAGGCGCGGCGGCAGCGCCTGATGACGCTGCCGGCGCTTTTTCCAATTCCTCGTTCAGCGCCTTGAGCATCCGCGCGGTTTCCTTGCCGCCGGGAACGCAGAGATTGAGCCGCCCTTCGCTCTTGCTCACAATGGCGTCGGAATAGTCGTTGCAATTGTAGCCGCACTGGCCGCAATCCTGCTGCGCCATCGCCGCCATCATGCGCCGGCGCAACGGGCGACCTTCGGCGAGCTTCATGCGATCGGCGATCGGCATGGTCTGGTCGTGCCACGGCGCTTCGCCGTCATCGCCATCGCCGGCAGCGCCTTGCATGACAGCGGAGCCCTGCTCCGCCGACAATGGCGTCGGACCATCCGTCGTCAGAAGGCCGGCAAAGAACCCGTTGAGCCAGGAACGCTGCGCCTCGGAGAACGGCGCGCTGGAGGGAATGATCTCGATCTTGGGTGGCGGCATGATCTGGTTCATGACGACACCTCTGCATCCGCTAGTTTGCGCAGCGTTTCGCCGTCATGGCGGCGCGCAAACGACAGGAACGTTTCATCCGGTGAGGCGCGATGCGCGAGATAGGCCTTCAACAGTTTCTCGACCGTCTTCGGCGCGTCCTCGGCCTTGAGGTCGTGATAGACCTCCTGCCCGACATCGGCATTCGGACCGAAGCCGCCGCCCGCGAACAGATGATAGCCCTCGACGGGATCTACATCGTCGCCGACATCGACCTTGGCGGCGATCAAACCGATATCGCTGATGTAGTGCTGTGCACAGGAATGGTGGCAGCCGGTCACATGGATGTTGAGCGGCGTCTCGATATTGACGCGCGGCTCGCACCAATCGCCGATCTCGGCGGCGTGAAGTTTGGTATTGGATGCCGCGAATTTGCAGCCGGCATTGCCGGTGCAGGCGATCAGCCCGGCGCGGATTTGCGAGGCCTCGACCGCGAGCCCGATTTTCCTGATCGCGGCGATCGCAAGCTCGACATTCTCGTCACGCACGCCCGGAATCAGCAGGTTCTGCCAGACCGTCAGGCGGATATCGCCGTCGCCGAGGTCTTGGGCGATCCTGGCGAGCCCGCGCATTTGCTCGCACGTCACCTTGCCGAGCGGCAACGCGACACCGATCCAGTTCACGCCGTCCTGCTTCTGCTTGTGCACGCCGATATGCGCCATGCGGTCGAACGCCGGGCGCGGCGCCAGCGCTTCCGCCGGCACGCGGGTCAAGGCATGGCCGAGCTTTTCCTCGACCAGGACCAGGAATTTCTCCATGCCCATGCCGTCGATCACATATTTCAGCCGGGCCTTGAGCCGGTTGGTGCGGTCGCCGAGATCGATGAAGACGCGCACGATGGCGTCCGACACCTTGGTGGCGTCGGCCGGCTTGACGATGATGTCGGTGTATTTGGCGAAATCCCTGTGCCCGGTAATGCCGCCAACGCCCAGACGAAACCAGACGCCGGGTTCGACGCCAAAGCCGTCCTTCACCTCGACGGCCGAAAACGCGATGTCGTTGGTGTCTTCCAGCACCGCGATCTTGCCGGCGCCGTCGAAGGCGACGTTGAATTTGCGCGGCAATCCCGTCAGCGAGCGGTCGTTGAGGATGTGGTAGTGCCACTCGCGCGCATAATCACGGGTGTCCAGAATTTCCTGCGGATCGATCCCGGCCGTCGGCGTCCCCGTGACGTTGCGGATGTTGTCGGCGCCGGAACCGCGCGAGCACAGGCCGAGGTCCTGGATACCCTCGATCAGGACGACGGCGTTCTTCGGCGGAATTTCGCGCACCTGCAGATTGGCGCGGGTGGTGACGTGGCAGAACGGTCCGCACAGCCGCTCGGCGAGATCGGCCATCCCGGCGAACTGCCAATGCTTGAGGATGCCGTTCGGAATCCTCAGGCGGCACATGTAGGAATCCTGCGCCGGCGCGACATAGAACAGGCCGTAATAACGCCAGCGGAAATTATCCGCTGGATTCGGCGGCGCATTGTCGAGCGCCTGCTGCTTCAGGCGCGGATAGGCGTCGAACGGATGTTCTTCGCGTTTGTACTTTTCGGGATCGGCGAGTTTCTTGCCCGAAGCTGTGACCTTGTCCTGCGCCTTGATGTGGGCGACGTCCGGTCCGGTCGGTTCGGCGTTGGCGTTGCCGCCGCCAAGCCCGCGCCCGACGCGGCTGATCTGCAGGCCGGTGGTAAAACCTTCGAGGTAGCGTTTCTGCTCGTCGGTAAAATCTACTGACAGCGTCTCGATTTTCATGGCGGCGACGAAGCTCCTGCGGCCACCTTCGGTGGCTTCAACGGGAATGGGATATGACCTCCCGGAGCTCAGCCCGGCCAAGTTGCCGTGCCTCAACTCCAGGATCGGTCCGATCAGCCTCGTTGCTGCGGAAATCCATCTAGGATGTAAGCCAGCGGGCATCTGCGACGGCTGGCTGCAGTTGCAATATTCAAATTGCGTGCCACACCGAGTCGCAGGGAATGTCGATTATTTTCAGTCAGTTAGACAGACGGCCCGGGAACCTTGAAGCTGAATTCACTGCTAATTTCAGGCAGTTAGCCTAAAAATTAGCCGGTCAGCGTCGATGCCTAACTTCCCTGCATGAGGCCGGCCTCAGGGTTTCCAGTGCCCGATCTTGAACGCCGCCAGATGGCCCTGGATATCGTTGGGATCGAAGGCGGGACCGGCGAAAGCTCCGATCGGATTGGACGCCCCGGTGGACTGGCCCAGCCGTCCCGAGGCCGCGTCATACAGGTCAGGCCTGAACACGCCCATGGCGGTCTTCAGCGCGTCCGGCCTGAGCGCGGTCTGGCCCCACCGCACCATCTGCGCGTAGAGCCACGCCGCCTGCACCGGGTCGGGCCGCGCGGCGTTCTCGCGCGCCACCAGCAGATAGCGGCTGCTTTCGCGCATGGTGCCGTCGGGCGCGATCTTGAGACGTCCGTCCAGCGTGCGCTGGATGACTTCCGCGTCGACCCCGATCCGCTCCGGTGCGCCGAGAATCCGCGCCGCCTCGGGCCGGTTCTGCGGCTCCTCGATGAATTCGGCGGCGCGGATATGGGCGCGCACCAGCGCCGCCACGACATCAGGATTTTTCTCCGACCAGTTTTGCCGGACGGCCAGCACCTTCTCCACCGCGCTGACCAGGATGTCGGCGACGAAATGCAGGATGTGGCCGATGCCGAGATCGACCGCGACCGAATTCCAGGGCGCGCCGACGCAGAACGCGTCGACGTGACCGTTGGCAAGGCTGTCCACCATGTAGGGCGGCGGCAGCACCACCAGGTGGACGTCCTCGTCGGGATCGACGCCGCCCGCCGCCATCCAGAACCGCAATTGGTAATTGTGGGTCGAAAACGGAAACGTCATGCCGAAGGTCAGCGGCTCCGCGCCACTTTTGCGCCGTTTGGCGACCACGCGCGAAAGCGCCAGCGCGGTTACCATCGGATCGAAGCGGTCGCCTTCGATCTCCTCCATGATCGCAGCATGCAGCGCCGGCGAGACCGTGATGGCGTTGCCATTGAGGCCGAGATTGAACGGCGCCACGATCGGCACCTTGACGTGGCCAAGCCCCAAGCTCGAGGCGATCGCAACCGGCGCCAGCAAATGCGCGGCGTCGAACAGGCCGATATTGAGCTTGTCGCGGACGTTCGACCACGACACTTCCCGCACCAGCGTGACGTCGAGGCCCTCGGCGGCCGTAAATCCCTTGTCGACCGCGACGATCAGCGCTGCGGCATCGCAAAGTGGAATGAACCCGATACGAAGTGGTGTCGTCATTTCAAAAGCTCCGACGCGGTCAGGATCGACTGCGCGATCTCTCCGATCTTCTTTTTCTCGCGCATCGCGGTCGAGCGCATCAGCACATAGGCCTCGTCTTCGGTCAGCCCCTTCAATTTCATCAAAATGCCCTTGGCGCGGTCGATCACCTTGCGCTCCTCGAGCGCGTGCTTGGTGCGGTCGAGTTCGTCTTGCAGTTTCGCAAACGCATTGAAGCGCGAGACACAGAGGTCGAGGATGGGCTTGATCCGCTCCTTCTTGAGGCCGTCGACGATATAGGCCGACACGCCGGCCTCGACCGAGGCCTGGATCGAGGCCGCGTCGCTCTGATCGACAAACATCGCGATCGGCCGCCGCACCGCGCGGCTGACCTGGAACATTTGTTCCAGCACGTCGCGGCTGGGGTTTTCAAGGTCAATCACGATGATATCGGGGTCGAGCGCGTAGATTCGCGCCAGCAGGCTCTGCATTTCGCTGATATGCACGACGCCGGTAAAGCCCGCCTCCCGCAGCCCCTCCTGGAGGATGGCGGCACGGATCGGGCTTTCGTCGACAATGACTATTTTAGGAGACGACTCAGCGCTCATCGACCACTCGTAGACCGGGCATGGCATCCATAGCACGCCGGCAGCCGCCTCAAAGCCTTGTAATTATGAGCAATTGGGACTAGCTCGTGGCCTTCAATCAGGCAGATCCAGATATGCAACAGGCCGGTGCGCCGAAAGTAAGCTTTGTCTCCTTGGGATGCCCCAAGGCGCTGGTGGATTCCGAGCGCATCATCACGCGGCTGCGCGCGGAAGGCTACGAGCTGGCGCGCAAACATGACGGCGCCGATATCGTCATCGTCAATACCTGCGGCTTCCTCGACAGTGCCAAACAGGAATCGCTTGGCGCCATCGGCGAGGCGATGGCGCAGAACGGCAAGGTCATCGTCACCGGCTGCATGGGCGCCGAACCCGAGCAGATCGAGGCGGCCTATCCGGGCGTGCTCTCGATATCAGGGCCGCAGCAATATGAGAGCGTGCTCGCCGCCGTGCACCGGGCGCTGCCGCCGCTGCACAATCCGCATCTCGACCTGGTGCCGCCGCAGGGCATCAAGCTGACGCCGCGGCACTATGCGTATTTGAAGATCTCCGAAGGCTGCAACAACCGCTGCAGCTTCTGCATCATCCCAAAACTGCGCGGCGATCTGGTGTCGCGCCCGGCGGGCGACGTGCTGCGCGAGGCCGAAAAGCTCGTCAACGCCGGCGTCAAGGAATTGCTGGTCATTTCGCAGGACACCTCGGCCTACGGCGTCGACCTGAAATATGCCGAAAGCCAATGGAAGGATCGCGACGTCCGCGCCAAATTCTTTGACCTCGCCAAAGAACTCGGCGAGTTCGGCGCCTGGGTCCGGCTGCAATATGTCTACCCCTACCCCCATGTCGACGACGTCATCGACCTGATGACCGACGGCAAGGTGCTGCCCTATCTCGACATCCCGTTCCAGCACGCCAGCCCGGAAATCCTCAAAGCCATGAAGCGGCCGGCCGCGCAGGACAAGACGCTGGCGCGGATCCAGAACTGGCGCGAGCAATGTCCCGATCTCACCTTGCGCTCGACCTTCATCGTCGGCTTCCCCGGCGAAACCGATTCCGACTTTGCATATTTGCTCGACTGGCTCGAGGAAGCCGAGATCGACCGCGTCGGCTGCTTCAAATACGAGCCGGTCGCGGGCGCCGCATCGAATGCTATCGGCCGCGCGGTGCCTGACGAGATCAAGCAGGAGCGCTGGAATGCGCTGATGGCACGGCAGCAGAAAATTTCAGCGCGACGGCTGAAGCGCAAGATCGGCACCCGGCAACAGGTGATCATCGACGAGGTCGGCCCGACCGTGTCAAAAGGCCGGTCAAAGGCCGACGCGCCGGAGATCGACGGCGCGGTCTATCTCTCCAGCCGGCGGCCGCTCAGAGTCGGCGAAATCGTCACCGCGAAGATCGAGCGCGCCGACCAATACGATCTCCACGGCAGCGTAGCGGGTTTCTAACGCGCTTGACACCGCCTGCCTTCAGGCTGTATGGCCCACGCCATGAAGTTCAACCGGACCAACCGCCGCACCACTTTCCGTCGTCGCTCCAGCGACGATGATGGGTTGCGCCGTGTCCGACGACAACGCTGATTAACTAGTTCAGCAACGTTTTCGAGAAGGCCGCACCCGAAAAGTGCGGCCTTCTTGCGTTTCGGCCTGCCCTTTCAACCAACCGCCAGAGGAGATCGACATGACCCACGCTATCCATCCGTTCGACGCGCTGATGGACATCACCGCGCGCCCGCAAACCGTGTTCGTCCGCGGCGAAGGCGCCTATCTGTGGGACGACAGCGGCAAGCGCTACCTCGATTTCATGCAGGGCTGGGCGGTCAATTGCCTCGGCCATTCGCCGCCGGTCATCGCCGATGCGCTGGCGGCGCAGGCCAAATTGCTGCTGACGCCGAGCCCGGCGTTCTATAACCAACCCAGCCTCAAGCTGGCGAAGGCCCTGGTCGGCCATAGTTGCTTCGACCAGGTGTTCTTTGCCAATTCGGGTGCGGAAGCCAATGAGGGCGCCATCAAACTGGCGCGCAAATACGGCACCAAATACAAGAACGGCGCGTTCGAAATCATCACCTTCGAGGGCGGCTTTCACGGCCGCACGCTCGCGACCATGTCGGCGTCGGGCAAGAAAGCGTTTGAGCCGCTGTTCGAGCCGAAAGTGTCGGGATTTCGCAAGGCGAAGCTCAACGACCTCGCCTCGGTGAAAGCGCTGATCACGGACACTACCGTCGCTGTCATGCTGGAGCCGATCCAGGGCGAAGCCGGCGTCTGGCCCGCGACCGATCAATTCCTGCAAGCGCTCCGCGCGCTGACCCAGCAGCATGGCCTGCTGTTGATCGTCGACGAGATCCAGACCGGCATGGGCCGGACCGGAAAGCTGTTTCATTACGAGCATGCCGACATCGAGCCCGACATCATGACCCTCGGCAAGGGCATCGGCGGCGGCGTGCCGCTGGCCGCATTGCTGGCGACCGAGCATGCCTCGTGCTTCGAGCATGGCGACCAGGGCGGCACCTTTAACGGTAATCCGCTGATGTGCGCGGCCGGGCTCGCCGTGCTCAACCATGTCAGCCAGCCCGAGTTCCTGAAATCGGCCGTCGACACCGGCCTGTTCCTGGAGAGCGAATTGCAGCGGTTGTCCGCACGGCACGGCCTTGGCGAAGTCCGCGGCCGGGGTCTGTTGCTCGCGCTCGACCTCAAGCTGCCGATCGGCGCGTCGATGGTGGCCCAGGCCTTTGCGGATGGCGTGCTCATCAACTCGCCACAGCCGGACGCGCTACGCTTCATGCCGGCACTCAACGTGACGCGGGACGAGATCACCGCGATGATCGATTGCCTCGACGCGATCATGGTCAAAGCGGGGGCAGCTAGACGGGTGGCGTAGCTCTCCCTCTTCGTCATTGCGAGCGAAGCGAAGCAATCCATCTCACCGCGAACGCAAGTGTGGATTGCTTCGTCGCTACGCTCCTCGCAATGACGGCGGGTGTTATTACGGCCGCAGGATCGCAGCCCCCGTCGTCGCCCGGCTTTCGAGCTCGATATGCGCCTTCGCGGCATCTTTCAGCGCGTAGGCGTGATTGATCGGCACGTGCAGCTTGCCGTTGATGACGGCGGCAAACAGCGTGTCGGCGCCCTCGAGCAGCTCCTTGCGGGTACCGACATAGTCGTTGAGCTTGGGCCTCGTCGCAAACAGCGAACCATGATTGTTGAGCTCAGCGAGCGCGAACGGAGGCACCGGGCCTGAGGCGTTGCCGAAGCTGACGAACAGGCCGCGCGGCTTCAGGCAGGACAGCGAACCCGGGAACGTGGTCTTGCCGACACCGTCATAGACGACGTCGCAGAGTTCGCCGCGGCTGATCTGTTTGACCCGCGCGACGAAATCCTCCTCATTGTAGAGGATGACGTGATCGCAGCCATTGGCGAGCGCGACGTCGGCCTTCGCCTTGGAGCCGACCGTGCCGATGACGTGTGCGCCCATCGCCCGCGCCCATTGGCAAGCGAGCAGACCGATGCCGCCGGCGGCGGCGTGGATCAACACCCGATGGTGCGGTTCGACCATGAAGGTCTTGTGCAGGAGGTACCAGACCGTGAGGCCCTTCAGCATCAACACCGCGCCCTGCTCATAGGTGATGTGGTCGGGCAGCTTGACCAGCTTCTCGGCCGGGATCACCCGTTCGCTGGCGTAGCCGCCGAGGTTGAAATAATAGGCGACGCGATCGCCGGGATGAAAATTGGTGACGCCCGGCCCGACCGCGACGACTTCGCCCGCCGCCTCATTGCCGGCGATGAAGGGCAGGCTAGGTGCCTTGTAGAGCCCGGTGCGGAAATACACGTCGATGAAGTTGAGCCCGACCGCGTGCTGGCGGATACGGACCTCGCCCGGTCCGGGCTCAGCGACGTCCACATCTTCATAAACCAGGGCTTCCGGACCCCCTATCTTGTGCACGCGCACGGCCTTGGGCATGTCAGTCTTCTCCCTTGGAATTCCCTTGCCGGCGAAGCGAAAGCCATCGAGACCGCGTTGTCAACTCGCCGGCCCGGGGGCCGCTATTTTGCGACCTGCTTGCGGTTGCGCCTGGCCAGCACGTTGAACAGTTCGACGGCGGCCGAAAACGCGATGGCGAAATAGATGTAGCCGCGTGGAATGTGGAATTTGAATCCGTCCGCCACCAGCGCCACCCCGATCAGCACCAGAAACGCCAGCGCCAGCATCTTGGTGGTCGGATGCTCCGCGACAAATCGCGCCACCGGCCCCGACGACACATACATGATGATGCAGGCGATCACGACCGCCGCGATCATGATCTCGAGATCCTGCGCCATGCCGATCGCGGTGATGATCGAATCCAGTGAAAACACCATGTCGATGATAATGATTTGCACGATCACCCAGAAGAATGCGCTGGCGGTGGATGCGGCATCGCCGTCGGCATCGCGCGCCTCGACCTCGCCGTGAATCTCATGGGTGGCTTTCGCGATCAGGAACAGTCCGCCGCCGACCAGGATGATGTCACGCCAGGACAGCGCCACGCTCTCGATGGTGATAACCGGCTGCGTCAGTCCGATCAGCCACACCAACAGGCTCAGCAGCAGGATCCGGAACACCAGCGCCAGCAGCAATCCGATCTGCCGCGCGCGCTTGGCCTGCGCGGGCGGAATCCGCGACACGATCACCGACAGGAAGATGACGTTGTCGATGCCGAGCACGATTTCGAGCGCCGTCAACGTCAACAGCGCCGCCCATGCTTCGGGACTGCTCAATAATTGCATCATGCCTTGAACGATCTTATTCGCCGGATCACCACGTCGCTGCCGACGATATAGGCGGCGATGGCGCACAGACCGGCGATAACGGCTGCGCCGACGTCGAAATTGCGCGCCAGCGCGTAGATCGCCAGCCCCGCCCCGACGGCGAGCAGCCACAAGGTCAGCCAGCGCAGGCGCACCACGCGGATCGGGTGCAGGACATGGAATGGCGCGAACGTCAGCGCGATCAGCACCGCGACGGCAAGGCTGGAGAGCGCCGCCGGCAGATGCAGCAGGAACAAATAGAACGCCGCCACATTCCACAGCGCCGGAAATCCGCGAAAGTGATTGTCCGCGGCCTTCATGCGCCGGTCGGCGAAATAGAGCGCGCTCGACACCACGATGCCGATGCCGAGGACTGGTGCGGCCAGCGGCAGCAGCATCCCGCTGGCGGTGATCGCGTAGGCCGGAACGAAGACGTAGGTGACGAAATCGACGACGAGGTCGAGCACCTCGCCCGACCAGTTCGGCTGCAGCCGCACCACGTCCAGCCGGCGCGCGAGCGGACCGTCGATCGCGTCGATGATCAGCGCCACGCCAAGCCAGCCGAACATGTTGGCCCAGTGCTCGCGCACCGCTTCCAGCAAGGCGAGCAGCGCGACGCCCCCGCCGAGCGCCGTGAAGACATGCACGGAGAACGCAGCCGCGCGCAGGCGCGGCGATGCCGGGGATGCAACTGGCTGGCTGGTCTGGTCCATGTTGCCGGCAGTGCTATCAGGAATCGCCCCGACTTGCATACCGGCGCTTGCGGCGTTCCGCCGCGTGAATCCCTTGAAACATTTCGGCCGGTTAATGCCTTGAAAATATGGCCGGGAACGCCGATTGTCCTGAGATGACCGATGCATCTCAGCTTTATGACGTTATCGTCATCGGTGGCGGCCCCGCGGGATTGACGGCCGCGATTGCGATTGCCGAGACCGGCGCGAAAACCGCCCTGCTCGCCCGCCGCGCGCCCTATGCCGATAATCGCACCACCGCGCTTTTGGGCGCGTCGACCGATTTCCTGGAGCGGCTGGATGTCTGGCGGCGCTGCCGCGACCAGGCTGCAGCCTTGCAGACCATGCGGCTCGTCGACGACACCGGCCGGCTGATCCGCGCGCCGGAGGTGCGGTTTTCAGCCCATGAGATCGGCCTCGACCAGTTCGGCTTCAACATCGACAACCGCTCGCTGATATCGGCGCTGGAGGGGCGCGCGGCCGAGCTTGCCGGCCTGACGCGATGCGACGACGAGGCCGAGGCGATCGATCCGGAGGACGCGGCGATCGCCGCTCGTACCAAACAAGGACAGTCGCTCGCCGCGCGGCTGGTCGTTGGCGCGGATGGACGGAATTCGCTGTCGCGCGAGGCCGCCGGCATCGAGGTCCAGCGGCGTGACCTCAGGCAGTCGGCGCTGACCTTCAACATCGCGCATACGCGGCCGCACCACAATATCTCCACCGAGTTTCACACCCCGCAGGGTCCGTGCGTGTTCGTGCCGTTATCCGGCAATCGCTGCAGCGTGGTCTGGGTCTTGACGCCGAAGGAAGCCGAGCGGCTGATGGCGCTCGGCGATGATGAATTGTCCGAGGCTGCGGAGCAGCAATCGCACTCGATCTTCGGCCACGCCCGGGTCGAGCCCGGACGGCACTTGTTTCCGCTCGGGATCGAGCGGCCGAGCAAATTTGCCAAACATCGCATCGCGCTGGTCGGCGAATCCGCCCATGTGCTGCCGCCGATCGGCGCGCAGGGGCTCAATTTGGGCCTGCGCGACGCCGCCGCTATCGCCGACATCGTCGGCCAGGCCATTTCGCTGGGCGAAGATCCCGGCTCGCCGCCGGTGCTCGAGCGATACCAATCCGCGCGACGCTCCGACGTCGCGAGTCGAATTTTTGCGATCGATATCGCCAACCGCTCGCTGCTCAGCGATTTCCTGCCGGTGCAGTCGCTGCGCGCCGCAGGCCTGCATTTGATCGGCTCGATCGGCCCGCTGCGGCGTCTGGCGATGCGCGAGGGGTTGGCGCCGTCCTGGCGGCGCATCAGCTAGCTAGTGTTGCGTCCCGTAAGTTCGTAGCATAATTATTGCATTGGTTTCGGGTATCCTAATCGAAGGAGCTCCCCGATGCGAACCGGACGCCCAAAGTCGACCCTTACGATATCCAACGACGAACGCACACATCTTTTGGCGGCCACGCGGTCGCGCTCGTTGCCGGCGGCACTGACGTTGCGGGCGAAGATCGTGCTGGCGTGCGAACGCGAACCCAGCAATGCCGTCGTGGCGACGCGGCTTGGCATCGGCCCCCATACGATTGGCAAATGGCGCAATCGCTTCATCACCGATCGGATCGAGGGGTTGTACGACGAGATGCGTAGCGGCAGACCCCGCACGGTTGAGGATGAAGCGGTGGCCGAGTTGATCACCAAGACACTCGCTCGCAAACCAAAGGCCGCAACCCACTGGAGCGTGCGCGCCATTTCCAAGGAGACTGGGATTGCCAAGAGCACCGTCCATCGCCTGTTCCAGCTCTTCGGTCTGCAACCTCACCGTACCCGCAGCTTCAAGCTTTCGACCGATCCCTTTTTCGTCGAGAAGCTGCGCGACGTGGTTGGGCTTTATCTCAATCCTCCCGACAAGGCCGTGGTGCTTTGCGTCGATGAGAAGAGCCAAATCCAGGCCCTCGAACGCACCCAGCCCATGCTGCCCATGGGGTTCGGTTACATCGAAGGCGTCACCCACGACTACCAGCGCCACGGCACAACCACGCTGTTCGCCGCCCTCAACGTGCTTGACGGCGCGATCATCGCCCAGTGCAAACCCCGCCATCGCCATCAGGAGTTCCTCGCCTTCCTGCGTCACATCGAGGCCAACGTGCCAGCCCAGCTCGACGTCCATCTCGTCGTCGACAACTACGCCACCCACAAGCATCCCAAGGTCAGAGCTTGGCTTGCACGCCGTCCACGTTGGCACATTCACTTCACGCCGACCTACGCCTCCTGGCTCAACCAGGTCGAACGCTTCTTCGCTCTCATCACTCAACGCGCTATCCGTCGCGGCTCTTTCGATTCCACCGCCGACCTCGTCAAAAAAATCGACCTCTTCATCCGCAACCACAATGCAAATTCATGCCCCTTCGTGTGGACTGCTACCGCTGATGCCATCCTGCAGAAACTCGCGCGACTTTGTCAGCGAATTTCCGGGACGCAACACTAGGTCGTCGACTCATAAATCCTTAAGGCAGATGCGGACTGCGACGAGCTTGAGAGCGGCGAGATAATTTTCATCGAGCTTGTCGTATCGTGTAGCGATGCGCCGATAGTGTTTGATCTTGTTGAAGAAGTGTTCGACCAAATTTCTCTGGCGATATAGGATGACTTCCGCCGGGATCGGTCAGCTAATTTCGACAATCAAAATTTAAACCACATCGATCGGATGTTGATTAGCAGCCGTGGCCTCGGCAAGTCTCAAGATATCAAGGCTCAAAGCGCTGCCGAAGGCAGCATAGAGACCTCAAAGTAAGAGCTGCGGCAAGAAATATAAATTGAATTCAGTATTGTTGTAATCATAGATATTGTTAGTATATTTCGTCTCTTCGTAGACAAGATGGGCAGATCCGTCGATATGTTTGCCGTCTGCTATTCGGCGCTCGTGAAAAGTTAAAATACGTCGGCTGACCATTTGTGCCTTACAACGGGAGGAACATCATGTCGAACGGAGTGCTTCCGCCAGACAACGACGATCATATCAATAACATAAAGAACCCCGACGCCAATAAGTTTTGCCCAAACGGCAATCCCTTGATCAAATTCGCTGGGAAGGACTGGTGGATCAATTATCATTGGAGCAAGGAAACCGGACCCTACGTGTATGGTGGCAATCGAGATGTTCCGGATTTCGGTACAATTTTCGATCCAAAGATCATCGAATCCGGGCCCGATTTCGTTCGACTATGGACCCGAAAGCCAGACCCTGTCCGGTTTCCCCCGCCTCCCGGAAAACCAGCGGTCTGGCGGACCTCTGAGATTGCGATGGTCGACAAGATTACCTACGGTCACTATCTAGTTACCGCCCATGCCGACAATGGCGATTTCTCGAAATTCGACCCGCAGACCGTGCTCGGCCTTTTCACGTATCAGTACTCCAATGCGCCTAGCGGCGAGAACATCCACCGAGAGATCGATATGCTTGAGGTGCTGCGCGGCGACAGTAGCAACGCTCAGTTCGCGCTGCAACCGTGGGAGCACAACCCGACTCCGTGGGATCCTTTTATGATCCCACCAAATACGCCGGTCATCACAGCGATCCTGCGGTGGGTGCTGGAAAGCGACGGGCCAAAAGCCTATTTTCACCTGTTTTTGGGCGACTACACGCTCGCAAATCATCCGGCGTGGGACAATGCTTTCCGCAACTGGAAAGGGGAAAGTTTTCCAAGCCTTGTTCCCCAATCGACCCCGACGAGTTGTGTCCGCTTCCACATCAATTTGTGGCTCATGCATGGGGTAGCACCATCGAGCGGACAGGAGCAGTCGGTGACGATCACTCGGTTCGAGATGACGGCGACCTGATCGCAACGAAAAAGGCCCGCGCAGGACGCTCCCAGCGCGGCCTTACCTCCGGCGGAAGTGCGTCAGGGGTGACCATTGATGCCATCAAGCTTGCCACTCGGGTTGTGATTGTCAATTTCTCCATCCGAGCGCGCTTATTTTGGTCGTGTGGCATTCCCTATGGGTCGATTTTGCTGCGGTTTGGGAGGTACAATTTCTCTTTCTGTCCCTGAACAATAGCCGCCATCAACTTTTCCATCATAAAAGGCGGTGACAAAGCGTACCACTGAGCCGGCATTTTGAGCGTCGCGGAGGCGACGTAAAAGTGTATCGTTCCTACTAGGTCATCGACCTATAAATCCTTGAGCCAGATGCGGACTGCGACGAGCTTGAGAGCAGCGAGATAATTTTCATCGAGCTTGTCGTATCGTGTGGCGATGCGCCGATAGTGTTTGATTTTGTTGAAGAAGCGTTCGACCAAATTTCTCTGGCGATATAGGTATTTGCTGAAGCAGATCGGGTCTTTGCGATTGGCCTTGGGTGGGATGTTGGCCCAGGCTCCCTGTCGGTTGACGGTCTGGCGCAAGGCATTGGCGTCATAGCCCTTATCGGCCAGCAGCATTGCTCCCTTCGGCAGTTGCCCGATCAGCTCTTGCGCCCGGGCGATGTCGCTTTCCTGGCCGGCGCCGAGGAGGAGGCGGATGGGCCGGCCTTTCTTGTCGACAAGGGCGTGGATCTTGGTGGTGAGGCCGCCTCGGGAGCGACCCACACATCGATCTCGATCCCCCTTTTTGCCGCGGCACCATGCTGGTGGACGCGAACAATTGAGCTATCGATCATCTGAACCTGGCCGTCATGGGCCGCAACGATGGCGTCCATCAGACGGTCCCAGACGCCGGCTTTGCGCCAACGCTGGAAGCGATTGTAGATCGTGGTCACCGGACCGTAGCGTTCGGGCAGATCCAGAATCCAGAAGATGCCGTTCAATACACGACGGTCGTCAACACGGGCGACACCGCGCACTTTATTGGGAAGGTGAGGCTTGATGGCCTCCCATTCCTTCTCCGTCAGATGGTAGCGGCCCATGCTTAAACTCCAAAAGGAGCTTGAATCACGGCAAAATGGATTTGAAAACCCTCAGATTTTATGAGTTTTCAACCTAGCTAGCTAGGTCGTGGACTCATAAGCGCGTAGCCAAATCCGAATGGCTGCGAGCTTGACGAGATAGGCCGGATAGCGGACATGCTGAGATACGTCAAAGCGATGCGAATGACCCGAAGCACACACGTACGTCGTCCTAGTCCGACGGGAGCCGCGAGAATCGGAAATTGCAGTGGTTCGCGCCGCCAGCCAACGTTTGTGTCCTTTCCAGGTGGATGCCTCGCGTTGCATAGGCGTCGAAATCAAGCCCACAAATGTTCGGCAAGATTTCTTTATCTCCATGGCGAGCCGCGAATTTGCAAAAGCCGCAAGCTTTGTAGTTGATGCCGAATTCAAAGTTGTCACCCGGGCCCGGCTCGACGAAATCGTAGACGAAATCTTCCGGAAACTCTTTCTGATGGCTTTTTGTAGC
>Ga0137415_10000965_pt1 | contig 28247 bp, 38 predicted proteins | sample CZODoug3_1_1_16f_FD_183082 | JGI IMG/M metagenome (GOLD analysis project Ga0137415, IMG submission 183082) | Vadose zone soil fungal communities from Angelo Coast Range Reserve, California, USA - CZODoug3_1_1_16fungal (Hybrid Assembly) | ecosystem: Environmental > Terrestrial > Soil > Vadose...
CACCTTCTCCCTGGTCCCCACCTTCGCCGCGGGCCTGAGCGAGCCGGTGCACTACCGCGCCGAGTGGCGCGAGGGCGGCGTCACTGGACGCACGTTCTCCCAAGACTTCGCGATGCCCAGCCAGAACGTCACCTGGGATCAGCTGCAGCAACTGGGCGACTTCGTCACCGGCGTCGACTACGTCCAGCAGTCCCAGATCGGGGTGGCGGGCGGCATCGCCGCTCTCGACGCCGAGGGTAGGGTCACCGACGCTACCGGCACCCCGGTCGCCAACAGCACCGACCTGGCCACCATCACCAGCTTGATCAGCACCGAGGTCGCCAACCGCCAGACCGCGATCAACGCGCTGAACTCCTCGCTGTCGATCTCCCTGGCCGAGGACATCAACGGCTTGTCCAGCACCGTGGCAGGCAATCTCACCTCCGCCGTCGGAACCCTGAACGCCACCATCACCTCCAACTTCGACCAGCTCAACAACCTGATCACCGCCGAGGTCAACACCAGGACGTCCGAGGACGCCACGATGGCGGCCAGCCTCACCAGTTTGACGGCTACCGTGACCTCCCAGGGCATCGCGATCTCCAACCGCGCGACCCTGACCGGCGGAGTCCTGACCAGCTCTCAGATCCCCCCGATCCTGTTGCAGACCGTCTACCTGGTTTCCGGACAAGCAGGCATGCTGGCGCTCTCGGCAGCTGGACCCAACGGCTCTCAACCCGCGGTGCACTACGCCGACATCGCCGTCTGGGCCAACGGCGCGGCCTGGATGTTGCTGGGCGACCCGGCCAACCCGCACCCCGAGGTCCTGTCCAACTGGGTGAACCTGACCAGCGTGGTCAGCGTGCAGGGCAAGCGTGGCGACGTCACCCTGACCCCCGCCGACATCGGCGCGGTCGCCATCGGTACCGGCTCGGTCCTGCAGTCTCAGGTCGTTGGTCTGGCGACCACCCTGACCGGATACGCCACCGTCGGCGCGCTGAACACGCTGAGCACTACGGTCACCGGCATCCTGAACAACACCAACATCGTCTACCTGGACACCTCGGGCCCGAGCTCGGGATTCATCAATCACGCCAAGCTCGACAGCAACGTCGCCTACGTCAATGGCCTCAACGAGGTCACGCTCAAGAACGGCACCGTCATCGCCGCGGGCACCGGCTCGATCGCCGACGTCAACGGCGACACCGGCCCCAGCGTCACCCTGACCGCGTCCGACGTGGGTGCCATTGCGGTCGGTGCGAGCATCGCCGAATCCCAGGTGACCGGCCTGGTCTCCGACCTGGCCGCCCGGGTGCTGACCTCCGACTCCCGGCTAACCAACTCCCGCACGCCGACCGCGCACGCCGCCAGCCACGCCGCGGCCGGGTCGGATCCGGTATCACTGTCCATCACCCAGGTGACCGGCCTGGCCACCGCGCTCACGACGTTCGCCGCCGCGACCGACATGACCAACGCGCAGGCCGCGATCTCCACCCTGCAGACCAACGTGACCTTCCTGCTCGGCGGCGGCACGCCGACCTCGAGCCCGGTGAAGGCCAACTGGTATGACGGCACAGGCACTTTCACCGGCATCACCAATCTGGCCGACTTCCAGACCATCAAGAACGTTCAGCTCAAGGGCCCGTGGGGACAGGCCGTCGACAACAGCTACTACTACAATCCGGCCGGGGCCAGCGCCAACGAGTGGCAGTACGCCTACATCACCCCCAATGGTCACCTGCAGCTGCGGGACTGGAACGAGACCAACCCGCCGGACCCGGCACCGGCATACGCCTCCGACATCTCGACGATCAATGCCACCATCGCCACGCTGGCCTCCCAGGCTCAGCTGGCCGCGGTATCCAGCCAGCTGGGCTCCAAGGCCTCCCTGACCGCGTTCAACGCGCTCAGCACGACTGTGGGAACTCTGGCGACTCAGGCCAGTGTCAACTCCCTGGCCACAGCCGTCGGCAACGCCGCCACCCAGGCCTCCCTGAATGCGGTGTCTGCGGTCGCCAACGCCGCGGCCCCTCAATCCCAGGTCTCCACCTTGGCCTCCACGGTGGCCACCCTGGCCACCCAGGTGTCGGTGGCCAACCTCTCAACCATCGTGTCCACGCTACAGACCGGCCAGGCCACCAAGGCCGACCTGGTCGGCGGCACGGTGCCGCTCAACGAGCTGCCCAGCCTCCCGATCAGCCAGATCACCAACCTGACGGCCACGATCGCCACCCTGGCACCCTTGGTGTCGGGCACGGTCCCTCTGACCAACTTGCCGAGCCTGCCGACTTCCAAGATCACCGGACTGGATTCCACGCTGGCCTTGAAGGCCGACCTCGTCGGCGGCCTGGTCCCGACCAGCCAGTTGCCCAGCTTGTCGGTCAACCAGGTCTTCACCGCGGCCAACCGGGCCGCCATGCTGGCGCTGCCCGGGGTCCTCGTCGGCGACATCGCCATCATCACCGGTACCTCGGATCAGGGCTCCTACATTCTGGGGGTCACCCCCGCATCAGTCTTCGGCAACTGGATCCTGATGCCGCCCCCGGCTAACGTGGTCACCTCGATCAACGGTCAGAACGGCGCGGTCAACCTCACCTTCTCCAACGTGGGCGCTCTGGGCGCGACCCAGTCCATTCCGATCAGCCAGGTCACGAGTCTCTCGACCACCCTGGCTACCTTCGCCACCACGACTGCGCTGACCTCCGCGGTCACCGGACTGCAGTCGTTGTCCCAGATCCAGAGCTTGCTGACGACCTCCTCGGTCAACAAGCAGCAGGCCAACTTCGTGGCCACCTCCGCGGTCCCCAGCCTGGCCGGACAGCAGAGCATCGACAGCGTTCTGACCCCGCTGGGCTCGATCGTGCTGGCCACCGCGCAGCCCTCCTCGATCAACAACGGCCTGTGGGTGGTCAACTCCGGGGCCTGGGCGCGCACCAGCGACTTCGCCGCGGGCACCTACTTCGTGCGCGGCACCACGGTCACGGTGTCCTCGGGCACCAACAACGCCAACACCTTCTGGCAGGAGACCACGCAGTCCGGCATCGTCGACACCAACGCCAACAACTGGGTCAAGACCATGACCGCGGGCGCTCCGCTGGTCTACACCCAGGGCAACGGCATCACGATCGCCAGCAACGTCGTGACCGCCAACGTCGTGCCTGGTGGCGGCCTGGCCGTCGGACCGACGGGTTTGACCACCGACCGCGCGGTGACCCCCGGCAAGTTCGCCGGGTTCGTCCCGGCGGGTTCCACGGTGGCCACCATCACCCACAACCTGAACAGTACGGACGTCTGTGCCGTTTTCATTAAAGAAGTGGCCTCGGGCAATCAAGTATTAGCTTGCCCCACGATTACTGGTCCAAACACACTAACAATTGAGTTTGCTAGCCCCCCTGCAACTAATCAGTGGAGGGTGGTAATAACAGCGTGATCAGCGATAATTCACTAGATGTGTTTCCAGGTAACTCTGTTAATGATGTTGCTGATGGTTGGTTGAGCGACACCGAAATTGAGGGCCAATTCCTTTTGACAGAGGGGACTCGACCTGATTGTGAGAATATCAGAATCGTTGAGTCGAGCCATTCCATGTCTTTCTCCCACCGCCCAGCGATCACGTTCTACAGCTTCTCGCATGTTCTTGGTTTGATCACCAAGATGAAGATGGACAGGGTGGACGCAGATGGGTCGATCGCATTGATGGAGAACGAAAAGGCCACCAGTGGGACCGTGGTGAAGCCGATAGGAGATCACATGGGCCAGATTTTGGTCTCCGACATTCAGTTGGCCGTACCCGGTGTCTTTGTGGACGCCGCCAGTCCAGTCCCAGCATCCTTCGATCGGCGGCTCCCCCGGCATGAACCAAGCGAAGGCCTCGGCTTCGGTAAGGCCCCTGGGTCGTTTGGGTCTCATTGCTCGAATTGGTTTTCCGGCCAAGGGGTCACCGTGCTTGTTCCATCTCTGCCAATGAGGGTTGCACCACCCCCTTGCTCGAATAGGCCGGTCACATTCCGAGATAGAGCAATCCATAACCAATACTTTATCAAGGAGTGGTCATGACGACGTTCCTGCCAGAGGACTTCGACGTTCACTCCGGCCAGCGCAAGTCGGGGGCCTACCTGCTGGCCGCCGTAGAGACCGCCACCCACGTCGTGCTCGCCGACAAGCGCACGAAGTTTCAGCCGATCCCCTCCAAGGGCCTGGACGCCCTGGGCATCACCCAGCGCAAGCTCAACAACAACTTCAACAGCTGGATGGACGATCTCTCCGACCAGGACAAGCGCGAAGGCGAACTGTGGTACCCCACCGGCCATGACTGGGGTCACCACATGGGCGACCTGCACGGCCAGCACCCCGACAAGGTCTTCGGTGCCATGTCCAAGATGTCACCGCAACGCGACTGGTACGCCAACCTCGACGATGCTCACAACGTCGTGAGCAATCACCGCGGCAATCCGAGTGCCATCGTCAAGCCCGGTGGCATCAGCGGCACCGACAACCTCAAGCAGTCATTGCGCGTCATGGGCGCAGAAGATCACCCCGACGCCATCCATGCGGCGTTCCTGGGCACCAAGAACGTCGGCGGCCGCCCGGTCCCCCGGACCCCCAAGGATCTGCCCAAGACACACGACTTCTGGCAGGCGCTGCGCGACCCCGAGACCGGCGGCGCGTTCAACCACGCCGAGCAGCCTGCCGTGGCGGACTCGTGGATGAGCCGTTCGGGACTGTGGTCCAAGAAGGCATGGGAGGACGCCAACAACGGCGGCAAGCCCCTGTCGTGGCCAGGCCAGGGCACCGGTCAAGGCCTGGACAAGCACCTCCCCGTCAAGAAGCCCAACCCCGAGACCGGCGCATGGGAGGTCGTCGGCACGAAGCCGCCCACCGCCCGCGACGTCGCGGCGAGGGTCACCGGCATGGGCGGCGGCTACGGCCGGATGCGCCAGATGATGCAGCAGGGCGCAGCCCGCCACGGCATGCCCTTTTCTCACGGCGCGCAGGCCGCGGTCTGGAAGTCGATCAGCGGCAACAAGAACCCGAACGACCCGGAGTTCGATCACAGCAAGGTAGGCCCTTCCGGGACGTTGTGGAACCAGATGTGGAATCAGCGGGCTAGCGGCCTGCACGTCCCGCAGCAGCAAGGTCTCATCGCCCGCGTCGCTGCGCACGGCAGCGCCTTCGACCCCCACGGCCCCGAGGACAGCCTTGACGAGGGCTGGGGCACCGCCGAGGACATCAGCCATATCCTGCGCCACATCGCGCAGGCACCCCCAGGCTGGGACCACTGGGAGGGTCGACCGGGAATGATCTCCCTAGGCCCCGCTTCCCCCCTGGAGAGCCACGAGCAGCAGCGCATGGGCCCACACCCCGGACAGATCGAGGCGTCGGCCTGGTACACCTCGGGATCGGGCAAGGCTCCCTGGAATAACCGGCCCAACCCCCAGCATCGGCCGCAGTCCAAGCCGGTCAAGGATCTGAGTCGGTTCGCCCCCAACCTCGAGCAGGGTGAGGAACCCGAAGAAGACGCTCAGAGCGAGTTCGACCTGACGGCCAGCCGGTGGTATACGCCCTCCTGGTACATCGATGCCGCCAGTGACGGCCTGGACGAGTCCAGCGACGAGCTCAAGAAGGGTCGCGGTACGGGGACGACCTCTACCAACCCCGGCTCGAGCCAGAGCGCGGGCGCGGCGGGCAACATCACCCCGGCGGGATTGAACAAGACTGACGGCTCCGCCAGCGGCGGTGCACTGCCGACCTACCGCATCCCCTCCGGTGGAGGTTCCGGTGGAGGAGGGTCCGCCATGCCGGGCGCTGCGATGCCGTCTGCGGGAGGAACCCCGTCGCACCCTGATGGTGGGCCGCCGAGCTCGAGCCTCACCCAGGCTCTGCAGCGCGCTGGTATCGACCCGTCGATGTACTCGACGATCTCTGGCTTCTCGTCGACCGAAGGCAACAATCCCTCCGGCGCACCGACCCTCGGCTTCACTGACAGTCAGGCAGGCAGCAGCCTGGACCAGCACGCTCAAGCGTTGTCCAAACAGATCAAGGATCGCGCGTCGGTGACCGGGGAGTTCCCGCACGCAGGGACACCAGAACAGCAGGCGTCATGGATGGCCACCCTCGTCGGCCAGAACGGCTCCTCGAGTGACTGGCAGGGCAATGCTCAGCCTGCTCGCTCGGACTACGTCAACCGCATCGTGAAGAGCATGCCCGGCAGTACTCCCGCCATGCCAGCGACCGGGATGTGACTGGTGGCAAAATTGAAGTACGTGGGCAAAACCGTCATCAGCGACACGGCCAACCCCAAACAGTCTCTGGATCTAGCCAACCAGGACTACATCGACTCCCTGCTGGCGGCCAACATGAGTCAGAGCGCGGTCACTTCGCGGATCACTGCTAATTTGTCCGGATACGCCACCCAGAGCTTCGCCAACAGCTCGATGACCTCTTTGGTCACCCCGGCTCAGGTGCGCGCGGCCGACGCCAACTTCGTGCCCACCACCGCGATCGGGCAGCCCTTGGGTCCGGTGGCTCTCTCGAGCTTGGGGCAGATCTCTCCGAGCCTGATCAGTGCCGTCTCCACCCAACAGTGGCCGACCCCGCTCTACACCCCGGTGGCCTACCAGAACGTCTCGGTGCTCACCGACAGTCCCTTGCAGCTGTTCACCCAGGCCCAGCCCTACCCGGGCTACCCCTATGTCCTACAGATCACCGGCATCATGGACGCTCAGGTCCCACTGACCGACAACCCCACAGTCTTCCCTCAGGTGTTGGTCCGTGAGGGCTCCCCGACCGGCACGATCCTGGCCTTCGGCTACGGCATCGGCGAGAGTTACACCTGGGGCAACCCACCCCTGGGCGTGCAGTCCACCCTCCAGCTCGGGGCCGGGACGGAGTGGGCCCAGTACTACGGCGGCACCCCGGGCTTTGGCACTTACTGCACGGCGACTGCAGGCATCGCAGGATGGAATCAGACCGGCGGTGATGCCTATGCGATCTGCCGTTGCCGGTGTCTGGATCCGGTGTTCAGCACCACGACCACCAGTTATCAACAGGTCTCGACCATCATCGGCTCACCGGCCAACGACAACGGAAACTCCAATGCAGCCACCGACATCTATGTCCGGATGGATGACACCGGCACCTACTACGTGCGATGCGCGGTAGGCGCGTCCGCGGCATGGCTGAGTTATTCCCTGGGCGGCACCGAGGTGGCGATCGGATCTCCCATCACCGGAATCGGCCAGCAGACCGGTGACGTCTTCATTCTCAACGCGGGCAACTTCACCACCAAGAACCTGCGTCAGTTCCAGCTCTTCCTTCGCCGTGCGGGCACGACGACACTGCTGGGTACCTGGAACGACACCAACAACGCCTCCGCGCTGGGGACGGCGTATCAGGGCTGGGGCTTCGGCGGAACGACCAGCTATACCACGACGTTCTTCTTCACCACCCAGTGGTTCCCGGCTCCGGTCACCGGGGTCACGCTCGTCGACCCGGCCAACCCGGCGGGCGGCATCAACTCCGGAGAGGTCGTCATCCTGCCGACGTCGCTGGCGGGCCAAACCACCAAGACCGGACCCACCACGCTGTACGTGATGCTGCAATCCTCCGATCTGTCCGGGGCGATCAAGGAGGTCCAGGTCTCGCCCTCCCAACCGGGGCTGGCCGTCGTTCCCATCCCGTGGGCCGCCTAATGCGCCTGCGCTTGCCCAAGATCCGCTTGCCGCACCCGCCCAGCCCCCGTCAGGTCTGGAACACCAGTCGAAGCACCTTCGTCGGCTTCCTGGACAGCGAGAAGGTCGAGCTCTTCGTCTGGCCCTATTACGGTGCGTTGATGTGGTGGGGGTTCTATGGCACCTTCTTCGATGCGCCGTTGGGCTACGTCCAGGAGGTGATGGGCCAGCCGTTCTACGACATGTGGATCTGGATGCACATCCTGGGCACCGCCGAGGTCCTGGTCGGCCTGACCATCAAGAACAAGTACCTGGGTCTGTGGCTGCAGCTGGGCGGCAACTTCTCGATGGGCATGGTGTTGTTGGCCTACGAGATCGCGGCATGGATCACCTGGGGTGAGGCCGCCTACTCCTTCGCCGCCATCGCGCCCTACGTCGTGGGTTGCCTCTTCCTGTCCTTGACAGTGGTCCGTAAGCTCTACTTGGCGACCCACACTCCGGCACGCGACCAGTGGCTGGCCCGGTTCCTGCCCGAGGAGGATTGATGGCCGCTCTGGAGACCGTAGGAAGATATCCCGACTCCAACTCCGTCATCGCGTCCAAGGCCTACGCCGATGCCGACAACGCGGCCACCGCCGTCACCCAGGCCTACATCGACCAGCAGTGCGCCATCCAAGCCGCCAATGCTGTCTCGCAGGCCTACATCACCCAGGCCGTGGCCAACTACGCCACCGCCAGTCAGTTGACGGCCTCCACCGCTCCCTTCGTGCCCAACTCCATGCTGGGCGCAGCCAACGGGGTTGCAGCGACCAATTCCTCGGGCATAGTCCCCTCGGCTCAGCTGCCCACCCTGGTGACCAATCGGTTGGCCAAGTCCTACGACATCGCCACCAGCGGCACGAACTTCCTGGGAGGCGACTCCTTCACCGTCACCACCACCACGCTGGGCGAATACATCATCGCCTCCCTGCCGATCGCGGATCCTGGCTACCCCTGGTACCCCCGGGTCTTCGCCTACATCAGCGGCCAGGCCGCCGGAGCGTCGTCGGGCTCGCGGTTCATCGGCAACGGCAACTTCGGCCTGCTCACCGTGATGCCTCCTGCCGGTATCTCCACCAAGATCTACGGTGCGGGCGTGTGCACGAGTGACACCGTGACCAACTGGTATCAGTGCCTGCCCTACGGCGGCGCTCAGAACACCTCGATCCCGATGACGCCGCTGAATCAGCCACCCATCATCGGGCCCCTGACGTTGAACCTGGGGGCCTGCTGCTGGTCGGGCAGTGGGTACACCTTCAACGGACCCGGTCTGGTCTATCACGTGACAATCGTCCCCGCGCTGGGCACAGGAGCGTTGCCGTCATGAGCGGTCTCAACATCGTGGGGCCGCCTGCGACCACGACCACCGACATCGTCAAGAAGTCCGACGTCGACAGTGCCTACGCCAACGCCACGGTCTCTCAGGGCGCGGTGGCCGGACAGATCGCGGCTGCCGTCTCCGTGCTGGCTTCACAAACTTCGGTCAACAACGCTCTAGCCAACTTCGCCCAGCCCTCCTACCTGGCGTCCCAGAGTGCGCTCCTGTTGCCACTGAGTCGGGTCGGGATGGCCTCTGTGGTCGCCAATCCCTCGGCGTCTCCTCCCGTGCTCGCCTCCACCGGTGTGGCCTCCCTGGACGGCTCGGGCAAGATCCCGCAGGCCCAGGTCCCCGAACTGGGTGCCGGATACTTCGCTGGACCCTTCGGTCCGACGGCCACCTTCGCGGCGTCGGCGACCAACACCCCGGCCAAGATCTGTGACTGGAACCTGGGTGCCACTGGCGTCCCGTTCTATCCCGAGGCCTACATGTCGCTGCTGGTCAAGGCAGTCAATCTGGGCCGTCCGGTGGTCGAAGTCTGGATGAGCAACGCTCCCATGGTCTACGGCGCGGGCACCCTGGTCAGCCGCGGCAAGGGTCGTGACTTCTGGAATGACTTCATGACCGTCAACGTCGTGCCGGTGGGATCCAAGACCGGACAGGTCGGCGGCACCGGCTTCAGCCCCACCTACACCGCATGGCTCACCGCGTGGCTGTATGACTCCAACGGAGAAGGCGTCTCTGTGATCACCGGAAACATTGTCAACGCAGGGGTCTCCCTGTGGCGCTACACACAATAGGATGGGGCACAATGACGCGTCGGATCACCATCACGTATGCGTATCACCCGGCCGATGACGCTGCCGACCTCGAGCTGCCCACTTCGGTGGTGAACTACTACCAGGTGAGCCAAGGCATGGTCGGCCGACGGCCGGTGGACCCCGCGCTGGTCGCCTCCATCAAGGCCGATGGAGTGCAGGATCCGGTGCTGATCTACACCGACGGCATCTTCGCCAAGCTCGGCGACGGTCACCACCGGGTCAAGATCGCCGTCGAGCATGGCGTTGCCACCATCCCCGTGCAGGTCATCCCGGACTCCATGAAACGCGCGACCCAGCGGGTGGTCCTGGAGCCCGAACTGGAAGCCTGGGTGACCGAGAACTTGTGGATCCACGAGACCCACGAGGTCACCCGCCGGATCATCGGCAATCGTCAGGGCGGGACGCTGTCCAACTCCTACACGAAATGTGAATGTTCTTGTAATGCCTCCTGGAAAGAGGCGCGATGACCGGTCTGGATCCCGCCAAGATCTTCACCTACCAAGAGACCCCGCGCATCGACCTGAAGATTCCACCCGATGTCCTGGAGTACTACCGGGTCTTCTCCTCACCGGCGATCACCGAGGCGTTCGTCGACGACGTGCGGGGCGGCATTCGGGAGCCGCTGCGCATCATCACCGACGGCGACCGTGCAGTCCTGCGCGACGGACACCACCGGTTGGCCGCGATTCGCAAGTTGAAGATGAGCATCGCCCTGCCGGTGCACGTCGTGCCGAACTGGCTGGGCAATCTCTACGTCGGGGTCAATGAGCCTCCCGGCGTCGAGCCCGTACTGGCCCGATGGCTCAACGAGAATGAGGACGTCTTCACCCACGTCGATCACACCCAGGAGCTGTTGGCGGAGAACGCCCGGCTACGACATGTGGGATGCTCATGCGGAGCGGACTGGAGGGAGTCGCTGTGATGGTTGGACATCGCCCACGGCGCCCTGTTTGCGGGACTCCAGGTGGTCTCGGCCATAAGCGTAAGTTGCGCAAGCAGTGTGAGGCTTACGTTCCCGGACCGCCGCCGCCCGGCAGCGGCGGGGTGCACAGGAAGAAGCCATGACTGTCACCTACGCCTCACTCCAGTACATGTGGGATCAGGTCATCCTGCCGCGCGTGGGCGACGTCTACGTCTTCGGTGGCAGTCTCTCGCCGACGGCAGTGAAGCAGGGCACCGACTGCACCGGGGCCTGCTCAGAGGTCAACGAGGCCCTGATCTTCGGTCCAGCGATGAACTGGCAGCGCCAGTTCTGGACCGGCACCTTCGCCGGAGCCCGGCCCGGCCAGGTCGGACCGTTCGGCAACGTTCTCTCCACCGTCGACTGGGTCTGCATCGCCAACCCCCGCGATGCGCCCGCCGACGCTGCGGCGATCTTCTCGGTCCTACAGCTGCCCGACGCCACCCAGGCTCACATGGTGTGCGCAGTCCAGGCGACTGATGGCTCTGGCCTGGTGGGCATCGAGTCCGGCGGCAGCTACAGCGAGAACGGCCACTCGGTCCTGCACATCAGCCCCACTGCCACATCAATATATGACCCGATGTTCAACCAGTTCTTCTACCTGAAGGGTCCGATCGTCGGCTGGCCCGATGGCATTACCCCCGTAGTGAAGGAGCCCCAGACCCCCATGGCCTTCCAGAACAACGTCACCGACACGCTCTTCGCCGATGTCTCGGAATTCCAGGTGCCCGCCACCAACGCCTACACCGACGCCGGATACCGTGTGCTCTCGATCCGGGCGAACGACGGCACCCACGACGACAACCACTTCGCCCAGAACTACGCCTGGTGCGTGCAGGCCGTCAACGAGGGTCGTCTCGAGTTCTTCATCGTCTACTGCTACTGGCGACTGAACACCGCGATCCCCAACCTGATCGACCAGGTCTCGGCTGCCGGTGGGCCGCACCCCAAGATGGTCGCCATGATCGACGTCGAGTCCGGAGGTAACTCCAACACCAACCAGTCAGCGGCGCTGAACGCCGACTACAACACCCTGGTCCGTTGGCTTGGCGGCAACGACAAGCGCGTCATCGCCTACGCCAACTACGGCGATGAGCGCACGATGTGGCAGTCCAAGCCCGGCGATCTGGATTGGATCCTGGCCGGGTACGGCTCCAACCCGAGCGACCCGAGCTTGACCAAGATCGCCCACCAGTACACCGATGGCCAGGGGTACGGTGGCGGGCTCCCCGAAGGCGCTCCGCCCTTCGGTAATTGCGACATGAACAGCGCGGACGGCCTCTCGGTCAAGGCCTTCGCCGATGCGCTAGGAGTGGGTTCTGTGACGGTTCCGCCCCCTGTTGTTACGCCTCCGGCCAGCAATCAGCCCAGCCAGAGCCTCTCTGATACGGCAGCGATCCACGCGGTTCTGTGGAAGGAGACCTTCCTTCTCAACCTGACCGACCGGCCCCGGGACCCCACGCTCACCGACGACCAGTACGGCCACGTACTCAATGCCCGCGCCGAGGGCCTGATCAATCAGGTGTTGTTGGTCGCCATCGCCCAGGCGCTCAAGATCGACGTCGTCACCCTCATCGCTCAGGCCAAGGCCTCTCTCACCCCGAAGGCATCCTCATGACCTACATTCCGCCCTGGAGCCCCGACTTCACCAACGAGTCCAACGTCGTCCCCGCTCAGGGCAGCATCGACATCCCCGCGCCCAGCACCGACCTGGGCAAGGCACTGCACGACGCCATCACCGTGGCTCAGCAGACCGCGGCCCAGCAAGTCGAGCAGGTCGTCATCGGGGCTCTGCAGCAGACCATCCCTGCCGCCCCAACCGGGCCCGTCGTCGTCGAGCCCAAGGACATCACCAACGCCGCCGCCCGAGGGCGCGCGCTGCGTTCGCTGTTCTATGGTCTGGGCCTGACCGTCTTCTGGGCCTTGGTGACTGCCATCGGTGACGCCGTCAGTGGCGGCCAGGTCGATTTCTTCACCAAGACCGGCTGGATCTCGGTGGCCACCCTGGCCGCGGGCACGATCGCCCACGCCGCGTTGTCCTACATCGGCAGGGTCAAGCTCGCACCGAACAGTCCGGAGTAATCCGTGCACCCCCTCACCAGGCAGTCCCGTCACCCCATGGTGGTCGCCTTACTGGTGTGTCTCATGACGGTCGGTGTCTGGCAGATCCTCACCGGCGAAGAGCGCCATGAAACGCTCTGGCATCTTCCGACCGGGACCTACGTCTTCCTGGCTCTGGTCAACGTGGTGGGCTGCATGGCTTACGTCACGGCCACCGTGCAAGCCGACGCCTGGACTGCGACCGCCTTCGAACTGGCCGGTGCGATCATCCTGTGCGGCCCGCTGAGCGTCTACTTGTGGTCGGTGATCACCACCGCCCAGTATCCCGACACCGACATCGTCACGGCGTTGCTGGGGGGTGCATTGATCGGTCTGCTGATCCGGATCTGGCTGATCGTCAAGGACGTCGTCGGCGTCGTACGGGAAGGTCTCGCGCCGCCGGTGGGCGACTTGGACCTATTGACCGCCGACAAGGTCAATGCGGTAGCTGGTCTGGTGAGCGCCGCACATGGTGGATTGATCGACGAAGAGGCTGCCGTCGCAGAAGCCGTTGCCTCAGCACCAAGGCACGCCCAATGAACTTCGCCTGGCAGGTCTACGTCGTGATCACCCTGATCGTCATCGCCGGGGTGATGTTGGCGTTCATGCTGGTCTACCGGCACCGGCACAAGACCAACATCGAGACCAACCTGTTGTTCAAGCAGATGCGCATCACCGGCAAGATGCGCGGAGCGCTGGACCTACAGAAGAACTACATCGACACACTCGACGAGTACCACATCGAGTTGCTCGAGGATTGGGAACAGGCCCGCCGTCAGGCTCAGAAGCACGGTGGCTTCGACATCGGCGAGATGCGGATGCCCCCGGAGCCCGAAACGGACCTGAACCGGCTGTTGTCCACCGTCGACCAGGACTGAGCCCAAAATGTTCAATCCAAACGCCCAGGCTGCCCTGGTCATGGAGTCCTTCGACCCCACCGACATGCTCTCGGCGGCGCTGAACACCAAGGCCCCGTGGGACTCCATCGTCGACTTCGCCACCCACGATTCCTTCTGCGGGTTCCCGATGTTCCCCCGCCAGCTGACCCTGCTCAAGCTGATCTTCCTCGAGACCGAGAACATGACGGCCTACGACATCGAGGTCATCGAGAAGTGGCGTGAGGGTCTGGTCCTCAAGCGCGACGCCTTCGGGGTCCAGCCCGACATCTGGCAGCGCGTCGACTACCTCAAGGAGCGTGGCTACCGACGCTTTCCCCACATCCAGGCCGTCCTCGGCCGACGCGCCTCCAAGGGCTTGATCGGGGCCATCCTGAACACCGAGCAGATAGCCTTCCTGCACTCCCTGGACAACCCCCAGAAGGTTTACGGCATCGCCGACGGCAAGGACGTGTTCTGCAACGTCGGCGCGACCAGCCAGACCGTGGCCCAGCGCCAGCTCTTCGCCGACATCCGCCAGATGGTGGAACGCTGCAAGTACTTCCGCCCGCCCGGCAAGCCGCCCTGGATCGCGGAGTCCAAGGATCACGTCCTGCGCATCCGGACCCCGGCCGACCTACGTCTGCTCGCCGAAATGAAGGCCGCCAAGATCCCGATCGACCACCTCGTGGCCAGTCTGTGGGGCGTGGCTCTGTCGGCCAGCTCGGTGGCCGGTCGTGGTGCCACCTCCTTCGCCAACAACTTCGACGAGTTCGCCTTCCACGTGCAGACCGGATCGGTGAAGTCCGACTCCCAGATCTACAAGGACTGGCAGCCTTCCCTGGGACAGTTCGGCATCGACTCCCTGACCTACATTCCGAGTTCTCCCTGGACGAAGGTTGGTCAGTTTCACACGCTCTACCAGCAGGGCCTGATCCTGATGAGCAACTACAACGACACCTCCGGCATGGCCGAGGAAGCCCGCCAGACCTTGGTCAACAACGGCATCACCATCGAGCTCGACGCCGAGCCGACCTGGCTGATCTTCCAGGGCACGTCCTGGGACCTCTACAAGGACTGGGAGAACGCGGCCAAGATCCTCGGCCTGGGTTACGCCTTCCCCAAGGCTCCCGAACCCGACCTGACCGACGAGCGCCAGATCCGTGAGCGCCGTCGCGACCCGGAGAAGTTCCGGGTGGAGAAGGAGGGCCAGTTCGCCGAGGTGCAGGGTGCCTACCTGGATGCCGACAAGGTCGACGCCATGTTCAAGCGTCCGTCGATGGACGTCGACGAGGAGGGCAACCCGATCTACTGGCGTGATGCCCTGCAGCCGCAGGCCTACGGCACCTTCGACCGCGCCTACCGGATGCACTGCGACCCGGGCCTCTCGGGTGCGAACTTCGCCATGGCCATCGGCCACCTGGAGGATGCCCCGCCTGACGAGCACGGCCGGATCTGGCCGCACGTCGTCTTCGATTTGCTCAAGGTCTGGCGGCCGATGGACTTCCCCGAGGACCCCGAGACCCACAAGCAGTTCATCGATTACGTGCAGGTGCACAACGACCTGGACGGCACGATCGGGAACTTCATGTCTCTGGACAAGGTCACCTTCGACCAGTGGCAGTCCCAATCCTTCCTGTCGTCGCTGCGCAAGAAGTACGCCCCCGGCATCCGGGTGGCGGAGTCGACCTTCACCGACAAGGTCAACCAGTCCCGCATGGGCCAATTCAAGAGCGCACTGAACCTGGGCTGGATCCACGCCTACACCGACAATTTCTACTACGACAACTTGTCGTGCCTGCTCGAGCTCGAGCTGAAGTTCCTCTCGATGGCCCCCAACGGCAAGATCGTCAAGCAGGACGTCGGCCCGGTGGTCACCAAGGACCTCGCGGACTGCGTGATGGAGGTGACCGTCGACTTGCTCCATCACGCTCTGGATCGCTACTCCAGTGAGACCATGATGGCTTCTTCCTATGGCATCTCCAACGTCGCGGAGCTGCGCGCGGGCCGCGACGAGGACGCCATCATCCGTGGCAGCAGCGCCCGGGAGATGATGAACGCAGCCAAGCAGGACCGCATCCGCTCTCAGCTGCAAGGACGGTCCAAGAAGGGCTACAAGCCCGATCGCGCGAGCTCGATCCACTCCCGCCGCGACCGTTGACGCGGAATTGAATTAGGTTTTACTCTGTTACTAGTCCCGTTGGACAATCACCCACCCGAAGGAGACACATGAGGGATAGCCGGAATGTCACCGCTGTTTGCGATGACGCCGAAGAGTTGGCCCCTGAACAGGTTCTGGCCGCGCGCCGGACCGTGGCGGCCAACAGCGAGAATGCCGAGCAGGCCGCCGAGACGATGCAGATGCTCGGCATCTTTCCCGGCCAGCAGAACGAACAGTTCGCCACTCACACCCTGCCTCAACCCCCGCGGTCCTTCACGTGAGCGCCCCGGTACGTCAAGTCGTTCCGTTGAAGCCCGTCGCCGAACTCCTGGAGTGGCAGCTTCGGGGCTCCTGCCGGGGAGTGCTCGACGACAAGGTGTTCTTCCCCGAGCGCCGCACGCTGGCCACCCCGGGCAAGAAGATCTGCGCGGACTGCCCGGTCCTGGAGGAGTGCCGCCAGGATGCCCTGGAGCACCAGGAGGTCTGGGGTACTCGTGGCGGCATGGATCAGTGGGAGCGCGCGCGCCTACTTGGCATCAAGTTGGGTCGATGAACAACCTCTCGATCCATACGACTGGCCCCGACGAGCACTACCTGGCGCATAACGGTCCTGGTCAGTGCGATCTGACGGGACCCTTCGGTAATTGCAGTTCGACCGGCTATCACCACATCCACGAGGCCAAGGGAGGTTCGGGCAACGTGCTGGGGCGTTGGCGGGTGCGCACGATCGAGCAAAAAGAGAAAATTGTCTCCCAGTGGGAATGAATTGGACTCCGGCATTGCTGTACTAGGCATGACCACAAAGACCAAGACCACCTACATCTCCACCGCACCCGACGGCACGCAGGTCGAGTTCGCTTCTACTCGGATCTCCACCCACGCGGTGATGGTCCAGAGTGAGCGCCAGAGCGACGGTGCGTTGAGCTGGGCCCTGATCTCAACCAACGGGCGCTACGAGCTGGCCGCCAAGGAATTGGCCAAGTGGTCGCTGTGGTTGGCCGCCAACCCAGCGGACTGGGCCAGCCAGTGGTGGGAGGGCACGCCCAACGTCGTCCAGCGCCACGTGCGCTACGCCCTGGTCGAGCTGACCGTCAAGGCTTGAAGCCGACATATCGACCGCCCCGGAATAACTCCGGGGCGGTTGTCGTTGTACCTGGTACACCACCACCCACAGGAGACGAAATGTTGATCCCCACGATCGCCAACGGCAAGACCTACCTCGCGAATACCGACGTCAGCGCGCACGACACGATGAGCAATGGTGTTGTTGTCAGCCTCTCGTACTTCAGCACGCGCAACGGTGAGCGCTTCGGCCCGATCCGTACCGCTTCAACGCTGAGCAAGCCGAAGACCGCCGGTGGCCAGATCGCTGCCCAGGTGTTCGAGACCCTCAATGTCGACACCGATGCCATGATCGCTGAGGCCACCCGGCTCACTGCTGAGTTCAAGGCCTCCGGTCGCGACGGTTGGTACCCGAGTGTCAAGCTGATCGAGCGCAGCTGACCCAACCACTCAGAAAGGCCCCGGGGAATATCCTCGGGGTCCTTCTGGTTGAACCAGACATGATCAACACAGTCACCCACGAGGGCGTCACCTACATCCGCAAGGGCAAGGCCATGAGCCACGCCGTCGTTACCCTCTCGACGAAGACCAACTACAGCGGAGCCCCTCGCCCCCTCGTCGAGTGGGCCTCCAGCCTGGAGCTGGCGCAGAAGAATCACTCCGCCATCCTGGCTCGCGCCGACAAGGTCGCCCGCACTGGCTCGCTGGGCGGGGTCTTCTCGGCTGAGTACTACTCCCCCGAGCATTTCAAGTACTCAGTCATCGTCGAGGCCACCCACGGGTGAGAATGGGGGGTCGGGAATAACCGGCCCCCACCCCTTGTTGGACCTGGTACCACCCCACGAAGGAGACATCATGAAGACTCACGTACTGATTTCCTGGCACATGGTCGAACGCGGCCGCTGGCGCTGGAGCGACGGCGTGCATGTCGCGACCGCGAGCCGCGTTCGCGAGGGCGCGATCCACTCCAATGGGTGGATGTGGATCACCCGCCTAGACAACCAGCACATCGCCAACGCCGACTCCCTGGCCGATGCCAAGCGCATCGTCCGCGAGCACCTCGCATGACCGAGGACACTCCGGCCCAGATCCGGGCCCTGCACAGCAATCCGATCGCTCGCAAGGTCCGCGCCCGGTTCCCCAAGGGTCAGCGTGTCGAGACCTCCGGCGGAGCCAAGGGTCACGTCCGTCGCCACGTGCCCGCTCTGACCTCTCTGGGTGGTGTCCTGCTCGTCGAGTGGGAGAACCCGGTGTTCGGCGTCATGGTCGGACGCATCGTGCCCACCATCGCCAACGTGTGGCCGATCGACGAGGACGCATCGTGAAGCAGTACACCAAGGGCGAACGCGTCCTGGTCAATTCGGCATTGGCCTTTGGCACCGTGGTCGAGGTCGAGCGGACTCGAACTGGCTTGCGCTACACCGTCGAGATGTCTGACGGCTACCGTCTCTCCAGATATGACACCGGGCTCACGTGAATACCAAGCGCAAGTACAAGGTCGCGGGCGAGACCACCCCTACGCTGCTCTACAGAATCGACGTGGACGTCGAGGTCCGGGGCCGCATCAAGACCTACCGACTGGTCCCCAACACCGTGGTCTCGGTGCGCAAGCGTCCTTGCTTGCCCCGCGGTCAGTACGTGTTTCAGTACGCCGAGCTGGTCGGTGGCGAGCTGCTGATCTACGTCGATCAGTACGGCAAGCGCAAGACCATCCGGGAGTCCGACATCAGTGCGGTGGCCGGACAATGAGGCTGACGGTCCGCAGGCTTTATCGGCAATTCAACGGAGGACGCATGGACGATCAACCGGGCCTGAAAGGGCACATTCATCACTGGTATGAGGACCGCTCAGACGGTGAAGACGTGTGGTGGTCATGTGCGGGTTGCTCCGAGAGTAAGCGCACATCCGTCAGCGGCGATGACCTGACGTAAGACCAATTACCGGCAATTGGGAATGAACTGAACTCAGATTTGTTATTCTCATTACCATCACGAAGGAGACATCATGACTACCACCCTGATCCCGCTCAAGTGGGAGACCGTCATCAACGGTCGCAAGAAGATCGCCACGACGCACTTCGGCACCGTGTACACCATCGAGAAGATCGAGAGCCTTGGTGGCTGGGTCACTAAGATCACTGTCCCCCGTGCGGGCACTGAGGTCCTCGTCAAGGGCGTCAGTTTCGCCACTTCACGCAAGGTCGCCACCGACGACTACGTCAGCAACGGTGGCCGGTGATGAGCAACTTCCACGCCACCGACGGTGACGGCCGCAACTTCAAGTCCAAGAAGGCCCTGCGCGAGGCGCTGGCCGCCGGTCAGGTGGTCCGCATGATCGACACCTCGGCCTTTGGCAACCGTGGCACCGTCGAGCCCGACGCGCTGAGCCCCATCGACGTCATCGTCGGCCCCGACCCCTACACCAAGCGGGACTGGTACGCCAACGTCAAGCCCGGCCGCGATGGCAAGCTCCGGGTCATCTGATGGGCAAGATTGCTTTTCCCCTGATCGTGGGTTTCGTCGCGGGGATCGTGACCTTGTCGATCATTCTTGCCCTCTCCCAGGCCTATCACGACAGCCATCACTTTCAGTTCCACTACACCGGACTCCCCGACAACCCGACTTGCCACATGATCGGCCAGGATCTATGGGACTGCGAGCACCTCCGATGACGTGACCGCGGAGGGTGCGAGGGCCTGCAGCCCGGACACCGGAGGGACGCCACTCCAACAAGACCGAGCCCACGGCGAAGGACTGCAGCCCGACCCGATGGGTGTGCCCGGCTGGACGGTTCAGGCGAGACAACGCGGAGAGACGCGACAGGTCAGATCACTCGTAAGTCTGGCGGCGGCAGGATCCGACACCCGAATGGGACCTGCACACAAAACCACTGAAGGAGACGCCACCATGAAGCACGATCCCGAATTTGACGTTGAGGGTGATGTTGAAGATCACTTCGATCAACTCATCCACCAAGACCTAGATCAGTTCGGGGCCTGAGCTCATGATCCGATCAATGTCTCTTGTCTTGACAGGACTTGCAGCCGCGGGCATCGCCCTGGCCGCACCGGCGGCCGCCGACGACCACTCGTTCCTCGCCACGGTCCGTGTCCTTGGTTTCTGGGGGTCCGATGCCGCGATCCTGAACAACGCGCACTGGGTCTGCAACCAGCTCGCCGCCAACCCCGGCAACGGCTACAGCGCCCACGATGCCGCTGAGCAGCTCTACTACCAGACCGCGATCCAGAACGAGGGTCAGGCGGAGGCGTTCGCCGGTCTCGCCGTCACCGAGTTCTGCCCCCAGTACCTTCCCGGTGGCTCCTCCAATCCCACGGGCTTGGGTCCCTACGAGACCTGAGCCGTGTAGTCGCCAGCCTCCCGCACCAGAATTGGTGAGGGAGGTTTTCGGCAATGACGCAGGTACGCATTCACCTCTTCGGTGGTCCGTGTGACGGTGAGAGGATCCCCGTCAAGACCATCGATCAGCCCAAGATTCTCTACCAGATGTGGCCCGGCTACACCGATGCCCTCAAGACCATCTCCGATGCGCAGGCTCGACAGGAGAAGCGAGAGTCATTGCAGACATTGGCCTATCGCTACGTCGGTCACGCCTGCAGCCAGGACGACGGGGTACTAGAATTGCACTATCACCGTTTTCCCAAGCGTGACCTCCCGGCCGCCACTACGTCGTCCTCCCTGTAACGATGACGAGCAGGCGGTCTGAATGGGTGAAGGAGGTTCTTCCATGTTCACGAATGGACCCCGATCCCACAGCACCGCGGAGGATGCCCGCAACCAGGCTTCGCGTCAGCTCACAGCCGCCGCGCGGTATGAGGCAAACGCTGAAGACTGGTTTGACGGCGGCCTGGAATCTGTCGATCGTCGGCTGGCGGTGTGCGACAAGCTCTTGCACCAGGCGCGAGTTGCGGTCGGCATGGGCGGCTTCGGCGACCCGGCCCCCCTCGAGCGCATCGCTTCTCTGGAGGTCGATCACCGCGGACTGACCGAGCTGCGCGAGACCTTCCTGAGTGCGGGCAACTACCGCCATGCTGACTTCAATCAGCCCACGGTCGGCATCGGCGACAGTGCGGGCGTGACCCCCGGCGCTACCCCCGGCTCGATCAAGGAGCCCGGCGGCCCTTCCTTCGTCCCTGCCCCCAACGTGCGCTATGAGAGGGACGCGGATCCCATGGGTGGTCTGGTCAGCGAAATCAAGAGCCTGCTGAGTAGCCGCGACCAACGCTACGTCGAGCTCGAGGCGGCCAAGATCCTGCGCGCCAACGCCGATTGCCATGACATCGAAGAGCTCGCCGAGCGTACCCGACGCATCGCCGCCGTCGATACCTCGACCTTCAGCTCCCAACGCTCCAGGGCAGTGACTGATGCCCTGAGTACGCGAGTGGTTCAGCTCGCACAACGCAGACAGCAGCCGAAGAGGATGGCATCCCGATTGCCCCGGACCCCGGTGATCCAGGATTTCCCCTCTGAGCTGATGTACTTCTAAGGAATGAGACCGGAAGGGGTTCGGGTCCATGATGAGTTCCGGCGAACGCGAGGATGTCCGGCAGCTGATCTACCGAGAGCTTGCCTCCCTGGAGGCCCGGATCTCTCACAACGCTGGAACCTACAGGTACGTGTGCCTGATCCTGGGAGGTCCCTGCTTTACTCACACCCCGAGCGGGCCCATACTTCGCATCATCCGGTAAGGAGAGACATGGCTCGGGCACCACGGTGGATGTTTGGCTGGGCCGAGAGGTTCACCGATACTTGGGGCGCGTTGCCCGCAGAGCCGATCCTCTATTTCTTCATGTTCAGCGGCTTACTTCAGATTACCGCCTTTCCAAGACCGTCGGCCTCGTCGGCCAATACTCCAGCCAACACTCCGGATTGGGTTTCTGAGCTTTGGCGGGTGGCCGGGTTCGCCGCGCCGTTGTTGTGTTTGATCGCCTGGTACCTGATCAACAAACGAACTGGTTCACAACGGTTGGCGGGGTTGTGGGTTCGCTTTGCTGGAGACTTTGCTCAAGCCACGGCCCTTACGACATTCTTGATCATTCGGTTTGCTGATAGTCCCATCAACGACGATGCGCACGTCTATCTCATGAACATCGACGTCGGTGTGTTGGTCTTCGTCGTCATGCTGGTCCTGCGGGACGTTTGGATCTTGGTGAAGGTAGAAGAGATCGCTGCACACCTGGAGCGGTTGGGGGCCGCTGAGGATCGTTTCGGGGAACTGAAATGATGGGTCAGGTGTCATGTCCTCAGTGATCTCGGTGGTTACGGGGCTGATCACCGGAGGTGTCGGGGTCTCTCTGGGGGCCATCGGTACCGCCGTCGTGCAGTCCATGTCGGGCAAGTCCGAGAGCCGCGCGCACGCCGCCGACATGGTCGCCGACGCCGCGGGCAACCTCGCCGACCGCCTCTCCAAGCTCAACGAGAAGCTCGACGGCGAGAACCGCCAGATGCGCACCGCGATCCTGTTGCTCACCGACCAGGTCGACATCTCCCTCCCGGCGATCAATTCGCCGGTGGTGGCAGGCCAACTCAAGAAGGCCAACAATGCTGCGAAACTTTCTGTGTAGCCTGACAACCAAGGAGGTCCCATCATGACCGATCCCGTCGCCGGTGCCGTTCAGGCCCAGCTCTTCCCTCCGGGCCCGCAGCCCAATGACGCCATCATCATGTTCGATGGCGCACCCCGGTCGATCTTCCCGTGGGCCAAGCTGACCAACGGCGGCTGGTGGGCCTGGGACGTGCGCTCGGTCCTGCTCACCTTCGCTCACGATCTGCTGCGCTTCCAGAAGCCCGGTGACGCCAAGCTGATCGGGACGTTCAACCCGGCGATGCCCTGGGGCCTGCGCGACCAGATCAACCGCATCCACCTGCTGGCCGAACAGGACCACCAGATCCTGGTCGCCATCGCCGCCAAGACCGGCACCGACATCTCCACCATCGTCAGCGGGTAGTCGTGCGCCGCACCCTGCTGGCCTCCGTCAACGGGACCGGCTCTCCCGGACCGCTGGACTGGGGCTTCGACTCCGAGATCGGCTTCGGGGTCACCAGCCCCTGGTTCACCATCATGACCCAGTTCTGGGGTTCCTACGCCCAGATCATCGACTGGGGCCCGGTGGGTTACCCGGCGGCCACCTTGCAGATGGGTCCGAGCGTTCAGGTCGGTGTGGCCAACACCTTGGCGGTGATCAACAACCCGGCCTACGCCGACCACAACGTCATCCTGGCCGGATACTCCCAGGGCGCGCTGGTCACCGACTTCGTGTGGCGCGATCACCTGATGAACACCCGCCGCGGACAGGACGTCATCGGCATCGTCAACTTCGGCGACCCGATGCGCTGCCCGGGGATCTGCCGGGGCAACACCTACGCCGGGTTCGCCGTGCCCAAGCTGCTCGACGGCGTCGTCACCGGAGGCATCGCCGGGACCGGGGACCTCAAGCCCGCCGAGACTCCTGACTTCCTGATGAGCTGCAACAACGACGGTGACCTCTACGGTGCCTCACCGGTGGGAGCCAATCCCTGGACCGCCATCACCGGCGTCGGTCACGACGAACAGATGATCTTCGACCTGATCCAGAACCTCACCAACCTGACCAACGACATCGGGCTGCTCACCGAGGTGATGGGCCTGCTGGGCATCTCCACGACCGGCCTGAACCTCACCTCGATCATCGGCATCGTCGCGGGCATCATCGAAGGCGCGATGACCGCGGGCGGCGTCGACGCCTCCATCCTGACCCAGATCGTGCCGCTGACCGGCGCGACCAACGCCTCCCACGTCGCCGCGATCATCGAAGCCGTCTTCAACGGTGGCATGTTTCTGGCCACCGGTGCGGGACCGCACGGGGACTACGAGAAGATGGTCCCGGCCATGACCGACTGGGTGCTCAAGGCCGCCTACGCCGCGGCCTGACCTGTAGACCGCCGACCTCGGGGCCTGAAGCCATAGAGGGATGTTGCCTCGGGACCACCAAACGAGCCGGAAGGTCAGGCCAGTATGTCGGATTCAATCGGAGTGTTCGATGTCGCCATGACGGGCGACGACGAGCGCCGCATCGCCAAAGCCGCACTCGACGACAAGCTCGCCGCGGCCACCTACGACGTGCGGGAGAAGCACGGCGAGTGGCTGTTCAATGCTTCGAACTTGCAGGCCTTCCACGACCGCGTGGCGATGTGCTACGGCTCGATCGGGCGCACCGTCAGCGAGCACGTCACCGCCCGCACCGGCACCATCAAGCGCGTCGTGAAGAACCTCGAGCAGGAATGGCGGCAACGCCAGGCCGACGTGCCCGCGATGCCGATGCCCGCCACCCCCGGTGCTCCCGTGGGTGCCCCCTCTTCCCCGGTCGAGACTCCGGCCGCTCCCGCTCTCGGCGTGGGTGGTGGCAGCGCCCCGCTGCCCGAGCCGTCTCCGGCCGTCACCGCCGGACGCCGCCAGGCCTGCTATCCGGGGTGTGAGTCCAACGAGGCCCACGCCAAGAAGTTCCACAAGGACAAGGCCGAGAAGGATGCCCGTCGTCGGCAAGCGGGTGAGGAGAAGGGCGCACCAGCCGAGTACAACGAACATGACGATCCATATGGTGATGAGTACCGTCGTCCTTCTGAGGCGACTGAGCGGTATCACAACCCTGAAGGTCATGGATTCGGCGGCGGCCGCAACGATGAGGGCTCGGGTTACAACATGCAGGCTCGTGTGGCCGCCGAGGACGGTGCCTACGAGCGCAGCCAGCCCGACCACCCCGAGCAGCACATCCAGGAGACCTTCCAGGATCACCAGGGCGAAGAGCTCATCCCCGACGGCGACTTCCACGGCTACCAGGACAGCGTCGACCAGGGCGGCCCCGGCAAGGTCGAGTCCCACGACTTCATCCCCGGCGAGCACACCGACCGCCATGACGAGTCGGACTCCGACAACTTCGTGCCCACGGTGACCGGATCCCGCGAGTACCAGCGCCTCGCGCGCTTGCTCGTCGCCGACGACCTCACCGGCATGGACCCCAACGCCGGGCCGTCGCCGGACGCCATGAGCGCAGGCGGAGCCGCTCCTCCCACGCCAGCGGCAGCAGGGCCGACGACCATGACTCCGCCCGCGGGGTCGCCGTCGGCAGCGGCTGCACCTCCCGGCGGTCCCCCGCCGGTGATGGCCAGCCGTGAGTTTCAGGGCATGGTTCGCATGCTGGCCGCCGACAAGGCGCACAACTGGGCCGTGAAGGCCATCCAACAGGGAGGCACGCTCTCCGCACGCCAGCGCCTGGTGTCGGCGGCCCACCATGCCGGGGCGCTCAGCCAGGTCGAGTACGACGCCTTCGCGCCGATCTTCGCCAACCGGCGCAAGCTGGCCGACCGCAACTATCTGCAGCAGGCCGACGAGGCGATCACCAAGGTCCTCAACGAGAAGGCCGAGGAGTTCCAGAACACCATCGCCCCGCTGCAGCAGGCCCTGATCACCATCCAGCAAGCCGAGCAGCTCCAGAACCCGCTCAACGTCCAGCCCCCGGCCGGAACGGTCAACGTGCTCCCCCAGGGCGCTCAGGGCAACCCTGCTCCTGACCCCTCCGGAGGCCAGGCACCCCAGGGTGAAGGCGGCCTCGGTGCCGACCCGGCCGCGGCGGCGCTCGCCGGTGGCGGCGATCCTTCACAACAGGCAGCGCCACCACCCCAGCAGCTCGCCGCCAGCCGCCGTCAGGCCGGTCTGCGCGTCTGGCACCACAACCACGGCGGCAACAAGCCCACGGGTACCACCACGAAGAGCTGGGCCGACGGCCAGGGTACCCATCACCACGTCCTCTGGGACGACGGCACGGACTCCGCCCACCACTCCCACGAGCTGCACACCTATGGTCAGCACGCGGATCCGGGCAACGGGCAGCCTCCGGCGACGGCGACCGCGTCCAGGGGCCGCCTCCCTTTTGACGTTCGCCGCCAGACGGCGGGCATCGAGCAAGAGTTCGACACCTTCCAGAAGAAGAAGCCGGGCCTGTCCTCTGGTCCGGCTGTCGACGTCGAGAACTTCGTCCAGCAGAAGCAGCAGGGCGGCCCGGCCAAGGGCAACACCGCCAAGCCGGGCGCACCGGCGACCGGCAAGCCCCGCTTCGGTCCCAAGGCCATCAACAAGCTCAAGACCAAGCAGGGTCTGCCGCCGTCGATGCAGATCGGTCCCACCAGCCTCGCCGACACCGCCAGCGGCATCACTGCGCGCCGACGCACGGCCAATGATGCACTGGTCGAGCCCGGCTACGCCTGGTCCAAGGCTCCGTCCTCGGTCAACAGCGAGTTCGCGGCTCGGGTCGGCTCGGGCATCAATCCCGAACAGGTCTTCCGCGCAATGATCGGCGAGATCACCAAGCATCACGAGGGTGGCCTCATCGGATCCCACGATGCGCACCGCGCGGCCAACGAGGCCTTCGGGCGTCTGCTGCTGTCGCGTAGGGGCCGCCGCCCTTTAGCCAACGGCGGCCGGTAGCCGCCACCGATCACTTTCACGACGACTCGGGACGCTACACCGGCCCGATGAAGACCAACACGAACTTCCCGCCCTCGGAGTTCGCCACCGATGACATGTGCCCGGAGTGTGGCAATCACTTCGCCAAGGGCCACGACGCGGAGTGCTCGAAGATCCGCGGCAAGTGGGGCGCTCGCTCGCCGCAGGACCAAGCTCTGCTGGACCGAATGCCCAAAGCCAACGACAGCGGTCCCTCCCTGGGCAAGCAGCTGCCCGGCGGACACAACCTGACCGTCTACAGCCCGCACCATGCCGACCCGGTCGATGAGCACCAGACCCGGCCCGGCAGCGACGAGGTCGGCCCCATGCTCGAGCGTGGTATCGTCCCCGGCGCGGGTAGCGATCAGCACGAATGGGTCCACACCCACCACGGCGAGCCGGTCAACGGTGGCTTCGCCCCCTCGGGCCCCGAAGCGATGGCCGCGGCCGAGAAGTCCCACAAGGACCTGACCCAGGGCTTCGACATGCGCGAGCTCACCGGTCGGCAGGCGGGTAACTACGACCTCAACAGCCCAGAGCACCAGGAGCGCGCGGAACGCCTTCGTGCTCATCCCCGCGCGCATGAGTTCGTGCATCCTCATGGCGAGGATGCGAACTGGAATGGGGAGTTCTACGAGGGGCCGAGCGGTGAAAGGTTGAGCTCACGTCGGGAGGCGTGGACGGGCTGGGGCCCGGACCTGATCGAGGACACCCGTCACAAGGTGGCCGGGTTCGAGTGGGACAACCACCTCAACGGCTTCGTTTCCAACGTGACCAACCCCCGGATCTTCGAATGCTCGTGCGGGGCCAAGCACCCGGTGCCCTCCTACTCCAACTGCAAGTGCGGCAAGATCTGGAACTCCTACGTCATCGGCACCGGCGGAGACCGCCATGAGGCGGCCGCCGAACGCTTCATCGCCCGCGAGGTCCCGGTTCGCGAGAACGTCATCGTGGCCAACCGGCAGCTGGCCAAGGAGGAGTGGAAGACCCCTCCCGGTGGTGTCGACCGAGGCCGGGAAATGATGGAGCGCACGCGTGCCATCAACCAGGCGGAGAACTGGGATCCGGACGCCGACGAGTTCGACCCCCGCAAGTGGCTGGCCAAGGCCGACCTGAGCTTCCCGTCCAGAGGCTATGCTTTGGACGATGAGGTCGAAGACGCTTCGCCGTTCCCCTCTGATCACCACCCCAAGGCCGGTGAGGCAACAATGAGACAGCCCGCCGACGACTGGCATTCCCGACGGCAGGACGGCAAGTGGGCTCCCGGCGGACATCAGCCGAAGTTCCGCAAGAGCGACTCGTGAGCGCGCCCGATCTCGGGGTGTGCTTCGGTTGTAAGCACCTGCGCGAGACGGTGCTCACCGACTCCCTGGGCCGCTCCTTCTGCCCGGACTGTGTCACCAGTCGACCCGAGGGCCGCACGATGCTGGCGGCGGCCTGGGCCGCCTCCTCGATGCCCTACCGGGTGGGGGACAAGGTCGCCTGCAAGACCGGCGGCCAGATCTATGACGGGATCGGCCACATCGAAGAGATCTCGGTCGATCCCAAGGATCTCGCCAGCCCCGTGGTGCCGATGTTCCGGGTAGCCATCGACGAGAAGAGCTATCCAGAAGTGCCCGATGAGGTCTGGTACTCCGAGCCTTGCTTGACTCTGGTGGATGCGTGACCGACCCCTTCAGCTTTACCGACCGTCGCGCCTCGGCACGCACCTCCTCCGGGATCTACACCGGCGGTGACGCCGCGATGCGCAACCTGCGCGCGCGCGG
>Ga0137415_10000966_pt1 | contig 28226 bp, 25 predicted proteins | sample CZODoug3_1_1_16f_FD_183082 | JGI IMG/M metagenome (GOLD analysis project Ga0137415, IMG submission 183082) | Vadose zone soil fungal communities from Angelo Coast Range Reserve, California, USA - CZODoug3_1_1_16fungal (Hybrid Assembly) | ecosystem: Environmental > Terrestrial > Soil > Vadose...
GCAATCCGCGTTGGCGTCCGCGAAGTTCCGCCGTTCCTTCTCGCGGCGATGCGGTTCTTGATTGCGGGACTCGTCCTCTACGGCTGGATGATCGCGCAGGGCGGGCGCTCACCGAGCGGGCGCCAATGGATGTCAGCATTCTTCCTCGCTGTGCTGATCTTCGTCCTGGACTACGGACTGTTGTTCTGGGCCGAGCAGCGTGTGCCTTCGGGCATTGCCGCAGTCATGATGGCCACGATCCCGGTGTTCATGGCGCTGTCAGAAATCATTTTCCTGCGAACGCAGAGGCTCACCGTCCGCTTGGCACTGGCGCTCTTGATCGGGATGGGGGGAGTGGCAGTGCTGATGAGCCACTCGTTGAACCTTGGCGGGACGCCGATCGACAGGGCGGGTGCAGTGGCGCTGATGATCGCATCGATGAGTTGGTCGGTATCGTCTGCGCTTACGCGCAAGCTGCCCCTTCCGGCGTCGAAAGTCATGAGTTCGGGGGCACAGATGCTCGCCGGGGGAGTGTTGCTGGCTCTCACGGCGGCCGCGCTGGGAGAATTTCGTAATTTTCGTCCGGGGACTGTATCACGCGGAGCGTGGCTCTCGTTGCTCTACCTGATTGTCGCGGGCTCCATTATCGGGTTTACCGCCTACGTGTGGCTGATTCATCATGAATCGCCAACAAAAGTCGGGACCTACGCGTACGTGAATCCGGTTGTGGCCGTGCTGGTTGGATATTTCCTGGGCGGTGAAACGCTTGGCCTGCGAACGATTCTGGGGACTCTGTGTGTTCTGATCAGCGTGGTGGTGATCACGACGACGCGAGTGACGAAACCGGTAGCGACACTCGCAGCGGAAGATACGGGGTAACTCCCGATTGGTCGGCGATCCCGAAGTTGGGAACGTCGGCACGGAATGCTGCGCGGGGTCGGACATCTGGCGACCCGTCGGCGCTGTCCGCAAGGTCGGCGTCGACTATTGTCAATTGGCTAATTGAGCTCAAAACCTGCTGGGGGCTTCTTGGGTGATCGCAAAGGCTGATGTTTTTCTCGAGCGACATATTTACAATCCATCTGCCCTGTGGGAACGAGGAGAAGCAGAGTAAACTGTACGGTCCGTGTACTGCGAAATGGAATATCCCCGGCCGATTGCATCCGGACAAAATTGTTCGGGCTAGTAGAGGGTCGTATTGGCCTTTCGCCGAGGGGGCGAGGGGGATTTCGTGCTGGCAGGCATCCCGGCGGGCGCGGCGACACTCACGATTGATGGGTCATCCCTCAGTCTGATGTACAACGGTTCGCCGGCTGGGCGGGGCACACTGAGCGTGGAGTCCATAAAACCCACGGGGACGTAGACACTGTTGGCGAATTCCGGGTCGGAGGCCACCGAATCGATGAGAAAAAGATTCGAGCCGCTAAGAGAGCACAGCTTGTCTGAGCTCTTGAGGCAATGAATCTCCGTGAGGAAAGGAACACGCACGACAGTAGCAAGCCACTGCCAATCGCCTTTCTTTCCGCCGGACTGGACTGGACGAAATCGAAGAGCGCCGAAGCACGAGCGACCGAAGGCCTTGAGCGGCTCCAGTTCCACCAGCACGTTCCGGGGATCTTCCAGCGTCAGGGAGCCATCTTCAAGGTCGAGCAGAACGTCAAACGATCCGTCTTCGTTCGCAACCTCAATTTTCTCGGTGTGCTGGAATGCTTCCGGGATCTCACTTTTCACAACAAAAGAGAGTTTCCCGTCCTGGGGAAGTTCGTCTTGGCTGCCCAGGCTGATGGCCAAAGCGCTGGGGCCCGGATCGATGTTTTTCGCGATCAAATTGACTTTGGGACGCGGCGCCTCGACCGTGATCGCTAGCTCCCGGGCACGCCCATCCTTCCAGGAGACTCGCGCTATCAATTTATCGTCCGGATGAAATGCATCGATAGCCTCCTCCCCGGCCGTGAGCCGCAATTCGTCCTTGTCATTCGCCCGGGACAGACTTGAAGGACTAAAACCAATGCCCTTGACGTCTACACCGGCGATCTCGTCCAGGCGTGTCCCCCGCAATACGCCTTCCCGGTCACCCGCGTTGATTGCGAAATCAACCAAATAGCCGGCCTCGGAATAGGAGTGCATATGAATCTCATCCGGTTCTGCCACCCCGTATTGTTTCACCGCAATAGTAACCGAGCCTGCCACCTCGTTCTCGAGCGGAACTCGTACTTCCAGTTCCCCAGGCTTCATCATTTTCCATGAAGTTTGGAGCTCCGAACCCTGCTGATTCTTTAAAGTCACACTGTTCACACAAGCAGCATCATCGGACTGAAGATGAAGAACATCATTGCGACCGACAATCAGGCTGGTCTGTTCGGCGGTCGGCACGGTCCATTTTCTCGCGTGCGCACTGCTGAGGTAAAAGCTTGGTCCATCAAAAGGCTCGAACCCCCAGTATCCGCGCAGGACTCCGCTGCTCTGCGAATCCAAAGAAGTGGTGCGAAGCTTCCGGGTGTCGACCACGAAGCCGCCTCGAGCCGGATCCGCCGTAGCAGGCAAGTCGACCCCCGGCCCCGATTTACTCTTCACATGAAGCCAAAAATCGTGCGCTATCTCCGTCGAGAAGACCAGCGGTGCCCCGTCGACTGGAAGGATGAGCGAAGGACGTTGCACGCAAAACACTTCATTTGGATTCACTGGCCGAAGGGCGGGCAAAGGTGCGCCCTCAACACTTGGCAGGCCGATCACCAGTACCGACTTCGGCTTGTGAAAAGAAGGCGCGTTGTTAAGCTTTAGATTCAACTCCTCCTGTTTGGGAAGAGCCAGCGCAGGAATGTACTGGTATGCTGCAGTGTGCAGATTCTCCAGCATTCGCGCCAGATCGACGACTGCTCCAACGTACGCGCTGTAGATACCGCCTCCCGCTGCACGGGAGACGCTCAACTGCCCAATCATGTCTGCGCCTGCGCCTGATGTCAGAGTAGTCATCACGGAGCCGGCACGCCCATCGTCCAGCACCAGTTCGTCTGTGTTTTGGACCAGGCACGGCGCCTGTTGTGCGCTGGGTTTGTCGAAGCATTGCTGCTCCAGTTTGACATTTAGACTTCGCGCCAGCAGGATGGAGCGTTCCTGAAGTTCCCGGGGGTCGGACCGGGAAATTTCCCGAACCGCGCTCAAATATGCGTCCAGTCGGGAGCGATCCAGGCTGGCCTGATCCAGATCGTGTGCTGCCCTGACAAAGGCTCCGGGCTTCCCACGCACGGCAGAACGCAAAGTGCTGAAATCCCCCCCTGTTTCCGGAGCTAGAAACAGCAGGGCTTGCTGTGCGCCTGAAGGAACGGTAAAAACTATCCCCTCTTGGCGCACTTGCCTGCTCCAGGTTTCCGCCTTGGTAAACCAACTCTCCGGCGGAGGGTTGGTAGCCCCACGCAGGAACACGGCGATAAGGAGGTAGTGTACCGACTGCTCAGCAGGCAGCGCGGGATGAACCCAGATCCGGTCGCCAGCTTGCAAGCTTGCAACTTCTGAAATCGGAAGCGTCTTGCCACGCCGGGTCACCTTTACTTCGAACAAGGGCCCAGGCAAATCAAAAGGGGCCGTGATTGCTTGCGAGAAAGCCGCAAGAACGAAGAGCAAAATGAATGACTTGCGAAGATGCTGCCGGACCTTCATAAGAATTTGCTCGGACTGTTTTTTCAAATAAGTGACGTACTATCACTCCCAATCGAGCGGAGTGAACTGCTAGTGCTGCGGCCTGGTTTCAAGGCTGCCAGTGTTCGACTGCGGAAGACTCCCTTCCAGGACCGCTCGAAGTAAGTACACCCAGCCGAATTCTCCGGAGATGATCAGATCCTTTCGGCCCTCTCCGTTCCACTCCACGACGAACTCACCGCCCAACGGATAGGGCACCTGGTATCCAAACCGATTCGGTTCGTAGGTAAGGGCGGGTCCGGAAGAAGGATCATAACGCGCGACGCGAATCGAATTCTGATCCAGTCGCCCGCGGATACCGTGCGACTTGAAGATTTCGGCAAAATCTAACTGGACGCTGACGGGTGTTTCCACTCCCTTATCGGCTCCAGGATCTTCAACCACAGGCATGCGGTAGCAGTTATTGATGACCCACTCGGCATCGCCTTGGCGCCGGGTGCTACGGGCCGCTTCTGGTGCGGCTGCAGAGACAGTCTGAAGCGCAAGTGTGGAACCCATGCATGGGAGCCCGGCTCCCGCGAATATCGCTTTCTGCAGAAAGTTCCGGCCGCCAGTGGAGTGCGGTTTGGGCATGGATCGTTTCTCCGTCGTGAGTCTCTGCCCTTGGCTGAACGCCGGCCCAAAGAACCCATCAAACGAAAGTGGCCGCACTGTTGCGCAAGGAGTCCTGACTTTCTGCTCACTCGGTCTGCGGGCTAGATTTTCTGAGCCTCCTGCAACTCTGCATTGAGACCCTTCTGGTAGTGGGCAAGCTTCTGCGCATCCTGTCGCGCGTGAGCCGCGTAGAAAATCAACCCAAGGGACCGGCGATGACGCTCGCTCGGATTGCCGTCGGCGCGATGGACTGTGACCGCATGATGGACCAGAAGATCACCAGGCTGTGCCACAATCGGCACCTCTGCGTTGCGGTCCGCTTCGCCGTAGTCGCTTATCCCCTGAGAGAAGCCAAGAACCTCAGTGCGCCGATGCGGCCGCAGACCTTTGCGGTGGGACCCTGGAATGTAGCGCACGCAGCCGTTGCTTTCGTCCGCGGGATCCAGAGCGAGCCATAGAGTCACGGCTTCGTTAGGTTCCAGCATGAAGTAGTGACCGTCCTGATGAGGCGGGGTGAACTTGCCAATCCGCGGCGGCTTATTGAACCATTCCAGTTCCTGGGCTACGACCTTATCGACCAAAAGCGCCTCGGCTAAGGCTGTCCATTTCGGCCGCTCGATCAAGCCAGCAAAATACGCATCGTGCTGTTTGATTCGCGCCATCTGCTTGAGCGTAGCCGGGTCGTCGCGGTCCTCGTAGTAGACGTCAGTCCGTGGAATCTGCGGAATGCGCCCTGTGACGTAGCGAGCCAATTCACTGTTCAGTTCCGCGAGTTCTGGACCGGAAAAAAAGCCGCGGATCACCACGTATCCGTCACGGTCGAACGTGCTTTTCAATTCCTGCAAGTCATATGATTGCGTCACGGCTGCCTCCGCTTTCTTGGGATTGTTTGCCTTAATTATTCTCCGCGACCGTACATATTTTCTCGGAAGGGATAACCCGCCCGGGCGTGAAACTCGACAGGACGCGCGGCGGCCGGGGATGTGTGGGAAGCTTTGCGGCAGGGCCGCTGGAATCGCCTGCATGCAGAGCCACCGGGACCGCGAGCATCATGGCCGCCGCTAGCCATACCGTGCAGTCAAGGAGGGAACAATAGAGGCTTCTCGCAGATCGGTTAGCGTAGTGATTCATGGCGAAGCCTTGCAATTTTGACACCATGCAGAGCTTTATCTTGCGCTCCCCAGCGTTCACTCTTTCGTTAAGCTGGCTGTCGGTTCGCTACCACGTTCGTTGCCAGATATTGCCTTCGTTGCGGGCGCCTTCCAACTCGCGGAGACGTCGGCGCTCACGGTTCGAATCCGCAGCCCGCCATCAGGCTGCGCAGCTACCGAACGTAACCGCAAATAGTTGATCCCGCTGGATCGCCGGTTGTCTTGCACAACGCCAACCGGCTTGCCGTCAACCAAGACTCGGCATTGACGTAAATTCGTGTCCCAATCAAGAGTGATCTGATACCAGCGGCCGGTTGCCAGCTTAAAGTTGGGGAAAATTCGTCCATCCGCAGGGATCGGGAGGTTGAACGCATTGAAGAACTGATCTTCCATGTCCCACGGAATGGAAAAATGATCGGTGAGGCCGACCAGCGTGCCCTTGAAGCCGGGACTCAGCCTCAGCTGCATCTTGAGCTGGCCTTTGGAGCCGACGGGAAAATTCCACACCGCACCGGCAGGCCATTCCGTCTCCGCTTTGCGTATCGAAAGAACCCTCGCACCGGAGTTTTCAGGATCGGGCTCCAATTCCACACCCTTACTTCCGAACATCGACCAATCGTCGATGCCTTTCGAGAAATCGGCCGGTTGCCGGGTTTCATAGATCCAATCTGGATCAAACCGCCGAAAACTGCGCACCGTGCCTTCCTCTACCCAGTTGGAGAAGAGAACTTGTCCATCGGTCGTCAAGGTGGGAAAGGTGTAGCCCACTCCATAGTCGCCCCGCAGGGACTCGGGTTCATTGCGCGTTGGATCGCGCGCCACTTCTCGGTAGCCACGCCAAGTCTTGCCCTCATCTGCTGAGATTGCGGCATGTAGCACATAGCGACCTCCGTAGCCATACGGGTAACGCAAGCACGCATTGGAAAACAGCAGGATGCTGCCATCTTTCAGCCGCAGCAGGCTGGCCGGTGCATCGGATGAAATGAGGGTGCTTGGCTGTGGTGTGCTCCATTGCGAGCCATCATCAGAAAACGACTCATAGAAACGCCCACGCTGCGTCCGGATCAGCATCCATACCCGGCCATCTTTCAGCTGCAGCACTACCGGCTCGTTGGCGCCATAGGTGAACAGGTCGGGCGTTTCGGCGACGAGTTCCTCATCCGACGTCTTCCAGGTCTCGCCGTCGTCATCGGAGTAGACGACCTTCACTCCATAGTTGCCAATGTAGGTGAAATCAAGAAAGCCGCCGCCGCGGTTTTCCCACGAACGCGCGGTTGCGAAAGCGAATGGCAGCAGGAGCCGACCGCTGCGCAACTGAATCCCGGAAAGCAGATCATCACCATGACCAGTCCAGATCGGCTTCGGTGTGTCCCACCGTGTCCGGCTGTCGCGCGAGCGCACGTGCCAAATATCCAGAATCACTCCGGGCCGGGTGGGCGTACCTTCTTCTGCTTTGGGAAATAGGGTGCCCGAATTTGCGTCGCACAGGCTCCATATGTGGATCTCCCCCGCCTGGTCCACCAGCGCGTTGAAAAGTCCAAAGCCCCCAGCCTCTTTGGGCCACGAGAACAGATCTCGCGGCTCGGACCAACTCTCGCCGTTGTCGGTTGAGTAGCGCCCCTGCATGGCCTGCTGACCGTTTTTCCTCGCAATCGAGAGCGCAATGATCTGGCCGCCTGGCAGCTGCAACGCCCGATACATGTTTTGCCGGAAGGGATACTGCGCTCCCGGTGCTGCCGTGAACTGCGACACGATGCGCGGTGGCTGGGGGCGAGGGTTCGCGTCCGAAGCAGCGGATGCCGCCTCGGCGCAACGAGCGAACGGAACCGCCAGAAGCGTGGATGCCGTCAACGCGGCGCAGGCCAGAATACGACGCATGGAGCTAGCTCCGCGATGGATATAATACATTAAGTTCAGTCCACAGAATACATATTATGCTATAGTTGTGTCAATATAAACAACAATATCCATGATATTATAAATGAATAAGACTGACGACTGTCGACAATTTGTCCCGTGCCCAGTGTAAGAGCACCGCTTCGATTATGGCTGTGGTGGCGGCGCGGTCGCGTCCATGGCTTCGTAAACTTTGCGGGCACGCGCAAAGGTGGAAAGAACTTCGTCGCGGTGTGTGTCTTTAGCGTACTTGCCGTCCGTTCGGATGCGATCCACCAGCGCATCGAGCCACCGGAGGCAGAAGTCGCGATCGGACTCAGAGAAAATTGGCTGACCGCCAATGTAAACGTAGGAGGGGCTGCTGTGCGTAGCCAACGTCCGCGACTCCGAGCGCCGCTCAGACCAACGCGAGGGGCCATCCGATATCCGATCATTGTCTGGTGCCCAAACCCGCGCTGCCAGCCAGGAACTCTCCCGGAGCGACACCCTCCCCCTCCACTTGAGATGATTCGTCGGCTTTGGGCTCGACGCTTCCGCGACTATGTGGCCGTTTGCAACAACCTCGACTCGGATGATTGGTATCACCGAGATCACGTCTACGCGTACTGAGACGCTCGCTGGTCCGGAGGCAAAATGTCGTTCGGCGCCAGGCGAATCGCCATCCACTTCAAAAGTGAGCAACGGACCTACGGTCGCGAACGACCGGCCGCGTCGCAGGCCGTCAATCCAAGTCGCATAATCGAGCCTACCTCCTGCATAGACGTATACCCGCTCGCCACCAGGAAGAAATGCGAAGTTCTGGTTCACGAACGCATCGCTGCCTCCCGAAATACCTACTCTGAATCCCAGATTCAAGAATCGATACCAAAGCTCCATGGATGGTTCGTCGTGACTGCAAAAAACTTCTATACCGTCGACGGCATGGAGCGCCACATCGGCGACTAATTCGCCTGCCAGCGAACCAGTGGGAATCTGGTCAAATTTCAGCGCAGGATGGGCGTAGAGGGCCACCCCGCCCTGGTCGCGCGCCTGCTGAGCCTGCGAGTAATTCGACGGATAGTCTTCCCACTGCTCCACTCCGGGAAAACCCGTATACAACGGACGCACCAGATGCTTCAGGTTGAGTAGAAGCAAGTGGCCGTATGACCAGGTTCGCATTTCCTGGTTCCACTCGAGAATTTCATTGCTGTTGGAGAGAGCATTGGGTTTGCCTTCGAAAAAGCGTTCGTCATGAATGGTGCCTCCAACACTGTTCGATACCAGCATGTTCCCGATATTCAAACCTTCGGCGCGAACCGCCAGCAAGTCGTCGGGGGGAGTGGTCCACTGTTCCCCCACATAGTTGCCGTGGATATGGTCATCTCCGCTGTACCACCCGGAGGCGTTCATGTTGCGCAGCCACTCCAGTCGAACGAAGATGGCCGGCGTGTTTGGGGTAAGATCGATTTCTCTGATCACCGGCCGATAATCGAATCCCTTACGGACCTCAACCCGGGTCTTCCCTGCGGGCAGTTCTATCTCAATCGAACCGGACGTGTAGAAGAAGTGCTCGCCGGTCATCCACATGATGCGATCGAAGGCTCCGGGCGCGGCGTAGCTCATGCCATCAGCCCCGTGGACGTATACCCGTGCGGGCGTCGTATTGCCTTTTGCATCGACAACGTGCATGCGCAAATGAACCGCAGGTCGAACTTCGCCCGCCAGAATAGCCGACGTCTCGTGTTCGCCGCGGATGCCGATTTGTGCGTGAAATGCCCCGAGAGCGCCTGCGCGTATCTCCGACGCAAAAGCAGTACTCTCGCCGGCATCGAGCTTTAGTTGCTTTGCCGGCGTACTGATCTCTTGGCCCGCTATTTTTACCGTGACCGTTTGCACTCGAGAGGTTTGATTCGCAACGATGATTAGCACACCCGTGGCCTGTCCCTGTGCGAGAATCAGCGGCCTGCCAGACCCCGCGACCGTCCAACCGGCTTCGGAGAGCCTCACATGAACCAAATGATCGCCGCCCAACTTGGAGTAAAGGCTGCTCAGCTTACGATAGAAATCGCCATCCAATTTGTCGGCAGAGTGCTCCCGCGCGTCCCAATACAGATCAACCGCATGGCGTCCGTAACCTGTGTTGTCGCGGGTAGAAAAGAAAAGCGCGTCTTCGAAGGTTTGGATCGCAACTTCAGCCGATCTCGTCGGCTGGGGTTCCTCGCCACGGAGAAGTGGTGCTAGAGTAGCGGCCACTGCAAGCAGCACCAGCAGTCGCGAACTGTGCCTTGCACTCATCGACGACATGGGATTCAGGATCGTTTGCGCTGCTTCGCCCGTGCGGCCGGGCGATTGGGTGTCGCGGCACGGCCCCGTCCCCGAGTTCGGCTCCGAACTGCGATGGCGTCGATTTCCACACGCAACGTCCCGAGTCCAGCTTGCACAGTGGTGCGTGCGGGAAGCGCATCGCCAAAGAATTCCTTGTAAGCCTGATTCATGGCGGCAAAATCATTCAGGTCCGCAAGAAACACGCCGCAACGAACGATATCTCCCTTGGTGCCGCTGCCAGCCTTCACGATAGCCTCGATATTACGCAGGGCTTGGGTGACTTGGTCTTCGATCGAGGTTGCGTCGATGGAACCGGTGACCGGATTCGTCGCGACCTGGCCCGAGACGAAAATCAAGTCTCCGCTGACAACCGCCTGAGAATAGGCAGCCGCCGGCTGGGGAGCTTTGTTTGTGTGAACCATCGATCTCATAAGCGTGTCCCGTCCTACTTTCCCAACAGGCAGGCACGATTGAAGCGCGCCATGTGGATCTCGCGCCGGCCTTCGGGAAGTTGCTGTTGCCACACGACCATCAGTGTTCCGTCCTTCGCCTGTGCTGCCGATGGGTAGGAAGCCTGATCAAACAGCCGTCCAGCCGCCATCCACTGGCAGATTCTGGCCCGTGACATACCGCGATGCCTCCGATGCTAGAAAAAGCACCGGTCCCTTGATGTCATCTGCCTCGGCCATGCGCCGCAATGGTGTGCGCCGCGAGTAATTGGGCACAAACTCAGGCGGCGTATCCTCGTTGCAAAAGCCGCCGGGCGAGAGGCAATTCACCCGCACATTGAAAGGCGCCAGGAAGCTTGCGAGGTAGCGTGTCAAGTTGATCATCCCACCCTTGGCAAATGCATAATTCACGGGGTTCGTCAACTGTGTGCCTTCATAGATTGTGAAATCGGGACCGACCATGCCGTAGATAGATGCGATGTTAACAATTGAACCGGACTGCGCCTCCTGCATGGGTTCGGAGAAAATTTGGCAGGCGAGAAAAAGGCCAGTGGAGTTAACCTTCATCACGGTTTCCCATTCGGCGGCGCTCATATGCCGCAAATCGCCCCCAGAGCGGGCCACGGCATTGTTCACCAGAACGTCGAGGTGGCCGTGATCGCCGAGAATCTTTTCTCGTAACCCGCGAATTGAGGATTCGCACGTCAGATCAAGCTTGACCGCTTCCGCGCGCAGGCTCTCGGCACGCAGTTCTTGAGCGAATGCTTCACACTTGGTCGTGTCACGCGACGCCACAATGACGTGTGCCCCTGCCTCTGCCAGCGCACGAACGATGTGCACACCGTAAATGCCCCCACCACCGGTGACGAGTGCAATCTTGCCGTTGAGCCGGAACAATTGCATCGTCCGGCGGGCCTCAGATGTGTCTCCCATGCTTATTTCTCCCTGGCTCGGCAGCATGAATTGCCGCCGTAGCCGGCCTGCCGCCGCAAAACCTGCGACTCCGCATAGGCGTGGGCGACGAACGTGCCGTCGAGCAAATAGACATAACCCTACGATGATGCAACCAGCAGGTCTTTGTCTCCATCCCGGTCCCAGAAGCCCCGCCAGACGAGGCCACGACCACATCTGGGAGGCCATCTCTGTCCCAATCGGTGGTGGTCAGGAAGATGCGTCCCGGCCGAGCAAGAATTTGCTTGGGCTGCGCAAACTTCCGATGCAAGTTGTCACCCACATTTTCAAAGTAGAGAACTTGGCCGATCGTATCTCCCACCGATCAATGGCTGACTCGATTGCCTATCTTCGCTCACTTGAATGATTACCCGAGGTCGGCGGTATCGACATGCAGCCGATGGTCCCGAATTTTCCCTTGGCCATCCTCAATGCTCCAATGGCTGGCCAGAAATTCGCCATTACTCAAGCGCAGAAGCGATGGCTGCCCAAAACGAATTGATCCGAACATCTCTGCCATCGATTGGCCGTCTCTGGTTTGCTGGCCGGCCGAAAATCCCCAAATTGCAAGTTCGTCCACCACTTTCCATTGGTCGTCGCTGAAGTCGATGAGGCGAACGTAAATGCCGGGATCCTCGGCGCGATGTCCGCGAATGCTTCGCAGGTACTCGCCGCCCAAAAACAACAGACGAGAGGATTGCGCCATGTGCCCAGTATCGATGAGCTGCGCCCACGTGTAGCCGTTGTCGTGTGACACGACCAATTGGTTCGCCAAATGCCGGCGATTGCGCTCGTCGTATGCCAGATAATGGTCACCAGGCGGCCAGGTTGCATCCCGCAGATCCGAGTTTCCCACGGCGTTATTGAGCCCGGCGCAAACAAGAAATGTTCGGTCATCCCAAGTCTTCCTGTGATCGCGACTCCGCAGGAGAGCAGCGAATTTGCCGGTGGGATTCGATCCGTCCGGCAGGTTGTTGAAGCCCGCGGAAGCAACCAGGTCGCCGGAGGGGGTTTCAAGGCAGGCCCTGATAGTTCCAGCAGTTCGGGGTAGCTTCTCTCTATGACCCGGGGAAATGTCCACGTGTGGCCCGCGTCGTGGGAAAAGGAAACGATGTTGTCGCCCGGCTGAAACCCCGCAGTTGCAGGAATCGCGATCCCCTCTTCGGGATTCGCGCAATGAAATCGATAGCCGGTTGCCACGAGGGTCCCGTCCGGCTTCAGCGTGTCCGAGGTGTCAAATCCGAGTGCCGACTTGTCGTAAAGAGGGCCCTGGAGCTCCCAAGTATGACCTAAGTCTCGAGAACGAGAGACATGGGTCGTCCCGTTCGGGGTCTCAAACGCCTCCGCGAAAACAAACAAGGCGAGGAGTTCACCGCCGGGATGCTGTGCTAGGCCCGGGTGATAACCATGTCGGCTGTGGACTTGGGGCTGGGGATTGTCGTAGGCAACAAGACTTTCTGCGCACTCGATCAGCGCGGACTTCGCCCGTGGTGGCATGACGGCGGTTGAACTCATCTGTCCGGAGTAGCGCAGTTAGTTACGAGCCCGCTTCGTAGCTGAAAGGGGGGCCGCGACCCTGGCCGCAGCCCCACCTCCAGAGCAACGGGGGATATCAGAACGAGTGTCGAACTGACACTTGTACTTCCCGCCCATTGCGCGTGTGTAATTTCGACGCCGGGGGCGGAGTTGAAAGAGTAGTTGCCGCTGGGATCGGTCGCCGTTCCTACGATGGCAGTGTCGCTTTGCGCCCAAACCAAATCAGCCAAAAGCAGAGTCGTCAGGAGAAGGTGCACCGCCTTCATTTGGCTCTCCCTCTATCCAGAGCCGTTCTCATGGGAGTGCCCCAGGCTCTCGATGTTCGGTCGACACTCTGTCGACAGACGGCAGTCTCAATTTCGCCGACTCGATTGTCAAGCCCTAATTTCTTGATCGCGGGCTATACCCCAAGCTTCGCTGATAGAATGCGAATTTGGGCTTGCGGCTCGGTGACCATTCGTGGCACACTCTGCCGACAGTCGACAATGACGTCCGGATTCTTCAGCTCGGCCGATTGGCTTATCCTCTGCGGTTACATCGTGGCGATCAGCGTTGTCGGGAGCCTTTTTTATCGGAAGGGCACGACTTCCAAAGAATTCTTCCTAGGTGGCCGCCGCATGACCGCCATTCCGGTGGCCATCTCGCTCGTCGCCGCCGACATGAGCGCGATCAGCTATATGGGCGCGCCCGCCTGGACGTTCCAACACAATCTGGAGCTGGTCTGGTCCAGTTGGTCCTACCTGTTTGTAGCCCCGGTCGTCATGTTTTTATTCATGCCATTCTATTCGCGTTTTAAGTTCTACACCGCGTACGAATATCTGGAACGCCGCTTCGACCTGAAAACACGATTGCTGGGAAGCGCAATTTTTCTGCTAATGCGGGCCTCGCATGTGGCCATCGTGATTTATGCCCCATCGCTGATTTTGTCCCTCATCACTGGGCTGCCCCTAGTGGGCTGCGTGCTCATTATGGGCTTGTGCACAACTCTGTACACCACTCTCGGAGGCATGAAAGCGGTTATCTGGACCGATGTCATGCAATTTTCGATTCTCATCATCGGATTGTTCACAGTCACGGGGTTATCGATTGCGCATGTGCCTGGGGGTATTCCGACCGTTTGGCGGGTTGTCAATGAAGCGGGGCGTCTCCATCTCTTTAATTTTTCGACCGATCTCAGGCAACTGACCACATTCTGGGCTGCCGGAATCGGAGGCGCATTCATGGCACTCTCGACTCTGGGAACCGATCAGGCTTACCTGCAGCGGTATTTCACAACCCGTTCCTTGAAGGAGGGCCAGCGCTCCATCCTGCTCGACGGGATTATCGTCGTTCCGGTATCGCTATTGCTGTATTCGGTGGGACCGATACTATACACGTTTTATCGTTACCATCCCGACGAACTGAAGGGTCTGCCGGTGATGGATGCAATCTTGCCATTTTTTGTGATGACGCAGTTGGGCGGCTGGCTCTCGGGACTGGTGATCGCCTCCATCTTCGCTGCTTCCATGGCGGTCATGAGCGCGGGCATTAACGCCCTGACCACCGCCACTACGGTGGACTTCTATAAACGCTTGCTGCGTCCAAATTGCTCGGATGCCGACGCCGTCTTTGTTGGTCGCATTGGCACTGTGGCTTGGGGAATGCTGGCGACCGTTGCCGCGATCTTCGTAGGCCGACTGGGGCCAATCATTAACGCCTTTAACCTGATCAATAGCTTCCTCGGTGGGCCGATTCTGGGCATTTTTCTGCTAGGCATGCTGACCCGGCGCGCCCGTGGAACCGCCGCAATTAGTGGCGCAGTGGTTGGGCTTGCAACCGTCACGATGCTCGAGTGGAAAACGGAGATCTCCTTTTTCTACTACGCGATTGTTGGGTCCCTAGTTACGCTTGGCACGGGATGGCTAGTCGGTTATCTGCAGCCCGCTCGCGACGAGTCCGCGCTTGGTGGACTGGTGCTAGGCATGGACAGCCCGCCCGAAACGCCGCAGTCCGTATCTACCTAATCCGCGCCGCCGGTGTGGTTTCCCCATTTTGCAATCGCGTAGGGGATTTCCGTTGCAGGTGCGCAGATTCGGCTGTCGCGCAATGGCAACGGTCCATTTCTGCTCTGACTCCTCAGTTGACGAGACTGCCACGCACACCCGCGCAGCTGTCGAATAGGAACCGGGTCGGTGATCTTGGCGGAGGCTGAAGCAGGAAGGCGTCAACTTGGCGCTTCGCGACACGGCGCTGAAGAAGCAGGCACTGCGGGTGCACGGATTTGCCCGGAAGCGCAACGAAGTGCAGCTCGGGAGCTGGCGGCAGGTCGGGATGGCGCTGGAGGACGATTCGATGCCTCACAAACAAGCCACGTTAGACGCGCTGGACAAACTGGAACAGGGCCTGCTGCAGGAACAGCGCTCGGCTGCGCAACCCAAAACACGGCATTACGAACTGGCGCCGGAGTAACCACCGCACCAGCCTGAAACGGCATGTCAATGCGAGGGTCTACCCGTCTCTACCTTTACCAGCTGAGACGGTGCATAGCCGTGCTCCAGGAACGAGCGCTCGAACCAGCAGAGATAGCCGTAGGAGGTGAGCGCCATCAGATCGTCGTCTCCATCCTCGTTCCAGTCGACCGCGCTAACCACCGACTCGTAGGGAAGAAAATCGCCGTGCCCTTGTGCAACCCGCCATTCCGGACTGCCTGGAATCGGCTGCAGTGAAGGGCCAGACGACGAACTGGGCGGCCCTAGGTTCAATATCTGCGGCGGCTGGAAGCGCTGGCCCCCACTTTTCCCCGAGTTTAAAACCACGTACGCCCGATTACTGCCCACGATCACGTCCGGCCATCCGTCGCCGTTCCAATCGGCTATGGTCGGGACCAGGCGGGACCCGATGTCGGCGATTAACTGCGGTTTCGCGAAGACGGGATGGGAACCGCCGGTGAGATTGCGGTAATAACGAACTTTACCGTAGGTATCGCCGACAACGAGGTCGACCTTACCGTCCCGGTCGAAGTCCGCGGCGGCCAGCGTGGTGCGCGCTCCCTGGAGCACGTCAAAGTCCCAGGCATGGCCCGCCTCAGGTCCGACTTTGATGGGGTTGCCGTCCTCCATCATAAGCTTGACGCCTTCGTCGTCGAACTTGGTGGCGCCTCCTCCCGCGCTCAAATCTCGATGGAAATACACCCAGCCTTGATGCACGCCGTAGAGAATGTCGGGCTTGCCGTCGCCGTCAAAATCCACGACATAGGTAAAGGTCCACTGGTCTCCAGTAGGCGACTTGTGGAAGATTTTCTCGCCGCGGCCGAGAATGCTTTGCGGGGAACCGAAAAACTGCGGGTTCCCTTTGTTCTGATTGAGCTGCGCCGAGAAGCCCTGGACCATATCGAAATGTCCATCCCCATTCCAGTCGAACATCTGTGTTCCCCAGCCGTAGAGGGGAGAGGTCTGCCACTTGCCAGGCAGCCTCGGAGCGTACTCCCACAGGGGAGAGGTCTTCGTGCCAACGTTGTAATAAATAGAAAGATTTCTGACTTGCGCCACAACGAGATCGAGCAGGCCGTCTCCATTGAGGTCAATGAGACGAGGCGCGGCAACCGAGCCCACAGCAAATGTGCCTTTGACGGGAAACTTCTGCTTGGCGAATCTGGGTTTCGTCTTGCTGCCGACGTTCTTGAAGTAATAGAGGAAGTTTTCGCTGGAGGCAGAATCGCCTCCCTCCTTGGTCATCGGCATGTCGCCACTGATGATGTCTAACAATCCATCGCCATTGACGTCGGCAACGGCCGGCGCCGCAGCCCAGCCCACATCCAGCGGCTGCCCATCCGCCTCCAGCGGACCATCAAAGTGAAGGATCGGGGTGTGGTCCTTGTTCCATCCCCTGTTCTCAAAGAAATAGATACGCCCGGTGACGTAGCCTCCAGCTAAGATGTCGACTTTGCGGTCGCCGTTCAGGTCCGCGGCGGCAAGCACTGGGTGATAGTCGGTCTTGTACACACCTTTGATCTCGGGGATAGGATCATGCGGCAGCTGGAACGGCTTGCCGTCGTCGGTGTAAATGAACCCCTTATAAACCAGCTTCGGTTCGGCATTCGTGCCAACATTCTTGTACCAAACGGCGCGATTCCACTCCGCGCCGCATACCAGATCTTGCAGCCCGTCGCCGTCCCAGTCGATCACCAGCGGGGTGGCGCTGAAACCTGCGTCCAGTGGCTTGCCGTCTGCGGTAAACATCAACTTCGCGTAGCGGAAGCTTGGCTGTTCCTTCGTCCCGCGGTTGGGAAACCATATGATTCCGCCACGCTCCCCCCCCACCAAAACGTCCGGCAGGCCATCGCCGTTCCAATCGGCGACGTCAATACGGCTGAGCTGCTGTGGGTAGGTATCCGGGGTTGTTTCCGCCACACGCTCGGTGCCGTCGCCGACGAAGCCGGTGCGCGGCAGAGCGTCCGGCTCGTTGCCCGGTCCGAGCGAATTGAAGTAGATGGCATAGTACGAGGGGTTGTTCCCGACTTGGGTGTGGATCCAGGCCAGATTTCCGCCCTGCCACTCGCCCAGGGTTTCGTACAAGTAGCCCCAGTTGCGCTCAGGCGTGTATTTCAGCTCGCCCGTTTCTGGATTGATGTTGCCGACCACTTCTGGAAAGTCCTCGGGGATGGAGTCGTCGTACCAGCGGTAAGGCAACTCCCAATCAGCGTGCGCATACGCCCACTTGCCATAGGGCACGGGTTCGCCTGTGGCCGGGTTGTATTGTTCGACCTCGATCGAACCGACGTCGATCCGGCCCTGCGCGCCCGTGCGCTTCTTCATGTCAGCCGCACAGATATGGAGGCGGGTCGGCATTTCATCGGAACCGCGACCGCGCAGATCCAATGGATCGACACGTACGACGACGCGGTACCTTCCTTTCCCAACCCACTGCGGAGCTTTCGAGGTGGAACATCCCCCTACCAAGAAACTGCCGATCAAGATGAAGATCGAACTAGCTGTTCGCCGCGTGGCGCGGCGTACTTCATCTGGCGATTTCTCGGCGGTCATTTTGTTTCCTCCCCGAAACTCTTTTGTGTCAGGTGTGTGCGCCAACTAACCGGTTGCTTGGTTGATGGAATTGATGACAGTTTGGAAGTTCTCTGGGATCGAACCGTCGTACCAGCGATAGGGCAGTTCCCAATCAGCGCGCGCATACGCCCACTTGCCATATTGAATCGGCTAGCCCGAATGCGCGCCATAACGCTCGATCTCGAACGAAGCCATATCGATCTTGCCGCTGATTCCAAGGCGCGATTTCAACAGCTCGGGAGTAATCGCAATTTGTGTAGGCATTCCGTCGGACTGGCGCCCATTCAGATCTCGCGGATCCCCGCGCACCAGGATGCGGTACTTTTCTTTCCCGACCCACTCTGGAGTTTTCGATCTAGTCCGGCCTGACGGCGAAAACACGAACGCCAACGCGAATAGGAGCAAGATAGGATGGCATGCTAAGACAAGACGCGAGACCTTGAGGGACTTCTTCGCAATCGTCGGACTCTCTCGCATGTTTTGCCCTCGCCGATAGCATTTAGATCAGTCCATTCTCCTCGTTCTCGATCGCCGCGACGTTGCTCTTCGCACAGACCCTTTTTGGAATCTCCAGAATGCTCGAGGCATGCTGGTCGAAGGCTCCTTGCAGGCCCTCGATATTCACTTTCGCACTCTTTAGGTAGTGGAGAATGATCTGCTCCGATTCAAGGTAGGCCGGACACGCCTGCGCGACCTCTTTTGCGATTTCCGTAGGAATGACGACGATTCCGTTAGCGTCCGCGTGGATCAGATCGCCCGGACGGATAGTGAGGCCTCCGACTTGAACCGGCTTGTGCAGATCTTCGAAATGAGAATAACCATGGGAAACGCAGATCGAGCAAGCAAAGGCGGCAAAGCCGAGCTTCCTTACGGCATCTATGTCACGGCCGCAGCCGGTGGTGATCACTCCTGCGCAGCCAAAGCGCTGGTACACGCTGCACATCACCTCTCCAAAGGTGGCAGCTGCCGGCGGCGAATCCAGGTCTTGGCAGACCACGATTCGCGGAGCGGGTAACTCCGATAAGGCTTCGATCTGTGACTCGAAGCTTGTCTGGTGTCCGTTCTCCGCCGGCTTTGAGGCATGAAGAGTCGCCGTAGAGGCGAAGCCGACCACCGCTGGCATCTCAGGGAAAAGGGCTTTAACGGTGGAATCGACGTATCCGGCGGTCCGGGGCCGCAGGTCGAAGAGTTCGATGACGTTACTGATGGTTGGAGAATCGTATTTGCGTAGCGTTTCGATCACGTCGGTAGAAACTTCGTGATTGCTCAAATTGCCTCCACTCATCCGACACTGCTTACTTGGAGATTTGTTTTGCCCGGGCGGGCTTGACCGTAAGGGTTACGCTGCTTGGATATTGCGCAGAGTGATGGATGGAGGTATGTGCGATAACGGAGGCGGTTTCGTCGTAGTTGTTGCCGCCGGTGTTGAGGTTGCGATCAAAGCGTGGAGGGTTCAAACCTGCCACCTCGAGCCGGACGCGGTGTCCGGGGGAAGAAAGGTTAGAAGTGTTCATGGGCGTGAGGGTGACTTTGTAAACCTTGCCCCTTTCAAGCCAGACGGTGTTGGTCCTCGCCATCGCGTTAGCGGAGCCGCTGGATGCTTTCGTCCGGGTTGTAAGCAGTGCCGTCGGGGAGGGACGTCGGAAAACTCAAACGGTTCCGAACACATACGAAGGATCGTGTCGTCTTCCGCGCTACTGAATGCCGCTTCCCTACGCGACGCTGCTAGCCGTCTTCAACCCCAGAACCTGAGCCCGGATGTCCACGCCGACCTCCTCGCTCCAAGCCTGCAGCAGGAGGTTATAAATGGCGCCGCCGATTGCTCCATCGCCAATCGTCACGCCGTTGAATCGGGTGACGGGCGCCATGCAGTATGGGGACGTTGTCACGAAGGCTTCGTCCGCCGTGATAGCGTCGTGCACTTGCAGATCGCGCTCGACGAAAGGAATCCGGAGCTTGGCGCAGAGTTCGATCACCACCTTGCGGCTGATTCCCAGCAAGATATTGCGCGAGGTGGGCGAGTACACGGTCCCGTCTCTGACCAATAGTAAGTTCGAACCACTGGTTTCCGTTAAATTGCCCTGCAGGTCGAGGAGAAGCGGCATGGCGCCTTCATCCACCAGATGGGCTTCCTGCTCCGCCAGCCACCAGTGCAACCGGCTCCGATTCTTGATTTTGGGGTCGACACATTCTGGCGGCACGTGGCGCGTGGATGGCGTAACCAAGTGCAGCCCAGTTTCAAAGAAGCGGCGAAAGAGGTGAAACGGCATGGGAAAAGTGTGGATGCAGAATGTTGGCACGAGTTTCTCTCCTCCGGACGCCGCCGAACCCGCGTACACGAAGTTTTCGCCCGGCGTGATGAAGTACACGACGGCGAGTTCGGCATCAAGCCCCGCCACCTCGGCATTGTGCCGGACGAGTTGGTGAGTAATTTCGGTGGTTTCCTGCGCGGAGATAGGCGGCGCAATCCGAGCGTATTTACAGGAATCGTAGAAGCGTCGCACGTGATCTTCGAGCCGGTAGGCTTCCTGGTTAAAGGTCCTCACCAGATCCGTGACCGTGGCGCCCAGCACGATTCCGAAATCGTAGATGGAAATCTTTGCCTGCGAGGCAGGCATAAGCTGGCCACCAATGTAAACCAAGGGTTCCGACGCCATGTTCCCTAATTCCTTTCTTTATGAAAGCGCCCGCTCGACAGCGGCAAGAGTGGAGTCAACTACCTCATCCGTATGGGCTGTGGATATGTACCAGCGCCCATCCGGCAGCGCCAGTACTCCTTCGTCGAGCAGTGCCAATACGAAATCACTGTATAGCTGCGCATCCGAAGCCAGAAGGTCGCGATAGCGCCGAGCCGGCCGGTCCATGAAAGCAATGTGAAACACTGTAGCCTCGCCGTTGCCCACAGCGTTGTAGCCCTTGCTCCGCAGCAGGGACACGAGGGCGTCGCGTAGATGGCGTCCCCGACGCGACAAATCCGCATACACTGCGCCGTGGTCGCGCGACAAAACCTCGAGGGTTGCCTTTGCCGCCGCCAGCACAATGGGGTTGCCATTCAACGTACCCGCATGCACGACCCTTCCGCTGGCGATTAGATCCATGAATTGCTTCTTGCCGGCCAGCGCGCTGAGCGGCAAGCCTCCGCCAATCGCTTTGGCGTAGGTCGCCAGATCGGGTACGACGCCGTATAAGCCCTGCGCTCCGCCCAAATCAAGGCGGAAGCCGGTAATTACTTCGTCAAAGATGAGTAAAGCGCCCTTGGCCAACGTAATATCGCGGAGGAATTGGAGGAATCCCGGTTCGGGGGGTATACAACCGCTATTGCATAGCATCGGTTCGCAGATCACCGCGGAGATTTCGCTGCCATGCTCGGCAAAAACTTGCTCTACCGCCTCCCGGTCGTTCCATTCCGTCACCAAGACATCAGAATGCGAACGCTGGCCCGCGCCGGCGCCAATCGGCGCACCCTTAAAAGCCGTGATTTCCGTCGCAGTCGGATGGTAACTCACCAGGACGCTGTCATCCCAACCGTGGTAGTGCCCTTCGAACTTCAAGAATTTCTCGCGGCCCGTGTAGGCACGCGCTAGCCGGAGTGCGACTTGCACAATCTCTGTGCCGCTGTTGGCAAAGCAAATCAGGCCGGCGCAAGGAATAACTTCGGCAAGCCGCTCGGCGACTTCGAACTCCAGGTCGTGCTGCGCACCGAAAGTCAGGCCACGGCGAACCTGGGCTGCAACCGCTTGTCCTATCTCCGGCGGGGACTGCCCGAGGATGAGCGGACCCCATGCCAGCCCATAGTCGAAATAAGTATTTCCGTCGACGTCCTCAACCTGGGCACCCTGGCCACTGGCGAAATAGAGGGGATACGGGCGTGCCGAACGGCGCAGTCCGCTGGAGACGCCGCCTGCAAGGGATCGCTGGGCTCGCTCAAAGCGCTGCCAGGAACCCTGGGTCTTTTGTCGGATACTGCTCTGGCGCTGCTCGGTGTCTAACTGCCCTATCGCCGACATTTGCTTATTGTACCAGCCTTCTGTCGACTGTCGACAATTGATGTTCGTTCTTAAGAACTGATTGATTATATGTCACTTAGAGCCCCAATCTCTTGGGATCTCGGCCCTGCAAGGTCCACTTGCCTCGGATACCGGGCGCCGCTTCCCCACCAGTTCCCACCACAAAATTCCTTATGCGGAAGAACTTGGCGTCGGCGAGGGCGTGTGGTAGTGGGCTCGCCGGCTGAAGGTTGCCGTTCGGGTCGTGGATGTATACCTCGCGAGCAAAATCACTGGTGTAACCTCCGAGCACCAACCCGCGGTGCCTCAAACCCACGGCCCACCAGGCGCGGTTTGCAACCGTGAGATCAGGCAGGCGCGTCCACGTCCTGGCGGCCGGATCGTACTTATAAGCATCCCCAAGATTCTGGACATCCTTCGGGCCCGTGGTCGCACCGCCGAAGACATAGATGCTCCCGTCAATCTCGGCCATGGCATGGCTGATGCGGCCCGGCCCAGGAAGGGGCGGAAGAACTTCCCATCCTTTTGTCTTCGGACGCCAGCGCCAGAAGGTGTTCGCCACGGTCGTATAGTCGCTCGTTCCCGACTGGCCACCCAGCAGGTAAATGTATCCACCTGACGAGATGGCTGTAGCGAACAGCCGCGGTTCGGGCAGATCAGCATCGGGCACGGGACTCCACTTGCCCCGATGGAAAACCAGCGCATCTTTCCGTGCGTCGTTGCCGAAGCCGCCTCCGAAGACATAGAGATCTTCATGGAGCACCGCCGAAGCAGCGTCACTTCGCGGCGTGGGCAGGGGCGTTTGGTTTGTCCAGGTGTTGGTAACAGGGTCGAACGCTTGTACCAGGTCGGTGCAATGCTTCTGCCTGTTTTCCCAGTAGGTGCCGCCGACGATCAGCAGCTTACCGTGAACTGAGCCAGCCATGTATCCCGCGACAGAGCGAGGCAATTCCGCCATTTCCTTCCAGACCAACTCCTGACCGCTGGCTATATTGCCGAGTACTGCGAGTGCAATCAAGAGAAGACCCATCTTCCGCATCGTTCTGCCCTTCGTCATGCGGGGCTCTTCTGCGGGAACACGCCCAGGTTGTCGTAGAACTCTTTGACCCGCACCATTTCGGCGTCGTTATAGCTGTGCTGCGGCCGTCGAAGATAGCGCCCCGCGACTCCGAAGTACTCAAGCGTGGCGTGCCAGAAGGGCGCGGAGAAGTTTTGAATGAAGGGGTGATCGTATTTCTCGATGATGTCGGTCTCAGCGGCGTAGTCCCTGCGCTGCACGGCCTGCCAGAAACGGACTGCGATTTCCGGCGCGAATGTCGCGTACGAATCAAAATACGCGGAGGCTCCATATGGTTGCGCCACCATGAACCAATCCAGCCCGCCACCAGAAAAGCAGTTGATGCGCTTGCCAAATCGGATCATTCCATCGATGTAGTAGCTGAGGCTGACATCTTCTTTCTGCGCCACGATGGAGTCGATTTGCGCCAACTTCTCTAAAAGCGGCATCGGAAAGTCGCCCTGTAAAACGATCGGGAGGCGCGTACTCGCGGCAACCTGCCGATAGTGCTCCGCCAGGCCATCGTCGTTACCTCCCGGAGGCTTTAGCACCTGCAGAGCGGTGCCCCCCACCGATTCAACGTAGCCGGCGAAATCGATGGTTTGTTCAGTCCACCACGGGCCGGTGCCGATAATCGACATGCCCCGATTCCCCACAGCTTCAGCCACCATTCGCGCAAGTTGCTTGATCTCGTCGTAGGCAAGAAACGAATACTGGCTGTCACCCGCGGTAAGGTCGAAGATCACGATCTGGTTCCGCAGGTCCATCTCGATCATCTGTCGCAAGCCTGGGCCATCAAGCCGAAAATCTGGGGTGAACGGCGTTGGTATAGAAACGATGGGACCACGCAGACGCTGCTTAAACTCCGCTGGAGTCACCGGCTGCGAGGCGGGCCCACGAAGTGCGCTGGGCAGCGCGGTTGCAGCGCCCAGCAACGCCCCCGCCCTGAGAAACTGACGACGATTCCAATCCATGACCATCGCCCCCCTTCCTGCAGGATCACTCCACTGAACCAGTCACCAGGAAAACGGAGTCTCCCGCCTCCACCACCGGAAAGGCATGAATCATCCCGACCACACCCTCTCGCGGCGACTTGAAGACCTCGACCAGTTGCCCGTGAGCGTCCAGTGTGCGGCCCAGTTCCTGGCCTCGCATCACGTTTTGGAGCAATTCCACCGCCGGCACCAGGAATCCGGGCCATGCTGCGGTAATGCTCGCGTCCAAGTCGCCGTCTCCATAAAGGCTGTGCAAGGGCTCCGCCGCATTCACCGCACCCGGAAGAATATTGAGATGGCGCAACAGATTGATGACTCCGCGTTTGAACATGCGGAGATCTTCGCCATCGATCCGCCCCGCTCCTCGCGCCTCGGTGTAGAGCCAGGCAATTCCGCGCGACGCGGCGAATGAAATGGTGCGGCCGGGCGAAATAGTAGGATGTCCCCAAATCACAGGTGCACCGAATACAAGTGCTGCTTCGCGGGAGCGGCGATCGTTCGCGTCATAGCCGGCCATGCTGGGCATCAATAGCTTCACTCCCGCGCTGTGCAGATCGAGATAGAAGTCTGCGTGTGCGATGATCGACTGGCCGAGATGGAATGCGGTCACCTGCGTGGCGCTTCCCTGCTCGCGTCCAGGAAACGCGCGCGCCAGATTGCCTTGGTCCAGCGGACTGGTGCGCGTCCCCTTCCAAAAGGCCGGAGGGTTCGCTACTGGCACTGCAAGCAGTGTCCCGCTCATCGTCCCCGGATCGATATCCGCACAAACCTCAAGGATGGCACGCACGCCTTCGAATTCATCGCCATGCACGCCGGCGGTGACCACCAGCGTCTTTCCCTCAGTCGCACCCTTGACCAGCAGCACCGGCAGCTCAATGTCGGCAGCATGGGGGCGAAGGTCAAGAATCAGCGAGTGCTTCTGGCCTCGAGCATATTGCGATGGATCGAATTCGCTGGCTCGAATCCGGATCTCGGCAACAAACGGAGCTGTCTTCATTCCATTCCTCAATAGGCCAGAAATCCGCCGTCTACTAATAGCGTTGTGCCGGTAACAAAACTCGCTTCGTCGGAAGCAAGAAATGCGATGGCGCGCCCAACCTCTTCCGGACTGCCTCGCCGGCCGAGAGGAGTGAAGCGCAGGAATCGCCCGCTGGCGCCAGAGTGTTTGATTTCGGCTACCGCATCCGCACTGGTCTCAGTCTGAATGTCTCCTGGTGCAACACAATTCACGCGAATGCCGTGCGGCGCCAATTCAATCGCCATTCCCTGGGCCATCATCACTTGCGCCGCTTTGGTGGCGCAGTAGAGGCTGGCGTTTTCCTGTGCCGTATAAGCGCCAACGGAACTCACATGAATGATGCTGCCGGCGCGCTTGCTGTGAATCATTTGCCGCGCAACCGCCTGGGAGCAGTAGATTGTTCCCTTCAAATTGGTGTCCACAACCCGGTCGATCAACTCGAAGGAAGAATCCACAAATGGAGCCAGTGCAGTCCCACCAGTGACACTGGCGTTGTTGACCAGCACATCGATTCCGCCGAGACGTTCGATAATAGAGGCAAAGCATTGTTCGACAGCAGCACGATCACGGATGTCAAGTTCCAGCGACAGCACATCCGCGGGTTTCAGCCGCTCGACCGCAGCACGGCCTCGTTTCGGGTCCCGTTGTGCGATCACCACGCGAGCCCCGCGTTCGGCAAGAACCTTCGTGGTGGCGAAGCCGATGCCGGTTGCGCCTCCGGTAACCACCGCGACTTTGCCCGACAGGCTCATAGTGGATCGAGCGGATACATGGGCCGTTCCAGACGCGTGTAGTGGAAGCGCCGGACATCCGCGGCCGAAAGGCCCGGCGTATCCACTTCAATGATTTTGGCGGCGATCGGAGCATAGGCTGCGCGGTACGCAATAGCCGCTTTGACCACCACAATGCGTAACTTCGTGGGCTCAATGCCCAGCGCACGGAGCTGTTGCAGGTTCCACATCGGCATGCGACGTTCGGTGAGCACGACCAGCACTCCACCCGTGTCTACCACCGCCGTGCGACCCTGATCTTCCAGCACGCCATCGCGCATGGGACCAGCATTGCGATACACGCCATCGCTCAGCAGGCGCACCGTGCCGCTAATTGCGATCGCTTCGCCATGATGACGGTCGCACTTGCCGCCTACCTTCAGGGTTAAATCTTCCCGCACGCCCGCAGCAACGCACGCCTCCACTGCTTCTCTGTCACACAGCAGTACAAGCGCATCCCGCGCCCCCTGTCGCAACAGTTCGGCGAGCAGAACAGTGCCGTCGCCCGGAGTTCCCGCGCCCACATTGTCGCCAACATCGACCAGTACCGTTAAACCCTCCGCGGTGGCAATTGCATCCTGCACCGCGTCAGCAGGCTGCGGAATGTCGCGGGTGAAATCCTCACGCCGTTGCCAAACCAAGTTCGCCAAGCGCTCGGCCACGGTACAGGCGGCTTCGTGAGTCTCGCCCACCGCAAGCGCCGCAAACCCAGATTGAGGCACATCCGTGTAGGGAAAACCCGCAGCGACGGTGACGCTCACGATTCCCGGCAGCCGCTCGCACTCGTGGGCAGTTGCCATGATCTCCGCCATCGGCACGTCCTCGGTCGACTGGCACAAAATGTGCGGAAGCAGAGGCCGGCGGGCCAAGGCCATTTGCGGACGCAATCCTTCGCGCACTATTCGGCGCAAGATTTCCGCCGCTTCGAGCCCACGTTCCACCTGGTCGACATGGGGATAAGTTTTGTAGCCCACCAACGCATCCGGCCAACGCACCATTTCTTGCGTCAGGTTGGCATGGAAATCAAGGGTGACGACCAGCGGAATTTGCGGCCCAAGAGCTGCCCGCACACGGCGCAAGATCTCTCCATCCGCGTCAGCGTACTCATGGGAAACCATGGCGCCATGCAGAGAAAGCAGCACTCCATCCAGTGGAGCGGCGGACTGCAGTCGGGCGATCAGGTCGTTCGACAAGGCCTGGAAGGTTTCATCGGTCAGCGCGCCCGAGGGCATACCCCAGACCATCAATGTGGGAATCGGCTCGAAGCCGAAGCGTTGCGCGCCCTCCAGGAAACCCGCCATTTCAGAACAGGTTCCGCTCCAGTTAGGTAGGATTTCAGCACCGCGATGGAACTGGCCTTCCGCGAAGCGCTCGATTGTCATCGGCTGCGAGAAGAACGTGTTCGATTCGTGGTAAATACCGCCCACCGCGACCCGCATTAGACTTTGACCTCAAACAACTGAGAGTCGACTTCAGACTCATCGATTAAGGCGACCGTGTTCTCGCGAGACGCATTACTGAGAGAGTCGGGGTCCTTGAAGCCATGGCCAGTTACCAGACAAGCAATGGTTTCTCCGGGCGCAATCCACCCTTCTTTGCGGGCGCGCAGGCAGCCAGCCAGCGCCGCCGCGCCCGCCGGCTCACACCAGATGCCTTCTTCGCGCAGCATCTGTTTCTGCGCCGCGAACACATCGCTGTCGGAGACCGCGATCCCGCGCCCTCCGGAGTTGCGCAACTCGGCAAGAGCGATGCCGGCGTCAATATCGAAAGGAACGGCCAGTCCACTGATTCGAGTTGTGCTGTTCACCGGCAGGATTTCCTCACGCCCTTCTCTGTATGCCGAAACCACGGTGGCGCAACCCTCAGGCTGCACGGCGTGCACCTTGGGCCGCGTTCCGCTGGCGCGCAAGAAACCGCGGCAAACTGCAGTGAATAGTCCGCCACCACCAACCGGCACAAAGACGTGATCGATTCCGGTCTGGCAGCGGGCCGCCAGTTCGGAAGCGATGTTCTCTACACTCCGCATTCCTTCCGGACAGTACCTGTACGCGGATACCACCAGCGGAATTGAACTCTTCTCCGACATTTTGCCCAGGCGCTGGTAGACACTCTGCGTAACTTCCGGCGAGGTGATGAAGTCCCTTACGCGAAAAACACGCGCACCGTGTCCAAGCATCTGCTGCAGCTTGCCAAAGGGCACCGATTCATTGACCAGGATGGCGCAAGCGATTCCATAGCGGGCGCTGAATGAGGCTAAAGCGGCGCCGGTATTCCCCGACGAGGTGGCCACACAGGCTCGTACTCCGCGCAGCAAGAAGTCGCTAACCTCCGCCGCTGCAAAGCGATCCTTGTAGGAGCCGCTGGGGTTACACATTTCCATCTTGAAGAGCAGACGCACCCCCAGTTCAAGACCGATCCGGGCACTCTCTACCAGCGGCGTGTTGCCTTCGCCCATGGTTGCCTGCGTGTTCAAAACAGAAGGCCCTCCTGCCCTATCTGCCGTCCCAGAAATCCCTTGCGCCCCTGCTCGATGGCACAGTCCAGATGGCGCTGGCCGCCGCGGAGTGTGAAGAGCCCGTGTCCGGGGAACAAGCCCTCTACGTCCAACCCGCCTAGCTTACAAAGATCGGCACGGTACCCTTCCATTCCTGAGCCTTCGGCATTGATGACGCCCAGCACCCCGCCGTAAAAAACCACGTCCCCGCAGAACAGCCATGGGCTTCCGAGAGACCGGGTGAGATAGCAGAACGCGTCGCGGCTGTGGCCGCGCACATGGAAGGC
>Ga0137415_10000967_pt1 | contig 28225 bp, 20 predicted proteins | sample CZODoug3_1_1_16f_FD_183082 | JGI IMG/M metagenome (GOLD analysis project Ga0137415, IMG submission 183082) | Vadose zone soil fungal communities from Angelo Coast Range Reserve, California, USA - CZODoug3_1_1_16fungal (Hybrid Assembly) | ecosystem: Environmental > Terrestrial > Soil > Vadose...
ACCAGCTTGCCCAAATCGAAAGGAAGCAACGAGGTTTTGAGCGTTGTCTTGTCGAGACGCTCGATGACCGCATAGTCCCAATCTACTTCAGGAGCGGAGAGCGCAACCGTGGTGTGCTCCGTGGCCGATGCCGTGTTCTGTGTCACGGCTTCTGTCTGACGATTCGCGATGCTTCCGGAGCCCGGCCCCACATTGGACTGTGACTGCCCATCCCGCTGCGCTTGCGCAGCATTCGCCTGCTGGTTCGTTCCAAGGGGGTTATAGAGCGGCTGATTGGAGTTGTAAGAATTCGGCAAATAAGGGTTCGGCGAATTCAGCGATTGCGTCGTTCCGTAAGTCTCGCAATCTGGCCCATAGTAGGGCCGTGTAAGACCGTAGCTGTTGTAGTTGAGATTGCCCTGCGCCTGCTGCGTGGACGAAGGATAGTATGGACCTCCAAGCAAGGGGTCCTGGGATATGGACGGATCGGTCGCCGGATATCCTGGTGTACCCTGTCCTGGGCGCTGGTCATTTTTGCGCGGCAAGTCGACCGGATTATTTGGCTGACGCACGCACGGATAAGACTGAGCTGCTTCAAACTCCTGCGATGGCAGGCCTAGCCGTGTGCGCTTCCACCAGTAGTTACGGGTAAGCAGCGAATCCTGGTCGGGAATGAGATCGCTGAGTTTCATGCCTTCATGCCAGGCAAAGCGGCCAGGGTTGGCGGTATTTCCACGTAAAGTGACCGTTTTCTGATAACGCGGAACGATAGAGAGAACACGCAGAATGTCGCCATCGCGCAAAGGTGTTGCCAGGCCGGTCGTATCAAAAGCTACTTCCATCGCAGCGCGGTTTTCATGGTCCTGAATACGCTCGATAGAAACGCGGGCATTCGAGGCGATGGCTGTAGTTCCGCCTGAGAGCTTGAACAAATCAGCGATAGTTTCGCCGCTACGAAGTTCATAAATGGCCGGCTTGCGAACGCTGCCAGTCAGAGCAACTTGAGGTCCGGTAGCGGGAATATAGATGACATCGCCCGGAAGAAGCTTTACGTCCTTCGACTTGTCCCCATTGATGAGCAGGTCGTAGAGGTCGAAGTCGGTGATGATTTCTCCGCCACGCTTGAGTTGAATGTGGCGCATAGAGCCCTGGACAGAGGGTCCGCCGCTGACAAAGAGCGTGTCCACCAGGGTGCTAAGCGAGCTGACAGAATATGTGCCGGGACGGCGAGCCTGGCCGACAACATAAACCTGAATCGCGCGAATCTGGCCTACATCCGCAGTCAGGTCGAAGTTGCGATACACGCGTCCAATAGCGGCACGGAGATGATCGCGCAGGGCGGCGTACGGAAGTCCCGCAACATGTATCTGACCAACCTGAGGAATGTACACCTCACCAGACCGGTCCACGCGGACATCGGCATTGAAGTTCACCTGTCCCCAGACACGAATGCGAAGCTGATCGCCTGCGCCGATGACGTAGTCGGGGGTAACGGGCACCTGATCGACAGGTGCAAACGTCGAGGGGATGTCTTGAAACAGATTAGCCCCAAAGATCGGGAGGATCTGATTCGTCGTGCCTGCAACGAACTTCTGGAATTCCGTAAGCAATTCAGGCTGCTGGGTAATGCGGCCATTCTGGATCCGGAAGCGAAGCTGATTGCCCAGACCACCGTTATCGGTGTACGTGGAATTTACGGAGCTTGCAGAACCGGGCTGATTATTATTCTGCTGTGAGTACGGATTGGTCCCCAAGCCGGATGTGCCGAGCGTGTTCTGTGAACTGGGGTTCTGGTTGCATGCCGACGATTGCGCCATGAGCGGATCGGAGCAATCGGTCTGGGTAGACTGATCGTCGAGGGAACTCCCTGAAATCTGGGAATGGGCGAGCGGCAGAATTGCCAGGACCGAAAGGGCGAAGAAAGGAGCCAAACGCTGACGCATAGATTCGACAGAAGCCGCGGACTTCATCCTCGAGCGGCTATTCCAACTTACTCCTCCGAGTACAGAATGCTATCCCAGTAAATATGCTGATGGCTGGGTATTTCAAGTTTAGAGCCTGGAACCGTTCAGGGAACAACATGCACCGTGAATTTCATGGAACCGTGACCCCTGCCGCAAAAACGGGAGCACTTTCCGGGAAAATCTCCGCTCTGCCTGGGTGTCAAAGTCACGGCAGTAGGGATGCCTTTCAGCATATCTGAGCGTATACCGAGCCCTGATACCGTCAATCCATGCGAAACATCGTCGGAAACAAGCAGTAAGGTCACTGTTTGATCCTTTTTCAGGGTAATCTCGGCAGGAATAAATGCATATTTCTTAGCATGGATGGTTATCGCTGGTTTCGCGTCATCTGCATGACCGTAGATAGACGCGCCTGCCATGACGATGGCTAGCAAAAAGCAATGAATAGATAGACGCAATGCCGGTTCCCTGCGCTTATGTTACCCGATATCCCAGCCGCAGGTGGAATTCTGCCCACCCTGATCACAAAGCGGTTCTGCCCGCTTGCTATTCGACGGTCAAAGTAACAGTTGCACTGTGCTGCAAACCACCCGGCGCCGTACCGGTGACTGTAATAGTGTAAGGCGTTCCCGAACTACCACCTGAATTTACCCCGCTGGCATGTACCCCGCAGCCCATCGGAATCATGGCCCCGGCTAAGGACAGTACAAGAAGACATATCCAACGTCTGCGGCGGCCGAGCCACCCTATCGGCAACAGGGCCGCCAGCGCCAGGCTGATTTTCTCCCATGGCCGCAGTTCTGCCGTCGTGCTGGTCTGGATTGTCAGTGTCACTGTGCCGGTGGTGTTATTGGGATTGAGTGTGAACTGAGTCTGATTCAGAGTGCAGGTGGAATTCTGCGGTGCGCCGGTGCAGGCAAGAGCTACTGTTCCGGATGAATTGCCGACTGGTGCAATCTGCACCTGAAACGTAACGCTTTGCCCGCTGGTGATAACACTGGTAGACGATCCATTCACCTGGATCGAGAAATCTTCTCCGATTCCGGTAAGAGACGTGTTGAATGCCGCCGAGAGATTGCTAGCCGAGACTGTGAGCGTTCCAGTACGGGTACCGGTTTGTGTAGGTGAAAAGACAACACCGATCTGGCAGCTTGTATCAACACCGAGTGAGGCAGTGCAGGAATTCGCTGCAATGATGAAATCTCCGCTGATGGAATAGGCAAGCCCTGCAAGCGCGGAGCCTCCGCTATTGGTAAGCGTGATGGTTTGCGCGTTACTTGTCCGGCCAAGGGAGTAAGCGCCGAAATCAATAGAAGCGGGGGTCATCGACGCTCCCGCAGGCGCTAAACCGGTTCCTACAAGGGTTACGGTCTGATTGCTGTGCTTATTATCGGAGACGCTGAGGACGCCACTCTCCGCCCCAATCTGCGATGGGACATAGGCAACAGTAATCGCACACGTTGCGCGCCCCTGAAGATCGGCGCCGCAGGTATTGGCCGCAGTAAATGGTCCGGTAACGGTGATGGAAATCGCCTGCAACGATTCGTCACCGTTGTTCGTAAGCGTAACCTGCTGACTGGCGCTGACGGTTCCAATCTGTTGCGGCGCAAAGGTAAGACTAAGTGGGGCAAGTATGTCAGTCGCCGGAGCAAGGCCAATACCTGTGATTTGCGCAGTTTGCGCACCGACTCCATCGGCAACGGTAAGCATGCCTGTACGCGTACCGGAAGCTGTGGGAGTAAATGTAATACCGACGGTGCAACTGTCCTGCGACGCAAGCGAATTTCCGCAGGTATTCGCGTTGATGGCAAAGTCACCCGTGATCGATTCACTCGTAAGGGAAACCGCAACTCCACCAGTGTTTGCTATGACGATGTTTTGGACCAGTGGAGAAGTACTGGTTACGGTAGCAGTAGCCGTAGTTCCAATGAGTGTAGCCGGGAAGCTGAGAGTCTGCGGCGTAAGCGTGACAGCAGCGCCCGGAACGCCTGTTCCATCGAGACTGACTGAAACTTGTCCGCCAGTAGAGAGATTCCCATAAATCGTGAGTGTCCCGGTGCGGTCGCCTATCTGCGAAGGGTCAAACGTGACTTGAATGGTGCAAGTGGCTCCGGGCAAAACGGGCTGGCTGCACGTATCCTGTTCCGCAAAATCTCCGGTGACGCTGACGCTGGTGACATTGAGCGTGAACGTGCCTGTATTTGTAACCGTGACAGATTGCGCAGCGCTCTGCGTTTGAAGCGCCTGATTGCCGAAGGTAAGCGCCGTTGGAGATGCCGTCGCAGTCGTACGTACGGTGCCCGCAGTCAGCAATCCAATCTGCCAGATGCCGCGTCCATACGTAGCAGCTCGCAATACAGAAGTTGATCCCTCATTGAACGTTGTAAGCTGCGTCACAGGAACATTGGGCAGCGAAGTTCCGAAAACACTCCAGCAGTTCTGCGTATTGTCACTGCACAGCCCGACATTGGTAGTCACATAGACGCCCGTGTCCCCAGTAACGTACACCGTGTTGGCATCGTTGGGATCGACGATGATGCTGTTCTTGGGCGAGGGCGGGAGATTGCTGCTGATGTTCTGCCATGTGGCTCCGCCATTGATCGACCGGTAGACGGTAGCATCTCCACGCCCGTGCCCGGTGAAGCCCTGAATCGTGACATACACCGTCAGCCCGGTAGCATCATGCGGATCGGCGTACACACTGGAGATGTCGAACTCTCCGTCATTGAAGCCGAAGCTCTGATCATTTGTAACGGACGAGTTTGACAGATCTGTCCATGCCGTCGTTGCGTCCGAAGCATCGGTCACAGATGCCGTGAAGACATGGCCGGCCGCAGGAAATCCTCCGTTGTAAAGCCCGGCCATGCCTGCATACATGCGTTCAGCAGTGCCGGCAGGATCTGCAGGGCTGCCGGTGGCAGTAAGAGAACGAATCTCGGCATTGCTATCGCAGAAAGGTTCAGAGTAGCCGTCCAACATCCCGCTCAGCAGATTGCTGCTCGACCATCCAGAGCCGGTAGCAGGTCCACGCCATACACGGCACGTGCCAACCAGCATGTTGGCGGAGTTCTGCGGGTCGAGAATCCATGCCGCCGGGATGGTCTGCACATCCCCATCGACTTGCGTACCGCCAATGACAGGCGATCCAAAGCCAGTTGCATCGCAACTCGTTCCATCCGCGCACCGGTTGATATCAATGCCGAACTCCGAGGTGGCATACCAGAGATTCGTGTTATTCGGATCAACCGCAACTCCATTGCCAGTGCCACCAAGCACCTGGTTCCATGCGCCCGTGTTGCCGGTAGTAGTTGCTGCCGTGCCGAAGAAACCAATGGCTGCAAGCATCGCCTGCGGCACATTTGGATCGCCGCTGATGCTCTCTACTTCAGCCAAAGAGCCTATGCCTCCGTTTAGATTCTGAAAATGATTGGCATCGTCGGAACAACAGGCTGGCTGGCTCACATCATCCGTCGACCGCCAGAGACCTCCATCATTCCCGAAGTAGAGCAGACTGTTCGCGTAAAAAGTGGCGTCAATGGCATGCTGCGAAGGAGCAACTTTTGCTGAAGCAAATGCTCCAGAATTGGCTGTATTCGTGGTGTTGCGCCACACGCAGCTATTGGCAAGGCTGCACCTGTAGATATCCGCAGTACCGGCAATGAGCAGCGTGTCCTGCTGCGAAGGCACAGCAGCAAGATAGAGATCATAGTCAGCTTGAGGAATCGTCGTGTCGCCAGGAGGCGCTGCTTCAAGCGCAGCATCTGCGATCTGCGTAGAGAAGGTTACGGTGCTGGATGTACAGCTTCCAGAAGTCTTGTTGCAGATGTCTCGCCAGATGCCCTGATCGCGGTTATTTCCGTCGACGGTGAGAGTGAAAAGATCTCCTGTAACGGGTTGGGCCGTCACAACTCCGCGATAGATTGGACAAGAGCTAGAAGCAGGCGCCCCAGAGTTAGCGGGGCAGGCGCTGGCCGAAAGTGTTGTCCCCGGTTGATTGGCAAGACGCGTCCATGTAATGCCATCCGGTGACTCGTAATAGCCGTGGTATCGAACGGCTGCATAAAAACGCTGGCGAACAGAGTTCCAGACGATCGATGTAACGGCATTGCCATTCCCTACAAACGAGGCTCCAGGAGATTGGATCACGGTAGTAGATGTGCCATCCGTGATGGTCGACAGTTGCCAGGTCTGGCCTGCATCCTGTGAGTAATAAATACCGAGAGCCTGATACTCTGAGTTGGCAACGTTCAGTTGCGTAGACGTTGCAGCATCGGTCACCGCCGCAACCACCAGGTTTGGATTCGCAGTGCTCCACGCAAAGCCCGCAAATGCGCTACCGACAAAACTGTACTGATAGCTGGATTGGCTGAGATTCATTGCTGTCGTCGAAATCAGAGTCCACGTAAGCCCGTTGTCCGCGGAACGCAGAATGCCTTCGCCATAGTAGGAATCGGAGGCATCGTTGGGATCGCCGGTTCCAGCCAGAATTACCCCAGTGCCGCCTGGCTGCACGGCAAGCGCGCCAATACTGAGCGATGCGTATTGCGTTGCCGTAAAAGCGTTGAGATTGTCCGTGAGCGGAGTGAAATTCACAGCACTGGCCGCACCCGCCGCATTGACTGACTTCCAGACGCCTCCGCCAGTCGTGCCGACGTAGACTGTGTTTCCGGTGGTATCCGATGGATCGGCGGCAATGCTGGTAACACGCCCTGTAACCAACCCATAAGCACTGGTAGAAACCTGCGCAGGTCCAACGGATTGCCACGGCGCGGAGAGCGATACATTTTGAGCGCTTGTACTGGCTGATGCGAGTGCATGATGCGCAGCCTTCGCCTGGCCCAGGAGAGCTGCCGCTGGTTGCGTGCTATCCATACGGTTGAGGCCACGCTGGACAAGAAACCTTTTCACGCGTTGCCGTTGGACCGCAGTGAACTGCCTGTATGCAGGCTGCTGTGCCTGCGCATCGGGCAAAAAAAGCAACGTAAGGACTACCGCACAGACTGCGAGCTTCTGCCTCGTCGTTCTCAAAGAGTGCACACTACGGCGGATCTTGCGGCCTGGCCGTAGCGGGAGGCGCGAGAGTACGTCGTTTCCTAAATTGGGATTAGTGCGCCCATTATCAAAGGAGCAGGCGAAGACTCAAAGATTACTTTTGTTTGGAAATGTTTCAGGACTCAGAAAAAGCAAAATGTGGAGTAATCTCAGTGTCCACTACTTCACGACTTTGCTGACCGGTTCACCGCTAACCGGCCTTAAGCTGACCGGACCATAGCTAGCCGCTTCTTAGCTGCTTCTACTTACCAAAGCCCCCAGGCACGGCTCATGTAGTCGGTAAGGGTCATAGTGATGAGGACCAGAAAGGTGAAGAACCCTGCAGCAACCGTCAGCTTCATGAGTTTCGAGCTGTATCGAATGTGCATGAAGAAGAGGACAACCAGCGTTGCCTTGATGCAGGCAATCGCCAGCGCCACAATTGCATTGAAGTCGCCAAAATTCCCATAAGAGGCGGCAACCGTGATCGCCGTGCCCAGCATGAGGCAGCCAAAGATCGCCAGATAGACTTTGGGGCTTACGATATGGTGTTCGTGATTCTCTTGATGTGCCTGTTCAGACATCTATTTATACCCTTCTCTTGATCTCTCACTGATGCCGGCTGATGAGGTACAGCAGCGGGAAGAGGAAAATCCACACAATATCGACAAAGTGCCAGTACAGCCCGAAATATTCAATCGGCGCTACATGGCCTGAGGTATATTTTCCTCCCCAGGCCTTCGCAACCAGGAAGAAAAGTATCGTGATGCCGATGACCATGTGCAGCGCATGCATGCCGGTCATGGCAAAGTAGAGCGAGAAGTAAACCTGTGTCTTCTGCGCCATATCAAGCGGCAGTGGCTTCTCTTGCGGGTGCTCGGGATCGATGTGCGTGAATCCAGCTACGCTGTAGTTAAGGCCGGGAACGTGGTGCTTCTCCCACTTCTCGCGATACTCGACCGTCTTGATGCCAAGAAAAACACCGCCCAGGACGATCGTAGCCAGGAGCCACCCAACCAGCGCCTTGCGATTGAACTTCTCAGCCGAATAAACACCCATCGCCATCGTAAAGCTGGAGCAGATGAGCACTGCAGTATTGATAGTTCCCAGCACAATCGAAAGCTGATGGCTGCCCGCCACAAACGCCGGGTAGTACCAGTTGCGATAGATGAGGTAGGCGCAGAACATGCCGCCGAAAAACATGATTTCCGTGAGCAGGAAGAGCCACATGCCGAAGGCGGAGGTTTCGCGCTGCTGCTCAATCGTCGCGAAGTGATGGCGCAGGTACGGCGGATGCGCGTGCTCAACGTGCGGTGCGTCAGACGTCTGCGCTGCTAGAACTTGGCTATCCAACGGTCTGTACCTCGTGTTCGGTCTTATTTGCCAGCCATTCGTAATCGTAGGCTTCGTAGTTTACAACCGGGGTGACAGTAAAGTTTTCAGTCAACGGAGGCGATTGAATCTGCCACTCAAGTCCAGTTGCCTGCCAGGGGTTCGCTCCAGCAATCTTGCCATATTTCAAGGACCAGGTCAGGTAGAGCATGGGCAGAAGATATCCAACGCCGAGCACGCTGGCGCCAGCCGTCGAGAATACGTTGAGCACCTGGAACTCCGGCGGATAGGAAGCGTAGCGGCGCGGCATCCCCAGATAGCCCACGATGAACTGCGGGAAGAAAGTGAGAACGAATCCGATAAACGTGGTCACCGCAGCCAGCTTGGAGATCCCCTCCGGATACATGCGGCCCGTCATCTTAGGCCACCAGAAGTGGACACCGGAGAGGAAAGCCATCAACATGCCGCCGACCATGACGAAGTGGAAATGAGCGACGATGAAGTATGTCTCGGTAAGGTGAATATCCATGCCCAGCGAACCAAGAAAGACGCCGGTAAGTCCACCGATGGTGAAGAGTCCTATGAAGCCGAAAGCATAGAGCATCGGAGTCTCAAACGTGATCGATCCCTTATATAAGGTAGCCGACCAGTTGAAGATCTTGATAGCCGAAGGAACCGCAACCAGCATCGTAAGCAACGAGAAGACCAGCGCCGAATAGTTCGAGACGCCCATGATGAACATGTGGTGCGCCCAGACGAAGAATCCGAAAACCGCGATGGCGACCGACGAGAAGGCGACGGCCGTGTATCCGAAGACACGCTTGCGGCTGAATGTGCTGATGACTTCAGAGATCACGCCCATGCCGGGAAGAATCATGATGTACACGGCGGGGTGCGAGTAGAACCAGAACAGGTGCTGGAAGAGAATCGGATCGCCGCCTTTGGCCGGATCGAAAACACCGATGCCGATGGTGCGCTCAAGGATGACGAGTACCAGAGCGATGGCAAGCACCGGAGTACCGAGCACCATCAGGATAGATGCGGCGTAGTGCGACCAGCAGAACAGCGGCAGCCGGAACCATGTCATGCCTGGAGCGCGCATGCGGTGGATGGTCACGATGAAGTTAAGGCCGGTAAAGATAGAGCTGAAGCCGGCGATGAAAACGCCCAGCCCCGCTGTAATCACATGTGTATTCAGGTAGTGCGTGCTCAGCGGTGTCGTGAACGTCCAGCCTGTGTCCACACCGCCAAGGGCCAGCGCGGCAATGGTGAAGATACCAGCCGTAACGTAGAGGTACCAGCTCAGCAGATTGATCTTCGGAAATGCCAGGTCCTTAGCGCCGACCATGATGGGAATCAGGAAGTTCCCAATGGTAGCCGGGACGGATGGCACCAGGAACAAGAAGATCATGACGATGCCGTGCATGGTGAACACCTTGTTATAGGTGTCCATCGCCATCAGGTCCGATTGCGGCGTGAGCAGTTCGAGACGGATGAGGCCGGCAAGCGCGCCGCCGATAAAGAAGAAGAACGTGATCGAGATCAGATAGAGGATCGCGATGCGCTTGTGGTCGCCGGTAAGCAGCCAGCTCTTGAGGCCGTATTCATTGTTGAGATACGACCGCTTCGGCAGCGTGGCTGTCGACTGATCTGGAAGGCTGACGATTGTGCTCATTGCTTCACCACCCCTGCCGGTGTGCCCGTCTGTCCGGGCTGTACTTGGCTAGTGTTCAATGTTTGTTGGACACGGTAATTGGAATTGAGATTCTTGATGTACTCCACAAGCGAGATCAGACCCTCTTCGCTCACCTGGCCCTGATAGGTCGGCATAATGGGCGCGTATCCGGCGATCTGGTGCATGGTCGGATTCAGGATCGAGTCGCGCAGAAAAGCATCATCAACAATAGTGTAGCCGCCATTCGTGAGTTGAATGCGCGAGCCGTAGGCAGCGGCCAGATCGGGACCGTGCGCATGGGCATTGCCCGAGTGGCAGGAATTGCAGCCCAGGCTGGCAAAGAGGCGCTCGCCGTTCTGCGCAAGCGATGCGCCGCTCGTCGAGCCGGCGGTCCATGCCTGGTAATCTTCGGGTGACAGGACGACAACTTCACCGATCATATTGGAGTGAAGCGTGCCGCAATACTGCGTGCAGAAGAGATGATAGGTGCCGGGCTTCGTGGCTTCAAACCAGACGGTGGTATAGCGGCCGGGAATGACCTCGCGCTTCACGCGGAACGCAGGGATCGAATAACTGTGAAAGACATCCTGCGAGATCATGGTGAGCTGGACGGGCCTGTTCACCGGGACGTGCAGCGCATTGATCTCGTGCTGGCCGCCTGGATGCTCGGCCTTCCACATCCACTGCTTACCCACGATGTAGATGTTCATCGCATTGGTCGGCGGATTGTAGATACGGAAATAGAGCAGCGCGCCCCATACGAAGGTGACCATGAAGAGAGCCAGCGGGATGATGGTCCACGTGGCTTCAAGCAGCGTGGAGCCTTCAATCTGCGTGGCCTCGGGATTCTTGTCCTTCCGGTACAGGATGGAAAACGCAGCGACCAGCAGCCCCACGATCACCAGGCCGACGACCGAGATGAGGATCAGGAAGAAATAGAGCGCGTCCATATAGGGCGCAATTGCGGACGCCTCGGGCGGAAAGACCGCGAAGTTGGTGAGCCACTTGACGAGATATTGCCAAATTACTGGACTAATGTGCATCGTTTGCTTTATCCGTTCGCGATTTTGCCGTTGCGCAGGTCACGCCGAAAATTGACTACCATGTAGCTGCCAAGAAGAAACACTGTGAGAAGGCACCCCAGCTGCACCACGCGCGCAATGATCAGGCTGTGCCGGTTTAGTTGCGGGTCGTAGCGGTAGCAATAGGTGAAGATGGCATCGACCGGCGAGCCGATTCTGCCATGCGACGCCTCCACTAAGCCAAGTTGAATATCTTTGGGCGAATATTCGACGCCCAGGTAATACTGCGAAAGCTTTGCGTCCGGCGTCAGCAGCTCGATCGAACTGGCGTGCGCGAACTGCGACATCTTGCCATCCGGTCCCTGTACGCGGACATAGCCGAATCCGACGGCGCTGGCGAGAGCGTTAATAGCTGGCTGTTGCCCAGTTAGAAAGTGCCATCCATCAGCTGTCTGCGGATGTCCATAGCGCTTCAGATAGAAGGCCTTTTTCTTCGCGGCAATTTCCGGCGTCTCACTGGGATCGATGCTCACGAAGACAACATCGAAATCCTTGCCGGGCACGAACTTGACCATCTGCAGCGCGCCCACCAGCCCATCGATCTCTTCCGGGCAGAGCAGCTTGCACTCATAGTAGACAGTCGAAAGGATGACCGGACGCTTGCCAAAATAATCGCCCAGATGAACGGCCTTACCCGTGTCATCACGGAATTCACCATCCAGAGGAATCGTCGTATTGAGCTTCTGGCTGATGGAGACGTGCTGGAGCGCAGTAGGTTGCTGATTGCTGATCGCACCCGCCTCCTTCTGGCCATAATCGGAGACCTGAGCACGAGCAGGAAGCACATAGACACAGAGAAGAGCAAGCACGCCAGCAGCAGCTTGCCTCGTCCAGTACCGGATTGTGTTTGCGCTTTGCATCTTGTCTCTACTCTTATGCTATTCCCGTTTTGCTACCGCTGCGGGTGCCCCAGAGCCTGCCCTGAGCTTGCCGAAGGGTTCGCGAAGCTAACCTGGGATAGTTTGTTTCGATCACTATTACCCTGGGTGCCCCATACTTCACAAAGTGAAGTGTGGGATGACAACTTCCTCTCACCCGCCACGTACGATCTAACTACTTCTCCGCCTTAACCGACGCTTGCTCTGCCTGAACCTTCGTCGCCTCATGCTGTTCCTGCTCGTAACCCGTACGCGCAAAACCGGTTGTCAACGGAACCGGCACAAAAGGCACGCTATCGCCAGCCATCAACGTCACGGTTCCAGTACTGGGAGCAACTGCCAGCCCACGCTGTGCAATCAACTCCATTGCCCGCTCAATCGGAATGCGAACCTTGCCCTGCGACTGATCGACCCAGCTGTAGTTATCGAGCAGCAAGTCTTCGCGATCATGCAAATCGGAAAGATCCTGATTGCCATCGTCGGTTTCAAGGCGTGGTGTTGGAAAGCTCTTCGTAAGCTGGCTTAACTGCTGCTGCTCCATTGCCGGGCTCGATTTCAGATTCTGCAGCTTTCCGGCAGGCGCTTCCTGATTCCATTGATTCGGCGGGCCATCGCTCTTGACCAGGGCATTGTTGATGATCTTGCCCATACCGAAGCAAAAGACGAAAAAGACTCCAACCGAAATGCCAAGTGCGACGAGGAAGACAAGAATCCCGGACGTGCTTACGTCTGTGACTTCATAGCCTTCTTTGAGCGAAGCCGGGTCCTGCTCGTGTCCCTTGTTATGCCCCGTTCCATTAGGCATGGACATGTTCGACCTCCAGAATCTCGTCGAGATGCGGATCGTTAACTGCGATGAGCGGCCGCGTCTTGAGCTGGGTAAAGTAGTACGCCATCCAGAAGGCAATGAGCGCCACTGGAACTGCCGCGTATTCAAGAATGCCGAAGCTCAGGTGCAGATTGCGGCGCGCATCGGCGAAGTTCGGCTCGATCAGCCAGAACTGATCGACCGCGCGGGCAAAGATCATGATGCAGCAGACAAACGACAGACGGCTCTTGATCCGCTTCAGATCGCGTGACAGCAGCAGCGTGAAGGGCAGCAACCAGTGGAAGATGACGTCGAGTGTCGCGATCACGCCCCAGTTTCCGCGAATGCGGTCCAGATACCAGGGAATCTCTTCCGGCGAGTTGCCCGACCAGATAATCAGGAACGACGCGAACGCCAGGTACATATTCAGCATGGTGAAGGCGAAGCAGAGCTTGCCCATATCATGCTGCTCGATGATGCGGAAGGTACTCTTGATCGGCTCGACCTTCGAGAGCCCAATCAAAGTCAGAATCGAAAGCGCCAGCACCGAGTAGGCCTGCCCGACTAAGTATTGGAAGCCGTAGACAGTCGAGTACCAGGTGGGATCGAGCGACATGACCCAATAGATCGCGCAGCCGAAGAGCAGAATGGCATAGAGCAGAACGCCGAAGCCGCTCAGGTTCTCGAACTTGGTCCGCCAGTAAGTAACGTCGTGCGTTGTGTCTGTATCGCGTTGCAGCGACCACCGATTGAGCAGTGTGGTGTAGATCGCGAAGATAGCGAAGGCAATCAGCGAGAAAATCCAGAAGGTCGTGGTGTTGAGCATCGGCGCTTTCCAGTGGATGGCGTGCGCCAGCTCGCCGTTGATCTCATGATTTTTGAGCGCCGTAGCCCAGTCCGCATATTTTGCCCATGGATAGAGCTGCTTCAGCGATACGCCGAAGATCCCCACGGGCAGAAAGAATGCAAGAACCAGGGGCCAGGTGCGCGTCATCGCTTCCAACGGACGGCGAATAATGAGTCCCCACTTGCCGCCGGAGAGGTACTGCACCATCAGCACGCACATGCCGCCAAAGCAGAAGCCGAAGCACAGCATGAAGCCATGCAGCCAGGCGCGCAGGAAGTGATTGAAGCCGTCACCGCTCAAGAACCCTAGAATGATTGCGAGGACGGAGAAGACCGCGCCCACAATCAAAGCCCTGGTGCGCCAGACGTCGACAAAGGATGGAGCGCCCAAGTTAGCAGGCAACGTCTTTGCGTGATTTCCGTGTGCCATCTAAAAGTCCTTAGTTCTGCGCCGGTGGCTTGCTCGCAGCGCCACTGGTCGTGTTGGTCGAAGTTTTATTAGCCGAGGCTGGAGTGCTCGGATTCTGCGCCGGAGCGCCAGCCGCCTCACCCGTCGCAGGTAATGCCTGTATCGCAGTTGCGGGCATCGGCCACGCTCCCGCATAACTGGCCGGATAACCCTGCTTCTCGGCTACATGGGGCAGGCTCTCAACCTGCGTCCCTGCGGGCACATCCGATGCCTTGGCATTCTGGCTCAACTGCAGCGCGCGAATGTAAGCCGCAACCGCCCAACGGTCTGCCGGAGTAAGCTGCGCGGAGTAATCCGGCATGGCTCCGTAGCCATTGGTCATCACATAGAAGTAGTGGCTGAGCGGCTCTGCCAGACGCTTTGCGTCGTGAAAATTTCCAGCAGGCTTATACCCACGCTGCACGATCATGCCAGCGCCATTGCCCACACGCGAGTGGCAAGGAGTGCAATACACGTTGTAGCGCTCCTGCCCGCGTTCCAGAACCTGCAGGGTTGCCGGGAAGGGAAGCTGATCCTGCTCCTTGCCGTTCAGCAAACCGGTATAGAAGTAGGCATCTTCGCGAAGCCCCCCGCGTGCAACGGTGTGCTCGACTTGAGGCCGGGCCGAACGTCCATCAGCGAATAATGTAGTGCCACGCTGCGGTACGAACTTCGGCTGATCCTGCATGTCCTGCCGGCAGCCAACAATAAGAGTTAGCCCGCCAAGAAGGCTCAGCGCCAGCGAACGCCCTGCTACCCGGACGGTGGTTGTGTGCTTCATGACGTTAATACTCCACCTCCACCACTGAGACCGGGGAAAAACCTTCGAGGAAGGCGCGAGAGCCAGCCACTTCAAACTTCGGATCATCGGCTTCGAGGCACAGGAAAAACTTGTCCGTCGTCGCGCCACTGCGGAAATTTGGCGCGTTAAAGAGCGGGTGATACAGCGTCGGCAGCCCATTCAAAGCGAGCATGCCGAATGCTGCGGAGAGACCTGCGAACAGAATGGTCCACTCGTAAGCCGGAACAATGAACGCTGGCCACGAGTAATAAGGACGCCCGGCAATATTCAGCGGATAGGCCCAGACCGAGATCCAGGTCTCCAGGCCAAACATGGCGCAGATTCCAAGCAAACCGCCAATGAGGCAGACCAGCGAGACTTCATCACGATGAAAGCCAATGGCCTCGGCTGCTTCTTCGCATGGATAGGGCGTATAGCAATCCATCCGGCGGTAGCCCGAGCTATAAGCCGTCTTCGCCGCATGGACGAGTTGGCTAGGCGTATCGAATTCGGCCAGCAGGCCGTAAGTTCCTTCACGTACAGGCATTAGTCACCTGCCCCTGGAATTGGTTCTGCTTCCTCACGAACCTTGGCCTGCGGCAGCATGATACGCAGCTCAGACATTGGAATCATGGGCAGCAAGCGGATAAACAGGAAGAACAGGACCGTAAAGAGGCCCAATGTTCCAACATATGTTGCGTAGTCCCAACGCGTGGCGCGATAGGTGCCCCACGAGGACGGCAGATAATCGCGATAAAGACTGGTGACGACGATCACGAAGCGTTCGAACCACATGCCCGTATTGATGACTAGCGACATGAGGAACATCAGCCCTGGATTGACACGGAACTTCCTGAGCCACAGCAGTTGCGGAATCGCAATGTTGCATGCGATCAGGCACCAGTATGACCAGCCAATCGGCCCGAACATACGATTCCACATCATGAAGTACTCCCAGTGACTGGCCGAGTACCAGGACATGAAAACTTCGGTCGAATAACCGTAGGCCACGATCAAGCCGGTCGCCAGCATCACCTTGCCCATGTTGTCGATATGGCGAATCGTGATCAGGTCTTCCAGGTGATAGAACTTGCGGATCGGAACGGCCAGCGTGATCACCATCGCAAAGCCCGAATAGATAGCGCCGGCAACGAAGTAGGGCGGGAAGATCGTCGTATGCCAGCCAGGAACAAGCGCCACCGCGAAGTCGAAGCTGATGACCGTGTGCACCGAGAGCACCAGCGGCGTTGCCAGGCCAGCCAGTAGCAACGATGCCGTCTCATAACGCACCCAATGCCGAACCGAACCGCGCCATCCCAGCGAGAACAAACCGTAAGCAAACTGACCGAGCCGTGACTTCGACCGGTCGCGCATGGTTCCAAGATCGGGGATCAGGCCGATGTACCAGAAGACAACAGAGATCGTCGCATACGTCGAGACCGCGAAGACGTCCCACAGCAGTGGCGAACGGAACTGCGGCCAGTAGTTCATCGTGTTGGGATACGGGAAGAGCCAGTATCCAAGCCACGGGCGGCCTACGTGGATCAGCGGGAACATGCCGGCGCAGACGACGGCAAACAGCGTCATCGCTTCCGCGAAGCGGTTGATCGAGTTTCGCCAGCTCTGCTTGAACAGCAGCAGAATGGCTGAGATCAGCGTTCCGGCGTGGCCGATACCGATCCACCAGACGAAGTTGATGATGGCGAAACCCCAGGCCACTGGGATCGTGATGGCCCAGATACCGACGCCCTTGAGGAACAGCCAGGTAACGGCAATGAGCAGAAGGGTCGCCACGCCGCCCGCGAGCATAAAGCCGCCATACCACCCAAGCGGCGTATGCGGCGTAAGGACGATGCGTGAAACCTTCTCCGTAACCGACTTGAAGGTATGCCCTGGCCCGATAACTCGGTATTCCCCGGTTACCGGATCAATCATCGGATCATTGACTGGTGCGTCTTTGGTTGCCACTGTCCGGACCTCTTAGCTCTTCTCGGGCGCATACTCACCGCGCGCCTCTGCCAGTTCTTCGTTAATGTTGAGCACCCCGGCTACATACGTCGTGCGCGGACGGGTGTTGATATCGGCCAGAACGCCATACGTGCGCTCATTGGCCTTCAGCTTCGCGACCTTGCTGTTGCGATCGTTGATGTTGCCGAAGACAATCGCGTCGGTCGGGCAGGCCTGCTGGCAGGCTGTCTTGATATCGCCTTCGCGAATCTCGCGGTTTTCCTTATCCGCCTCGATCTTCGCCGCCTGGATGCGCTGCACGCAGTAGGAGCACTTCTCCATCACGCCGCGGCTGCGCACCGAAACATCGGGGTTGCGCGCGAACTTAAGGCTCTCGGTATCAAAGTCCGAGTAGAGCAGGAAGTTGAAGCGCCGCACCTTGTATGGGCAGTTGTTCGAGCAGTAGCGGGTGCCCACGCAGCGGTTGTAGATCATGTTGTTGAGGCCTTCCGGCGAATGGACCGTTGCGCCAACCGGGCAAACCTGCTCGCAGGGAGCATTCTCGCAATGGTGGCACGCCATCGGCTGGAAGTGCGCGCGCGGTGATGCAAGGTCGCCCTCGAAGTAGGTATCGATGCGAATCCATTGCATAATGCGGCCCACCTTTACCTCATGGCGGCCTACTACGGCAATGTTGTTCTCCGCATAACAGCTGGCCACGCAGGCATTGCAGCCAATGCAGGAGTTGAGGTCGATGGACATCCCCCAGGCATTCTTGTCGTACCGGTAAGCCGGGAACATGCTCTCATCCGGCTCGGGATCTTCCTTGCCTTCGCCTTCATGTGCAAAGCCGGGATTCTTCTTGAACTCCTCGAGCGTCGCATAGCGGATAATGCCGCGATCCAACGTCTCGTTGCCTTCGAGCGAGTGCTTGCCGCTGCCATCGCCGCCAACGCTGACCGCACGCTGATCGATGTGATGGCTCTTGGTCACGGCAATGTCGTAAATATCGCCGGTCTTGCGAACCTGCGCGCCCACCTGAAAGAGCGGAGCAGCCGAGGAGCGAATCAGGTAGGCATCGAATCCAACGCCACCGCCTACCCGGCCAGCCTTGCGGCGTCCCTGCCCAAGCGTGACCACGATCACGCCATCGGCCTGTCCAGGAACAGCAAGCGCGGGAGCGATGATCTTCTTACCGCCGAGCGTAATCTCGATGGCATCGTTTTCGGCAATGCCCAGCTTCTCCATCGTCGCGTAGCTGAACAGCGCCGCATTGTCCCAGGAGAGGTTCGTCACCGGGCGGGGAATCTCCTGCAGCCAGCCCACATTGGCGTAGCGCCCGTCATACACATGCGCATCGGGACGAAAGACCACTTCAATCGAATCGGTCGCTGCAGCTGCACCCTGCGAAGAGAAAGAAGCCTTGCCGCTCACGCTCTTGGACTGGAACGCAGTGTCGGCGATGAAGCCATCGTGCAACACCTTGCGCCAGTTGAACTCGAAGTCGCCCTTCGCCGAAAGCTGCGGCTTCCAGGTATCGCGGACAGCCTCGTATGCCGAAAGGTCCGGGTTATCCAACAACGCCTGGAGGATCTCATGTGCCGAGTGCCCGCCATACAGCGGATCGATCATCGGCTGCACAATGCTGACCGTGCCGTCGTACGCACGCGCATCCGACCACGATTCCAGATAATGCTGACTGTTGATGTGCCAGTGCGCAAGCAGTGCCGTCTCATCCGCATGCGAGCCAAGGTGCACAATCGTCTTGGCCTTGTTCAGCGCACTCTCAAAATCAAGATCGGCAGGGGAGCTGTAAACCGGGTTGGCGTTCAGGATCACCAGCCAGTCCACCTTGCCGGCATTCAGATCGGTAACAAGAGACTTGAGATCTTCACCCTGGATCGACGGCAGCGGATTGATTGTTTCCGTATAAACGACCGTCTTGCCCACATTGCTCAGAGCCTGATTGATGGCAATTGCCGCAAGGTGTACATCGGGAGTCTGCTGCTCGCCTGGAATTACAACCGACTTGCCGGCATTCGCCTTGAGGTCTTTCGCTACAGATTCCAGGAACTTTTTCTCGTCTCCCGACAAGCCGAAACCGCTTGCGTTTCCAGCTCCCAGCGTCGCAGCCAGAGCAGCCGCAAACAGCGCCACTTCGGTCGCGCGCAATGCCAGACGATGCTCAGCTTTGAGTCCTGTGGTCGTCGTCAACGGCTCAACCGCGTAAAAGCGGTTCATCTCCGCCGCGCCTTCGAGCTTGCGCCGCTGCGCATAATCACGCGCCAGCTTATGGAAGCCCGGATATGCCGCGCCCGAAAGGAAATCCGCGTCGAGCGAGAGGATCACGTCAGCCTGATCGAGCTTGTACTGCGCATCGAGATACTCGCCAAATGCCTGCTTGACCGCTGTGTAGTGCGAATCGCGATTGACCGGGTCGTACTGAATCAGCTTCGCCTTGGGATACGCCGCCTGCGCCTTCTTCCACTGCGCTGCGAGTGTCGGCGAAGTGATGGTGCCGCTCAGGAAATAAAGCCCTTCGCCACCGGAAGACTTTTTGTTCGCGGCCGTCGAACGGAACGCAGCCTGAAAAGCCGCCCAGGTCCCAGTCTCTCCGCGATAGAGCACATGTTTCGAGCGGTCTGGATCGTAAAGATCGAGCAGCGTGCCCTGCGTAATGGGATCAGAGCTCCCGCGAACCGCCGGATGTTCCGGGTTGCCGTCAACCTTGATCGGGCGGTAGGCATCGCTCTTCACCAGCAACGGAATAGCGCCTGTCGGAAACGGGAATGCAGTCGCAAAGTAAACAGGCTTGCCGAGAATCAAATCCTCGGGCTGCTTGATGTACGGATAGATCGGCTCGTCGGGCTGCTTGGTGCAACCAGCCAGGCCGGCCAGCGCCATCGACGCGCCCATCAGCTTCATGAAGCCGCGGCGCGAAACCGGATCGATCCACTCGGAGCTGCGCTCGGGGAACTCCCGCGCCAGCATCTCGCTGAACTCCGGCGTATCGGCCAGCTCGTCCAGTGAGCGCCAGTATTTCTTGCCATTCTTGCCGCTGAGCTTCGCCCGGACCGCCTCAAGCGTCATCGGCTTGGCCGGCTCAACCTGCACCAGGCTGTTCGCATTCTCATTCGCCATGATCTGCTTCTGTCTTTCCTTATCCACGCGCGGAGTCGTCTCGATCATCGGTGACAGACCTCGCAGCTGGTAAGCTCACGCGGGTTGCGGATGTTGTAGTGCTGGATCAGGAACTTGCCCAACTCGTCCTGACTGGTGAACTTGGTGTAGCTAAGCTGTGCAGGAACCAGTGTCGCCGAAGCATCCGATGCCGTCGCCGTCTGACCCAGCGCACCGTGCAGCGCCGCCGGAAGCATCGAGAGCGAAGCCAACTGACTGTGCGCATCGCCTTCCGCCGGATCGGTCGTCGTGCAGCTCACACTCTGCGCAGTCGGCGCACCCTTCTTGACATCTGCAGACGCGCACCAAACAGGCTTCAGAGAGCTCGGACCGGTCCAGGCCATGTTGTAGATTTCGCTCGTAGGCCGGATGTTCTTGCCCGGATTGCGATGGCAGTTCAGGCACCACTCCATCTGGAGGGTGTTCTGCTGATACATGATCGGCATCTCGTCGACGCGCCCGTGACAGCTCGAACAGCCGAGGCCTTTATTCACGTGAATTTCATGGTTGAAGTAAACGTAGTCGGGAAGGTCGTGAATCTTGGTCCAGGTAAGCGACGCGCCGGTCGCCCAGCTTTCGCGAACGGGCTCAAGCAGGTTCGCATTCGTCCAGATCTGCGCATGGCAGTTGATACAGGTCTTGGTCGGAGGAATGCCGGCATAGCTCGACTTCTCAACCGAGGTGTGACAGTACTGACATTGAATGCCCAGCCCCTCGACGTGATGCTTGTGGCTGAACGGGACCGGCTGGTCGGCTCGCTGCCCTTGCCGCGTGACCCACGGTGACCTCTGTAACTGATCCAGCGTAACTCCCAGAGCTATAACGATCAGTCCCGTTAAAACCAGGCTCATCCGGGCCAGCGCGTTCGAGCTGCGGTCAAAAATCTGCGCCATGAATGCGTTCCTGCTTCCTCAGATTCCTTGATGGTGGAAGGTGACTACACGGTGAGTGCAGCACGTACGTGGAGTAGCACTTACCCCGAGCAAAAATTTCAGTGTCGAAAGACCCAATATAACAGGCGAATGCGGGCATCGATCAAGTCCGGAACCGGACACCGCGAAAAATTTACGCGTCAACGAACCCCGCATAAACACGGGCCAAAATGGTCCGAGTTTAATTTGAGAACAGTTTCAAGCATAGGGCTCAGAGCACAGGGCACAAGAACAACCGGGTGCCCCATACTCCGTCTCGCCGAAGGCGAACGAAGTGTGGGTCTGACAAGTACGGCGCAATAGCGCCGATCCGAAGCTTTTGCTTTTCCCTGAGCTCTGTGCCCTGCACCCTGTTTCCCTGTACGCTGTTCTTCATGTCCGACGGAAAAAGACCCGTACGCTACGACGTAACCTTAGCCTGCAAGCAACTCGCCGAAGCCGATCCAGTGTTGGGCGCCCTGATCGAACGCGCAGGCCCATACACGTTGAAGCTCAAAAGCCAGCACTCGCCGTTTGAAGCACTGCTCGAGTCGATCATCTACCAGCAGCTCCACGGCAAAGCCGCCGCAACAATCCTGAAACGCCTCCTCACCAGCTTTGGCGAGATTCATCCCAGTCCCGAACACCTTCTACAGGCACCAGACGAGATGCTGCGCGCCGCAGGTCTTTCACGCGGCAAGATGCTCGCCCTGCGCGATCTAGCCGCCAAGACCATCGACGGAACCGTGCCCACACTCACACAAATCCGCCGCATGCCCGACGCCGAGATCGTCGAGCGGCTGACGGAGGTTCGAGGCATCGGCCCCTGGACCGTAGAAATGTTGCTGATGTTCCGCCTGGGGAGACCGGATGTCCTCCCCGTCACCGACTACGGAGTACGCAAAGGCTTCGCACTCACCTTCAAGCGCCTGCCAAAGAACAAACCCTTCGACGCCAAAATGCTAGCCAGCACAGCCGAAATGCTGAAACGCGGAGAGAAATGGCGTCCCTGGCGCTCGATAGCAAGCTGGTACATGTGGAGAGCCTGCGATCTGGCCGCAGGAAAAACCATGGTCCTGCCAGATTGAGAAACGAACCGGGTGCCCCATATTTCAGTTCACGCAAGTGAACGAAATGTGGGTCTAAAAAAACCGGCGCGAAAGCGCCGCTCCAAGCTTTAGGATTTTCTCTGCACCCTGAGCCCTGTGCCCTGAACCCTCCCCCGTACCGCCTATCGACCGGTCACAAAATCAGCCGGGTGCCCCATACTCAGCTTCCGCGCAGCGGAAGGTTAGTATGGGTCCATAAAGTCCGGCGCAAAAGCGCCGAACCTGTGTTTTTCGCTCTCTGCTTCACAACCAGATAACTAACCGCATCCTTTTACCCTACCGCCCGGTCACAAAATCAGCTCGGCAGCCGCGATCGACCCAGATGCCACGCCGGTCATAGCCCCACGTCCGCCCCTGCTCGCATGGTGAACCACTACGCTGTTGCACCATTCGTACTCCGCCACGAGTATCCACAGAGCAATAGTGCCGTCCCCCGTCATCCGACGAGCAAGTGATAGTATTACCAGACCCCTGATCGAATCCTTGCCCACGCCGTAGTTCGAAATCGGCACGGCAACCGCGATCTACCCAGATGCCTTGCTGGTCATAGCCCCACGTCCGCCCCTGCTCGCATGGTGAACCGCTGCGCTGTTGCACCATCCGCACTCCACCACGAGTATCCGCAGTGCAATAGTGCCGCCCTCCATCATCCGATGAGCAAGTGACCGTACCACCGTTTCCAGATTGAGATCCTGGATTGAGCCATCCCCTGCGCCCTAGTTCGAAATCGGCACGGCAGCCGCGATCGACCCAGATGCCGCGCCGGTCATAGCCCCACGTCTGCCCTTGCTCGCATGGTGAACCACTGCGCTGTTGCACCATCCGTACACCGCGACTTGTATCCGCAGCGCAATAGTGTCGTCCTCCGTCATCGGAAGCACAGGTAAGGGTGCGGCCTTGCTGGTTCGTGGTGCCACTCTGCGCTAACAGCGGCACCGCTCTCAGCGATAGCAGGGCAACCGCAAAGACAAAGCATAATTTGAGATATTTCATAGGCATCTCCAATGTGCGCACGAATGATACCTCGACTTGTATCCGGTAGCACTGATTTTCGTTAAACCTGCTCAAAATTGAGTTTGATGCGTCGATAGAGTTCAACATTGCCGGGTGCCCCATTCTCATGCTCTCTTCCGAAGCAGAATAGGCATAGATGAGACCGCTTCTGGTGTGGGTCTATAAAACACGGCGCGAAAGCGCCGCTCCATTGTTTTTAAGATTTTGCGTTTCACTGTGCTCTGTGCTCTGAGCCCTGCGCCCTGACGTCCATGCCCACCAAATACCCAACCGCTCCCTCCACGACGGCCTCAACCCCATCGCTAGTATCCAAATCCAGTTTCGGATACACAATCGGCTCAAAGTTCTTCTTCACCCGTCGGTAAAGCTCCATATCCCGGTTATGCGCCGGATGGTCAGGATCTTCGCGATTCAGCCGAGCCTCCGCCACAGCATCCGAACAGCTCAAATGAAGAATGCGCCACACCGCGCCCGACAACCCTGCTGCGGCAATCACTTCATCCAGTTGTGTCTTGCGGGAAAATGTCCGCCCATCCAGAAAGATGTACTCCGCGCGATGATTCGCAGTCAGCGAATGCGCTGCGTCAAGAATGGCGCGCATGCACAGATCATCCTGCTCACGCGTATAGTCCGTAGCTGCGCCAGGAAACAACGCACTGCGCACGCGGTCCTTATCCAGGATGATGCCGCCAAGCCGCGATTGCAGCATGCCCGCCAGCGTACTCTTACCCGTAGCCGGCAATCCCGCCAACAAAACCCACGTCGTCATGCGCAATAGAATAGCTCTTCGCTGATTAAGGCATACTAAAAGGTGACTTCTCAGCATCGATCATCCCAGCCGGGTGCCCCATACTCAGCTTCCGCGCAGCGGAAGGTTAGTGTGGGTCGAACAGGTCCGCACGAAGTGCGCACCATTGGAGATATTGAAACCCGCATTGCTCCCTTACGCCAGCAACTAGCAAACCACCCTCTCTACGCGCAGATACAAACCCTCGAAGACCTGCACACCTTCATGGAGTCGCACGTCTTCGCCGTATGGGACTTCATGTCCCTGCTAAAAGCGCTCCAGTCACGTCTGACCTGCGTAGCAATACCGTGGATACCCGCGCAATCCCCTGAAAGCGCCCGCTTCATCAACGAGATCGTGTTAGGCGAAGAAAGCGACGTCTACGAAGGCCGCGCCATAAGCCACTTCGAGCTTTACGTCAAAGCCATGCAGGAGTGCGGCGCAAACACCAACTCGATTCGTCAACTACTGCGAGAAATCCACGCCTCCCCCTCCATCGAAGACGCGATGCACGCAGTTCAAGCGCCGGAAGCCGCAATCACATTCGTCTCATCGACTTTCCAGTGGATTCGCGAAGGCAAGCCGCACGCCATTGCCGCAGCCTTCACCTTCGGACGCGAAGATGTCATCCCCGATATGTTCCGCGGCCTAGTCCGCGATCTTGACCGGCAACTCTCCGGCCAACTGCATACCTTCCTCTGGTATCTCGAACGTCACATCGAAGTCGACGGAGACGACCACGGCCCGCTCGCACTGCGCATGGTCGCAGACCTCTGCGGCAATGACGATACGCTCTGGGCCGAAGCAACAGACGCCGCCGAATCTGCGCTGCGAGCACGCCTGCAGCTTTGGGATGGGATTGCTGAAAACCTAAGCCGCACAGAAGCAGTTTGTGCAGTTGCTCCAACTGCTTTCTAATAAGAACGCACTCCTATGCCAGCCGCAAAACGCTTCGTCTGCATTCATGGCCACTTCTATCAGCCGCCACGCGAGAACCCCTGGCTGGAGACGGTAGAGTCACAGGACTCAGCCGCTCCATACCATGACTGGAACGAGCGCATCACCGCGGAATGCTATGCGCCCAACGGCGCAGCCCGCATCGTCGACTCCAAGAATGAGATCATCCGCATTCTCAACAACTACGCGCGCATCAGCTTCAACTTCGGTCCCACGCTGCTCTCATGGCTTGAGCTGAACGCGCCGCGCATCTACCGCATGATCCTCAACGCCGACAGGTTAAGCCGGAAGCACTTCTCCGGCCACGGATCGGCAATGGCGCAGGTTTACAACCACATCATCATGCCGCTCGCGAACACCCGCGACCGCATCACGCAAATTCGCTGGGGCATCATCGACTTCAAGCACCGCTTTCATCGCAAGCCCGAGGGCATGTGGCTCCCCGAAACAGCCGTAGATACCGAATCGCTGGAACTACTCGCCGAAGAAGGCATCAAGTTCGTCGTACTCGCTCCACACCAGTGCGCGCGCGTGCGCTCATTGACCGGACCAGGCGCAAATACCCCGGAATTCTCCTGGATAGAAACCCCAAACGCTTCCGCCGACACCACACAACCCTATGTCGTTCGACTACAGAACGGCCACAGCATCGCCATTTTTTTCTACGATGGTCCCCGCTCCCGCGCCATCGCCTTTGAAGGACTCCTGAATAGCGGCGAAAACTTCGCAGGCCGTCTCCTCAACGGATTCGCTCCAAATGCTGACCGCGCGCAGCTCGTCCATGTAGCCACCGATGGCGAGAGCTACGGCCACCACCACAAACATGGCGAAATGGCGCTCTCCTGGGCACTGCGCTGGTTCGACGAGAAGAGCGACGTACGCCTCACCAACTACGGCGAATTCCTCGCAAAACACCCACCCGCATTCGAAGCGCAAATCGTCGAAAACAGTTCATGGAGCTGCGCGCACGGCGTCGAACGCTGGCGCTCGAACTGCGGATGCAATGGCGGACGCGCAGGCTGGAACCAACTGTGGCGCACACCGCTCCGCGAAGGACTCGACTGGCTACGCGATTCGATTGCTCCATCGGTGAAAGAGGCAGGCGGCAAACTATTCAAAGACATTGATGCAGCCCGCAACGCCTACATCACAGTCGTGCTCGATCGCAGCAAAGAATCCATCGATAGATTTCTCGCTGTACACGCAGCACATACTCTCTCTCAGGAAGAACGCACCACCGCATTGCAGCTCATGGAACTCGAGCGGCACGCCATGCTTATGTACACAAGCTGCGGCTGGTTCTTCGACGACATCTCCGGCATCGAGACCGTGCAGATCATCGCCTACGCCGGACGCGTGCTGCAATTGGCCACAGACCTCTTCGGCGAGAAAGCATCTGCCCTGGAGACCGGCTTCACAGAACGTCTTGCAGCAGCAAAGAGCAACGTCCCCGAACAAGGCGACGGCGCAGCCATCTACAACCACAGCGCGAAAAACCTGCGTGTCGGTCTCGAACAAGTTGCAGCACACTACGCTATTAGCTCAGTATTCACCAGCTATCCGGACGAGGCGCAGATCTTCTGCTACACCGTGCGGCGCTTGAACTACGAAGTCCTCACCTCGGGCCGTGGACGCGTAGTCATCGGCCAGGCGCAGCTCTGCTCGAACATCACAGAAGAAGCAGAGACCGTCATCTTCGCCGCGCTGCACTTCGGCGATCAGAACATCACCGCCGCGGTAAAGCGGCACGACCCATCGCAGGTGGAAGCATACGAAGAGTTCATCAAAGCGGCGCGAAAGACCGTCATCGGAGCCGACTTCCCCGAACTCATCCGCCTCTTCGACCGCAACTTCGGACCGCAGCACTACTCCATCCAATCGCTCTTCAAAGACGAGCAGCGCCGTATCGTAGAGCTGATCCTGAACGCCTCGCTCGCAGAAGTGGAATCGAGCCTCACAGCAATTTACGAAGACCACGCATCGCTGCTGCACTTCCTGAGCCAGAGCGGACTGCCCCGCCCCGAAGCGCTGACCCTCGCAGCAACCTTCGCCATCAACGCCGGCCTGCGGCGTGCCATCGAGAGCGATCCCATCGACGCGCTCCAGATGCGCGCCTACCGCAGTCTGGCCAGCGCCGATCAAGTGACCATCGACAAATCGCTACTGAGTTATCTTGCCGACCAGAGAATGAAGCGAGCCATGGTCGAGCTGCAGGACAACCTCGACAACAGCGCAAAGCTCGATGAGACCCTGCTCGTAGCCCGCACCTTGTCCGAGCTGCCCTTCGACCTGAACCTCTGGCAGGCGCAGAACATCTGGTACGACTCCCTGAAATCCACAAAGCAGCAACAGCCCAAAGAAGACTGGATGAAAACCTTCCGCGAACTCGGCAAGCAACTACATATCTGCGTCGACGAGCTCATCCTGGAAGAAGACACAGCCAACGGCAACGGCTCACACGCGTCCTAGATCATTTCCCGATTTTGTATAGAGGTTCCATTCTGAGCCTGAACCAAGCTTGAGCGTTGTCTGGAGTGATCTGGGGAAGCAGGTCTGCGATGGCTTGATGGAGAGCATCTGCGGATCGTGCCTTGGCCGCGCGCAACAACTGTTTGAGCTTGGACCAGGCTTTTTCGATGGGGTTGAGGTCTGGCGAGTAGGGTGGCAGATAGAGTACGGCCGCTCCCGCCGCCTCGATCCTCTCGCGCACACCGGCAACCTTGTGCGAGGAGAGATTGTCCATTACCACGACATCGCCTGGCTCCAGTTTCGGACATAAGACATGGTCCAGGTAGGCCAGGAAGATCTCTTGATCGGTGGCCGCTTCGATGGTCATGGCCGCGATCATGCCGCCTACGCTCATCGCGCCCAGGATGGTCAGGATCTTCCAGTTGCCCTCGGGCCTCGCTTCGGCGATGCGCGCGCCACCGAGGCAGCGGCCATAGCCTCTCGTCATCTGCGTGGATACGCCGCTTTCATCCAGAAAAATCAGCCTCTCCGGCGAGATGGCGCGGATCGCTTCGAGATAGCTCGCTCTTCGTTGCCGGTTGGCTTCGGTGTCGCGCTCGGCGGCATAGAGCGACTTTTTTTCAGCCGCAACCCCAACTTGCGCAGCAAATACCAGACCCTTCCCCGGCTCAGCTTGACGCCAGCTTCCAGCAACAGCCTGGCCTCGATCTCGGCCAGCGTCAGATCGGACTTGGTAGCAACCCATTGCATCACGCGCCGCTCCGTCTCCGCATTCACGTGCGGCTTCCGGCCGGGCAGATGCCGCACTCGCTCCGCTTGCCCGGTGCGCTTACGCTGCGCCGATATCTTCCATGCCCAGCCAAGACTCACGCCAAATTGTCCCGCCAACGCTTCAAGGCTCCCCTTGCCTTGGTCGTAGCACTCCAAGAACTTCCGGCGCAGATCATCATCGTAGGCCTTCGCCATACTCACATCGTCGCAGAGTCTCGCCTCATCTACACTACACCATTGCGGGAAATTATCTAGC
>Ga0137415_10000968_pt1 | contig 28225 bp, 24 predicted proteins | sample CZODoug3_1_1_16f_FD_183082 | JGI IMG/M metagenome (GOLD analysis project Ga0137415, IMG submission 183082) | Vadose zone soil fungal communities from Angelo Coast Range Reserve, California, USA - CZODoug3_1_1_16fungal (Hybrid Assembly) | ecosystem: Environmental > Terrestrial > Soil > Vadose...
AGGAGTTGCTCAAGCTGGTCCGTCTCGATCTCCTCCGACCAGACCTGCTCCGGCTGCAGCGCGGTACAGCCCGTCACCTTCGGGCAGGCCGGCACCTGCGAGATCCCGCGCGCGACGCGGCGGGATTTCTCCCCGGGACGACCGAGTGCATCGACTCCTCCCGCGAGTGCAATCATCTCGGGAATCCAGTGACCTCCAATGAAGAGGGGCTCGAGCCATTCGAGACAGAGGGTTCTCGGATGCTCGTCGGCCAAGGCGGCTTTTCGGCTGATGTGTTCAATTCGCTGCCGCAGGATGTCCACGACTTTCGTCGCGCGGTCCTCGACATCACACGTGAGGCCGATCTGTTCGATGTCATCTAAGACGTCGACCAGGTGGTGCGGGTCGAGGGACACGATCTCAGGCGGTCGTGGCAGCTGTCGTGCCACGTCCTCGACGTCCCCGAGAGTGGGGGCGCAGACTTGGCAGAGGCCCTGCGTCAGAATGAGGTCCGGATCCGCGGAACGAAGCGCATGTGCGTCCACCTGGTAGAGCGCACCCGCCGACTCCAATCGCTCCCCGACCATTCGGCTCGTCTCGGCGCTCGACTTGCCCTCGTATTCGAGCAGGGAATGGCTCACGATCCGTTTTGCACGGGCCGCGGGCGGATGGTCGCATTCCGGCGAGACGCCCACGAGATCCTCTCCGAGCCCAAGGGCGTAGCAGATCTCTGTGGCCGCCGGGAGGAGGGAAACAATCCGCATGCCGCTCGACCGTCGGATACACCGCGGGCCTCTAAAAGTATTGTTCAAGCGCACTCGTCGTTTCTGTCCAGGAGGGATGACCGAATTTTTCCGGAAAAAATCGCCGGCTGTCCTGCCGGAAGGCGCTCGCCTCGGATTCGAAAATGGAAAGAAGGTCGGGGGCTACCCGACCGTGTTCTGACGATGCTCGAATCGCTTCGAATCGGTCGTGACGACACCGTGCTCGATGACGGACTTCCCGCCGTTCACGCCCTCGATCGCCTGGGTCACCAGGGCAATCGCCGCATCCACGGAAATGTCGGGACGATAGCCCTTGACAATCGTCTCCATGGCCTCGTCCGCGGACTGTCCAATCGCGAAGGCGGAACCCTTGAACGTGGTCCCGCTCGGGTCTACCTGGACCAACTGGACGCCGAGGTGATCGATGCCCGCCAGGAGGACAGACGCGCCGAACGGACGGACAGCGTACATCGTGAACTCGTGCAGATATTCCGACAAGTTCCGCGATAGCGTGCCCACATCGATCGGCTCATCGTATACGAGCCGGTGGCGTTGGGCGGCGACCCGCACCTGGTCGAGGAGCGTCGTCACGTCGCCGATGTAGCCGCTGCCTGTCGCCCCGACGTGGTCGTCGACGACGAACACCTTCTCCGCGGGCTCCATGAGCGGCCGCGTGGGCTTCACCTGGCTCGACAACAGGGCGAAGTCTTTCGTCTTCAGCCCAAGCGTCGTCGAGCCGCGGCTCACGGCCTGGAGGGCGTAGTCGACTTGGACGAGCCGGCCTTCCTGGTTGTAGAAGAACGGCATCCGACCCATTTCCGTCGCCATCTCAGTTCACCTCCAAGGAATGGCCGTTCGGGATGGCGAGGACGTCCACGCCGTTCCCGCTTCCCGGGTCTCGTTCCATCGCCGCTCGAACAGCGGCTTCCGCGAGCTTCCTCGCTTCGTCGAGAGAGAATTCCTTTCGGAACCCCTGCTCGAGCACGCCGTATGCGATCGGCGAGCCGCTCCCCGAGGACATGAAGTCCTCCGAGGTGATCGCCCCGCTCATGTCGCTCGTGTACACGTGGGCTCCTTCCTGGTCGACGCCCGCGACGACGAGTTCCACGTAGAACGGGTTGTACGACTTCATGCTCGAATAGACGATATTCGAGATCAGCTTCGCGCTCTCTTTCACGGACAGCGGGTAGCCGCGACGCAACGCGAGCAGCCGACGTTCGGCCTTCGCGAGGTTCACGAGGTACTCCGCGTCCGACATTGCCCCGGCGATCGCCACCGCGGTCGCGCCATCGAGGGAGAAGATCTTCTGGACCACCTTGGATCCGACGAAGAACCCCTTCGAGGCGCGCTTGTCTGCCGCGAGGACGACGCCGTCCTTGCTTCGTATTCCGACCGTTGTGGTCATTGTCGAACCTCGCGGTCCCTATGTCGCGGGTTGAGTATGTTGACTCGAATAACGCGTCCTCAGTCACACATTATGCCAAGGTTGACGATATGGGCGGGACGAAAGGAGACGGGACGATGAGACTGGAACCGATCGAAGAGCCCAAGGGATTCATCACGCGCATGGCGTACTGGGGGATGCGCCGTCGGTTCGGGAAGGTAATGACTCCGATGAAGGTCATCCTCGCGCGGATGCCGGGATCACTGCGGTTCAGCAACGCGATCGCCAAGTTCGAGCTGAACGGCATCCGGCTCGAACCCACCCTCCATTACATGGTGGGGGTCCTCGCCTCGCAGATCAACGGGTGCGACTTCTGTATGGACCTCGGGCGGTCCATGGCGATCCGCGAACACCTCGGCATGGAGAAGTTCAACGCGCTGTCCGAGTACCGGACGAACCCGCTCTTCTCCCCTCGGGAGCGAGCGGCGCTGGCGTACGCGGAGGAGGCGACGCGCAACCGGCGAGTCCCGGACGCTACGTTCGAGGAACTCCGGAAGTACTTCAGCGAGGAGGAGATCGCCGAGATCACTTGGGTGAACGCGATCGAGAATTACTACAATCTCCTCAACATCCCGCTCGAGATCGGATCCGACGGCTTCTGTGCGATTGCCCAGGCACGGAACGCCTGACGGGGTCGAGTATGCCGCTCGAGCCGCGCCCCTCGAAAGCGGGCCGGCCTGGCTCAGCCGCTGATTCCCGAATACGGCTCGCGTGAGACTTCGCGAACGATGTGCTGGAACAACTGATGACCAAGGCGTGCGGCATCGTCCAGCCGATCAGGAGAGGCAACTTTCGCGCTGACCACGAGTTGTCCGGGTCTGATGAACGTTTCAAGTCGAATCGTATCGTCTTCGAGCGCCCATGCAAGGCGCATGCCATCCGCGAACTCGGAGAGGCCGTACCATCGCAAGGGCCCGATCCAGGCTCCTCGCAGCCCTTGGACGAGTCCTCGCAGGTCCAGGTTTGCAGGGAGGTACGTCTGCAGGATCGTGACACCCGGTTCCTCGGACGGGAGGCTGCCCGGACTCAGGACCTGCATGGCACGAGGGGTCACCCGATATCCGAGATCCGTGTGCTCCACCAGGTTGTCGTCCGCGAGCCGATGGAGCGCGCGGGAAAGTTGTTCGGGGTGGATCCCGAGACGCCGCCGCAATCCCTGGAACGCAACCTGGGACGACGGATCTTGCGACAGGAATTCAAGGACCTCCCGGTCGTGTTCGCGCAAGTCGAGCGAGGCAGGTTCGATCCGAGGTCCGCCGCCCTCTGGCACCATCGACGGGCGCTCACGACGTCGGCGACGGATAAATCTGCGTCAGTCAATATCGAAAGGAAGAAAGGCGACGCCCGCCGCGCGTCTCAGGCCGCCAAAGTTCCTTTCCGGATGATCGGGCGACCATCGATCGTGACCGTCGCACCCGTGAGGCTCGCCCCGAGATAGAAGTCCGTCTTGTTTTTCCCGCCCGGGACCTCGTCGTTCGATCCGACCGCGACGTACAGGCTTCCGGCGACGATGGCATCTTGCAGGAACCCTGAGCGGGCCTTCGGATTGAGGCCAACGTCGAGGTAACCGAGGAGGTCCTTCGGTCCTTTCGCTTCCTCCCATTCGGACCGGATCAAATCTTCGTTCTCGGAGGCCGAGAACTTGGTGAGCCGGCCTCCGTCGAATGCGATCCGGACGTCCCGGATCCAGCGTCCGAGCCACGCGATGGGCCGATCGAAGACGATCGTGCCGTCTCCGGACTTCTCGTCGGGGACGACGAATGCTTCGCCGGCGGGGATGTTGGCCATGTTCTCTCCCGCGTCGAGATCCTCCTTCGTAATGATTCCGTCCTCGATTCCCGCGGGCTTCCCGACGAGGTCGCACGAGAACCGCGTCCCGTTCGGATGCGTGATCTCCAGCCGTCCCTTCTTCGCCAGCGCGCGGGTCACCTTGCGACCGACACGCACGATCTGCTGACCGTCCACGGAGCTCGCTTCGAGCACCATCTTCCTCCATTGCTCGAGGTCGAATCCGTAGGATTTCGCGCGTGGCTCCGTCACATATCCGAGGCCTAGGCGGGCGCCGCGGAGGCGGTTCCGCTTTGCGCGTCGGTACCAGTCGTCGTTGTATGCGGTGGCTGCGCTGTATTTCTTCCCCGCCTCTCGGATTTTCGTGATGTCGGCGGGTCCGGGGATGAAGACATAGGCGTCGGCTTCCGACATCGCCTTCCACTCGTGACTCCCGACCTGCCCGAGCTTCGACTCCGGGAGGGAATTGACGGACCTCCAATAGGTGTCCTCGTCCTCGAAGAGGAGCATCGGTCGGGCCCCGGCGGCCCGGACCTGATAGACGACTTCCGTCGCGATCGGGAGTCCGTGGTTCCATGTTTCGACGATCACGTTCTCTTTCGGCTGAATGTGCAGAGTCCTTCGGATGACGTTCTTCGCCAGTGCTTCGTATTCGGACATGGGGGCTCCCCGGTCCACGCGAAGCCACCCAGCGGATAAATACATACTCCCACCCGCGGGCGAAGGGCCTAGCGTGGTCGGGTCATCTGGCGCGGTCGACTAGCACACGGTCGCGGCGGCTATGGCTGGTTCATCCGGGTGACGTCCCCCGGCGCGATGATCTCGTCCTGGAGGTTGTCGACCTGGAGCGTGGAATGGGTGATGTGAAACCGATCTCGCAATCGCTCTTGGACGGCCTCCACGATCCTCGCCGCCTCCTGGACGGTCGCGTTCCCAGCGACGGAAAGATGGCCGGTGAGCACGACGAGGCCGGAGGTGACCGTCCACACGTGCAGGTCATGAACGCCGCGAACGCCGGGGACAGACCGAATCGCCTCCGCGACCTCTTCGGGCCGAAGGTTTTCCGGTGTGCCCTCGAGGATGATCCGGGCGGAGTCCCGGAGGAGGCGTGCGGTGCTCGCGGCGATGAGGACGACGATGAACACGGCGATCACCGTGTCCACGAAGACGAAGTGCGTGAAGGCGATCAGGGCGGCCCCCGCGACCACGCCGACCGATCCGAGCGTGTCCCCATACGCATGGAGGAAGGCCCCGCGAATGTTGATGTTCTTCCGGGCCGAACGACCGAGGAGCGACACGATCGTGAGATTCGCCGCGAGACCCGCAAGACCGACGGCGAACATCGTCTCCCCCTGGACGGCCTGAGGATGTGCGACCCGACCGTACACGGCGAAGGCGAGGGAAGAAGCAATCACGGCGAGGAGCACTGCGTTCACGAAGGCCGCGAGGACTTCGATTCGATGGTATCCGAACGACATCTGCGGCGTGTGCGGCCGCCCCGCGACACGGAGTGCCGCGAGACTCAGTCCGAGGGCGACCGCATCCGTCCCGACGTGGCCAGCATCGCTCAGGAGGGCGAGCGAACCGCTCCACCAGCTTCCGAACGTTTCCACCAAGGCCGCGCTGACGGCGATTCCCAAGGCCGCCGCGAGCCGGCGCTCGAGCCTGAGGCGCGGAGTGTGGACGTCCGTGGCCATTCGATTCGACCAATGGGCTCGAGAGCATGAACCTTGGCGGACGATTCGCGATTCGGTCAGTCACGATCATCCAGTATCCGGATCGTGGATTTCGAGGCCGCGGTTGAAATCCTCATACGCCTTTCCGTGGTTCCACTCGTCCATGGCCGCCTCCATTCGTCTCGCACTCGCCAAGTCGATTACGATGGATCTCCGAGGTCGAGAGGGACCGACGGAGCGTGGAATACGTCTCCCTCCTCTGCGTCGAAACGCTCGCGGATCCTCGTGAGGGCGCGGCTCCAGTTCGAGCAAGCCCCTTTGGGTTTCCGAATGAGTGCCGCTCGCGTCCTCGGTAACGTCTCCTCGAATCCAATCGCCGTGACCGTCCTTTCCCATCTTGGGAAAGGTTTTATTCCCCGGACTTGCCATGCCGCCTCGGCCCTGTCCAGGTCATGGTGGGAGGAATAGTCCCGACGTTGCGGTTCGCGGTAGTGGCGACCTTTGTGTTGATCGGACTCCTTGCGGTGCCTGTGTTCTCGCACACGGCGGCTGCAACCGGTTCGGTAACAGTTCCGGCGTGGAAGCTCGAACTGCGCGGCGCACCGACCCCCGGGGACGGTTCGGGACAACAAGGCCAGGATTCCGGACCGGTGAGTCCCAACGTCCGAGTGAATGCCCAGCAGGCACCCGCTCCTGCAGGCCTCCTGGGAAGAAGCGAGACGACGATCGCCGTTGCCCCCGACAAACTGCACATGGTGTCCGGGTGGAACGATGCCCAAGGTTTCTGCGGCGTTCCATTTGGCGCCGCCTGTGCCCCTCAGGTCCCGAATGGGCTCTCTGGATACGGGTTCTCGGCTGACGGAGGCGCGACGTGGACGGACGGCGGGGCGCCCGACCCTTCCCTTGGTTTCGATTCGGTGGGAGTGCCCGTCTTCACGCGCGGTGATCCGTGGCTCGCCATCGACGCTGATGGGCAGACCTTCCTCTACGCGAACCTGGCCGTCAATCGCGACACCGGTGCTGACCTGGGTGTCAGTGTTCACCGGGGCTCCTTTGATGGTTCTAACTTTGCCTGGCACGACGTCCAAGTCTTCAATTCACCAAGGGGCGCGGACGATTTCTATGACAAGGAGGCGATCGCGACCGACCCGAACAACGCCAACAACGCGGTGGTCTCGTTGACGAATTTCCAAATCCTGTGCGGCTTGCCGCAAAATGGTTTCGGCCAGATCGAGGTCTGGCGGACGCAGGACGGCGGCGAGACTTGGCTCGGCCCGGTGATCGCAGGGCCCGAACAGCCAGATTCGGTCGCGGACTGCGGCAACTCCGGGACGCTGCAACAGAGCTCGGTGCCCGTGTTCGGCCCGAACGGTCAGGTCTTCGTGACGTGGTCGGTCGGTCCAACCTTCTCGGCGAGCGGTGTTCCCTCGACCAACGCTGCCATCTTCGTCGCGCGCTCGTTGGACGGAGGGGCGACGTTCGGTGCTCCCGTGAAGGTGGCCGACACAAACTCGCTGCGTCAGGATCCGCCGGTCGGCTACAACCGCGCCAGATTCAACGATCACCCGCGGATCGCGGTCCTTGACAACGGCGAGCCGACCGGCCGCGTCCTCGTGGTCTTCCCGAGCGCGAAGGCTCCCACGTCGGCCCCCGCCACGGCTCAGAACCTGAAATCAGTAAACGTCTTGCTAAGCTCCTCGGAGGACGGAGGCGCGACTTGGAGCACTCCACGGCCAGTCGCGGGCTCCGTGCCCGCGAACGGGATCAAACGCTTCTGGCCGATCGTGACCGCGAGCTCCGATGGATCCGTGAACGTTGTATACTACGAAAGCGCGGAGAAACCGGCGCCGGACGGCTCGAACTGTAACATCGGCCTTGGCGGTCCGGTGCGCCGGATCGGGCCCGCGCATTCCTTCGTCGACACGAAGATCGTTCGCTCAGAGGACGGTGGCCAGAGTTTCGGGAAGCCGATCAAGATCAGTTCTGCGACGTCCGATTGGTGCGCTGGAACGGTCAACATACGGCCGAACTTCGGTGACTACATCGGTGCGGTGACCGTCGGCGAAACCACATTTGCCGTCTGGGCCGACAGCCGACAGACGATCTTGATCAATGGAGCTCCCAGGAACGTCGTCGACGTCTTCTACGCCTCCGTAGGATGAGCCGAGTTGAAGCCACCATCGCTGCACGGATGGGCCGGAGACGTCACGCAGGGTAGCTGTGCCTCCGCTTCACGGTGAGGCCTTTCTTCAGACTCGGATCCTGTCCGGCCCCTCTGCCCCGTCTGGTGGTGAAGGATTGATCCCTCGAATCTTGCGGCAATCCCGCGGAACCCTTTAGCATCCGAGCCACGTTGCCGCCCCAAGAGGGTCCGAGATCGGCGTCCCCGTTTTCACGGCGTTCCAGCTTGGTTTGGAGTCCGCCGGTGAGCTAGGGTACCTTGTCGGCCTCTTCCTGTACTCGATCGCAGCGGCCGTCGCCCTCCCCTTGCCGGTTGAGATTCTTCTGCCGCTCTACCCGCAGATCGACTCGTCCGTCAAGGCGGTCGTCCTTGGTCTAGGCAAGGCGGTCGGGGCGATTTTCGTCTTCTACGTGGGACACAAAGTGAACCCGATCATCGAGCGGTGGATGGGCCGCCATCCGCTCGGGGCGCGGATTCTCAAGATCCTGGAGACCTTCGTCCGGAAAACGGGCTGGATCGGACTCGTGATCCTCCTCGCGATCCCGTTTATGAGCGACACCGCCGTGAATTACTTCTATTCCCTGTTGAACGAGGAAGGGGAGGCCATCGGTCGCTTGCCATTTGTCGCCGCGAATCTGATTGGAGGGATCGCCCGGGCCTACCTTTTTCTGTGGCTTCTTCCCGGATGAGGACCTCGAGCCTTACTTCGGGGCGATTCCCCGTTTCGTCGCGCGGGCGAACGCTTCGAGGAACCCTTGGGTCAAGTCGCTCGCGGTGATGATGCCCTCCACCTTGTCCAGTCGGGTCACGACGAGCCAGCGCGTCCTTTTCTCGAGCATCACGCGTGCGGCCGCGCGAAGGGTCGTGAGCGGACTGACCGTCGCGACGGGCGAGGTCATGATGTCCCGGACCAGGACTTTCGATGGGTTCTTGCCCGTCGATGTGACCTTCCAGAGGATATCGCGATCCGTGACCAAACCAATCGGGCGGCCATACTTGACGACGACCAGGCCACCGATTTTCTTCGCCGCCATCCGTTTCGCGGCATCCAGGATCGTCCGCTCCGGATCGATGACGACGACATCTTTCGTCATCACGTCTCGAACGAAGACCATGCCCGAACCCCTGACAGCCTGCGGCGACCGAGGCCGGAGATCCGCAGGCCGCCTCGGACGGCGAGCGAGATAGGAGGGGATGAAGGCTTCGAAGCGTCGGATCGTCCGGGGTAGGATCAGGTGGTCGTTGGAACGGGCGTCGGTAAGATTTCAGCCCCCGCTTCCCGCTGCTCCCACGGCAGGCGCTGGCCGACTGGATTCAGCCGCAATCGGTTCTTGCAGGCCGGGTACTTCGAACAACCGAGGAACGCCCATCCGTTACGAGCGCGGCGTCGCACGAGACGGCCTTCCGCACAGGCACTGCAGGGCCCGTAGTCCTTCTCCAAGAACGTCGCGTCTCGGATCCAACGACTGAGCGAGGTCCGATGGGCCCTCAATTCGGCGACCACGGCGTGGAGCGCACGACGGGACTCCGTCACAACGTCCTCGAGGGTGGCTTGGCCTTCCGCGATCGCGGTCATCCGTTCTTCCAGATGCCGAGTCATTTCCGGACTCGCGATGTCGGGGCCATAGATGGCCAGGGCGTCCACTAGGGCCCGTCCGGCGGCAGTCGTTCGCATGGATCGGCCGGTGACGAACTGTCGGCGGAATAGGAGGTCCAGGATCTCATGACGCGTCGACTTCGTGCCGAGTTCGAGACGTTGCATCGCAAGGAGGAGGGAACCTTGAGAGTGCAGCGGCGGGGGTTTGGTTCGGTCCTCGACGACCCGCATCTCTTGGATCGGGACCGTCTCGCCCTCGGAGAGGGACGGTAGTTCGGTGAATGCGTCCGGCTCCGGGAGGATCTCCCGCCACCCGGGATCGAGGATTTTTCGCCCGGTGGCGAGGAAGCCCGAATCCCCCACCGTGAGTCGCACTTCCGTGACGGCGGTCACGCAGGCGGGCGAGAGCGTCGCGAGGAACCGGCGGGCAACCAGGTCGTACATGCGAGACCGGACGCTGTCCCGCCGCTTCGCGGGAGCCGCGGTCGGATGCACCGGCGGATGGTCCGTCGTTTGGATCGGACCCCGGCTTGCCTCCAACGAGGGCTGCGCGAGGAGCCGCTCCGCGTACGCTCCGTAGGTGGACTCGCGGAGGCGCCCCAGGATCTCATGCACCGGAAGGGAGGGGGGATACACCGTGTTGTCGGTTCGAGGATAACTGATCTCCCCGTGAACGTACAGGTCCTGAGCTGCGAGCATGGCACGGGAGGCGCTGATGCCCTCGCGGGAGGCTTTTGCCAGGAGGGAGGTCGTGTTGAACGGCGCGGGCGGAGGCTCCCGATGTTCGCTTCGCGTGATTCGCTCCACGGTCGCGGTTTCGCCGCCGAGGCTCGAGAGAGCGACGACGGCGTTCGCCGCCCCCGGATCCCAGAACGGACCGCCCACCGCAGTCGCCTCGAAGGGAGGCGTTCCACAGACCAAATGGACATTCCAGAAGGGGCGAGGGACGAAGTCTTCTCGTTCTCGTTCGCGTTCCGCAACGAGGCCGAGCGTGGGGGTCTGCACCCGGCCGGCGGAAAGGATCTGACGGTCGGAGGCACACTCGAGGGTGAGAAAACGGGTGAGGACCGCTCCCCAGGCGAGGTCGATCCGCTGCCGTGCGGCCGCGGCCTGAGCCAGGGCCCAGTCTGGTTCCGTGAGTGTCTCGAACGCACGACGCACCTCCGAGGGCGACATCGCGCTGAACCGCGCTCGTCGGGCGGGGAGGTCCTGACGCCGACTTCGCAGCGTCTCGAGGGCCTCGACCCCGATCAGTTCGCCTTCCCTGTCGTAGTCGGTCGCAAGGACCACCTCGTCCGTCTCATCGGCGAGGCGGCGCAAGGTATCGTGGAGCGAGGGCGGCGACTCTTGGCGGATCGGTTCCATGTCGATGAGGAGGTCCAAGTCGGTCTCTTTCCAATCGTGCGCTTCGGCGGGATAGTCGATCTCCACGACGTGCCCGCGAAGCGGAAAAATGATCACGTTGTCACCGGCCCTTGAGAATTGAAAATAGCTGAAACCCTCTGCCCGGACCGTTTCCGTCTTCCCCTCTGACAGGATTTGGGCCAAGCGGCGGGCAGCGCTGAACTTTTCCGCGAGGACGAGCCGCCGCACTCGAGGCCTCATTCGTCAATATGCTACTTAATAATGTTGATGTGACACCGCGACTTTTCGCGGGTCCTTCGGCGGCTCGTTTTTCGCCCCGAGTCTCCGACCAAGACGTGAACGCCGGAGGACGTCTGACAGACACGATGGAGCCCTCGCGGGGAGTGCCCGTGTCTGACGCAAGTCGAGGCTTGCGGTAAGGTTCAATCGCGTCGACTTTGGAACCAAGTTCTCGATAAAATCCAGATTCTGTGTCCGACGGCAGGGTGTTGTCAGAGCCCGAGCAGATCGATGGGCTCGTCGGATCGGAGACGGGGCAGGCGAGTCCGCCCTAAGGCTAGGCGCAGCCGTTCGTCAACGAGGGCCGCCACGCGTTCGTCCTCGAACGGGAGGAACGACCGAACGCCGAGCTCCCTCACAATGGCATCCGCTTCCCTCGGATAGCGGCTGACGAGGTGGGACAGCGCAAAGGATTCGGCCATGCCGACCGCTCTTGTCGAGAGGAAGCGCTCGAGCGCGAGGAGGTCCTGGGCATACGTCGCGTCCGGCTCGACGGGTCGCTCGACCAGCATGCGCCGCACGAACTCGGTTTGCGGTATCTTCGGGTCCATTCGATCCACCGGTGGACCGCGCGGACGACCCAGGAGGACTAAAGCTTTTGCCGTTGATTATCACGTCAATTGCCGAGAGTCTCGTCAGGTGTCGAATTCAGGGGTCGGAGCAATCCCGCGTGTAGCCGCATGTGCGGCAGATGATCTTGCAACGGAGTTCGAAGATCGGTCCGCCGCAGACGTCGCAGACCGGAATGTCGTCTGCGTCGGCCGTAGGAGGCGTCGCCGATTTTGCCGCGTCCATTCCGGTCGCGTAACGCGATCGAGAGGAAAAGGTGTCTGTCGTCCTACGGCGATTGAGCCCTCAGGTCTTCCAGGGCCACCATCGCGGCGTTTCGGCCAGGAGCTCCCGTCACGCCGCCGCCGGGATGGGCGCTGCTCCCGCACAGGTACAGGCGGTGGACGGGAGTGCGGTATGCGGACCATCCCGGGACCGGTCGAAGGGAGAACAGTTGGTCCGGCGTCATGTCGGTCTGGTAGATGCAGCCTCCCGGCAGCCCCCACGTCCTCTCCATATCGAGGGGCGAGATCACCTCGCGTTTCTCGACCGCGTGCCGGAGGTTCGGTGCGAAGGAGGCGAGCGTCTCGAGGATCGTGTCCCCGACTTCCTCCTTCCGGTCGTCCCACGATCCGCGATGCAGCCGATACGGCGAATATTGCGAGAAGATGGACAGTGTGACTTTGCCGGGCGGCGCGAGGCTTGGGTCGGTCACAGAGTGAAGCACGCAGTCCAGGAACGGCTCCCGGGACGGTTCGCCCCATTTCGCATCGTCCCATGCGCGCTCCAGATAATCGACGGATGGGCATACGTCGATGTATCCCCGGTGATGCGGTTGGACTGTCTTCCCGGGCCGGCACGTGAAGTCCGGGAGTTCCGACAGGAGGCAGTTGACCTTCGTCACGACCCCCGTGGCCTTGATTCCGCGGACCCTCGCGAGGAAGGCGGAGTCCACGGCATCGGGATCCACGAGGCGCTTGAACGTCGTCTTCACGTCGACGTTCGCGAGGACCATACGGGATTCGTGTCGGCTACCGTCCGTGAGTTCGACGCCGATCGCGCGTCCCTTCGCCGTGAGGATGCGGCGAACCTCGGTGGACGTTCGGATCTGGGCACCGTAATGAGCAGCGGCCTTGGCGAGGGCCTGCGAGATCCCTCCCATCCCGCCCTCCGCGTATCCGAACGTCTGCTTCACGCCGTTGATTTCATGGAGGAGCATGTGCCCGAGCATGAGCGCGGTACCCGGCGTCCGTGGACCGGCGGGCAGACCGATAGTCGTGGCGGTTGCGAGCATAGCCTTCACCTCTACCGACTCGAAGAACTCATCGAGCAGGTCGGCCGCGCTCGACAGGAGGATTCGCCGCGCCAGGTCTTCGGCCTCCGTCCCTCGAAACAGACCCATCAGATCCGACAGGGGTGGCGGCGCCTCGAGGACCATCGCCTCGATGAGCTCCATCACGTCGGTCCAGAAGGCTACGTATTTCGGGTATGCGTCCGCGTCTTTCTTCGAGAACCGCGCGAGCTCCCGATGGTTCCGCTCGCTGTCGTTCCACAGGAGGATGGATTCCCCGTTCGGGAACGGCAGAAAGAATTGCGGGTCGAACGGATGGACCGCATAGCCGAAGCGCGGCAAGTCGAGCTCGCGGATCACCTCGGGACGCAGCAAACCCGCCGAGTAGGCGAGCCGAGAGAAATGGACGCCCGGGAACACCTCCTCCGTGGTGCATGCCCCGCCGACAAGGGCCCGCCGCTCCAAGACGAGGACCCGGAGGCCGGCTTTCGCCAGATACGCCGCCGACACGAGGCCGTTGTGACCGCCGCCGACGACGATCGCATCCCACGGGTCGCTCACGGCCTCCGGAGTGCCCGGGACATATGTAGGGTTAGTGTCCCGCGACGCCGCGCGGTGAAAGTATAAGCCGCCTTCCAACGTTCCTGCCCCGCGATGCCCCGGAAAGACTCCCATCGTGCCGCGTCGCGCGGTCCGGGGATCCTCGAACGGCTCGCGAAAGGAGTCGTGCTAGGCGACGGCGGCTACTTGCTCGAGCTGGAGAAACGCGGGTACGTGCAAGCGGGCCCCTTCACGCCGGAGGTCGTCCTCGAGCGTCCGGCCGCGGTGAAGGAACTCCACCAGGAATTCCTTGACGCGGGCGCAGAGGTCCTGCAATCGCTCGCGTTCTATGCGAGCAAAGAGAAGCTTGCGACGACGGGCTTCGCTGATCGCGTGGGCGAGATCAATCGGGCCGCCGTGCGGCTCGCGAGGGAGGTTGCGGGAGACCGCGCGCTGGTGGCCGCGAACCTCAGCTTGACTTGGATGTACGATCCGAAGGACAATGCCTCGAGCGACAAGGTCCGTGCTCTTTTCGACGAGCAGCTGAACGCCCAGTTGCGAGAATCGCCCGACTTCGTCATCGCGGAGACCTTCTCATGGCTCGGAGAGGCGCTCCTCGCCGTCGAGCGGATCGAGAAGACGGGCTTGCCCTCCATGGTGACGATGTCCTTCGACAAGAACCCGATGTCCTACGACGGACGCACCCCTGCCGAATGCGCTCGAGCGTTGCATGACGCCGGGGCGGACGTCGTCGGCGCGAACTGCCTGCGAAACCCCCTGCTCCTCCTCCCGATCGCGGCGGAGATGCGCAAGGCGGTCACGGGGTTCGTCGCCTGTCAGCCGACGGCGTACCGCACGCCTCCCGACATCCCGGATTTCACGGCGACGAAGGAATTCCCGTACGAGACGGAGACGCTCGTCCTATCCCGTCGCGCGATGGGCGTCTACGCCGCCGAAGCGAAGTCGCTCGGGATCAACTACATCGGATCGTGCTGCGGCTCGGTGGCGATCCATGTGCGCGAGATGGCGCGCGCCTTGGGGAAGGCGCCCGCGAACCGGGCCTGGCGTGTGGACTACAACAAACCGATGTCCGCCTACGAGTTCTATCGGCACGACACCTGATGAGGGAGCCGGTCGTCCGATTCGTGCCCTCAATTCGTACCTCTGAGCCGAGGTACGTGATCGAACGATCATCGCCTCGACTGAACTAGGAGTCGTCAGCGGAACGGGTTTCCGCAGAAGAAGCAGAAAAGGTTGTCCGCATTGACAATCGTCCCGCAATTCGGGCAGCGCTTCTTCATTGCGGTGGCGGTCGGAATGGGAGCAGATGCCACCTGCTGTGGCGTGGCCGGCCGCACGAACTCGATCGGCGGAGGGCCTTCCGCCCGGGCCTGCCCCGGCGTGGGAGTGGGCGGAGGCTGCGAGGATCCAGGATTCTGCACGTAATAGTTCGTCGGGTACACCGGGTTGGGCCTGAACCCCGCTCGCCGGGCCTTCGCAGCGCGTCGCTGCGGGATGAAGGCGACGATCGCGGCCAGGGCCAGAATGAACAGGGCCAGGTACAGCAAGTTCGACGCGAGGAGCTGGTACAGGACGAACAAGAAATCGGGCAGGTTCGAGGCACCGACCGCGTACTCGCGAGATTCGTAGGACGTCCCGTTCACGGTCGCGACGACTTTGAAGTACAGGGTGTCGGCACCGGACGGCAAGGTCAAGCCGTTCGCGGTGTACGATTGATGCGTTGTTCCGGTCTGGGTGGAGGTCGCGTTCCGGAGTCGCCCGGAGGTGGTTCCCCACAGGACATGGGTGTCGGCGACCGGAGTGCCGCCGGGCCCGAGGATCGACCACGTGACGCCGAAGGTCGAGCTTCGAGATACGCTCGCTGGATAGGCGTTCACGGAGATGAACGGCTGGCTCAGCGCGTTGATCGCGTTCCAGCAGTTCACCACGCCCCAACCGTAATTCGTGTTGTAGGCCGGGCCGACGCTCGGTTGGACCGCGGTGCTGTTCAGGATGTTCCACAGCTCGACGTTGGTCAGGGCTGGATCTACTGAGAGGAGGAGCGCCGCGGCCCCCGTCACGAACGGCGCCGCGAACGAGGTCCCTCGGAGATAGTGGACCTGGTTGTTCCCGTCGAGGGTGAGGATCCGGTCGCCCGGAGCCGCGAGATCGAGTCCGGGTCCGTAGTTCGAGAAGGACGCCCTGAGGCCGGTCTCGTCGATGGCGGCGACGGATACGACGTTCGCAAGGCGCGCGGGATAGTCGAGGGTCCCGGTCCCTGCGTTCCCGGCCGCCGCGACGACGAGGGCTCCCCGAGACCATGCGTAGTCGATCGCCAGTTGGATGTCCGTCGGTCCCCCGAACGTCTCGTTCGTGCCCAGCGAGAGGTTGATCACTTTCGCGCCGTGTTGGGCCGCCCAGCGAATCGCCTGGGATGTGTTTAGCGAGGATCCCTGGCCGTTTAGCCCGAGGGCACGGAGGGCCATCACTTTGACCTGAGCGGTCCCTGCGACGGCTTGTCCGTTATCGATGATCGCCGCGATCACCCCGGCGACGCCGGTCCCATGGAACACGCCCGAGGGATCGTTGTCCATCGGGTTCGTGTCGCCGTCGATGAAGTCGTATCCGTGGGTCGTGCCATCGGACGGATTGACCCACATGTTCGCCTGAATGTCCTGGTGGGTCCACCAGACTCCCGTGTCGACGACCGCAACGACGACCGACGGCCGACCGAGGGTCACGTCCCAGGCGTTCGGCGCCCCAATCTTCTGCATGCCCCATTGATCGATGTAGTACGGATCGTTCGGACGGAATTCCGTATGAACTGGGAAGTTCGGAGCGATGCTCTCGGCTCGCACGGCCGGACCGATCGCCCCTGCCCCGAACGTGCCGGCGATCGCGAGGACGGCCAGGACGGCGGCAATCCGACGCAATGAAACGCGAGCAGTCCGTCCGATCAACAAGGGGGAGGGCCTCCACAGGAGAGAGGTTGTGAGGCTCTCATCAGCCGCGCCCCGTAATAAACCTCTGCCCCTGATTTTCGACGGGAAACACATTCGCGCGACTCAAGTCTCAGAGGTGTCTTGCGAGGTCCGCGATCTTCGTGCTCGCGCCGCCCTTAATCGGGGCTCCGTGTCCGAAGACCGCGTTCTCGAAGTGGAGCTTCGCGAGTTTTTTGATCGATTCCCGATGCTGCTTCGGATCCACATTGTACCGGTCGTCCATGGGTCCTAGACCGGACTCGTTGTTGATCGCATCCCCTGCAAGGAGGAGGGAACGAGCCGGATCGAGGAGTGAGATGCTACCGCGCGTATGGCCCGGCGTGAAGATGACCTCGAGGCCATCGACCTTCTGACCGTCGTCCAAGATCACGTCGACCGGAGTGCCCGGGTGCCGCTGGGGACCGGACGGACCGTCGTACACGCGCTTGCGGGCGATGAAGTCCGCTTCGAGGCGGTGAGCGGCGACCTTCGCAGGCGAACTGTGTTTGATTGCCGCGAGTCCGCCGACGTGGTCGGGATGCGTATGGGTGATGAAGATCGTCGAGAGGTCCTTCGGCTTCACATGGATGTTCGCGAGATAGTCGATCACCTTGCCCGCGTCGGCGTCCGCCGATGTGTCCACCAGGATCAGTCGATCATCGACGAGGAGAGTCGTCGTCGCATATGTCTCGATCACATGCACGCCTTTGAGGAGTTCCATTCACGCCACCCGCGGGTCCACATGCGTTCCGCGGCATATTCCTTTCGCGGAATCGGATTCGGGCCGGTCCGATTTCCGCAATTCCCCCCGCTTCGAGAATTCTCATCGTCTGTACGCATCGGGTTCTTATGCCTCCCCGACCTACCCGCGACCGGGTGTGGCATGGCCCTGGCGGACGTCCTCGGACGGGTGGAAGCGGATGCGGAAAAAGCCCTTGAGACGCTGAAGGAATACTGCCGCTTCCCGACGATTTCGGCCCACAAGCGAGCGCAGCCGGAGACCGCGGCCTTCGTCCGGCGCCTTCTTGTCGAGAACGGCTTCGAGGCCCGCGAATATCCGACGGAAGGGGGTCCCAACGTCGTGTTCGGACAGATGATCGTCGACGAGCGGAAGCCGACCCTCATGATGTACCAACACTACGACGTGCAGCCCGTCGACCCACTGAATGAATGGAAGCGCGACCCGTTCGACCCGACGATCCAGGATGGCAAGTTCTGGGGACGCGGATGCGGCGACACGAAGGGAAACCTGATCATGCAACTCCTCGCGGTGCAGGCCTGGCGGGCGGTCGAGGGCCGGCCGCCGATCAACCTCAAGTTCGTCGTGGAAGGCGAGGAGGAGGTCGGGAGTCCGCACTTCTCCTCGTTCGTCCATGCGAACAAGGAGATTCTGAAGGCGGACGGCGCGACGATCGAAGGGGGTGACCATCTGCATGAGGGCACTCCGAAGATCGAACTCGGTTGCAAGGGGATCCTGTACGTCGAGATGGTGAGCCGGACCGCGTCCGTGGACCAACATTCGTCGTATGCGGCCATCGCGCCGAACCCGGCATGGCGGCTGATGCACGCCCTCATGAGCCTCCGGGATGCAAAAGGGCGGATCAAGATCGCGGGCTGGTACGAGGACGCGCGCCGTCCGACCGCCCGCGAACTGCGCTTCCTGAAGTCCAGCGTCTTCTCGTCCCAGGCGCTCAAAGGATTTTGGGGAGTCAAGGAATTCATCGGAGGGGACAACGACTTCGAACTGGTGAAGCATCTGATCTATTCCCCGACCTGCACGATCTGCGGATTCGTGAGCGGGTACATCGAGCAGGGAACGAAGACCGTGAACCCCGCGGTCGCGAAGGCCAAGATCGATTTTCGCCTCGTCCCGAACATGAAGCAGGAAAAGCAGCTCGCAAAGTTGCGGGAACATTTGAAGACCAAAGGCTTCGACGACATCGAGCTCCTACCGGCGTCCGAAAAACTCGAGTCGGCCGCGATCTCCCTCAGCGCAAGGGTCGTGAAAGCCGCGATCAAGGGGTCCGTCGACGCATATGGCCGGGAACCGGAAGTCTGGCCCTGGTCGATTGGTGCATCGGCCCATGGATTTTTCAACGAGGTTGTCGGGGTGCCGTCCATCTCGGGCCCGGGCGTGTCCTACGATGGCTCGAACTTCCACGCGCCCAATGAGAACATCCGACTCACGGACTTCGTCGGCGGCGCGAAGCACATGGCTGCGATGTTCGCGCGTATGTGATCGAGAGATCGGCGGAGCGAGACGCAGATCCGAACCGTTCGTACCTCTACTTAGAGGTATGAACTCGTGCTCCAGAGGACAGGGCTCATCCGCTCAGCCTCGTGCGGGAACGGCGAGTGCCGGTTTTTGCGGTCCGGAGGTGGCGTGCCCAGACAACCCTTTTATTCGCGGAACGCGCCTTGGCGGGTCGGGAGTGTCGGGTATGGCGGGGGAGGAACTCATCCTTGCGACGGTACTTGCGATCATCTTGGTCCTCGTGATTTTGCGGGCGGCGGTCAAGGTCGTCCGGGAGTACGAACGGCTCGTGATCTTCCGCCTCGGACGTCTCTTGGACAAGCCGAAGGGCCCCGGGCTGACCTGGATCATCCCTATTTTTGACCGTCGTGTCCTGATCGACCTGCGCACCGTCGCCTTTGACGTTCCCCGGCAACGCGTCGTGAGCCGGGACAATGTGTCCGTCGAGGTCGACGCCGTCGTCTACTATCGCGTGTACGATCCTCTGAAAGCCGTCACCGAGGTCCAGAACTACATCATGGCGACGAACCTGCTCGCCCAGACCACGCTCCGGGACGTGCTCGGTCAAGTCGAGCTCGATGAGCTCCTCTCGAAGCGCGAGGAGCTAAGCAAGAGGATCCAGGTCCTCCTCGACACCTCGACGGAACCGTGGGGGATCAAAGTGCAAGCCGTGACGCTTCGGGACGTCTCCTTGCCGGACACGATGGTCCGGGCCATCGCGAAGCAGGCGGAAGCGGAGCGCGAACGCCGCTCTCGGGTGATCATGGCGGAAGGCGAGTTCCAGGCCGCCGAGAAGATGCGCGAGGCGGCCATGCTCTACGGCTCGGCTCCGAGTGCGATGCGCCTCCGGGAACTGCAGACGCTCACCGAGATCGCCCGAGAGAAGAACATGATCGTCGTCACGAACACGACCGCCGCGGGAGATATCACGGGCGAGGTCGCGTCCCTCACCGCGGCCCTCGCTCGGAAAGGGGAGAAGAAGGAGTGACGTTCGGTGCGACGAGCCGTGCGGGCGTCGTCCTGCTGATCGTCCTCCTGGCGACGCTCGCAGCCGGGATGATGCCCGCGGTCCGAGGACAGGGGCCGCGGCTCCTCCTGGCCGAAGTGACCGGCGCCATCGATCGTTCCACCGTCGACTACGTGCAAGAGGCGGTCGTGGAGGCGCGGAGTGGCGGATACGCCGCGCTCATGATCCGGTTCGATACACCGGGTGGAGGACTCGCTGAGACCGTGGCGATCGCGGAGATGTTCAACAACGCGCGGGACGTACCGATCCTCGGCTGGGTCGGGCCGGTCGGGGCGCATGCATGGAGCGCGGGGACCATCCTCCTCGTATCCACGGACCTCGCGGCGATGGCTCCCGGGACGACGATCGGCTCCGTCCAACCCGTCGAGATCGGACCGGGTGGCGTCGTGCCGGTGACGGACCCGAAGATTATCAATGCGGTCGTCACGGCGATTTCGGAGGAACTGGCCCTGCACAACCGGCCAATCGATCTGGCCTCCGCCTTCGTCGTCGACAACCTCAACCTCAACGCGACGCAGGCCCAGAGTCGAGGTGCGACGGAGCTCGTCGCACCGAGCGCCGAGGAGTTCGCCACCGCTGCGAGCGGCCGGCGCGTCGTCGTTCAGAGCAACGGGACCGTCTACAAGGACTTCACGTTGAATACCGCCGGCGCCGAGATCGTACCGTTCAGTTCGTCCAGCCGCGTCTCCCTTCTCCGGGTGTTGTCCGACCCGCTGGTTTCGTCGCTCCTCCTGATCCTAGGGATTTATCTCGTCATCTTCGGGATTTCGGCGCCGGGACATGGTGCTGAGATTGCCGGGATCATCGTCCTCCTGCTCGCCCTGATCGGCCTCGGATTCAGCGTCGACCCGATTGCGCTCCTCCTGTTCATCGTCGGCGTCGTCCTGATCATCGTCGAGGTGAAGACGCCGGGCCACGGAGTGTTCGGCATCGGAGGCATCCTCGCGATCATCCTCGCTGCCGCGTTCCTCGCCCCGCTTCGTCCGCCGCGGTTCGTTGTCTCACCGGACTATCAACTGTATTTCCTCGCGGCCCTGCTCACGCCGACCGGTTTCTTCGGAGGCTTCCTACTCTTCGCCATGTACAAGGTTCAGCAGGTCCGACGTAGGACCCCGATCGTCGGGGTGATGATCGGGCTGCCCGCGATCGTCAAGGACGGGCTTCGATCCGGGGAGAAAGGCTACGTGACGCATCGCGGCGAACTCTGGCAAGCGGTCTCGGACGAGAGCCTGCCGGCCGAATCGAAGGCGTATATCCGTGGTGTGGACGGCATCGTTTTGCGCGTGGCGTCCGCTCCCCCGCCCGCGGTCACGCCTTCGCACGCCGCGAGAAATTGGTTCGCGTCCCTCATGCGCCGAAAGGCCGCGTGAGTCGCAAATCCTTAAGGCACGCACCGGGTTCGCCTCGCCGATGGAGCAAGATGTCACCCTGTGCAAGGTCGAGGAGATCCCCGATGGTGCCCTGACGCACTTCGAGATCATGGGGTACGACGTCATGGTCGTGCGACTCGGGGACCGCTTCTTTTGCGTTGACGAGGCTTGCACGTACAAGTGGGCCATGTTGACGGATGGCCACGTGGATCGGGAGAGAATCGCCGTCGTGTGCAAGGACTGCAACGGGGTCTGGGATCTTCAGACGGGCCAACCGAAGGATCCACCCGCGAAATTTCCGCTGAATGTGTACCGAATCGAAGCGGTCGGCGACGATTTGATTGTAACTTTCACGTATTGAGCTCCGCGTCGGCGGGGAGAAAAGGCTTATGTGCGAGAGTCTCCTCGCTCCCGATGTCCTTAGCGTTAGGACGAACCGAGTCGGACATCATGTTCGCCGACCGTGTTCTTGCCGAGCCTCGGGGCGGTGCCGTCGATGGTCGAGGACTTCAAAAACCAGCATTTCACTCGTATGTGGAATGAAGAGAACAAGTCGAAACGGGCGAAGTTTCGTAACCTCATGAAATCAAAGCTCGACTTGCTACACGTCGAAGTCACGGAAGAAAACGCCCGCGCCTTCTACAACGGCCGGCTCGAGTCCCGACAACCCGAGCGAATTTATCAGATGCCGGAACGGTCTGACGACCGCCGACCGCCGCGACGCCGCTAGGCGGAGTCGAGTGATGGGAAAACCTGCGCGGTAGAGATGAAGAGAGCGATTGCTCGACCGCATAGAAATGGGGAAAATCCTGGCCCGAAGGCCAGGTCGTTGAATCTGGTTTAGAAACGTCGCCGGCCACGGTCTCGTCGGTCGCGATCGCGACCGCCGCTACCTCCGCCGCCACCACCACGGCTGCCGCCGAAGGTTCCGAACTCGAACTGTCGGTCCCCTCCGCCGCTACCACTGCGTCGCTCGCCGCTGTAGCCGCCGCTTCGATAGCGGGGCTCGCGCTCGTACTCGACCGCGCTGACGTCGAGGGCGGTGTTCACCGTCTCAATCGTCTGGTCCGACTTCGCCATCGACCCGTATTTGCCGACGTTCAGCCGAATGTGGCCTCGTACGAGGGTCACGTAGCCGTTGTCGACCAGGACTGTCTCATCCTTCTGGACCTGACCGATCTGGTCGTTCCACAGGGTGAGAAGGACCGTCGCGGTCTCGTCCCCAACCGTCGCCTCGACGAGCTTTCTCGCTTCGCCGAACTTCGACGTGATCTCTCGCTCTTCACTCAACCCGACGACCTTCACCAAGACATTTACCTGCTTGGATGCGGGGGTCAGGTCTTTCACTTTCGTCATTGTCTTTTCGTCCATGCTTTCACTTCTGCCGACACAAGCCGCCGAGTCGCAAAGGGTCGGGAAAAACCTACCACCAGGCGAATTCAGACGATGTGGGCTACATGTCCTGACGAGGCGCTGCTATAAAAACATTCGGAAGCGGGCGCAACACGATGACGCGGTGGCGGCTCACCGATTTCGAGAATCCTCCGGAGGCCGTCCCAACGGGACGCCGCCAACTATTTAGCGCGACCCCCAGATTCTACGGCGAGTCATGCTCGTCGACGCTTTCGGTCGCAGCGTTACAGACATCCGTGTAAGCGTCACGAAACGATGCAACTTCGGATGCATCTATTGCCACGACGAGGGCCTCGGCCCCGTGTTGAAACCGCGGATGCCCCACGAAGATGAGATGTCCGTCGACGAAATCGAACGCCTCCTACAGATTGCGCGCGAGTTCGGGATCCGGTCTGTGAAATTCACCGGCGGCGAGCCTCTCATTCGGCTGGACATGGAGGACATCATCGACCGAGCGGTGCGGCAGTTACCCGATGTCTCGTTGACCACAAACGGGTCGATGCTCGCGCAGCGCGCGGAGAGCCTGAGGTCGGCCGGCCTGAAACGGGTGAACGTCTCAATCGACTCCCTAGATCCCGCGGCCTTCCAAGAGATCCGGAAGGGCCAACTGGCCCCGGTCCTGCGCGGGATCGAGGAGGCCTTGCGGGTTGGTTTGAAGCCCGTGAAGCTGAACATGGTCGTGTTCAAGCAGACGCTCCCGCACATCCCGGAGATGATCGATTTCATCTCGGATGGCGACGGCCTCAAACTCCAGTTGATCCAGTTCATGCCCGAACTCGTCGGCCAGCAGGAGTGGATGGTCGACGTCGATTCCTTGAAGAAATGGCTCGAGATCCGCGCCGACAAGGTCCTCGTGAGGGAGATGCACCACCGCCGGATCTATGTCTTCAATGGCGCCGAGGTCGAGGTCGTGGACCCGGTCTACAACCCGGAGTTCTGCATGAACTGCCACCGGATCCGAGTGACGCATGACGGACAGCTCAAGGGCTGTCTGAATCGGAGCGATGATCTGATCGCGACCCGCGGCCTCGATGATGATGGTCTCCGCGATGCATTCCGCCGCGTCGTCGCGAACCGAGTCCCGTTCTACGGAGCCTATGTGAAAGAGTATCCGCGGCGCGATCCGATCCATGCAATTCCGATCGAGTTTCCGACGCCCATTTCTCGATAGAAAGTCTCTTCCGTCCCTCTCCTTTCTCTGGAGACCGACGTTCCGCGAATCCTCAAATAGCGCGTCGCGCTCCGCGGCCCTGTGGCCACGGCGACGCGTTCCGTCGAGGACGTTTTGCGGGAGGGAGGGTTCACCTCGTTTCATCGCCGCGTCGTCCTCTTGACCGGATTCGCCTGGACCTTCGTGGCCTTTGAGATCATCCTGATCGGTTTTGTCCTGCGTGCGATCTTCTCGGAATTCGGCCTGACGCCTGCCTCGAATCCTCTGCTCTATTCGCTGGTCACCTCGGCGACGTTAATTGGATCGTTCATCGGCAGTCTTACGCTGGGTCGTCTCGCGGACGATCGCGGTCGTCGCACCGTCTTCCTGTCGAGCATCCTCTGGTACTCCGTCTTCACGGCTCTGACCGCGGTCGCATGGGACCCGTGGAGCGTGTTCGGATTTCGTCTCCTCGCGGGACTGGGCCTTGGAGGAATGCTCGTCGTGGACCCGTCCCTGCTCTCCGAGTTCCTGCCCCCGCAATCCCGTGGACGGTACATGGTACTCCTCGATTTCTTCTGGCCGATCGGATTCCTTCTAGCGATCGCGTTCTGGTGGATCTTCATCATTCAGAGCGGTGGACAGTGGCGCTGGTTGTTCGTCGCGGCGGCGTTTCCGGCGTTCATCGCCTTCCTCGCACGGACCACGGTGCCCGAAAGCCCGTTCTATTTCGCGCGACACGGTCGCCTCGATGATGCGGCGAAGGTCTTGCGGCGTGTGACGGGCCTCACGGTGGCCTCCGAGTCCCTTTCGAAGGAACTGGCGATCCCGCGCGCGCCCATCGCGGCGTTATTCGGGGGCCGACTGCTCCGCCGATCCACCGTCACGATCGTTGTGTGGATCGCCTTGAACTTCAGCTACTACGGCCTGTTCCTTTCGCTGCCGTTCGCGCTCCCGGTCTTCGCGGCCGTCGGCTCGGACGTCGGGCTTCTCGCCACGTTCTTCATCGTCTCCGCCCTCGCGCAGTTTCCAGGATACTTGGTGTCCATGTTCCTCGTCGAGGCGTGGGGACGGAAACGCACGTTGGCCGTCTTCCTGATCCTGGGCGGCGTGAGCGGGTATTTCTTCGCGACGGCCACAGCGCTCGGGACCTTGTTCGTCAGCCTCGCGTTGGTGAGTTTCTTCAACTTGGGCGCGTGGGGGGCCGTGTACCCATATACGAGCGAGCTCTTCCCAACCCAGTATCGCGCGACAGGATTCGGGATGGCGGAGGGGGTGGGCAAGGTGACCGCGATCCTCGGCCCCGTGTTGTTCGGCGCCTTGTACGCCTCGACCGGCGGCATCATTGCGCCCCTCACGGCGATCGCGCTGGTCATGGCCCTCGGCGGGGTCGTCCTCGCAGGGATCGGGCCCGAGACGAAAGGACAGGTCTTCACCTGATTCGACCTTGGATGGAAAGCCTATAACCCCGTGGCCTGTTTCCTTCAGTAGGAGCCGCAACGGCACCTGAAGTACGATACCATGGCGAAACCGAAATCGTCGCGAGGAACGCGGGGACCGAAGATCGTCACGGTGCCGCCGGGACCGAAATCGAAGGCCGCACTTGCGCGCAAGGAGAAGTTCATCACGAACGGGGTGCGGGTCGGCCTCCCGATCGACGTCACGTGGGCGGAGGGCCCGTTCGTGCGCGACGCGGACGGGAACGTCTATGTGGACTTGGGCGGAGGGATCGGCGTCCAGACCGTGGGTCATCGTCCTCCCTCCATCGTCCGAGCGGCGAAGGACCAGCTGGACCGCCTCACGCACATCAGTTTCATGGTGGCGACCTACGGGCCGTACTTGGACCTCGCGGAGCGCATGGCCGACATCGCACCGCCGGGCCTCACGAAGTCGATCTTCCTGAATTCGGGTTCCGAGGCAATCGAAAACGCGGTGAAGATCGCCCGCGTCGCGACGAAGAAAGCGTGGCTTGTTTCCTTCAAGACGGCCTTCCATGGACGCACGTTGCTCGACATCAGCCTCACGGGCAAGGAAAAGCCATACCGCGAGGGGTTTGGGCCTCTCGTTCGTGAGGTCCTCCTCGGGGACTATGCCTATCCGTATCGAGACCCCGAGGGGCGCGCTCCGGCGGACGTCGCGAAGGCCCGCGTCGAGGAACTCGAGCGATTGATCAACCAGTCCGATGCGGCGGGCCGCGTGGCCGCGATTCTCGCAGAGCCGGTACAAGGAGAAGGAGGCATGATCGTGCCTCCCAAGGAATTCTTCCCCCTCCTCCGTCGCCTGTGTGACCAGTACGGAATCGTCCTGATCGACGACGAAGTCCAGGCGGGGGCAGGCCGGACCGGGAAGATGTGGGCGATTGAGAACTGGAACACGGTCCCCGACATCCTCGTGAGCGGGAAGGCCATCGGTGGCGGCCTCCCCTTCGGGGGCGTCACCGGAAAACCATCCGTGATGGATGCGCCCGGGCCTTCGTCGTTGGGCGGGACTTTTGGCGGCAATCCGGTCGTGTGCGCCGCCGCGCTGAAGGCGGTGGACGAGATTGAAAAAGCCCTTCCCGGAACGAAGCGGCTCGAAGGCCGGATCCGCAAGCGCCTCGACGAGATGGCCGAAAGTCACGAACGGATCGGAGAGGCCCGCGGAATCGGAGCGATGTGGGCGCTCGAGTTTGTGAAGGACCGGCGGACGAAGGAGCCCGATGCGGACTTCGCCCGGGCGGTGCAGCTGGCGAGCCTCAAGAACGGACTCATCTTGCTGACGGCGGGCTTCTACAACAACTGCGTCCGACTCCTTCCGCCGATCAACATTCCGCTCCCGCTCATGGACACGGCACTCGACCTCCTCGGAGACAGCCTCGACATGGCCCTCGCTGGCAAGGGCCCGTGAGGACGATGGCCCGGACGACGGAGGTCTTGCCCGAAGTGAAGAAGCATTTCGGAGATCTCAAGAACTACGTCGGCGGGGAATGGAAGGAATCGAGCGCCACGGAGTGGCTCGACGACACGAACCCGGCCACGGGTCATGCGATCGCCCGAGTCCCTCTCTCCACGAAGGAGGACGTCGACGAGGCGGTCCAATGCGCCCTCGCGGCCTGGGAAACCTGGAGGGAGACGCCGCCGCTGGCGCGTTCCCACTATCTCTTCGCCCTTCGCGATCTGATGGAGCAGCACTTCGAGGACCTCTCCCGGGTCGTGGTCCAGGACATGGGCAAGACGATCGACGAAGCCCGCGGGGAGGTGCGCCGCGCGGTCGAGAACGTCGAGGTCGCGGCGGGGATTCCCAGCCTGATGATGGGCTACAACCTGGAAGACGGAGCCGGGGAAGGGATCGACGAAGAGGTCCTATACCAGCCGCTTGGCGTGTTCGCAGGGATCAGCCCGTTCAACTTCCCGATCATGGTCCAGTCCTGGTTCTGGCCGTACGCCGTCGCGACGGGGAACTGCTGGATCGCGAAACCCTCCGAGCAGGATCCGATCCCCATGCAGCTCATGATGGACCTGGTCCATCGGGCCGGATTCCCGCCGGGCGTCGTGAACCTCGTACACGGGGCCCACGGGACGGTCGACGCGATCCTGGACCATCCGGACGTGCGAGGGATTTCGTTCGTCGGCTCGAGTCCGGTGGCAAAGAGGGTCTACACCAAGGCCGCGGCGGCCGGGAAGCGAGCCCAGTGCGGCGGCGGGGCGAAGAACCTCCTTGTCGTGATGCCGGACGCGAAGCTCGATAGGGCCATCGGGAACCTGATCGCCTCCTGTTACGGATGCGCAGGCGAGCGATGCCTCGCTGGCTCCGTCGTCGTGGGAGTCGGCGAGGCCCACGAGGACCTGAGTCGAAAATTTGTCGCGGCCGCGGCGAAGATCAAGGTCGGGTACGGCCTGGACGAGTCCGTCGAGATGGGTCCTGTGATCTCCAACGCCCATCGGGACCGTGTCCTCGGTTTCGTCGACCGCGAGGTGGAGGAGGGTGCGAAGGTGGCCCTCGACGGCCGCGGCATCAAAGTGTCCGGATACCCGGGCTTCTTCGTCGGACCGACGGTCCTCGATTCCGTCCGACCGGAGATGGCGGTCGAGGGGGAGGAGGTATTCGGTCCCGTCGTGAGCTTGGTCGAGGTCGACCGCCTCGATCAGGTGATCGATGCGATTAACCGGAGCCCGTACGGGAACGCCGCCTCTATCTACACGTCCAGCGGCAAGACGGCGCGCGAATTCCGCCATCGGGTCCGCGCAGGGAACGTCGGGATCAACATCGGGATCGCCTCACCGATGGCCTACTTCCCGTTCGGAGGAATGAAGGACTCCTTCTTTGGGGACTTGCATCCTCAGGGGCGGGACGCGATCCGGTTCTTCACGGAGAGCAAGGTCGTCGTCACGCGGTGGCTCTGAGGGCCCGCCGGACGACTCGTTTTTAAGTTGAACCAGGTTCTCACCCGAAACGTGGTACGGAAAAGAAACTATTTATAGGCCGGCTGCACACTATACTATTGCGAGAACCAAACACCATGGCCGAGGAACAGAATCCCTGTTCGGGACCGGGTTGCGGAGCAATGTTCGCCTTCGAGGTGATCGGCTCCGAGCTC